>Ga0315552_1001460_pt1 | contig 14315 bp, 11 predicted proteins | sample SalMarSW160170MG_2_FD_203102 | JGI IMG/M metagenome (GOLD analysis project Ga0315552, IMG submission 203102) | Salt marsh sediment microbial communities from the Plum Island Ecosystem LTER, Massachusetts, United States - Salt Marsh Sediment SW1601-70 ...
ATGGCCGAGGTGAAAGAAAGGTTAAAAAAGATTGCCGAATATCTGGCTCAAGAAATCAAGGTCTTAGAATTAGACAAAACCATTACCTCTAAAACTCAAGCCAGGTTTGATAAAGAAATGAGAAAGGCGGTTCTAAGGGAGAGAAAGAAAACGATTGAAAGAGAACTCGATGAAGGTGAAGAGGGAGAAGATGAATTAGTAGTTGAGTTTAAGAAAAGAATTACGAAGGCGAAAATGTCTAAGGAGGTTAGAGAAAAGGTTGAGAAAGAGCTGAAAAGATTTGCCCGTTTACCAGGCCACAGCCCAGAACGTCCCTATCTTGAGAATTATTTAGATTGGGTGACTGATATGCCTTGGGAGTTAAGAACGGCCAATGATGTCAGCGTCAAAAAAGCGGCCAAAATTCTCAACGAAGACCATTATGGTCTTAACAAAGTCAAAGAAAGAGTGGTTGAATATCTAGCCGTAATGAAATTAAAAGAGGCGGGCAAAAAGAAAGAGAAAAAAGCTTCTAAATTAAAGAGGCTCAAAGAAAAAATTCCTGACGAAGGTGGGCCGACTATTCTTTGTTTCATCGGTCCTCCGGGAGTGGGTAAAACTTCAATCGGTAAGTCAATTGCCCGTGCCTTAGGGAGAAAATTCCATCGGATTTCTCTTGGAGGCGTCCGGGATGAAGCCGAAATTCGGGGTCATCGTCGGACCTATGTCGGTGCTTTACCGGGCAGAATTATTCAAGGGATTAAGACGGTTGGGACCAAGAATCCGGTTTTTATGCTTGATGAAATTGATAAAATCGGGATTGATTTTCGGGGCGATCCCTCGGCCGCTCTCCTCGAGGCTCTCGACCCGGAGCAAAATCATTCTTTCTCCGACCACTATCTTGAAGTTCCTTTTGACCTCTCCGAAGTGATGTTTATTTGTACCGGGAATATCCTTGATACCATTCCGCCAGCTCTGAAAGACCGGATGGAAATTATTCGTTTTTCCGGTTACACCGAAGAAGAGAAGTTTCATATTGCCCAGAAGTTTCTTTGGCTCAAACAATTAAGGTTTAATGGACTCGGTCAAGAAAAGATTAGTCTCCAAGGAGCCGCTCTTTACCAGATAATTCGGCGCTATACTCGAGAAGCCGGTGTTCGAGAACTGGAAAGGACATTGGCCACTATTTGTCGAAAAATAGCTAAAAAGAAAGCCGATAACAAAAGAGTTGATGACAAGGTTTCTCTGGTTGATATTCGGAAGTATTTGGGACCAGCTAAATTTAGTTCGACCGTGGCGGAAAAGAAAAATGAAGTTGGCGTTTCCACTGGACTGGCTTGGACGCAATCAGGGGGAGAGATATTACTGATTGAGACGGCGTTGATGCCTGGCAAAGGGAAGTTGTTGTTAACTGGTCAATTAGGCGACGTGATGAAGGAGTCAGCTCAAGCCGCTTTTTCTTATGCCAAAAGCCATTGGCAAGAATTAGGTTTAACCGAAAATTTTGCCAAGAAAATTGATGTCCACATTCACGTTCCCGAAGGTTCAGTGCCCAAAGATGGACCGAGTGCCGGCGTGGCGATGGCGGTTTCTCTAATTTCGGCATTAACTAAGAGACCAACTCGAAGGGAGATTGGAATGACTGGTGAAATTACTCTTCGCGGCCGAGTTTTAGAAATAGGGGGTATCAAAGAAAAGATTATTGCTGCTCACCGGGCGGGGTTAAAGGCAGTCCTCTTACCCAAAGATAATCACAAGAACATGGAAGATGTTTCTTCTAAAGTGAAAAAAGACTTGAGATTTATCTTTGTTTCCAATTTAGATCAGGCCCTGAGAGAAGTTTTTGTTCCAGAGAGAAAAAAGAAAGCTCCTAAGAAAGACGGCGAAACCAAAAGGAAAAGAGTTACCGTCTCCGTTATCGCCCCTGCCTTATAATTCTTGACCCCACACAGCACTTACTTGTTCCCAAATACTTCGTGTTTGCGTCGCAAGGGCGTGTATGCGGGGTCTGCGCCTCGCCCCGCCGGCAGGCGGGGCTGGGCTTGACAAACTTTGGTTAGTTATGATAGACTCCTGGTTAAGGCTGGGTAACCAGTCGTTTTCTTAAACTTTTTCCTCCCAAAATGCGGGAATTGAAAGGGGTTAAGAAAAGCACTTTTACAAGGGAAAACGCGGTGGGATTCTATCTCTTTGGTGGATAGCAGCGAATTGGGTCTCGTCAAGACGGGATTCAACTGGCTGTTGTCCACAATTATAGGGGTAGAAAGGAGAAGAGGAAAGAGTTGTGATTGTTCCCCAACAATCATCCATGACTTAGGAGGTGGTAATGTTTTCCAGGTTTGACAAAGTGGTCGTCTTTGACCACCCAACAGGAACACCTATCATCCCCGAGTCGAGTGGTTGCCGTGGAGATCACAAAGACCTGCGATCACAGGTCTCGGAGCCACTCGACCTCGACATGCCAAGGCCGCTTGGGCGCAATCATTAATATGTAGAAACGGCGCTCAGGTGGCGTGTAGACCCCAGGGGGAGTGGGAGGAAACCAGAGAGTTTCTGTTCATGAGAGTTCTAGGCTATGTATAGGCCAAGATATCGGGATATGAATCACCGAAACCGGGTTTTGACAGACGTCAAACAAAGGAGACAGTGACAGCTTCCTAGAGAAGCAAAACCCGAAAACAAAGAACTCTTGGAGGTTTTTCTGCCTTCGACTCCCCCCCGACTCATCTCATCCCCACCGCGTTCCCTTACCCCCTTTCAACTTTCTTGTTTTCCCCCTCATTTTAAGCTAAAATATAGTTCGTTCAGGACAAAAAATCAAAGATTTTTTAAGAGCCCCCTTAGTCTAGCGGCCTAGGACGTCGGGTTCTCATCCCGGAAACGGGGGTTCGATTCCCCCAGGGGGCACAAAGAAAAGGGGCAAGCCCCTTCGAATCCTACCAACCCCGGTTCGAATCCGGGCAGGGTCACTAGCACTTGACCCGCCTGATTTTCGCACTTGCCTTTTCAGTATTATTCATACACGGCTTCGTGCCAAGATTGGTCGGCAGGGTCTGTACCCCTCCGTAGCCTTTGGCGAAGGGGGGCTTGACAAACTTTCCAAATTCTTATATTATTCCTCAGTAAATAAAAATACCTCTTTGCCCAGAAACTCCGCTCGAGTAGCGATTTTTTTGTTGGAGGAAGATGGATAATAATAATCAGACTGGTGATAAACCAGAAGAAATATATTTAACTCGCGAAGGCCGCGAAGAACTTCAGAAGGAATTCGAATCCCTGACTGAACAAAGACGGCCGCGGGCGGTTGAGAGACTGGCTGATAGCCGGGTGATTGGTGATATGGAAGAAAACAGCGATTACTCTCAAGCCAAGCAGGACTTGTCTTTTATTGATGGTCGAATTGCTGAGCTTGAAGAAGTTCTTGGCCGAGCGAAAATTGTGACCAAAAACCATAATGCTTGTCAACAAGTTGGTTTAGGTTGCAAGATTACGGTCAAAGTCGGCAAAGAAGAGCAAGTTTTTTATTTAGTCGGTGAATGGGAAGCTGACCCGGCCCAGAAAAAAATCTCTCACGAATCTCCCTTAGGCAAAGCCTTAATTGGCAAGAAAAAGGGTGAAAAAGTCGAAGTCGAAGCGCCGGCGGGTAAGATTATCTACACCATCCTAAAGATTGAATGACCCCTTTTCCTCAATTTGTTTTTTCAGGCAAATAACTTTATACTAAGGTTAAATGGGCAGATTAGACTCTCTCAGAAAATCAAGATTAGACAAACTGGAAAAAATCAGAAAATTAGGGGTTAATCCTTATCCGGCAAAACTTCAATTTTCTGGCAGAATTTTAGCCAATGAGGCTTTAAAAAAGCTTGGCAAGGGCGTGGTGTTAGCCGGTCGCTTAATAGCTTGGCGCGAGCATGGTGGCTCAATTTTTGCTGATTTAGGAGATGAGTCTGGTAAAATTCAACTTTTTTTCAAAAAAGATGTTCTAGGAGAGAAGAAATTCGGGTTTTTAGAACTGTTTGATTTTGGTGATTTTATCGAAGTTAAGGGGAAAGTTTTCAAAACTAAGGCCGGTGAGACCACGATTGAAGTTGAAGATTATCATCTTCTGACCAAATCAATTCGACCTCTTCCTTCAAAATGGCATGGGTTAAAAGATGTTGAAGAAAGATACCGTCAGAGATATGTTGATTTACTTCTTAACGATCAGGTAAGGAAAGTTTTTGAGACTAGGTCAGCCTTGATTAAGGCTCTTCGCCATTTTCTTGATGAGGCTGGATTTATTGAGGTCGAGACGCCAATTCTCCAACCAATTTATGGGGGAGCGGCGGCAAAACCTTTTGTCACCCATCACAATGTTTTGGATATGGATTTATATCTCCGGATAGCTGATGAGTTGTATCTTAAAAGATTAATTGTAGGTGGCTTTGAAAAAGTTTATGAAGTCGGCAAGGATTTTCGCAATGAAGGGATAGATAAGGCTCATAATCCGGAATTCACCCAGCTTGAATTTTATTGGGCCTTTGTTGATTATGATGACTTGATGAAATTTACCGAGGAAATGTTTTCGACTGTCATCAAAAAGGTGATGGGAACGATAAAAGTAAAATTTGAAGGTGAAGAAATTGATTTTACTCCACCCTGGAAAAGAATTAGTTATCAAGAAGCGATTCTTAAACAAACCAAAATTGACATTAATAAAGAAGATACTGAAGAAAAGCTACTCAAAGCCATTAAAAGAGAAAATGTTAGTCTCGACTTAGAAGGAGCAGTTGGTTTTGGCGCGGTTTTGGATTCGCTCTATAAGAAGACGACTCGACCGAACCTAAAAGGCCCCTTGTTTTTAACTGATAGACCAACAGAATTTGTTTCTTTGGCTAAAAGACGGGAGGACGATGCCAGTAAAACTGCCTCTTTCCAGCTTTTAATTAGGGGAGTGGAATTAATTAATGCCTATAACGAGCTTAATGACCCGCTTGATCAAGCCGAGCGTTGGCAAGAGTCGGAAAAATTAGGGAAGAAAGGGTTGACGGAACATGAGGCTTTCGATGTAGACTATATTCGCGCCCTAGAGTATGGTATGCCTCCAACGGCAGGTTGGGGATTAGGAATTGATCGTCTTTGCTGCTTTTTGACTAATACTCCTTCGTTAAAAGAAGTTATCTTATTCCCGACCTTGCGACCGGAAAAATGAAAACTATTTCTTTTGCTGAATTTCAAAATCTGGATTTAAGGGTAGGTAAAGTCCTCCAAGCCGAGAGAATGCCAGAAAGCCGGAATTTAATTAGGATGAAGGTTGAATTAGGCGAGAAAGAAGCCAGGACTATCCTGGCAGGCATTGCCGAATGGTATCAACCTGAGGATTTAGTTGATAAAAATTTCATCTTTGTTGCTAATCTCGAGTCCAAGAAAATGATGGGTGAGGAAAGTCAGGGCATGATTTTATGTGGGGATATTGACGGCAAAGCCGTCCTTATTCCTGCCCCTGATTTACCGCCAGGAACAATGGTAAGATAAAACTATGATTACTAGAGAAAAAGCTTTAGAAATGCTCCATCAGAATATGACCAATCAGAATTTAAGGCGGCATTGTTATGCGGTTGAAGCGGTGATGAAGGTTTTGGCAAAGAAGTTGGGCGGCGATGGAGAGAAATGGGGAATTGTTGGTTTGCTTCATGATGGTGATTATGAGAAGACGAAAGAGAAGCCCGAACAACACACTCTCCTTATGCACCAATGGCTTCAGGAGATAGGCGAAACAGACCAAGAAATTCTAGAAGCCATTCTCTCTCATAACTACGAACACACCGGTAAAAATCAGCCTAAAAACAAACTTGAATGGTCTTTGTATTGTTGTGATGAATTAACCGGTTTTATCGTCGCCATTGCTTTGGTGATGCCTGATAGGAAATTGTCTTCAGTGACGGTTGATTCAGTTTTAAAGAAATTTCCCCAAAAAGCCTTTGCCGCCGCCGTCAAAAGGGAACAAATCGCCATGTGTGAGGAAAAACTTAGTATTCCCTTAGAAGAATTTGTTAAAATTGCTTTAGAAGCGATGCAAGGAATTAGTGGGGAGTTAGGATTGTAAGCAGAGCTTGAAATTTTCGCCAGAGCTCAAATTATAGAATGTTAGACATTAATTTTATTAAGGAAAATACAAAGAAGGTTAAAAAAGGAGTTAAAGAAAAGGGTTACGACCCGGAGATTGTTGATCGGGTTTTGAAAGTTGATGAGACCCGAAGACAACTAATCGCTGAAGTTGATAAATTCCGCCAAGAGAGAAACAAGCTCGGTAAGAAAGAGATTGAAAAAGGCAAGAAAGTCAAAGAAATGCTTCGGAGAATAGAGCCTGATCTTCGGGCGGTTGAAGAAGAATTTCAAAACTTAATGCTCCAAATTCCCAATTTACCCGCTGATGACGTGCCTGAAGGAAAAGATGAATCCGACAATATTGAAGTAAAAAAATGGGAAAAGCCTAAAAAATTTAGTTTTAGACCGAAGGACCATCTTGAACTAGGAGAGCTTTTAGACCTTATTGATGTTAAGAGAGCCGCCAAAGTTTCCGGCACCCGGTTTGGTTATCTAAAGAACGAGGCCGTCATTCTCCAATTTGCCCTTATCAAGTTCACTTTTGACTTTCTCCAGGCAGAGGGCTTCCTGCCGGTCATTCCTCCAGAATTAATTAAAAAGGAATCAATGCAAGGCATGGGTTACTTAGAGCATGGTGGTAAGGAAGATATGTACATTCTTGATAAGGATGACTTGGTTTTAATCGGGACGGCTGAACAAGCAATTGGACCGATGCACTCGGATGAAGTTTTTGATTCTAAAGAACTGCCCAGACGTTACCTAGGATTTTCAAGCGGCTTTAGGCGCGAAGCGGGCAGTTATGGCAAGGACACCAGGGGCATTTTTAGAGTTCATCATTTCTACAAAATAGAAATGTTTTCTTTTGCTAATCCCAAAGAAGGGGACAAAGAACATCAATATTTCCTCACCTTGGAAGAAAATCTGGTTCAAGCGTTAGAAATTCCCTATAAAATTACCCAGATGTGTGCTGGTGACTTAAGTCATCCTGCGGCAAGGACATACGACTTGAATTGCTGGTTCCCGGCTGAAAAGCAATATCGAGAGACTCATTCGGTTTCAACCTGTACTGATTACCAAGCGAGAAGATTAAATATCAAGTTTCGAGAAGGTAACAAGACTGATTTTGTTCATACTCTTAATGGTACCGCTTTTGCTATTGGCCGCACCATCTTAGCCATTCTTGAAAATCATCAGCAAGAGGACGGTTCAGTCTTAATACCAAAACTTCTCCAAAAATACACTGGTTTTGATAAAATCAAACCCAAGAAATGAAGTTCAAACTTCTTCGTAGGTTCTTCCGAGGCTATTCAGTTTTAGAGAAAGCTGAATCTAAGATTAATGGTTTAATTGAAATCAGAGAAGACATTTTTGGGAGGAGAAGCTTGTTAGTGGGTGGCATTAGCCAATCCGGCTACTCAGTCGAGAAATTGTGGGAGAAGGTAATTAAGAAAGCCGTAGACTGGAAGCCGAAGACGGAGAGCTGTCTCGTTCTCGGCCTAGGAGCGGGGAGTGTTGCTAAGGTTATCCACAATTTCTTTCCCAAGGCTAAGATTGTTGGTTTAGAAGTTGATCCTATAATGATAAAAATGGCTAAAAAATACTTTGACTTATCCACAGTGAAAAATCTGGAAATCAAAATTTGCGATGCGATTTCAACCATCAGCCATTTACCATCAGCCATCAATCATTATGATTTAATTCTGATTGATCTTTACCTCGGAGATCAGGTTCCAAAAGAAGCAACTAAAGAAGAATTTATTAAAAGCGTAAAAAAATCTCTTTCTCCCTCAGGCATCGCTATTTTCAACCGCCTCTATTACGGCCAAAAGAAAAAGGAAGCCAATCAATTTGAGTCCCGGCTTAAAAAGACTTTCTCTCGAGTTGAACCTCTTCATGTTGATGTCAGTATTTTCTTTTTCTGCCAAGAAGCTTCCTAGAAATGGTAAAATTAAAGGATGATTAAGTTCTTAGACAGGTTTGTTGATTCCAACGAAAAACAAGTTAATCAGCTTAAGCCTCTGGTGGAAAAAATCAATTCTCTTGAGGAAGAAATAAAAAAACTTAAGAAGGAAGATTTCCTAGCTAAAACCGCCAATCTTCAAGAGAGAATGAAAGAGGGTGAGACTGGCGATGAAGTTTTGGCTGAGGCTTTTGCCTTCGCCCGAGAGGCAGGCAGAAGAGCCATTGGCCTTCGGCTTTATGATGTTCAGTTGATGGCTGGTCTTTCTCTTTATTATGGCAAAGTGGTTGAACAAAAAACAGGTGAAGGAAAAACCTTGGCGGCCGTGCCCGCTCTTTATCTTCGGTCTTTAATGGGCCAAGGTGCCCATCTGGTGACCGTCAATGATTATCTGGCTAGGAGGGACGCTGGCTGGATGGGCCCCATTTTCCATCTTCTCGGTGTTTCCACTGCTTGTATTGTTCACGAACAAGCTTTTCTCTATGACCCTCAACATGAGGATAAATCTGCCACTGAATGGCGCCTGGCTCATCTCAAACCAATCGAGCGTAAGGAAGCCTATCAGGCGGACATTACTTATGGGACGAATAATGAATTTGGTTTTGACTACCTTCGTGACAACTTGGTCAATAATCTTGATGATCAAGTCCAAAGAAAGCCTTATTTTGCCATCGTTGACGAGGTTGATTCGATTCTTATTGATGAGGCTCGAACGCCTCTTATCATTTCGGCTCCAGACACTGAAGCGACGGATAAATATTTTCAGTTTGCTAAGTTAGTTGATCGTCTCTCTGGTGACACAGATTATACGATTGATGAGAAGTCAAAAACCGCCAATTTAACCGAACATGGGATTAAGAAAGTAGAAAAAATGCTTGGAGTAGACAATCTTTATGAAAAAGAGTTTGAAACAATTCACCATATCGAAAACGCTTTGAGAGCAAGGACTCTTTTTCATCGCGACAAAGATTATGTTGTCAAAGAAGACCAGGTGATTATTGTTGATGAGTTTACTGGTCGGCTGATGTTTGGCCGCAGATGGTCTGAAGGTATGCACCAGGCAGTTGAAGCCAAAGAGGGAGTCTCCATTCAGCGGGAATCTCGGACTTTGGCGACGATTTCTTTCCAGAATTATTTCCGGATGTATCAGGTTTTAGCCGGTATGACCGGCACGGCGGCGACAGAAGCAGAGGAGTTTGACAAGATTTACAAACTCGAAGTGGTCGTCATTCCCACCAATGAGCCGATGATCAGAAAAGACAATGTGGACATGGTTTATAAAACCGCTCGAGCCAAATATGCGGCCGTGGTGCGAGAAATCGAGGATTGTTATCAGCGCGGCCAGCCGGTTCTGGTAGGTACGACCTCGATTGAGAAAAATGAGATTATCGATAAGTTTTTAAAGAAAAAAGGTATCCCTCATAATATTCTCAATGCCAAACAGCACGAGAAAGAAGCTTTAGTGATTGCCGATGCCGGTAAAAAAGGAGCGGTGACCGTGGCCACCAACATGGCTGGTCGAGGCGTCGATATTGTTTTAGGCGGCAGTCGGCTCGAATCTTGGGAAGTGGAGAGTAAAAAAGAATGGGAAAAACAAGAAAAAGAATGGCAAAAGAAACATGAAGAAGTGATTAAATCCGGTGGACTTCATGTTATTGGCACCGAACGCCACGAATCTCGGCGAATTGATAATCAGCTCCGAGGCCGCTCTGGTCGCCAGGGAGATCCGGGTTCATCTCGTTTCTTTACTTCTCTAGAAGACGACATTATGAGGATTTTTGGGGGTGAGCAGGTAAGTAAGTTAATGACGATGTTCAAACTGCCCGAAGATCAACCTTTAGAACACAAAATGGTTTCTAAAGCGATTGAACAAGCCCAGTCGAAAGTCGAAGGTTTCAACTTTGATGCCCGGAAACACTTGGTTGAATACGATGACGTTCTTAACAAGCAAAGAGAGATTATTTATGGCATCAGAGAGAAAGTCCTAGGGGGAGAGAAGATGAAAGAAGAGATTTTAGGGAAAATCGAGGAGGAGATTGGAAACCTTGTTCTGATGGCTTCTCCCGAAGGTTACACCGAGCCAGAATATGAGAATATCATTCGGAGTTTTTGCGAGATTATCCCCTTTGACGAAGAATCACAGAAGAGAATGATTAATCAAATTCAAAAAGAGAAATCACCAGAGAAAATCTCTCAGGCACTAATGAAAACGGTGACGGAATTATATGCCAATCGAGAAAAGCAGTTAGACGAAAAACTGGCTCGGGAGATTGAAAAATTTGCCTATCTTTCTTCGATTGACCATCTCTGGATGGGGCATTTGGATGCTCTCGGTTATCTTCGGGAAGGAGTAGGTCTTCGAGGTTATGGCCAACGAGATCCCCTAGTCGAGTATAAAAACGAAGCCTTTCAGATGTTTGACCGCCTGGTCAAGCAGATTGATTATGAGATTGTCCGCCGCATCTTTAGGATTCAGGTAGCCCGGCGTCCTAACCCGGTTCAAGCGACGGCAGGCCAACCTACCGCCCCTTCGCCTGAGAAGATGAAGACTAATATTGATACCTCAGACATGACCGGCCTAGCCCAACCTACCCCGCCGGCAGGCGGGGTTAAAATCACCAAGCCTGGTCGCAACGACCCTTGCCCTTGCGGGAGTGGCAAGAAATACAAGAAGTGTTGTTATCCGAAATATGAATAGCCGTCTTTAACTTGAGCCTTGTTTGTTCTTCTCTCTCCTTTTAGGTATAATAGAGATCGGCCTCCTATTTATTTTGTGGGGAGGTTTTTATTTCGCAGTTCGCGAATATTACCAGACTCCGTTCTGTTTGATGAAGCGAACGAGAAACAAAACAGGAGAGATGTTTTATGTCTATTTTTAAGCGTTATTATCAATTTTTATTTCGTTATCTAAAAAGCTTCATCGCTTTTGGTTTGGTGCTGGTTATCGGGACGATTCTTGAGAATCTCAATCCCTATTTTTACAAGCTTTTGGTAGATAGAATTCCTCAGCAAAATTATCAGGAGCTGATGCTGCTTCTTCTTGTCTTTGTGGGGGTGAGGGTGGCGGCTAATCTTCTTGATATCCTGAGTTATTATCTAGGCGATCGGGTCTTGATCCCTGCGGCCAGGGACGCGAGGACAGCTGTTTTTCGTCATATTCAAGATTTAGATTTTGCTTTCCACGTTAATAAAAATACGGGTTCCTTAATCAGTGCTTTCAAGAGAGGCGACAGTGCTTTTTTCGATCTTTTTCATCAGATTCATCACAACATTGGCCGGATTCTCATCAGTCTTTTGGTGGTTTTCTTTTTCTTTGGTAATATTCTCCCCTCGATTGCTGGTATTCTGTTGGTGATTCTGGCCGGCAATATTTTTCTAGGCTGGCGGCTGATTCGAATTAATATGAAAAAACGAGCCGTTTTTAATAAAGCTGAGGATAGGATTTCGGGTGTTATTACTGATAATTTAATTAATTACGAGACAGTCAAGTTTTTTGCCCAAGAAGAAAGAGAAGAGAGGCGTTTGAAGATTGAGTTTAAGGATTGGATGACCAAACTTTGGCAGTATGCTAACTCCTTCCGCTTGATAGATCTCGGCATTGGCGGTTTGTCGAATCTGGGTATTTTCCTGATTTTCTGGTTGGTGATAAAAAGCGTTGCCCAAGAGCAATTAACCGCTGGTGATTTTGTTATGGTGGCCACTTTTATGGGTGGGTTTTACTATCAATTCTTTAACATCCTTTACCAATCAAGGAACATTGCTAAAGGTTATGTTGATATTGAACGTTATTTCTCCGTCTTAGATGACGAAATTCAAGTGAAAAATCCGGCTAAGCCAGTCAAGGTCAAGGAGGTTAAGGGCGAGATTCAGTTCGAAAAGGTGAGTTTTTCTTACCCCGACTCGAAGGAAACTGTCTTATCAAACTTTAATCTCCTGATTAAACCTGGGGATTCGGTGGCCTTCATTGGCCGTTCGGGGGCCGGCAAAACCACTCTCGTCAGGCTTCTCTTAAGATTTTATGATGTCAGTCGGGGGAAAATCACTCTCGATGGAGTTGATATTAGGCATTTTTCTAAAGACTATTTGCGGTCTTTGATTGGTATTGTTCCCCAGGAGCCAATTCTCTTTGACAATACGATTGCCTATAATCTTTCGTACGGGAAAAGCCGGGCCTCTTTGGCGGAGATTATCAAAGCCGCTAAAATGGCTAACCTTCATAAATTTATTGACAGTCTTCCTTTAAAATATAAGACTGAAGTGGGTGAGCGGGGGATTAAACTCTCCGGAGGACAGAAACAGCGCTTGGCCATTGCCCGGATGCTTTTGATTAATCCGAAAATCATTATCTTTGATGAGGCGACTAGCAACTTAGATTCCGAGTCAGAGCGCTTGATTCAAAGGGCTTTGTGGAAAATGGCTAAGGAGAGGACGGTTTTAATTATCGCCCATCGTTTTTCGACGACCAGGAGGGCCAACCGGATTGTGGTCATCGATAACGGCAGGATTACCGAGATGGGTACTCATCAGGATCTAGCTGAAAAAAAGAAAGGCATCTATCAATATCTCTGGCAACTTCAGGCCACAGGAGAAATGAAGAAATAAGGGTTATTCTTGTGGTAAAATCTAGCCAGTGAAATGGAATTTTTTGATAGAATAAGAGCATGAAACAACTCCTAAAAATTAATTTCTTCATTGTTTTATTGGTAATTTTCCTAATATGGATTACTTTATTGATTGGTTTTCCTTGGCTAAAAGGATGTGAGCCATCTTTAAGCTGTCCATCTTGTGAATCGTGTATAACACCAGGATTTCCGAGAATTATAAATTTCTATTCGTTACCTTTTGTTTTCGTTTTGTATTTGGTATCCGCTGTAATAAACAACATTTTAGAAAAAACCAGATATCATAATCAATTAAAGATTTTTCTTTTGATTTTAATCTTTATCTTAGTCGCGGCTTTTTATTACCACCAAAACTGGCGCGGGCAGTGCCGCGCCTTTCCCATGGGCTTTAGTAGTGATCCCAGACGACAAGAAGCAATTATTAAATGCCCTTCTTTTTATAATCCTTTTCGTTGGGAAGCTTTTCAATTAGAATGTGAGCAAGAATGGAAAAGAGTAATTAAAGAGAGGGAACTAGAGGGCCCTTTTGATTAATCTTGGTAAAGTTCGAACATATCGTTTACACCTCGGAAGTAAGGGTAATAGCCACTCGTGGTAAAATTAAGACATGGAGTTTTTTGATAGACCTTTAACTTCCAGGGAAGTCATGGATCTCCGGCATGGAAATGGAGATTATTTAAAACTGACAGTGGATATCGAAAACGAATGGTTGGTGGCCGGCGGTGAATTACACGCCGACGCCGAAAAGTTTTTATTAGATAAAGGAAGCAATCAGGATAATATTTGGGGTGGGGGAATCAATCTTAAAGATAGACAAATTGACACCACCGCTGTTTTGAATTTACGCCCGAGGATGAACAATGACAACTTGGAGATTTTAGATCATCAAAGAAGGGGAAAATTCATTAAAATCGTTAAAAAATTATTCAAAAACTATGGTCTTGAATAAAGCCGATTATCAATCTGATGCCATTGTTAATCTTTACCGCGCTTCTCTCTATTTGGCCAGAGGTTCAGAGGAAGTCGGTTTGGAATTCTTGAAGAAGGCTAAAAATAGATTAGGAAAAAAACTTGATCAAAAGCTCATCTCTCTATCTACCAGCCCGAAAACATATTTAAAAAGCTCGCAAGGAAGACTTTTTTGGGCAGAAAAAATCCTTGATGAATACCAAAAATTAAGGTGACGAATTGATTCAAATTCTTCTTTTTCTGTGGTAAAATCTAGCCAGTGAAAACAAATTTTGACTTTGAGGCGCTTAGCATTCAGTTTTTCAAGCTTTTTAATAGTCTTCAGCAGTCAGGTTTAGGACCTTATCTCAAAATAATTTTTGTCGTTTTCTTTGCCTTTATTATGATTCTTGCTTTAGCAAGAACAAAAAAGCTTTTTATTAAATCTTCCCTCCATGGTCTCCATTACGGCATTATTATCGGTATTCTCATCATGCTGGTGGTTGATTTAATTATTATTGCCGGACTTTCAGATAAATCAAAGCTTCAAAAAATTACCTCAGGCGAAGCCGGACCGGAGATTATTAAAGAAATTGCTTTTTCGGGAATGACTAATTTAAGTCAGGTTTTGGGCGCCCAGACGATTATTGCCCCTCGTAAAGTGATGACGGCCAAGGAACTGATTAATGACTTTCTCGGTTTGCCTGACGACGAAGCCA
>Ga0315552_1001462_pt1 | contig 14311 bp, 13 predicted proteins | sample SalMarSW160170MG_2_FD_203102 | JGI IMG/M metagenome (GOLD analysis project Ga0315552, IMG submission 203102) | Salt marsh sediment microbial communities from the Plum Island Ecosystem LTER, Massachusetts, United States - Salt Marsh Sediment SW1601-70 ...
CTTTTTTCCCTTATATTTCCCAGGAATCGGATTTATGGGTAAACAGAACAAATATTTTAAACGTAAGAGATATTATTATGCATAACGATAAGAAAATAAAACTGGTCTTGGAAAGAAATGGAATCTACAATTTCAGGGAAAAATCTGCAATCCATAAAAATTTATATACGGAATATATCCACAGGATAACAAGAAGAAAGTAAGAATTAAGGTCCTATAGAAATAGGTTAAATATCGGCTCCAGAGTCTTTAGCAGTATCCAGAAAAATACATTAGAACTGCCTCCAATACTTGAAATCCTATTATATCCTTCTACCAATCCCAGATCATATTTCAAGAACAGGTTAGTAAATAAATACCCCATGTTAGTAGTTATCCAGAGAATGGCTGGTATTATGATTATTGCAGATATAAAACTTCTAAATATATCTCCTCTGGAAGGAGCTATGATCCAGATTAGGAGAAATGGGATTATTATAAGGTCGGCATTCGGGAGTACGTTATTACCCGGGAGAATGGTCGAAACATAAACCGTAAGCGGAATGATAAAAACCGATAAGAAGATTATAGAAGGTTGTCCGACCAATACCACTGAATCCAGGCCGATATTCAGTTCCCTTTTTGTAATCCGCCGCGCTATAAAACTTTTTATGTCATTTATAGCGGGAACAAGACCCCTGAATAGCAGGTTGGCTGCTCTTGGCATGACTACCATAATTATAGAAAGTACCAGACCGCTTGATAAAGAATAAAAAATATTGGGCCCCGGATTCAGGAAAAAATTCTTATAACGGGTAATTGCTCCTATTACAGTTCCGATAATAAAGCCCATTATTATGGGTTCCGAGAAAATCCCTAACTTGTATTGAATTTCTTCATAAAAGATGTGTATTCTTCTTATAAAAGGGATGCGGTCAAATATAGCATTAACAAGCTGTGAAAAGGGAGCCCAGCATATGATATTGGTCTGTGGATTCGATATGCCCTTTATGCCAAAATAATTTTCGATGTGGGGTGCATATATATCTGAAAGTACAAAAGTTATTGCAGCTACTATAATGGCCATAAGTATACTTATCCATTTTATTTCGGTAATAGTATAAACAATCGAACCCGCCAGCAGAAAACTCCAATAGTTCCAAAAATCTATATTTATCGTTCTTGTAAATTTTAAAAAGAGCATAATCAGGTTTAGAATAAATACGGCTATTATTATTTGGAAGATAATAGGAGAATTTAAGACGACTGCTCTTGAAACTACCCAGCCTGCATCGATAATCTCAAAATTTTTTGAAGAATTTATTAATATGGTACTTATAAGAGGAGCAAAAAAATTTACAAAAAGAGTGACCGTTACCGAAATTCCGATCATACCTGCTAACATAAAGGCAAAGTTTTTTAAATTCCTTAATGGGCTTCTTGTGACGATAAGGCTTGTTATAAACAATATTACAGGAATCAGAAAAACAGGTCCTAACTGTATTATAAAATTAACTACCTTATAGGTGGTTGACATAAGATTAATTTTTCATGTTTGTAATGATGTTATATTATAATTACTATTCGGTAAAAAATGAAGGGGGCTGTTCTTTTTGATATCAGTGGATATTCGGAATCGGCCTAAAACCTGATAGAGTACGAAAAATTTTATGGATATTTGTAATAAAATGTTTGAAGAACTTGCAGGCAGGGATATTGATATTATTATAAACTGCACAGATTCAAAACGTTTCAATAATAAAAAGATTAAATTAGCTTTTTTTGAAAAAGAAGTAGTTGTGGATTTAGATAAAAAAGAGATTTATTGTTCAAAAGATAAAAAAGAACCACTGGATACATTTTCATCTTCTCTTGTTTTACATTATCTGCTTAATGCAAAAGGAACCCACCTGGCAGCCAGCTGGATATCTTACAGGGAACTTCCCGGAGGACTTTTTTACTGGCAGAAAATACCAGAAATACTAAGACCTCTAATTAGTAAGTATGAAAATAATGGTGAAAGGTTTTTAAAAAAGACATTTGAAATCGGTGGAGAAAAATACGCATCTTTTAAACATAGTTCAATTATTCATCCTTTTAAAATGTTTCCTGTTCTTATGATTTTTGACGAGAAAAGTAGTGAATTTGAAGCAAATATCAGAGTGCTGTTTGATGGCAGCGCTGCTGATTATTTAAAAACTGATGTGATTAAACTGATCTTAACTTATATAGTTAAAGAGCTATGCAAATAAATTGATTTAATTTGTTTTACCATGGGCAGTGTTTACTTCTCCCGAGATAGGTACAGTCGGATTAAATAAAGATCAGGCTATCCATAAAGGTTACGAGGTACGTATAGGCAAATTCCCATTTTCTTCAAGCGGAAAGGCTTACATAACAGGAGAAACTACTGGATTTGTTAAGATCGTATCAGATAAGGAAACCGGGGAAATACTTGGATCCAAGATTATTGGACCAAGAGCTTCCGAGCTGGTCCATGAAATTGCAGTAGCTATGGAAGGTGAAGTTTTAATTGATGGCCTTGCTGCTACAGTGCATTCCCATCCAACTCTGTCTGAAGCAGTAATGGAAGTTGCCGAAGATTGTTTTGGTATTGCTACCCACAAATCTAAATAAAAGCAGTTAGAATAATAGCAGCGAAACCCGTAATGGTTACGAGGAATATTATTAAGAAAATAAACTTTTTGTTACAGTAATTGATATCAAGAGTATTCCTTGCGTAAAATGTGCATAATAAGCAATGAAACCACTAAAGATATGATAAAATAAATTTATATCAACTTTAAAAAGTCATGTTTTAAGATATACAAGGGAAAATAAAAGATGAGGCCCATTTAAAATGGATTATATTGAATTAGAGAAGAGTAATGCTGCGGAAATAGCAGTTTCCTTCATTAGAGAAAATATGAATATAGGCCTTGGAACAGGTTCGACGGCTCATTACGTGATAAAAAAGGTTGGGGAATTGATTAACAATGGTCTAAGAATTAAAGCTATATCGACTTCCTGCAAGACAACGGCTTTAGCTAAAAAGTATAATATCCCAATTTTGGATATAAATGATGTTGATTATATTGATCTCACCATTGATGGGGCTGATGAGGTTGATCATGACTTAAATTTAATAAAAGGTGGAGGAGGAGCTCTATTAAAAGAGAAAATCGTTGCTTCTATTTCAAAACAATTAATAATAGTTATTGATTCAAGTAAATATGTTGCTAAGTTAGGTAATTTCCCATTGCCTGTTGAGGTTTTAAAGATGAATCATAGACATGTATTCAAGAAATTTAAGGAACTCGGTTATAGTCCTTCATATAGAATGGTGAATAGAAGTTTTTTTGTAACAGATAATGATAATTATATAATTGACTTAAAATTGAATGAAATAGATAATCCTGAAGATCTGGAAAAAAGAATTAATTATACCCCGGGTGTCGTTGATAACGGCCTTTTCATTAATATGACTGATGTTGTCATATCAAATAAAACTATTTATAAAAAGTAAGCAATTATAAGAAATAAAATCAATTACAGACACAGACTGTGAAAATCAGTTTAAAACTTATTTTTTATCTTTTTTTGCTTTATCCAATATTTCAACTGTCCATTTAGCACCATTTCCGCAGACCGATGTGCATCCCCAATCATGTCCCCCTGCTAAATCAAATTTTTCTAATTCCTGGCGATCTGCTAGATAAAAAGGTCTACCATATAATTTTCTATGTATCTGATGGCATGTAATGCTCCCGTATTCTTTAATGAATTTTTCATGCAATTCTTTAATCAATGGGTTTAATATCCTGTTCTTTTTTGAGCCTCTGGGATCATTCGGATCTACACCTATATCGTAAATATTTCTTCCAAACTCTAAACCAAGAAAAAATACTCCTGCAAGGTATGCACCACACATTCCGTCTCCCTCCTTAGCCCCCCCTGCAGCAAAACCGCTCAAAGCTTTAAAAAAATCATTGTTATCTATTTTATAAACATCAAGTAAGGCCTTAATGGTGCATTGCGCACAACCCATCCATTCATGTTCATATTTAAAAGCCAGGTCATATGCTTTTTGCGCTTTTGTTTTTTCCATTTTTATACTCCTTTTTCTTTCTTTTTAAGTATGAGATTTAACAATTACTCAAGACCACTGATTCCAATTACATAATATGATTATTTAAATATTAAATTATAAACGATTTATTTTTTGTAAAAAATACTTCAAGGTAAAATTACTATCTTTATTCATATCGTAAAATCTAATCTGAGTAATATTTACATAAATAGATAATTAATTCAATAATGTCCAATTATAAACTACATATTAGAGGGAGAATATCGCAGAATAACGGCACTAAAATATAATTTAACTTGACAAATATTGTGTTTTTTTTTAATATTTGAACATATTATTAAATACTGCACATTTGTTCACTTTTTTTAGAAAATTATGGTTAGAATGAAGAGTAATAATTACCATAAAAGTTCTCACTAATATATGAAGAAAAATCATATTTAATTATCATAAGACATGAGAATGTAGTGGAAGAAGCTAAAAAGTAAGATTTATTTTGTCATAATATTAACAATGCCAGCAAGATAGGAGGTGAAGTCTGAGAAAAAGATTATAGAGGCAATGACAAAAAAGTTCATAGCGCAACCTCCAGGTGGTTTGTAGTTGCCCGTAATCTCAATGATTTATTTATAAAAAAGTTGCCTAAGGACAGGTTCTAAATAATTTTGTGTCTTGGGCGAAGCGAAAGGAATGGGTATAGAATGAAAAAATCATTATTGTGGATAGTAGCGTTGGTATTAAGTATATCAATGGTTGCAGCTTTTTCATTATATGGCTGTAAAGCAGAAGAAAAAGTAGCTCCCGCAGAAGAAGAAGTAGCAGAGGAAGCACCAGCAGAAACAGCAGAAGAAGAAGCTCCTGCTGAAGAAATGATAGAAATAGCTCTTATTGTTAAATCAGTAAACTCTGAGTTCTGGCAGTCAATGATTGCTGGAGGAGAACAATTTGACGAGGAAAATGACAACGTCAATGTTACTCCTTATGGACCGGATTCTGAAACAGATATAGAAGGAGCTATTACAATTTTAGAAAATGTTGTAACTAGCGAACCCGATGCAATAGTAGTTGCATCTCAGTCAGGAGAGGGCGCTGTACCTGCAGTAGATAGTGCAATGAGCCTGGGAATCCCGGTTATAACAACTGATACCATTATACCGACTGATGTGGTAAGCCACCTGGCAACAGATAATAAAGCTGGAGGAAGAACTGCTGCAGATGCAATGGTTGAGGCCCTTGATGCTAATGGTGTAGAAAAAACAGGAACTGTAGTTATCATGCATGTAGTAGAATGTGATACAGATAGGCTTAGAGGTGAAGGTTTTGACGAGCGCATGGGCGAAATTGCTCCGGACATTGAGGTAATCCATTCTCGTTATACTAATGATGAAGTGGCTGAGGCAATGACTGCTACTGAGGAATCTATTACTGCCTACGACGGCCTGATTGGTATTTTCGGAATTGATTACAATATCGGAGAGGGAATAGCTCTGGCTATTGAACAGGCAGGTCTTCAGGATGAAATCATGGTGATAGCTTTTGATGATTCAGAGGCTGAAATCGAAGCATTGAAAAAAGGCGTTATTAAAGCCCTAATTGTCCAGGATCCTTACAATATGGGATATGAAGGGTGTAATTTAATAGTCAAAGCTTTAAATGGAGAAGAAGTACCTGAATATGTAGATACAGGCGTTAAAGTAGTGAAGAAAGAAGACGTAGAGTAATAAAACACATGATTTACAGTAGTGTATAAAAAACGATGTAAAATCAGTGTACGTTAAAAATTTACGGGCAATATCAATAATAAATATTGCCCGTAAATAAAAACAGGGTTGTTTAACATACATGATGTTCAGCAGGTCATAGTAATTTTGTTATAACCAGCTGATTAAGTATATTATTGAGTTAAAAATAAAAGTTTTGTGATTTTTATATTATCATATATATTAGTAAGACCGGGATAGAAATAACCCGATAAAAGTTTTGTCAATCTTGCCATTATCCCTGGCTAAGGGTGGAGGAAACAGGTGGTTTTAGAGAATAAAGAAATAGTTAGAATGGAAGGAATTTATAAGCACTTCCCCGGTGTGCTGGCACTTGAAAATGTAGATTTCCAAATTTATGAAGGCCAGATCCATGGTCTTGTAGGTGAGAATGGTGCAGGTAAGTCCACATTAATTAAGATACTTACCGGAGCCCTTCAACCTACTAGCGGAGATATATTTGTTTATGGTAAAAAAGTTATTATTAGCGATCCAATAGTTGCCCGGAATCTCCAAATTGGTGCTGTCTATCAGGACCTGACTGTTGCAAAAGATTTAACAGTAGCTGAGAACTTTTTTCTCGGTCAGATTCCCAAAAACAGATTTGGGTTTGTTGGCTGGAGAAAAATGGTTAAAAAGACAGCTGAAGTCCTAAAAGAGTTAAATATTGAAGTTGATCCCGGTATGATTCTTGAAAAACTTACTGCAGCTCAAAAAGAGATGGTTCTAATTGCCAAACAGTATTTTAAAAAATACAGAATAGTTATTTTTGATGAACCTACCGCGCTTTTAACCAGTAAAGATACAGAAGAGCTATTTCGAATAATAAAAAAACTGAAAAAAGAGGGGGTGGGTATTATTTATATATCGCACCGCATTGAAGAGGTTTTTCAGATTTGTGATAAAGTAACAGTGCTGCGTGATGGTAAGAAAATTGCATGTGTCCCTGTTAATGAAACGGACATAGATGGTCTTATTTCGAGAATGGTTGGTCGGGATGTTTCTGACATGTACTCAATAACTCATCAACATTTAACTAATGAAATATTCAGGGTCGAAGTTTTATCAAAGACCGGTGTATTTAAAAATATTAATTTTAATGTTAATAGCGGTGAGATTTTTGGACTTTTTGGACTTGTGAATTCTGGAACAACAAAAATTGCAAGGGCTATATATGGAGCTGAACCTTTTGACCAGGGTAACCTTTATATTGATTCTAAAAAAATAAGAATAACTTCACCGTCTATGGCGGTTGCCAATGGTATTGGTTTTCTCCCGGAGGACAAAAAAATTGAAGGGCTGGCAATAAAGTTATCTGTCAGACATAATATCAATCTAAGTTCTTACCCAACTATATCAAGGATGGGTTTTGTAAAAAGGAAAATAGAAAATAGTAATGCGCTACAACAGGTTAAAGCTCTAAATATCAAAACACCGGGTATAGAGCAGATAGTCATGAATTTAAGTGGCGGGAATCAGCAGAAAGTTGTTCTTGCGAAGTGGCTGGTAAACAATTGTAAAATTTTTATCTTTGAGGAACCTACTGCAGGAATTGATGTTGGTGCAAAAGAAGAAATATATAAAATTTTAGAGTTACTGATTAAAAAAGGGAGTGCTATTATCATGATTTCTTCCTACCTCCCCGAATTAATGGGTATAGCTGACCGGATTACAGTAGTTTATGAGGGAACACAGATGGGGACTCTATCAAGGAATGAATTCGATGAGAAAAGGCTACTCCAGCTTGCTTCTGGTGTTAATTTAAAGGAGGATAATATTAGATGATTAAAGATAGAGTTAAGAAAATGATGGCTAAAACTAATATATTTACAGGTAGATTTCACGAAATGAATATCCTTTTAGTATTAGTCGTTTTAGTTATTTCTTTTGCTATATTAAATAAAAGATTTATAAGCATGGGGAATATTACCAATCTTTTAAGGTCCACATCTATTATTGGAGTGGTCGCAATCGGCATGACATTCGTTATTATTTCAGGTGGAATCGATCTTTCTGTGGGCTCAGTTCTGGCTTTAAGCAGTGTGGTAGCAGCAAGATTGATGACATCGGGCGTTCCGATATTTTTATCCATTATAATCAGTCTCGTAACCGGAGCAATTGCGGGGCTCATAATGGGTGTAATTATCTATGAGGCAAAGGTTCCTCCATTCATTGTAACATTAGCGGGACTGAGTGTCTTCAGAGGGATTGCGATGCTTTTAACATCTGCTAAAAAAATTATTGGTCTTCCAGTAAGTTTTACTAATTTTGCTGTTGTTAGAGTTTTTGGGCTGCCGGCTATGGCAATTGTCTGGCTGTTCCTTATTGCTATCGGTGTAATTGTGGCCCGTTTTACTGTGTTTGGACGAAATATTTATGCGATTGGTAGCAATCAGGAGGCTGCGAGGTTATCGGGAATAAATATCAGGGCTTCAATCTATAAAGTTTATGCTTTAGGTGGTTTTACTTCAGCGATTGCAGGCATTCTTATGGCTGCAAGGCTCGCCGGAGGGTCTCCTAGCGCAGGAACCGGATATGAACTTGATGCAATTGCTGCTACAGTCCTGGGAGGCACATCACTTACCGGAGGAATTGGAGGGGTATTCGGGACATTTTTTGGTACCATGATTATTGCAACAATTTCTAATGGTGGAAATATTATGGGTATTAATCCTTTTGTCCTTGAAATTATTATTGGTATTTTGATTGTGCTGGCGGTAGTGTTCGACCACCTGCAGAAGAGAAGAGGAATTTAATCATAATAAAAAAGTGAGTGTATTATAAAGTGAGTGTATTATAAATTCATTATTAATATAGAAAAAGTAAGGAAGGAATTAATAATTTCATGTCTGAAAATAAAAAGAATTTTGATAGTTTAAATCAGAAGGAAGAATCAATCCTGAAAGTATACGGCAAATCGGCAGTAATTACCGGCGCAGGAAGGGGAATTGGTAAATCCACTGCTCTTCTTTTATCTTCGCTTGGAGTAAAAGTAGGTATTATTGATATTACGCCTAATGGGGAATCTGTGGCGGAAGAAATTAAGAAAGCAGGAGGAATGGCAATTTATGTTAAGGGGGATGTAACTGATAGTGGCCAGATGGAAAGATGTATGAGAAAAATAGCAGAAGAATTCAGCGGAATTGATTTTCTAGTAAATAATGCTGGCATATCAGACCAAATACCTTTTGAAAGTTTAAAAATTGAAAAGTGGAGTAAAATAGTGGATGTAAACTTGACAGGATCCTTTATCTGTACAAAATCAGCGCTTGAGTATTTGAAACAAAAAAAATCCTCAAGTATCGTAATGTTTTCATCTGGCTCTACAATAACAGGAACCGGAGGATGTTGTGCCTATGCTGCTGCAAAAGGAGGGATAGTCAGCTTAACCCGTGCTCTGGCACGTGAGCTATCTGCTTATAACATACGGGTTAATGCTGTAGCCCCGAGAAATATCCGGAGTGAGATGTTAGAAAGTGTATTCAATAAAGAAGAGATCTCTAAAATGGAAGAACATACTCCTTTAAAGAGACTGGGAGAACAAGAAGACATTGCCAGTGTTGTCCTTTTTTTACTGAGTCAAATGTCAGGTTTTATTACCGGAGAGACCATATTGGTTGATGGAGGAAGAACTTTTTTGGGTTAAGTTGATGGTCAAGAAGGTACGTGGTATGAAAAATGGAACAGAAATATATATTGGGAATTGACTTTGGAACGCAATCAACGAAAGTTGTGGTATTTGATTTTGAAGGGAAAGCTATTACCTCAGCAAAAGAAGATATTCCTCTAAGACGAGCAAGGCCTGACTGGGCAGAACAAAACGCAGAGGATTGGTGGCATTCTCTTTGTTCGGTTTTAAAGTCAGTGACAGGTCAGGTAGATCCAGAGCAAATTGCTGGTTTAGCATTGGCTTACCAGCGCGAAACATTCGTGCCTGTTGATTCAAATTTTAAACCTCTCAGGCCTGCTATTCTCTGGATGGATCAACGTGCGACTGTTGAAGCAAAAGAGGTAAGGAAAATCATATCAGATAATCAATTCTACAGCAGCACAGGAAAATTTCTAAATTTAATTCCATCCATAATGAAGATTAAGTGGATAAAGAATAATGAACCCGATATCTTTAAAAAGATAGCCAGAGTTCTTACTGTTGGGGCTTATATAAACTGCAAACTTACCGGTAGGATTATTGATTCAGCTGCAGGTGCAGATACAACAGGGTTGTATGACATCAAAGCAGGCAAGTGGTCTGATGAGCTGGTATCCATTAGCGGCTTAAATTCAAATCAGCTTTTTGATGTGCAACCAGCTGGTTTTAAAGCGGGTTATGTCACAAAAGAAGCCTCGCAATTAACAGGCCTTTATGAAGGGATTCCTGTTTTTCTAGCAGGTGGAGATGGGCAGGTATTCGCTGTAGGTATCGGTGTAATAAAAGAATCAGAAATGGCTATAAGTATAGGAACAAGTGGAACTTGCGATATTCATGGAACTAAGATTGATTCAAAGAGCGGTAGCAGGACTTTGGTATCTTGTATCGAGGGGCTATATATTCATGAGTCGGTTATTATGTCGGCGGCAAATACTGTATCCTGGTTTATAAGAAATATTGATAATACAGATCTGGAGAAACGAAATGAATCTGCTGAAGAAAAGCTTGATCGAGCAATAACTGCTATACCTCCCTGTAGTGATGGGTTGGTAACTATCCCTTACTTTAGAGGTTGCATGACGCCATACAATGATCCGAATACAAGGGGTGCAACTTTAGGATGGTCGGATATACATACGAAGTTACATTTCTATAGATCTATTTTAGAAGGGATCGCTTTCGAAATAAAACTTATTATTGATACCTATGAAAAAAATAACGATGTAAAAATTTCTTTAATAAATATCGGTGGTGGTGGAGCTGCATCAAGCGAATGGTCTCAAATCATTGCTGATATAGTAGGCAAAAAAGTCAATATACCTGGTACTACAGAGAATACAGCATTAGGTGCCGCCATTATGGCTGCTTATGGTTTGAAAATATATGAGAATATTGATTCTGCTGTAAGAAAAATGTGTAGAATAAGAAATTCATTCGTACCTGATGATGCAAGATCGTCACTCTATAATAAATTTTTTAATGAAATATATAAGGAAATATACCCGGCGATTCGTAAATTTTTAAATTATCTTGGTAGTTTTAATGTGAAATAAAGAATTTTGTTTATTTGACTATTTGATTTATTTTTGTATAATTTAAACAGTTGTTCAGTGATTAAACAATTGTTCATATTGGAGAAAAATATGAAATGGGTTGAAAATAAAAAATTTATATCTAAAATAGCAAGACTATACTATGTTGGGAATCTTACGCAGCAGGAAATTGCTGATAATCTGAATATATCCAGAACAAAGGTTTCCAGATACCTGGATAAAGCACGAGAAGAAGGAATAGTTGAAATTAAGATTAATTCACCACAAGAAGATTATACGGATTTAGAATATGAAATAGAAAAAAGATATAAATTAAAAGAATGTGTTGTTGTACCAACTTATGATACAAGGGAAGAGATTTTAAGAGATATGGCCGATGAATTGGCAGAAATGTTTAATAGAATAATAAAAGATGGAGATTATTTTGGTATTGGATGGGGAACTTCCCTTAAATCTATAGCAGATTACCTGAATCTTAGAATGAAAGTGGATATAAAAGTAGTACCCTTGATTGGCGGTATTGGAAAAGTTGGTACCGGGATTCATACAAATTCAGTAGCCAGGACTTTAGCAAATAAATTTGGTGGTGTTAGTTATATGATTAATTCTCCTGCAATTTTAGATAGCAGTGAAGCAAAAGAAATTATACAAAATGATAGCAATACAAGAGAAATAACAGAGATGTCTGGTAGAGTTAGCACAGCTATGGTAGGTATGAGTGATATAGGTCCTCAGTCTACATTAATTAAAAATGGAAATTTCAAAGTTGAAGAATTCAATTATCTGGATAGTTTAGGAGTGGTAGGGGATATGAACCTTATTTTTATAGATGAAAATGGAAAATATATACAAAATGAAATAAATGAAAGGATTATAACTACCCCTATTGAAAGAATTAAAAAAATCGAAAATGTGATCGGGATAGGATTCGGAGATAGAAAATTGAAGGTTATTTTAGGTGCGCTACGTGGCAGAATTATAAATATTTTATTAACTGATGAAACTACAGCAAAAAGTATAATTAGCTCTTATTAAATAATTAAAGATAATTTAGAAGTATATTATGGATGCAAAATAATAGCTAAAAATTAAAGTTATGAACTGTTAAAAATATAATAAAATAAAAATTATTAAATAGTTTTTTAATTAGCGAGGTTTGAATGGGAAAGAATGTTGATAAAAAAAATCAGTACACAAATATAAGTGGATATAAAATAGAGAATAAATTCAAAGACTTAAATGAGAATATAAAAATTGAAATGTTAAGAAAAATGTACCAAATAAGGCATTTTGAAAATGAGGCCGAGCAATTCATCATAAGAGGGATGATACACGGTACATGCCATTTATATACCGGTGAGGAAGCAACTGCAGTCGGGGCTATTTATGCTATTGGAGGCGGCGATTATATCACTTCCACACACAGAGGTCACGGTCATTGTATTGCAAAGGGTGCTGACCTGAATGCAATGATGGCAGAACTGCTGGGAAAGAAAACGGGATACAGCAAGGGTAAAGGCGGATCAATGCATATAGCAGATGTTAAATCAGGAAACCTTGGGGCAAATGGAGTAGTAGGGGGAAGTATCGGTATTGCTACCGGTGCGGCGCTGACCTGTAAGATGAAAAAGAACGGAAAAATAGTGGTATGTTTCTTTGGAGACGGAGCAGCAAATCAGGGCATATTTCACAGCTCTATTAATATTGCTTCAATATGGGATCTACCGGTGATCTACCTCTGTGAAAATAATGTCTACGGGATGTCGACATCTATTAAGGATGCATTCAATATAGAAAAAATATCTGATAGAAAGTGCGCCTATGGGATAGAGGGATTGACCATTGACGGAAATGATTTGATTGAGGTATTCAATACTGTCTCATATTTTGCCGGCAGGTGCAGGGCCGGAAAAGGACCTGTACTGGTTGAAAGTCTGACTTACAGATGGAGCGGCCATTCAAAAAGTGATGCCCAGGTTTATAGAACAAGAGAAGAAATAAAGGAATGGAAAGAAAGAGATCCTATTAAAAGGTACAGAGAGGTCTTGATCGACGGTAAAATATTGACCGAAAAAGATGATAAGGATCTTGAAAAAGAAGTTATAAGTAAAATACAGGAAGCATCGGAATTTGCAAAAGAAAGTCCGTTTCCCGACCCTTCCGAAGTTGAGGATGATGTATATGCTTAAAAATAGTGCAAGACAATTAACATATCTCGAGGCAATAAGGGAAGCAATGCAACAGAAGATGAGAGCAGATAATGATGTATACCTGATTGGAGAAGATATTGCGGAATACGGAGGTGCCTTTGGTGTGACTGTCGGAATGCTGGAAGAATTTGGCAGGGAAAGGATAAGGAATACCCCCATTTCCGAAGAAGCCATAATAGGTGTTGCAGCCGGAAGTGCAATAACAGGAATGAGGCCCATAGCTGAGATAATGTTTTCTGATTTCATAACTATTGCCATGGATCAGATTGCCAATCAAGCAGCCAAAATAAGTTATATGTTTGGAGGGAAAGCCAGAGTACCAATGGTAATAAGGACCGCTGGCGGCGGCGGAACCGGTGCAGCGGCACAGCATTCCCAGAGTCTTGAAGCCGTTGTTACACATATTCCCGGACTGAAGGTAGTTATGCCCTCCTGTCCGTATGATGCAAAGGGGCTTCTGATATCTTCGATAAATGACAATAACCCCGTAATTTTTATAGAACATAAGCTGCTTTATAAAAATAAAAAATATATTGACGATGTTCCGGAAGAAATGTATGAAATTCCGCTGGGGAAAGGTGATATTAAACAAGAGGGCAGAGATATCACTATAGTCGCAACATCTTATATGGTTCAAAAATCTCTGGAAGCTGCCGAAAAACTTTCACTGGAGAAGGGCATCAAATGCGAGGTAATAGACATACGAACATTGAGACCTCTTGATATCGATATTATACTGAACTCGATCAAGAAAACGGGTAAGCTTTTATGTGTAGAAGAAGCACCAATTTTTGGCGGATTTATGGGCGAGGTTGCGGCTCAGGTTTCCGAGAAAGGATTTGACTGGCTGGACGCTCCCATAAAAAGGGTTGCAGGAAGAAATTGCCCGGTTCCTTATAGTCGGGTGCTTGAACAGGAAATGATTCCCGGCGTGGCAAGGATCGAAAAGGGGATTTTAGATCTATTAGGATAAAGTCCATATATTTAATTGAATTTTGGTGTGTTATTATAAGTATTAATCGATAAAAAACAACTTTTTATTCGGCGGAGGACCGGGAGATGCATGAAGT
>Ga0315552_1001466_pt1 | contig 14279 bp, 9 predicted proteins | sample SalMarSW160170MG_2_FD_203102 | JGI IMG/M metagenome (GOLD analysis project Ga0315552, IMG submission 203102) | Salt marsh sediment microbial communities from the Plum Island Ecosystem LTER, Massachusetts, United States - Salt Marsh Sediment SW1601-70 ...
ATAATATTGAGATAATATATATTATTAACCGCTCCATATTATTATGACCCTTAACAGAGGAAATAACCTATTTTCAGTGTCTCTTTTCATTGGCGAGCCTTGCGGGAGCGCATCCGGAACCGAACGATGAGTGCCCGGCCAGCATTGTAAGGACGGGTTATTTGATATCGAGTCAGCGGAGAGGGTTGGATCAGGAGCCTCACACCATCATTATTTCATATTTTCAACATTCTAATCTTTATTAAATTCTTCGCTACGCCCTTCAGGCTGAGCTCAGAATTACAGGGATTTATTATATTTACACTTTTTGTGGTATTAACAAATAATCCTTACTATGAAAAAGACTATAAGCCTTACCCTGCTGATTATCCTTGCATCGTTTCAGCTTGAAGCCCAGAAGAAAGATCTTACACGTGAAGATTATGATAAGTGGCAAAACCTTGGATCCTATACTATCTCTGATAATGGCAAATGGATCTCGTATACAGTATCACCCGTTGAAGGAAATGATACTCTGTTTATAATATCATCTGATAAAGAAAAGGAATATAAACTCGGGCTCTGTTCTTCTCCTTCTTTCTCTGATGACTCACATTGGGTGGCAGCAAGAAAGGGTTACAGTAAGGAAGAAACCGAGAAGATGAATGAACAGAAAAAGAGAGTCCGGAACAAGCTTGTTCTTATTGAGCTGGATCAAGGGACAAAAAGAGTATTTGACGATATACAACAGTTTACCCTCAGCAAAGACTGTAAGCACCTTATTATGAGCGGGTATGCCGATGAGAAAACAAAAAGATATGACCTATATATTTATGATCTCAATAGTGGCTCAATGAAAAATATAGGAAATGTATCAGATCATAACCTTAATAAAAAAGGCAACCGCCTTGCCTATATAATTGATGCTGAAGGGAAGAAAGGCAACGGAGTGGAATTATTCAATCTTGATGATTATTCCATAAGGATTATCGATACCGATACAACCACATACACCAAACTGGTATGGGAAAAAGAAGGTGATGCTTTTAGCTTTCTCAAGTCCTTTTCTGATACTGGTTATATTGAAAAGAATCATAGTGTTTTCGCTGTTCTGGATATATATAATAATCTGCATATTAAAACTCTTAACCCACTTGATCAGGATGTTATACCTGATAGTATGAGAGTACGTGAAAATTTTACTCCCCGGTTCTCAAAAGATATGAGCATTCTGTATTTCGGTATTTATGACTGGAATGTAAAGGAGAAAAAAGAAAAAGGGAAGGACAAGAAGGATGAAAAAATACCTGATGTCGATATATGGCACTGGAAAGATGATCCCATACAACCAGCACAGGAAAAGATATATGAGAGATCTGACAAAGATTTTATATACCTGTGCTCATGGAACCTGGACAACAACAGTGTAAACAGGATTACCGACGAGGAATTGAGGGAATATGATATCACGGCTGATGGGAAAAACGTGGTTATAAGAACCGATCTTCCTTACCAGCCTGCTTTCAGACAGGAATATTATGACCATTATATTGTAAATGCCTCAAATGGCGAAAAGAAACTTATAATTAAGAACTTCACCCGCCTGGGCAGTTCATCACCTGACGGTAAATTCATCCCGTACTTCAGGGAAAAAAACTGGTGGGTATATGATATTCAAAAAAATGAAAACAGGATAATCAGTTCAGCTATAGATACCGATCTGTGGAATACCAGGGATGACAGCCCAAGGGAAATAAAGCCTCCTTTTGGCTCGGGGGGATGGTACGAGGACGACAGTCACATGCTTATTTATGATGAATATGATTTATGGAAGGTAAACCCTGTTACTGCTGAAGCAAAAAAGCTTACAGACGGACGGGAGGATGAGATCATATTCAGAACAATAAGGCTTGATTATGAGAATAATTACTTTGAACAGGATAAGGACCTTTACCTTTCGGCCAGGGGAGATAAAACAAAAAAAAGTGGTTTCTCCCGTATAAGCCCTGAAGGTAAAAGCCACAAGCTGATCTTTGATGATTATTATATTTCAGGACTTAGAAAAGCAAAATCTGTTGACAGATTGATATACCGTTCTGAAAGTTATTCCGATTCGCCTGATCTTTTCTTAACAAACAGCCTTTTCAGGAATAAAGAGCAGCTCACAAATACTAACCCTCAGCAGGTTGACTATTACTGGGGGAAAAGTGAACTTATTGATTACACCAACAGAGATGGCAAAGAGTTACAGGGTGCACTGTTTTATCCTGCCAATTATGAAGAAGGTAAAGAGTACCCGATGATAGTTTATATATATGAGACCAGGTCTACCACAGTGCACCTGTATGCTAGTCCAAGCCCAAAAAGCGCATATAATACAAGTAACTATACTACGAGTGGCTTTTTTGTCTTCCAGCCCGATATAGTTTATAAAACGAATCACCCGGGTGAGTCAGCTGCTGATTGTGTTATCCCGGCGGTTGAGAAAGTGCTGGAAACAGGAATGATAGATAAGGATAAGATCGCCCTTATAGGACATAGCTGGGGGGCTTACCAGACAAGTTTTATTATCACCCAGACCGACCTGTTCGCGGCAGCAATAGCAGGTGCTCCCCTGATAAACATGATCAGTATGTATAATGAGATCTACTGGAATTCAGGGAGCCCTAATCAGTCAATTTTTGAAACATCCCAGGGCAGGCTGAGAGAACCATGGTGGGAAATCATGGATGAGTATATGGGCAATTCGCCTATGTTCAATGCTGCTAATATTACAACTCCACTGCTTGTTACTTTTGGTAACCAGGATGGAGCCGTTGACTGGCACCAGGGCATAGAAATGTTTACAACAATGCGCAGGATGCAAAAACCTTATATCATGCTTGTTTATGAAGGAGAAAACCATGGTTTGAGGAAAGAGGAAAATATGCTGGATTATTCATTGAAGGTGAAACAGTTCATCGATCATTATCTCCTGGGTAAGCCTGCTGAAGATTGGATAAAAGAGGGTAAAACTTACATGGAGAAAAAAGAAGAAGAAGATCTGGCAAAAGAAAAGTAACCACAATATATAAAGGCATTAATATAATTCCCTGATATATAATGAGCATAAATTTATTGAACGGTAATAATTATTAATTACTTTTAAAATTCGTATTGGTTCACAATTAATTCTCAATGAGCGAAGAGATCCTGAAAGCACTGATGCAACTTTTTGCCCTGATCATCAAGCAGGATGGAGGGATGCTATCAAGTGAAAGGGAATATGTTGTGGATTTTCTTGAGAAACAACTCAGCCATGATTCCGTAAATGAATATCTTGAACTATTCGACAGGGATGTCGGGCCATTAATGGATAATGATCCGGATGTTGAGAATAAACCACCTTCCTTAAAGGACTCTGTTAAAATATTCAGTATCTGTAAACAAATTAACCGTACCCTCAACCAATCCCAAAAAGTTGTTGTGCTGATGAGGTTGTATGAACTGGTAAATGCCGATAAAAGGTTTACCCTTCAGCGTATGAATATCATCAATACAGTAGCAGAGGTATTCAGGATATTACCGGAAGAGTTCAGAAGCATTGAACTTTTTGTTAAACATGATACCGATGTAGAACCGGTTGATAGCTCAATACTCGTTCTTAAGCATCATACCAGATGCCCGGATTGCGACAGTGATTCAGAGAAAGAAGAAATGGCACCCAGCCTTTTGGTTGTACTGTGGATAAGCAGTGTGGATTTATATTTTATTAAACATTATTCTGAGGATCAGTTATCACTTAACGGTCTGCCTATTGATGCCAGGAAAATATATACCATGGCCAAAGGAAGCTCACTGAGGTTTCAGCATGGTCAGCCTGTATACTACAGCGATATATCAGCCCATTACCTTTCGAAAAGATCCTTCCACAAAATCAGTCTTGAGGCAGAAAACCTGGTCTATAAATTCCCAGGGGGTCAGACCGGTATCAATAATGTAAATATTGCCGAAAGAGAGGGTAATCTTATTGGAATATTGGGTAGCAGCGGCGCGGGTAAAACCACCCTTCTCAACCTTCTTAGCGGAATTTATAAACCTTCAATGGGTTCAGTAAAAATAAACGGTATTGACCTCAGTAATAAATCCGGTGTACTCGATGGTATAATTGGCTACGTACCTCAGGACGACATGCTTAAGGAAGACCTTACCGTGTTTGAAAATCTGTATTATGCCACATGTCTCTGTTTTGATGACCTTACCAATAAGGAAATAATACACAAGGTAGATAAAATGCTCAAATCCCTTGGTCTTTATGAAAAAAGAGATCTTAGAGTTGGCTCCAGTCTCAAAAAAGTCATTAGCGGGGGCCAAAGGAAAAGATTGAATATAGCCCTTGAACTTATTCGTGAACCGTTAATACTGTTCCTCGATGAGCCTACATCGGGACTGTCATCCAAAGATTCTGAGAATGTCATAGATCTGCTAAGGGAACTGACTTTAAGAAGCAAATTGATTTTTTCAGTAGTACACCAGCCATCTTCAGAGATATTCAAGGTATTTGACAGGATAATCATTCTTGACGATAGCGGTGAGATGGTTTACTACGGAAATCCAATTGAGGCACTTATACATTTTAAAACGCTTGATGCACAAGTAGAAAGCCATCTAGGTGAATGCCCAACATGTGGTAACATAAACCCGGAGACTATTTTCAATATCATTGAGACAGAAATAGTAGATGAGTTCGGACGCTATACCGGCGTCCGAAAAAGGTCAGCTGCTGAATGGGCAGAGAAATATAATGAGTTACACCCTGTTATGCCTATCCGCAAGATTAAAACCAGACCCAGGTCAAATCTTAAAAGGCCAGATCTTCTTAAACAATTTCTGATCTTTATACGCAGGGACCTGAGCAGTAAGATATCCAACCGTCAATATGTTCTTCTCACTCTGCTTGAAGCACCGATACTGGGATTTATATTATCATACATAATAAGATATATAGCTGATCCGGGTTCAACCAATTACATTTTCAGGGAGAACGAAAATATCCCGATATATATATTCATGTGCCTAATTGTTGCCCTGTTTATGGGACTTATCACCAGTGCAGAGGAAATATTCAAAGATAGAAAGATACGCAACAGGGAACAGTTCCTCAATTTGAGCAAAGGCAGTTATCTTGCCGCAAAAGTGGTTATCTTACTTGCAATATCAGCCTTACAGTCCTTATTGTTTATCATAGTGGCAAATCCGATACTGGGAATAAAAGGGTTTTATTTTGAGTACTGGTTTGCTCTTTTTACTACAGCAACCTTTGCAAATATCCTTGGCCTTAATATCTCGGATGCTTTCAATTCTGCAATCACTATATATATTGTAGTGCCTCTGCTTATGATCCCAATGATGGTGCTAAGCGGGGCAATGTTCCCTTTCGATAAACTCAACCGATCTCTGGGGAGTGTCGATAAGGTTCCCTGGATAGCCGAAATAATGCCCACCAAATGGACATATGAGGCCCTCATGGTTACACAGTTCAAGGATAACAGATATGATATGCTGGTTTATGATATGAATAAAACCATCAGTGTGGCTGATTATAATACCATATTCCATTTGCCGGAACTGGAAAATGCACTCAATACAACAGTTTTACATTACAGGAGAAAAGAACTGTCTGAAGAAAATCCATCCAAACTACCCCTTCTCAGGAATGAAATCTCAAAACTGTCAGAAAATGAGGGCCTTTATAAGTTTGCTGAACTGGATAAACTGAATTATTCTGATTTCAGTCATATTGTGGCTGAAAAACTATCTGCATATCTTGATTCTGTAAATTCCATATTCCTCAGCAGAAGTAATTCTGCTGATATAAGGAAAGATAAATTTATAAGTGACAACCGTGAAGAGCTTTATAAATTATATAACCAGTTTCATAATGACCGGCTTGAAGAAATAGTCAGGAAAATATATGAAAAAAATAAAATACTGGAATACAAAAACAGGCTTATCCAGAATTTTGACCCGGTATACCGCGATCCCCGTGGTAATGAATTTCCTGCTTTCAGGAGTCATTTCTTTGCTCCCTCCAAAGTATCAATGGGCCTAAGATTTGACACTTATACCTTCAATATGATATTCGTCTGGCTTATGTCATTGGTATTCTATGTTTTGTTGTATTACAATGTATTAGAGCGTATCGTTAATTCTTTCTCCAAAAAATAATCATTTCATACAGCAACTTTAATAATATTATTATTTTTTTACTTTTGTATAATAAAGTCAATAATGCCTCAACATGAAAAAAGTCCTGTCCAGTCTTCAAATCTTGTTAATACTGCTTCTTTTTTATTCCTGTAAGAACACAGGTAATAAAGGATCAGAATTTATCTTCCCTGAATCTGACTCCATTCCCGTTAAGGAAGCTGAAAAGTTAAGCCAGGAAGCCATTGATGATATTGTCCAGAATATTGGTTCCCCGGTTGAAATGGCGGCCTTGCTTCTTGAACTAAAAGTCCCTTTTATTACTGAACACCTTGCATCAATTGAGCAGGCAGAAAATCTGAGTACAAATTACCAGAAAGCACTCCGCCTTGGTATCTACGGCGCTGACCTCGGTTACCTTAATATTTATGAAAAAACAGGTAGTGCAGTTGAAACACTTTCAACCATAAACAAGCTTGCAGATGGCTTAAGGGTTGGTCAGTTCTTTGATTTTGAAACACTGAAAAACCTTGCTATAAATAAAAGTAATATTGATTCACTTCTTTTCCTGTCAGTTCGTTCCTATAATGAGATCGATGAATACCTCCGTGAGAATGATCGTGGTTATCTTTCAGCACTCATGATAACCGGTGTCTGGCTGGAAGCACAATACCTGGCATGCCAGATCGTTAAAGATTACCCCCATTTAGATCTGAAAAACAGGATAGGCGAACAAAAGATAATCATTAATGACCTGCTGATGTTGTTGCGCCCCTATAATGAGTCCAGTGATGAATACCGTGAGCTTTATAATGATTTAGAACTTCTGAAACGTCAATATTCAGATGTCAATATAACATATACCCCCGGTGAGCCTGAAACATTAGAAAAAGATGGAAGGCTCATTGTCATTCAGAACGAAGAAAGCACTGTAGTAATCAGTGATGATGTGCTGGAGTGGATAATACAGAAAACAGAAGAGATCAGAAATAAAATAATATCACTTTAACTCCTGGATATGAAAAGGACAACAATTGTTTTTATTACCTTATTACTGGCTGCCTACGCCCTTAATGCCCAGGATCAGCAGGAGATGGTTACTGATTGCGCTCTTAGCATAGGCGGAAATACCACTTACCTGAAAGATTTTGTTATAAAATTGCCGAAATCAACCGACCAGGGTAATATTCCCGTTCATAAAGAGAATATATACCTCATGAAGAAACAAAGATACCTGTTTACCCAATGCAATGCTAATGATTCTGAGGGTGAACTGACGATTGAATTATATGATGCCAATAACCTGATCTCAAGCTCGATTAACAAGAATAACGGGAGAGTATATTCATCTGTGGAGTTTTCCTGTAATAAAACTGGTCTTTATACAATCTGGTATTCATTTAAGGATGGAAAGAAAGGTACGGGAGTGGGAATTGTATCACTCCTTAAATGACTATTGCCCTGTTTAATTGCATAAACAATACCGACAAAAAAATAATAGCAAATAAATAATTTGCTATTTTTTTATTCCTCATCATTACAAGGTAATGAGTCAGGAAATACACAAGAGGAATAAGAAAAATATACATTAGCCCGACCGATGCTGCAGGTACAATAAAATATATAATTACCGTCAGTATTAACATCCAGGTAAGAAGTGAAAATATCTTTCTTGATTTTACTTTCTTGGTATTGAAGATACTCCACAGATGTAATAGTGAAAGTATAAAAATAAGTGCGTTAACGGATGATACTATGATAAATTCATGTGACCAGTAATAATCAGGTACATCTGTTATTATACTGTTAAGGAAAAAATGGTTGAGCCCTGTGATATCCCGGCCTGTAAAATAGTAAAAGGCATAAAGGATAATAAATGGTGTGATCAATCCGATAAAAGAAATCAATATCTCCCTGAAATTAAAAGATCTGAAAAGGATTATACCTATAATTATCAGAAGATAAAACCAGATAATATTTGTATAAATCAGGGCAGCAATCCCGATTATCAAAGAGGCATCAAAAAGATTATAGGCTATACCGGGGTTTCTGTAGGACACTATAAGCCTGTCAACAGATATGAGAAGCAGGAGCGAGGCAAGCAGTATCGGATTGAGTACCTGGTTGCTGTATATATAACCGCTCAGCAATATATACAGGGAAGCCGGCAGGAAAGTTCTTTCATTAATGAAGAACAGCCGGGTATTGAAATTTACAAGGTAAATGCCTGTTGCCAGGACAAGTACCATGGAAAAAATAATACCGGCTAAAGGTCTTCCCTTAAAAAAGCTGATTAATAAAGAATATAAAGGAGCAGGGTTGGTGTTATGGTAGAGCAACGGTTCCACAGGATTGAGGAGTGCCTGTAGCCATACCAGTACCAGGCTTATTATTATAACCAGTATTGTCACGGGGCCAATACCCCTGTAGATCTTTAGCAGCATACTTTACTATAAGTCAAATCCGATATCTTTTCTGAAATATTTCCCCTGGAAATCAATTATTTCTGCATTGGCATACGATTTTTTCAGCGCCTCTTTTATATTATATCCAAAGGAACTTATAGCCAGAACCCTCCCCCCTGAGCTTAAGACTCTATCGCCATCAATCCTTGTGCCTGCCTGAAAAATAATACTCCCAAATGTTTTGTCCATATTCAATATCTCTTTCCCTTTCTCATATTCACCCGGATAACCTCCCGAGACAAGCATTACAGTGGTAACAGTATCTGCTGATATTTCCAGGTTCCTTTCTTTCAGGTTACCTTCGGTAACGCCAAGCAATAAGTCCATTAAATCACTCTTTATTCTCGGTATCACAACCTCAGCCTCAGGATCTCCCATTCGCACATTATACTCAACAACAAACGGATCACCATATATATTCATAAGTCCAAAATAGATAAAACCCTTATATTTTATACCTTCTTTTTTCAGACCTGATATTGTTGGTTTAATAATTCTCTCCTCAACCTTTTTAAGAAAAGCCTTATCTGCAAAGGGTACAGGAGAAACAGCACCCATACCACCTGTATTCAGTCCTGTGTCCTTTTCACCCACTCTTTTGTAGTCCTTGGCTTCAGGCAAGATCTTATAATCATCCCCGTCGGTAATAATAAACACTGAAAGTTCTATTCCTTTAAGAAATTCTTCAATAACGACAATCTTACCTGCTTCACCGAATTTGCCCGAGAACATCCTGTCCAGTTCCTGAACGGCCTCATCATAATCATTGAGTATCAGTACTCCTTTCCCTGCAGCCAGCCCGTCAGCTTTTAAAACATAAGGTTTTTTCATTGTTCTGAGGAACTCACAGGCACTATCAAAATCTTCCTTTGTAAAACTCTTATAGGCTGCTGTGGGTATCCCGTTCTCCTGCATGAATTTTTTGGCAAAATCCTTACTCCCTTCCAGCATTGCCCCTCTCTTTTCAGGCCCCACTATGGGTATATGCCTGTACCTTTCATTGCCAAGGAAGAAATCATGAATGCCTGCCACAAGGGGTGCTTCGGGACCAACGACTATCATATCTATATCATTCTCAAGAGCAAATTCAGCAACAGACTTAAAATTACCCGCATCAATATTTACATTCTCACCTTCAAGAGTTGTACCTGCATTACCGGGTGCAATATATATTTTATTAATCCTTCTACTTTGAGCTATCTTCCATGAGAGAGTATGCTCTCTCCCTCCCGATCCAAGTATAAGAACATTCATATTATCTGACATTCAATAAATTTCCTAAAAATAGCATATCCGTATATGAAAAAAAAATGCATTATTTATCCATCAGCAGTTATATCTCCGAAACTATATCCCTGCATCCTGCATCGCTTAATTAATCTGTCCAAAATCACGTGGGTGCATTCATTGTCTTTATCATGCAATACAATAACAGATCCCGGACGAACCAGTTTTTCAGCTTTTTCCAATATATATTCCGCCTGCAACTCTTCATCGTAATCATATAATAACAGGTCCCAGAAAACAATCCTCATAATTTTTTTAAGAGCCATATATTGAGGTATGGTGAGATGCCCGTATGGAGGTCTGTAAAATACTGACCTGCTAAGTTCTGATCCCTTCAGGCAATTATCAATATAATCCTGTGTCCCACTTTCCCAGCCATCTAAATGAAGATAACCATGATTTGCCAGTGAGTAACCGTTTTTTGTTATCATCATTGCTGAATCAGGATGTGTTTGAATATTTGAACCGGTACAAAAGAATACGGCTTTCTCAACCTTATTTTGATTAAGTATATCTATTATTTTTGCAGTGCCCCGACTAGTGGGGCCATCGTCGAATGTAATATATAACTTACTTCCCGCACTTCGTTTCCTGTAGATTGCATCCTTGTACAGCAATCGTGTCAGGCAGGGGAATCTAAAAACCCTTGGGATCATGAAGGTCTCATAAATAGTTTATTATAGTACCGGTCAATATCCTCTTCTATCTGCACCATCAGTTCATCTATGCCCATTGCAGAAGACATATTATAAAGGCTGATCAGTGCCTGCATATTTAAGCCAATCACATAATCAAGGTCGTATCTTCTACCCTCCTCCAGTTGAAGTACCACATCAAGGTAGGCTTTCGCATTATTGATTATATCAGTGGCTATAGCCATTGCTTTATCTTTTTCCCCTGCCCTGTAGAATCCACGGAAAATATTAATGGAATAGTAATTATGCTCAATCTTCCCGGCCGGAATCTCTTCCAGGCTTTTATTTAATACCTCTTTTGCTTTCAGTGTATCACCCTCATCTATAAGTGATTCAGCAAGCATGCCGAACACTCGTCTGAAATTACTGAACATACGCCTGTTGTTTTCATCAAGGTAAACATCAGGATCTGAAGCATTGCCCCATTTAAATCTGTTCATCACATTTTCATACATCTGCCTTGTATCGATATATCCTATATCTTGTGTACGGGTACCTGTTGAATCCAGCGGGGCTATCCTGTAAGCCAGGCCTTCCAGTTGGAAATAATCATCCAATCCCATATAGTTTGATGGTGGAACTGTACTGGCAAAATAGACCGGGCGTTCCCATTTATTGGTTCCAATCATATCCATCACTGCCAGGTTGTTCTTATACATCTCCCTGTCGTCATAATTCCATATAACATTATCCAGCAGCCTGTCAGCCTGGTAATCCTTCACTGTTCCGTTAGACATTACCCTGGCTGAGTCAACAGGCACAAGGAATTTGCTTGAAGGAATATAGTTATAATAGTCGCCTCTGCCCGAGAAGTCGATCTTACTTTGTCTTTCATCTGACCCTGCGAATTTAATCAGTTCAATAATATCATAGGGCCTGGTTATCCTGTCAGTCACCGGTAATTGTTCCCTTCTGCCAGGTTTGTATTTATCTGAACCCAGTGTAAATTTAACCGGTTCAGATTCATATGCTTTCTGACGCATCATATCAATATACCATCCTGCTGAAAGATAACTCAGGTTGGCCACTCTTACATCAGTTCTGATACCTTCAACATCCTGTGCATACCATAAAGGGAATGAATCATTATCGCCGTATGTTAGTAGTACTGCGTTCTCATCGCAACTGTTCAGGTAATTATTGCCTATATCCCTGGCAGTATATCGTCCGGAACGGTCATGATCATCCCAGTTCTGCACTGCCAGAAGAACAGGAACCGCAGCAAGGCAAACAATAAAAGCTACAGATAATATGACCTTATAAGGTATTATTTTCCTGAGATTATCCACTAGAAAACATAAGCCCAGTCCCACCCATATTGAAAAAGCATAGAATGAGCCTGCATATGCATAATCCCTCTCCCGGGGTTGCAGCGGATACTGGTTTAAATATACCACTACGGCTATACCTGTCATAACAAAAAGAACAGTAATAACCCAGAATCCTTTACGATCTCTTTTGTACTGCCATATAATACCCAGGATACCCAGGATCAGCGGCAGGAAGAAATAAGTATTCCTTGCAGGATTATTTTTCAATTCATCCGGTAATTCTTGCTGATCGCCCAGCCTGGAGCTGTCGATAGCATCAATTCCGCTGATCCAGTTACCATGCAATACATTACCATTACCCTGTATATCATTTTGTCTGCCGACAAAATTCCACATAAAATAGCGGCCATACATATATCCGAGCTGATAACTGAAAAAGAACCTCAGGTTTTCTGCGAAGGTCGGGACAATAAATTCCTGGCTGCCACTCGAGGTATTCATTCTGACCTTATTCCCTTCGACCCTGCCCCAGTATTCATATTCAGCATGATGCCTGTCCTCAGGGCTGTACATTCTGGGGAAGATAGTGGTGAATCGGTCATCGAAAACATATTCATTTTTTTTATATGGTACATACCTGCCTTCTTCTTTAGTATACCCGCCCGTTTCCTTTTTAATATCAATAACCGGGGCGGTATAATAATTTCCCTTCAACAAGGGAGTGCTGCCATATTGTTCCCTGTTAATATAATATATCATTGAGAATACATCCGAAGGATCATTCTGGTTCATAGGAGGTCGGGCATTAGCCCTGATAGGTATAAGTGCATAGGAAGCATAACCCAGTAATATAACTGTCAGAATTGTAACTATATAATTAAGTAAAATCTTCCTGTGCCTTATTGAATAGCTAATACCCCAGATAAGAACAGCAACCAGAAGTACTATATAGAAATAAAGTCCCGAGTTAAAGGGAAGGCCAATGCCGTTAACAAACACTAACTCAAACCATCCGGCAATCTTAACTGTATAGGGTAGCAGGAAGAAAACTAGTAAGCCCAGTATGGCAAATGCAGCCAGCAGTGCTTTAAGTATACCCCTGGTGCTAACCTGGTAAGTTTTGAAATAATATACAAGAACAATGGCCGGTAATGCAAGCAGATTCAGCAGGTGTACTCCAATAGATAATCCCATCAGGTATGCTATTAGCACAAGCCACCTTCCTTTAAGCCTGTCATCCTGTTCATCCTCCCACTTGAGAATAGCCCAGAATACCATAGCGGTAAACAGTGAAGAGGTAGCATAAACTTCTCCTTCCACAGCAGAGAACCAGAAAGTATCAGAGAAGGTACATGTAAGTGCTCCAATCAGTCCGCTTCCTATAATAGTAGCTATACTGGTTAATGATAAATTATCCTCATTCATAAATACCTTCCTTACCAGATGCGTTATTGTCCAGAAAAGAAACATTATGGTAAATGCACTGGCCAGTGCAGACAGGAAGTTAATCATCACAGCAGCAGTGGACTCATTGCCAAAGCTGAACAGTGAGAAGAACCGTCCAAGCAAAAGAAAGAAAGGTGCACCCGGGGGATGACCAACCTGTAATTTCCATGCTGAAAGAATAAATTCACCACAATCCCAGAAACTGACCGTTGGCTCCAGCGTAATGGTATAAACAGTAAGTGAGATCAGGAAAACCACCCAGCCTGAGATATTATTTATTTTTCTGAAATAGAGATTATAATCACTCATTATCCGATGAGGCTTATTTGATTGAAACAAATTGTAAATATATCGAAAATGCAATTACCTGACATAATATCTCCAATCAATATCTCTCCAGTATGATCCGGCATAGTTAATTCCTATACGCTTCCCCTGTCCTATATCCACGTTTATACCATGATCTTCAACCCATATCCTTTCTGATTCAGCGATATCTTCTCCATAATAAGAACCATCTAATTTAAGGTGTCTGGTCAGCTTCCCCGGTCCGTTAAACCCCCTGATACTACGTATTAACACAGCCTGGGGGATTCCCTCTTCCGCAGTAACAATATTAAGCATCCAGTGCATGCCGTATATAAAATACATATAGATAAAGCCTCCCCTGTTATACATAATCTGATTCCTGGAGGTTCTTCCCCTGCTTGCATGACATGCTTCATCTTCCTCGCCACGATATGCCTCAACTTCGGTTATCATGTGTCTGTGGGTAATACCGTTCGATCCACTTACGCATAACAACTTGCCTGGTAAAGAAGGAGCTATTTCAAGGACATCCCTCGTGAAAAAATCTCTGTTTAACCTCCTGCCCTGATTCATTAGTTTGCCTCTTGTTTTAATATCCAAAGATTAAGAAAATATAAAAAACAAAAAAACTGCACTTTTCT
>Ga0315552_1001482_pt1 | contig 14228 bp, 15 predicted proteins | sample SalMarSW160170MG_2_FD_203102 | JGI IMG/M metagenome (GOLD analysis project Ga0315552, IMG submission 203102) | Salt marsh sediment microbial communities from the Plum Island Ecosystem LTER, Massachusetts, United States - Salt Marsh Sediment SW1601-70 ...
ATATCATACAATCTTCTTCTGAGATTGAAAGCCTGGCCCGGTCCGTACCGAATAACGGAGGTGTTTATTTTGTACCGGCTTTTGTTGGCCTCGGTGCCCCACACTGGGACCAATATGCAACAGGTACAATTATCGGTATTACCCGGGGCACCTCCGATGCACATCTTGCACGAGCGGCTCTTGAATCCATTGCATTACAAACGATGGATGTAATAAATACAATGGCAAAAGATTCCGGGATTACCCTTACCGAATTAAGAGTGGACGGAGGTGCGGTATCGAATAACCTCCTCATGCAAATACAAGCGAATGCGATTCAGAAAAAAGTGATTCGACCTCGGATTACCGAGACCACTGCACTCGGCGCTGCTTACCTGGCAGGTTTGGCAACGGGATACTGGAACAGCATGGATGATCTGAAACATCAATGGCAGGCCGAAAGGATATTTGAACCTGAAATCGGTCCGGATGATTTTAATGAAGTGATTGTAAACTGGAATAAAGCCCTGGATCGCAGCAAAAAATGGAATATATCATAAGTTCTTAGAAAACAAAAAGCAATGAATGAATATTTCGCAGAATTCCTGGGAACCACAATTCTTATCCTTTTAGGCAATGGCGTGGTAGCCAATGTGCTACTTCGGAAAACGAAAGGTGAAAATTCCGGGTGGATTGTAATAACAGCAGGCTGGGGTATGGCTGTATTTATTGCTGTTTTTACCGTTGGCCCAATCAGTGGAGCGCATATCAATCCAGCTGTGACATTAGGATTAGCCATCTCCGGATTGTTTGAGTGGGAAAAAGTAGTACCTTTCCTTGTTGCTCAAATACTTGGCGGTATGGCTGGAAGCTCCCTGGTATATCTGTTTTACCGCGATCATTTCAACATTACCGAAAATCCGGATTCGAAAATGGCCTGTTTTTGTACCATTCCCAATATCCGGAATCTGAAAAACAACTTCTTATCCGAAGTCATCGGAACTTTCATCCTTGTATTCGCAGTGCTGTTTGTCAATCTCCCTCATATTGAAATAGATGGAATTGAGAATACAAAAGTTGGGCTGGGTTCCCTGGAAGCACTACCCGTTGGCCTGGTTGTTTTTGCTATTGGACTCTCTCTGGGAGGCACTACCGGATATGCTATTAACCCGGCCCGTGATTTGGGCCCCAGATTAATGCATGCACTCCTACCCATAAAAGGGAAAAGAGATAGTGACTGGGCTTATTCGTGGGTGCCTGTCATCGGTCCTCTCTGTGGAGCAGCCATTTCAGCCTTGCTCTATTTTTTCATCAAATGGATCAGTTAAAGAAGAAATCCACCACATTACCCATTTTGCTGCTTTTGGTTTTAAAGATCTCTGTATAGAAACAACGACTGCATGTAATGGTTGTAAATCGTTTGTTCTGAATATTGAATAATTTTGCCCCAAAACTTCCCGTGGCCCGGAATTCATCAACCTCATACTGCCTGTTTCCACATTTCGGACAGCTATATTTAAAATTTCGTATTTCTAATTCCGATTTTTTCATTGGTTCAAATATTATCGTTCTGAATTGCTTTTCTTCCTGTATCTCCCCGCCTGTTTCAATGCCCTGTCAAGGATCCATTCAATCTGCCCATTCATGCTGCGAAATTCATCAGCAGACCATTTTTCCAGGGCTTCTAACTTTGCCGGATCCAGACGGATAATGAATGCTTTCTTTTTTGCCATATTTTCTATTGATGCAATGTCCCTGTATTGATGATCGGGCTGGGATCCTTATCGCCGCACAGTACAACCATCAGATTGCTAACCATTGCAGCCTTCTTCTCTTCATCCATATCAATAATATCCTTGCTGGCTAACTGCTCAAGCGCCATTTCAACCATACTTACCGCTCCTTCAACAATCTTGAACCGTGCTGCAACAATGGCTGCCGCCTGCTGCCGCCTCAACATCGCCCCGGCAATCTCTGATGCATATGCAATGTAATTGATCCGTGCTTCGATTACAAAAATCCCTGCAATCTCCAACCTTTCGCGGATTTCCCTCTCCAGCTCCTCATTCACCTCTTCTCCCCCGGAGCGAAGCGTGATTTCAGCTTCCTGATCCTCAAAATTATCATAGGAATAAATGCCTGCTAATTTCCGTAAAGCCGCCTCACTCTGTACCACCACAAAATGTTCATATTCATCCACCTGGAAGGCAGCCTTGTAAGTATCATCAACCTTCCACACCAGCACTACACCAATCATAATGGGATTACCAATTTTATCGTTTACCTTGATCGGCTGGCTGTCGAAATTCCGTGCTCTCAGGGATATCTTTTTCCGCACAAAAAAAGGATTGACCCAGAAAAATCCGTTCTTTTTTATCGTTCCCTTATAGGCACCGAATAATACCATGACACACGATTCATTCGGGTTAACAACTGTGAGACCAATAATACCCAGAATAAAAAGCACAATGGTTATGGCTATTAAAAATGGATTCCTCAGAAAAATACTGAAAACAATTCCGGCAATGATTATCAATTCGATTAACAAAGCCAGGTACCCGGAAATAGGATGGTAATCTTTTTCGTTTTTCATGATGCATTAATTTTAGTTAATATCATTTTGATATCACAATGATATAATAAAAATTTTAATTTTCCAAGTTTTTTTATACAAAAATACGGGAAAGTATGACGGTGGTGACTGAGGAGCTAAAGGAATGGTTTGGAACCTGGAAGTTGGGATTTAGTAATTCCAAAAAAGATTTGTTCAGCGGTTCCCTGCCGCCTGCGGCGATAAGAAAAAGCCGGTTTATTTCATGAGTGCGATTTTTTTAAACAATTCATTTACAACCCGCTGATCCACTTCTAACAGGATGTCATTCAAATAGGAGGTCACATCGGAGAACGAATCCCCAAATAGATCAGTCAGATTTTCAGAATGGTTTTTATCTTCAAACTCATGAAACGGGTTAGAAGGGGTAGAATCGTTTCCCATAGGCAACTATTTTTTTTGAGACATCAGGACAATAGGATAACGAAGTCTCAAAGAAAAAAGTATTCAGGGATTCTCTGTTTTTTTAACCGGGCAGTATGAAAAGTCAAGAGATGGTAAGGTTAAGTTTTTTCTCGCCGATTAATTTACGCAGATTTATCAATGCATACCTCATTCTGCCAAGGGCTGTATTGATACTGACGTTAGTATGCTCTGCAATCTCCTTGAAACTAAGTCCTCCATAATGCCGGAGCATAACAACCTCACGCTGATCTGCGGGCAATTCATCTATCAGGCCCCGAACATCTGTAATGATCTGGCTTTGTACCATTTCATCCTCGATGGTTCCATAGGCTAATTTTCGTGAATTAAAGACATCGGTTTCATAGTCTTCCCGGATTGTTATATTGAATTGTTTTTCCCGTCGGAAATGATCAATGATCAGATTATGAGCAATACGGATCACCCAGGAAAGAAATTTCCCGTTATCGGTATACTTACCTCTTTTCAAGGATTGAACGACTTTGATGAATGTATCCTGGAAGATATCTTCAGCGAGTTGCTGATTCTTTACGATCAGGTAGATATAGGTGTATACCCTGTTTCTGTGTCGATTAATTAATGTCTCAATGCTTGTCTGACTGCCCTTTATGAACTTCTCTACAAGTTCATAATCGGATAATTTACAAAGATCCAAAACTACCTCCTATTCTGGTTTGTACTAGAGTAGATCTTTTTCTATAGCCGTCCTCCTATGGGTTTTGTGAGACAATCAGGGTTAAAACAATATGCAATTAAGCAAAAAAAAAGATTATTCCAAAAAATATTACTTTTGAAAATTAGTTAATTATTGTTAAATCTTCATCCATATACGCAATTTTTATGCCAAGGGTTACAGGTCCGGCTGGTAAATTCATCGATATCAAGGGTGCCCGCGTTCACAATCTGAAGAACATCGATTTAAAGATACCGAGGGATAAGTTCATTGTCATTACCGGTTTATCCGGGTCGGGCAAATCGTCTCTGGCATTTGACACGATTTACGCAGAAGGGCAGCGCAGGTATGTTGAAAGCCTCTCCTCTTACGCTCGTCAGTTTCTGGGAAGGATGCATAAGCCGGAGGTGGATTACATCAGGGGTTTACCACCGGCAATTGCCATTGAACAGAAGGTAAACACCAGGAATCCAAGGTCAACAGTTGGTACTGCAACGGAAATATATGATTACCTGAAGCTATTGTTTGCAAGGGTTGGCAAGACGTACTCTCCCATTTCGAACAAGCTGGTTAAACGACATGGTGTTTCGGATGTGACCGAATTTATTCGTCGTTTTAAAGAAGGAACACGGGCAATCCTTCTTGCTCCGTTACAGGAACACGAGGAGTGTACCATTTCCGAGCATCTTGAATACCTGCTGAAACAGGGATTTACCCGGATTGAAGCGGAAGGGGAAATTCACAGAATAGATGAAATACTCGAACAACCCGATGTATTGCAGAGATTAAGAGAGATCCTGGTGGTAATTGACCGGATTGAAATCCGGTTTGATGAAGATTCAATGGGCAGGATTGCCGATTCGGTTGAGACTTCTTTTGGAATTAGCAAAGGGTACTGCATCGTCCGGGTTTTCAGTGGGAAGAAGGTTATTTCTGAGGAATTTTCAAACAAATTCGAACGTGATGGAATGCAGTTTGAAGAGCCTTCTGTTCATATGTTCAGTTTCAATAATCCAGTTGGAGCCTGTCCGGAATGTGAAGGATACGGTAAAATTATTGGTATTGATGAGGACCTGGTGATTCCGAATAAGAGCCTTTCCATATACCAGGATGCCATTGTATGCTGGAAAGGGGAAAAGATGAGCAAGTGGAAAGACCGGTTAATCCTTCATACCGATAAATTTGATTTCCCGATCCACAAACCCTACCATGAATTGACAGACGATGAAAAGATGCTACTCTGGAGTGGAAACCGATATTTCAGGGGATTGAATGCCTTCTTCAAACACCTGGAAAAGAAGAAATATAAGATCCAGTACCGGGTTATGCTTTCAAGATACAGGGGAAAAACAACCTGCCCCGGGTGCAAGGGGACACGATTGCGCAAGGAATCTTCGTATGTCAGGGTAGGTGGAAAGACGATCCAGGAACTGGTACAATTGCCCATCAGTGAGCTGTGTACTATTTTTACGAACCTTTCGTTGACACCGGGAGAAGCGGAAATTGCATCCCGTTTACTAACCGAAATAAGGAACCGTTTGTCCTTTCTTAACAATGTAGGTCTTAGTTATTTAACACTTAACAGGTTATCATCGACACTTTCCGGTGGAGAATCTCAAAGGATAAACCTTGCCACTTCACTGGGAAGCAGCCTGGTCGGTTCGCTGTACATTCTTGACGAACCCAGTATCGGTCTTCATCCGCGGGATACTTCGCTGCTTATACAGGTGCTTAAGCAGCTACAGCAGTACGGAAACACCATATTGGTGGTTGAGCATGATGAAGAGATCATCCAGGCTGCCGATCAACTGATCGATATTGGACCAAAAGCTGGAAGGGAGGGTGGAAGGATTGTATTTCAGGGAAATCATTACATGATCCTGAAGGAGAAGAACAGTCTGACCGCGGACTACTTATCCGGGAAAAAGGGGATTCCTGTTCCGGAAATGCGGAGGAAGTGGAATAATTATATCGTAATCCGGGGAGCACGGGAGAACAATCTGAAAGGGATTGATGTAAACATACCGCTGAACACCATGACTGTGATCACAGGGGTCAGCGGATCGGGTAAATCCTCCCTCGTGAATGGCATTCTCTATCCTGCCCTCAGCAAGCATTTTAATGGATACAGTGACCGTACCGGACATTTTGATCTACTTGAAGGAGACCTTCATGCGTTGACCCAGGTAGAGTTGGTCGATCAACATCCGATTGGTAAATCGAGCCGGTCCAATCCGGTTACCTACTTGAAGGCTTTTGATGAGATCCGCCGATTATTTGCTGCTCAACCGCTCTCACAATACAACCGGTACAAAGCTGCTCATTTTTCTTTCAATATCGATGGGGGTCGCTGTGAGGAGTGTCAGGGAGAAGGGATCATCAGGGTAGAGATGCAGTTCATGGCTGATGTTGAACTGGTATGTGAAAGCTGTAACGGGATGAAGTTCAAGCAAGATATCCTTGAGGTGAAATACAAAGGGAAAAGTATTTTTGACATTCTTGAACTGACGGTTAATGAAGCGATCGAATTTTTCAGCTTGTCGGAAGAGAATCCTGAAAAACGAATTGTTGAGAAATTGAAACCGCTGGCTGATGTTGGTCTTGGATACATCAAGCTGGGACAATCCTCCAGTACTTTGAGTGGAGGAGAGAGCCAGCGCGTAAAACTAGCTTCCTTCTTAAGCAAGGAGAACAACCACAAACCAAAACTGTTTATCTTTGATGAACCCACTACCGGTTTACATTTCCATGATATCAACAAACTTCTCTCCGCGTTCAATGCCCTGATCGAGAATGGTAACTCAATACTTATTGTTGAACACAACCTCGAAGTGATCAAATCGGCAGACTGGATTATTGATCTTGGGCCGGAAGGGGGTGAAAAGGGAGGATCGATAGTTTTCGAAGGCTTACCGGAAGATCTGATCCGATGCGAATCATCCTATACGGGCAGATACCTTCGTAAAAAGATAGAGCAAAAGGATAAAAAAAACCTGTGACAAGATCACAGGTTATAAGTTGGTGTTCAGAATTCTATTTTGCCTTGAAGCCAAACATGATTGCCACACAACCCTGCTGAGGTTCTGCAGCAGTGTCCGGATTGGGTGGTACCTTAACGGAGATCTTTAACTGCTGTGAAGTCTGCAATTTGAAATCCCAGATGCGACTATAATCATTGTCTTTGTTTATATAGAGAACATTTTTGCTGGCATCATAGATCGTAAACTCAATATCTCCCATGTTATCAGATCCACAAATACCGATGCGGTACTCCTGGTCGGAGTAGAAGGTTTTATATAACTCTGCTTCTTCACCTTCTGTAAGAATAGCAGCATGGTAGTTCCCATCATGTGTGTAGTCAGGAGACAGTTCCATTTTGCAGATCTTCTTAGCAAATCCCTTGCATTGGGCATTACTGAGTAGAGGGACAGAGATGAGTAAAGCTACGATTAAGAACAATTGAGAATATCGTTTCATAACGTTGGTATATTTATAAAATGTATGAATTTCTTAAGGATTTCACTTTTTCACTGAGCTCAGCAAAGATTTCCGGTGTCATGTTGGCAGTGCTTTCGGATTTTAACGTGGTTACATTTGTTTCCGGGTCAAACTCCGGTACAATGGCTGAGGTTCTAATCACCACTTTATCAAAAATGGTTTTCAATTCCTGCACTTCAGCCAGGACTCCGGCCACATCGGAATTGTCTTTATTCTCTTCCAACAATTTCAACACGATATCGATGGATAGTTTTTGATCTGTAATCCTCTCCACCAGTTTGTTTCCCTCAAAGGTACCTTTATTAACCAGTTCAGTCGCAATGTAGAGTCCCTCCATCCAACCGCCGACAAGAACAATTGTAGCAACAGCGGGTCTTCCGGTCTCCTCAAGATCGGAGCTTGAATTCATAAAGGTTTCAGAAACAATATCCAGAAGGACCTCCCGGTTGTTTACATTCTCCTCCAGTCTCTCGATGGTTTCGTCACTAATGGCATCAAGAATACCCAAACCGTCGGCCATCCGTTTTGCTGCATTCATGTAACTGATAGAGGCCTGGGTTTGATCATACAGGCTTGCAAAACTGAGATCACATGTATATATCCCGAGGTTAAGGGCCATCTTTTTCTGGCCGGTATAATTCCCTGCATTATCTACCGAATTTAAGATTTCAGCATTATATTCAGCACCTGCGGATCGGACCAGCATAGCTGTTTCCAGTGGTGAGGGAAGGGAGTAAAAGATCTTTTTTGCATCGGATATATTATCAAAAAGCTCCTGATTAATCTCATCCATATCAACTGTAATGTCAGGGGTCTTTTCTTTATCACCTCCCGATCCGCATCCAATAAAAAAGGCTGCAACTGAAACAAATACCAGCCCTTTTATTCTTGTCGATGTAAGAAGTTTAACATTCATAATGGCATCAGTTTAAAATATTGTTCTTCAATGATCTTATTAATAATCAAAGTAAAATTAACACTTTTTTTTAAAATACAAAATCAGTGATAACCTGAAAAGTATTTCATGAATTGTGATCGTTCGTAGGTTAATGGATCAGATATATTCTCATAGCTAAGGATACCTTTGAAATCTTCTATTTTCCGGTAATTATGCTCATCCATCCACTCTTCAACACCGGAAACCAGTTCTGGCAGTTGTTCAATCCCGTTTTTATAAAGGGTTGAGCATACCTGAACTGCTGATGCTCCTGCCAGGATTTGCTTAATGATAGCATGGCTATCGTGGATTCCGGTTGAAGCGGCAATATCGATCCCATCGATTTTTCCCGATACAATGCCAATCCACCGCAGGGTCTGCCGGATATCTGTGGGTGAGCTGAAAACTTCAGATGATATAAGCTTTAATCCGGTAATGTTAATATCCGGGGCATAAAACCGATTGAACAGAACAACTCCATCAGCTCTACGATTATACATTTGTTTGATGAGATGCAGAATATTTGAAAACTGGTTTCCCAGTTTTATCGCAAGCGGAATGGAAAGGATCTCTTTCAGTTGAGTTACCAGGTCGTAATACACCTGTTCATAACCCGATCCTGCCTGATTCGGATCCGTTGGCAGGATAAAAACATTCACTTCTAATGCATCAGCTCCTGCAGATTCAATTTCCCTTGAGAATGAAATCCATTTCGATGCTGAGATACAGTTGACACTGGCGATTACCGGTATCCTGACTGCCTTCTTTGCCGACTCAATCAGGGTGAGGTATTCATCCAGGGAGTGGCTCATGGTGTAATTCCGGATATAATCTGCCGCCTCCGGATAATCGCTATGTTTCATCAGATTACCTGCCTCATACTGTATTTGTTCCTCGAACAGGGATTTCAAAACCACTCCTCCTGCTCCAAGTTCCTCCAGTTTCCTGATCTTCTCAACCGAATCCGTAAGACCGGAACTACTTACGAGGACAGGATTTTTCAATTTCAATCCAAGATAAGATGCATCCAGTTTTGCCATACCCGATATACTATCTGTTATTTGTTAATGATAATGTCGTTCTCCGAAGATCAGGCTACCAATTCTAACCATTGTACTTCCCTCTTCAATGGCTATGGTATAATCGCCCGACATTCCCATCGACAGCTCACAGAACGATGGTTCTCCCTCAAAGTAACGCTTTTTAACCTCATCGAAAAAGGCTTTTAGTGATTTACATTCGGAGCGGATCAGGTCTCTGTTGTCTGTAAATGTCGCCATGCCCATCAGTCCGGTAATCCGGATGAATTTCAGCTCTTTCCATTCTCCCGAATCAAGCATTTCAATGATCTCTTCGTTGGAAAAGCCGAATTTTGTTTCCTCCCGGGCAATGTGCACCTGCAACAGGCAATCAATTCTTCTGTTGTTCTTAGCCGCTTCCTTATTTATGATATTCAATAACTTCAAAGAATCAACCGAGTGGATCAAGTGGACAAAAGGGGCGATATACTTCACTTTATTGGATTGCAGGTGTCCAACCATATGCCACTCAATATCAATGGGTAAAACCTCCTGTTTTCTCACCAGTTCCTGGACCTTATTTTCTCCGAACACTCGATACCCTGCCTGATAAGCTTCCAGGATCTCTTTGTCGGATTTCATCTTTGAGATAGCTACCAGTTTCACCCGACTGGGTAGGCGATCAAGGATTACCGATAAGTTTTTAGCAATTCCCATGTGATGATTTCAGGAAATAATGCCTGCCTATCAGGCAATATTCTGTTATTTTTTCATTCAATCCAATGTATGGATCACGAGGCCGCTTCTCAGTTTGGGTTCAAACCAGGTTGTTTTTGGCGGCATGATGTTTCCAGTATCTGCGATTCTGATCAACTGGTCCATACTAACCGGATAAAGGGCAAATGCAACCCTCATCTCACCCGAGTCAACCCGTCTTTTCAATTCCGCCAACCCCCGAATACCGCCTACAAAGTCAATCCTGTCCGATCTTCTCAAATCGGTTATATTCAAATGAGTTGCGAGCAACTGGTTGGACAGGATAGTTACATCAAGGACACCAATCGGATCATCATCGTCATAGGTCCCCTCTTTTGCCCGTAAGGAATACCATACCCCATCAAGATACATGGAAAACGTGTGCAGGCTGTCGGGCTTAAAAACTTCAGTTCCCTTCTCTTCAACATAAAATCCGGATTCTATTTTTGCCAGAAACTCCGCTGATGTAAGTCCATTCAGATCTTTCACAACACGGTTATAATCAATGATGGTGAGCTGGTCATGGGGAAAATGTACTGCAAGGAAAAAATTGTATTCCTCCTTTCCGGTATGTCTTGGATTGTTCTTCCTCTTTTCGTTTCCAACCAGAGCTGCCGCTGCTGTCCGATGATGGCCATCGGCCACATAGGTTGAAGGAATCTGTTCAAAAAGTTTGACCACTCTTTCAATTATTTCGGGTTCATCAATAATCCAGAAATGATGCCCGAACCCGTCGTCGGCAATAAAATCATACTCCGGCTCATTTTTGCTCACCACATGACCCGCGATGGTGTTGATCTCTGGATTCGAAGGGTAGGTAAAAAACACCGGTTCAATATTGGCATTGTTGATCCGCACGTGTTTCATGCGATCCTCTTCCTTGTCGGGACGGGTCAGTTCATGCTTTTTAATAACCCCGGTCATGTAATCCTCCACAGCAGCACATCCAACGATACCATATTGTGTTTTGGTATTCATGGTTTGTGCATAGATATACAAACAATCTTTTTTATCCTGCACAAACCATCCTTTTCCCTTGAACATCGAGAAATTTTCTACTGCTTTATCATATACCTGTTTGGAATGCACATCGGTTTCCGGTGGAAGGTCAATCTCCGGCTTGGTGATGTGTAACAGTGAATAGGGATTCTTTTTTGCCTCTTCCCTTGCTTCCTCAGAGCTCAATACATCATAAGGGCGAGAAGCAACCTGTCTGGCAATTTCCCGTGGTGGTCTGTATCCTTTAAAGGGCTTTAATACGGTCATCTGAAAAATTATCTATTTACCTGAAATGTAACATCACCCCGTTCAAAAAATCCCACTATCTGTCTGGCAGCAGCCACACCTGCATTGATATTTGCTTCCTCAGTCTGTGCTCCCATCTTTTTCGGTGTAAAGAAAAATCTGCCCGGATAGAGCTTTTCAATCTCTTCTTTGCAATCGGGAGCAATATCGGTAACATACCTGAAATCTTCCCGTTCGGCAAACATTTTTCTCAGTGAATCTTCACAAATGATCTCTTTTCGTGCAGTATTCACCAGGGTTGCACCCTTTGGCATATTCTTCAAAAGGGAATGATTAATTGATTTGATTGTATTCTCATTCGCCGGGATGTGTAAGGAGACATACCTGCAGTTTGCATACAGATCTTCCACCTTTTCAACAACCACCACACCATCGTTTTCCATGACAGATTTGTCAATAAAGGGGTCAAAGGCAAAGATCTTCATACCAAACCCGGCACCTATTCCCGCAACCAGTTTACCCACATTTCCATAGGCATGCAAACCCAGGGTTTTTCCTTTCAATTCCGTTCCGGCTTTGCCGTCATAATTGTTTCTCGCGATGAGTATCATCATGCCAATTGCCAATTCTGCTACGGCATTTGAATTCTGACCCGGAGTATTCATAACAACGATCCCATTATCGGTTGCCGATGCAAGGTCGATATTATCGTATCCTGCGCCGGCACGCACGATGATTCTCAGGTCTTCCCCGGCTTCAATGACCTGTTTATTGGCAATATCACTTCGTATAATCATAGCATCAACACCCTTAACAGCATTGATCAGGTCGTCCTGGCTCTCATACTTCTCCAACAAATGGAATTCGTAGCCAGCGTCCTCAAAGATACGCTGAATACCAGCAATCGCTTCGCTGGCAAATGGTTTTACTGTAGCCACAAGTACTTTTTTCATACCGGTTTTATTTATCGTGATTTCATTGATTCAAATTCCTGCATTACATCAATTAATGACTCCACGCTCTCTTTTGGAAGGGCATTATAGGTTGATGCCCTGAATCCTCCCACGGAACGATGGCCTTTTATCCCGATCATTCTCCGTTGCGTGGCAAATTCGAGAAATTCCTGTTCCAGATCTTTGTATTCCTCTTTCACAACCCAGCAGATGTTCATGATGGAACGATCTTCCGGATTAGTCACTGTTGGAATGAAGAGCCTGTTTCTATCTATTTCTGAATACAAGATCTCTGCTTTAGCATGATTGATTTTTTGCATCTCCCCAACGCCTCCCTGCATTTTTACCCACTTCAGGGTTTGGAGGGCTGCAAAGACGGGCAGACAGGGAGGTGTATTAAACATCGATCCCTTCTCGATGTGGGTTCGGTAATCAAACATGGCCGGGAGCACCCTGTCGACCTTCCCCAGTATATCTTCCTTAACAATCACAAAGGTGAGTCCTGCGGGAGCCAGGTTCTTCTGTGCACCACCATAAATTATCGCATATTTTGAAACATCTACCGGGCGGCTTAATATATCAGAAGACATGTCGGCAACCAGCGGAACGGGAACATCAAAATCCACTTTTATCTCTGTTCCATAAATGGTGTTATTGGTTGTGATGTGAAAGTAATCAGCATCATCCGGAATGGTATAACCTGTTGGAAGGTATGAGTAATTGCGGTCTTTCGAAGAAGCAACAACGACCACCTCACCAAAATACCCGGCTTCCTTTATTGCCTTCGAAGCCCAGGATCCCGTATCGAGGTAGGCACTCTTCTTAATCATCAGATTCATGGGTACAAGGGCAAACTGGGTGCTTGCCCCTCCCCCGAGGAACAAAACATGGTATCCGGAGGGTATGTCCAGGAGTTCTTTGAACAGGTTCTGCGCTTCATCCATCACGGCAATAAATTCCTTGCTTCGATGAGAAATTTCCATGATGGACAAACCGGTTCCGTCAAAATCCGTAACCGCTTTTGCCACATTATTCACCGTATACTGCGGCAGGATGGATGGACCTGCATAAAAGTTATGTATTTTCATAGCATTGGGTTTATTAGAAATTTTTTATATCAATCAGATAACCATTCTTTAATACCGGTATTGTTTTGCATGAGTCAGGGGTATGGCAATAAGGGATTACATCATCGAGCCCTTTTTCCCGTAATCTCGTTCTCTGGGCAACCTTCTCCACATACATTCCCAGGTCGTCTTTTGCCAGTAACCACAAATCGAAAGCCGCTTTTGCTGCATCACAATTCGTATAGAATGACTCATGTACCAATAACTTTTCTGTCATTGCTCCGGCACAGATGGCATCTTCCAGGCTGAATCTGTTTTTCCAGCCGGCACACAACAACACCACACTCCTTTCCTCTCCTGCTATCCAATCACACAATATCGAAATGTTCAGGAATGAACCGATGATTACCCGGTAGCAGGAACTGGCCATTTGGATAGCCTGTGTTCCGTTAGTTGTGCTATAAACGATTGTTTTTCCCGCGACCTTTTCCCGGGTAAAGTTAAACGGTGAATTACCAAAATCTGCAAAATCAAGAACATAACCATCCCGTTCGGCAGCGATCACGTATCCCCTCTTTTTGTACTCCCTTGCTTCATCGATTGTCTTTACCGGAATCAATCGTTCCACACCGTTTTGAAAGGCGGTAACAATAGCGGATGTTGCCCTGAGGATATCAATAACAACCACAATTGCCTCCTTGTCCTCATGTAATGGAAACAGTGCCGGAGAAAAACACACTTCAATGCTGCTCTGTTTAACCATATTGTTCTGTTAACATGGGATCCTGTGATTTCCGGCAAAAAATTGCTGATGCGGTCCCGAAGTCGTTTATTTATTAATAAAGGGTGGTTTTACCACCTTTGCCTTGAGGTCTTTGTTCCTGACATTAATGTAAATGTCAGCACCTTCCTGCCAGAAACCTTCATCCAGGTATGCCATGCCAATTCCTTTCTTCAGAACGGGTGACATGGTACCGGAGGTAACCTCACCGATAGGGTGTCCATCCTTATCCCGGACTTCGTAATGCTGACGGGGAATACCACGGTCAATCATTTCAAATCCTTTC
>Ga0315552_1001490_pt1 | contig 14208 bp, 6 predicted proteins | sample SalMarSW160170MG_2_FD_203102 | JGI IMG/M metagenome (GOLD analysis project Ga0315552, IMG submission 203102) | Salt marsh sediment microbial communities from the Plum Island Ecosystem LTER, Massachusetts, United States - Salt Marsh Sediment SW1601-70 ...
TTTCATGATTTCTACATTTTACGGATTAAAAAGTAAATTCAAGAGAACCGGTGTATGTCCTGAAGTTCGGATAGTTATAACTGTCGTAGAACTGGTTCGTAGCTTCACCTCCATGAGATACTTCAGGATCATATCCCGAATAGTTGGTGAATGTAAAGAGGTTCCTTCCAGTCACACCTAAACGAATCGACTTAAAGAATCCATTAAGGAAACCGGACAGGTTACTTCTACCCAGGGTATAATAGAGTGCTATTTCCCTGATCTTAACGTAGGTACCGTCTTCCACGAAGTGGCTGTTCACAGAAGCTACATTATAGAGCGTCTGGTAATAATCGATGGTTTTCTTTTTGTAATCCGGCTTACCGTACTGGTCCATTTCGGCACCACGGTTATCGCGGTATGACCAGTGTCGGGTCATGTTATACACATCACCACCCTGCTTCCAGTCAACCAGAGCATACAATGAAAATCCTTTGAATGTGAGGGTATTGCTCCATCTCAGGTTGAAATCCGGGTTGGCATCACCGATCGGAACTTTTTGTACCAGTCCATATTCCGAATCTTGCTTCTTAACCGGTGCTTCGTAAATGGTCCCTTCGGTTCCCTTCAGGATCACATAGCCGTCACTGTTTAGGGTATAGTCATTGACACTCTCTTCCGGTCCGAGCTGTTGAGCCAGTTCGTCAAGCGAACGGAGGAATTTGTCACCAAAGTTAATTCCATACTCATATCCCTCTTCGATCCGGTAGGAAGGAATGTTGTTTGGTCCCGGTCCTGTAGTAAACGGAGGAATATCCAGCTTGGTCACTTTCTGCCTGATCCGGTCGAAGAGCAGCATGCTGTTCCATGTGAAATTATCACCCTCAAAGATCCTTGCATTCAGTGAGCTCTCGAATACGGTCGATGTAAGGGTACCAATGTTCCTCCACTGATTGACCCATCCGGCACTTGCCGGGAACGGGGCACGTGCAAACACATCAGTAGCATCGGTGTGTGAATAGGCGAATTCAAACTCGAAGCGGTTCAGAAACTCCAGGTTCAGTGCCAGTTCCAGCTCCTTGATGGTGGAAGGCTTCAGGTTCTCGTTCCCAAGCTGATTCTTGTAAACACTACCAGCACTCACCGAATAGGTTTCATAGCGTGCATCCCATGGCGGCCGTTCACCCGATGTTCCGTAGGCAGCCCTGATCTTCAGTTCCTGTATCCCGGGGATGGTAACATCCTCGGTCAGACGGTATGCTGCTGAAATCCGGAAATAGGGATTCCACCGTTCGTTGGCTCCGAACTGGGAAGCCCCGTCATACCGGTACAACCCGGAAAAGATGTATTTCTCCTTGTAATCCAAATCCACGATACCAAAGATATTCTCGGCACGGATGTCACCCGTAAAGGAGCCAACATTGTCCTGTCCGCCATCTGTCACGTTCAGATCGGGAACGTCACCAACGGCAAAATCATATCCCTGGGCATTGAATCCCTCCCAGTGATGATTCTCATAGAGGTAGCTGATTTTTGCCTTGGTGGTAAAGTCACCGAACATCTTGCTGAAGTTTGCTGTAAACTGAACGGTATAGGCTAATTCATGTCTGTAGTCCTTGTCCAGACGACCATCTGTACCACCGGAATCATACGTTGGCCGTGAAAGATAACCCTTTGGTTGGTAGTATGAGCCCCGGTTGTCCTGCCGCTCGAATGCATAATTTGCATTGAACCGCAGCCAGTCGGTCGGGTTATACTTCACCTCATAGCTACCCAGTACCCTGTCCCTCCAGTCCTCATCTACTGCATTGGCTGCACTATAGAGCGGATTATCATTATCAGATGCCCAGGTACTTGCGATCAAACGGTAAGGCGATCCATCCGGGTTCTTGGCTTTCAGATCAGCATCGGGTGGTAATAACTGAATATCCATCCAACCAACCTGAGGGTTATCGGTATACGACTTGGCAATCAGGTTGGTTGCCGAAAGGCCAAACTTCTCAGTGAACCAGTGGTCGATGTTCAGCCTGAAGTTCTGCCGCTCATACCCTTTTGTCGAGAAGACGATCCCCTCCTGGTGTGAATTCTCGAAGGAGACCATGAAGTTGGTGTTCTCCTGGTTGTGCTGTACCGAGACATAATTTGTGTAAAATGCCCCGGTGTGGAAAAACAGATCCTGGTTGTCATAGAGGACACCAAAAGGATTATCAGCATAATGATCATCCTCGATAATCCGGTTTCCTTGCGTAGGAATACCGATGCTATCCGGGTTGGATCCTGAATAGTAGGTTACACCCGCATAATCGGTAAAACGGTCTTCCGTTGTACCCTCTTTCAGTTTGTACGGATGATGCTTTGCATAATCCACTTTCTTCGCCAGGGATTGTTGACCGTATTCATTCCTGACGGTAACCAGGGTTTGTCCTCTGGCCAGACCTTTACCCCGCTTACTGGTGATCACGACAACACCGCTACCGGCACGTGATCCGTAAAGTGCAGAAGCAGCAGCACCCTTCACCACCTCCATCGATTCGATATCGTCGATGTTGATATCGGCAAGGGTCCCTTCGATCATCACCCCGTCGAGGATGATCAGCGGTGATTGCTCTCCCAGCAGTGAGGTGGAACCGCGGAGACGAATAGATGGTGCCCTTCCGGGACTACCATAGGCACTCACCACCGTCACTCCGGCCAGCTTACCCTGTAGGGCAGCACCCGGTGAGGTAGCAGGAACTTCCTTGAGCTCCTTTTCACTAACTTTCCCAACAGTCACGGAAAGTTTTTTCTGTGGTGTTCCTGAAGCCATACCAGACACAATGACCTCATCCAGTCCAAACACGTCTGAGGTAAGTACCACATCAATCGTGGACCTCCCGTCAATGCTTATGTCCTGGGTCTTCATCCCAACAAAACTAAAGATGAGTGCGACCGCATCTTCCGGGGCATTCAGGGTATAATTACCATCAAAATCGGTAATCGTACCAAACGTTGTCCCCTTCACAACGATCGATGCCCCGGGGACACCCATTTCGTCCTCGGAACTCGTCACTCTACCTGTAATTTGCTGGGTTTGTGCCTGAAGAAATGACGTACATAGGAACGCCAAGACAGCAACAAAGATTGCAAATCTTTTCATAGGTAAAAAATTTAGGTTTATAAATAGTAAATAGTCTCTCGAAATTAATAAAAATTCTTTAATTCCAATAACCCCCTGTCCCCTCCTTTTACCAGTAAAAACAGAACATATAGAGTTTTTAACATATATTTTTTTGTAATTCCTGTGACTATCAACGTGTTCTAAATGAATTACCCGCAGTTGATAAAAAGAAGTATAACTCTCTTTTTATTCTCTAATTTAGATCATTTCTAAATTACAAAGAGACTGATTTAGGGGTTTTTAGCGGTTTGAGGGGGTGAGGGGGTGACGGGGAGACTGTGTGACTGTGAGACGATGGTTTACCCCGTGAAATCCTGCATAGCAGGGGCGGCTTCGCCGCTATTTCACAGGGTCAATACAATGGTCAATTGCTCCCTTGCCTGCCTGTCGGAAGGCTGCGGGAGCGTTATTTGTGGTTATTGGGTTATTGAGTACATCGATTTTAATCTTCAACTTATTGGGGGTGCCTTACGCTTGTTAGGAATCCCGGAGGGATTCAAGTTTGAATAGCCCGGTACAAGCCCTGACAATTTAAGTCAGGGCGTAGTGCCGGGTACTTGGTTACTAGAAAATAACAACCCCGGATGGGGTTGAATATTAGAATGTTAAGACAAATATTCAATCCCTTCAGGATTGTGATTAAATCGGGTATTCAGACCACCGGTTAACACCGGTGGCTATTCAAAGTTATACCCCGAAATGGGGTATTATTACAGTAATCACGAATAATTATTTGAATAAATTAAATGCAAAATCTGATAATAATAACTACTGAAGAAATTGTTATCGTTATTGTGAAGTGTTACACGGCTGGCGGATACGGTGTTCAAAGAAGGCTACGGCGGGCGAAGCTGGGTAAAATATGAGAGATGTGACAAAGAGACGATTGTCATGCGATGGTCATCTAGGTTCTGGGTGCTGGGTGTTTAATTTAAAAAACGTTTCAGATGGTTTCATAAATGATTTTCCCTTTCAATTCCATGTTTTCATTCTAATATAAAGTCATCAAAGAATTCCCAGTGCGGTGGGTACCGTCTGACCGATTGGCCGGTCTGACGGATAAAGGGCAAGCGACTTTTCCTATCGGTCAGACTGAAAGAAACTGGTCAGACCGTAACATTACCTTTAAAGTTCACTGCCTGTTAACATAAATCATTCCATGAAGTACCCCGGCAGGGGTACAATTATGAATAGCCCCGGGTAAACCCTGTGAAATTTTCAACAGGGCGCAACCCGGGGTAGAGTGCGAACAAAAAACAGCGGTCCTGCTACGATACTCAACGGGAAAACGCTTCATGGACCGGGATGCAGCAGAAACCGATCCGTTGGATTGTAAATGGCTCGGAGGGGGCAAGGATGAGAGTCGTTTTCCAGGAGAGCGACTTTCCCAAGTCGCCTTTATAGAACTCTAAGAGCAGTAAAGTTTCCTAAATTCCAAATAATAAATCCCAAATAACTGCCATAGGCATGCCTTTGGCAAAATAATTTCCAATAATCAGTTTTCAATATTCAAACTTCAGTAAATTGAAATTTTATAATTGTAATTTGTTTGAAATTTAGCTTTTGTTATTTGTCGTTTTCTTATTCAGATCCTGCCATCACTCATAAGTCATAACTCATTACTCAACTCTCATAGTCTCACAGTCACATAGCTCACCTTTCAATTCTTTTACCGAGGACCTTAGTACCCCTGCCCGAACAACTGACGTGTTCCCGTTTCCGGATGACTTCCGGTCGGACGGGCAGGACCCAGAAACCATTCTCTCTTCCCTTCGTCACCGGTAAAAGAACGACGACCTGAACTTTTTAAAAGCTTACATTAACCTGCCAGGTGCCCGGTTCATTGATCGTAAACCGGATTTCACAGTTCATGCTTGATGCATGCCAGGTGCTTGGAGCGGTAAAGGTAACCCTGCATTTGAATGGAAATTCAACCATTTCAAATCCAACGAACTGCCTCTCCATTTGTTCCACACCGGAACTTCCCTGCATGGTAAGATTACCAACCAGCATTTCACCCCCACTCCGCATAAACCGGATACGTACATAGGGAGGTGCATTACCCAATTTCGAAAAACTGGTGCGGCCAACGTTGTTCGTATATTCAACAGTATAGGATCTGGACTGGCTCTGCTGCCCGACAAACTCATCCTTAATCCACTTGCCATCAAGGATTGAATCACGATCGTTAACAAAAAACAGGTAGGTGCCCATTCCGTGCCGCATTCCCTTTTTCCAGCTTCCTTCATACACTTCACCGGAATTCCATTCATAGGTGCCTTCACCATGCGGAAGACCTTTCTTAAAATCTCCCACATAATGATCCCTCCCGGTAGCTTCGCCCCTGCCGTGTGCCAGGCCATTCTTGCACTCTCCTTTGTAGATCAGCTCAATTTCCGGAACCAGGACCTTACACTCAGATTGGGCAAAACCGAAACCAAACCACAATCCAAGGATGACCGAAAGGATCGATCGTTTTAGTGTTTTCATTAATATGTCCTTCATTTAATTTATCGAACTCACGTTAATTAATTTAACTCATCTATTCAATCACATTCTCAATCCTGAGCAGGTTATTCGCATGATCAGCAAGCTTCAGCAAATCCTGTTTGTTTTTGAAGTTCAACTTTTCCTTTTTAAGAAATTCCGTGATATCAAAGCCAAGGGTTTCAAAAAAATCAATCGCACCGGATTTATTTGTGATCCTTATTGCCGGCTGATCGGCTACTTTAAAATAGTAGGTATCTGCTTCCCTGTCGAAACTTGCAGGCTTTGCTTCCACATATGGTTTTGCCGGGACAGCTTCTGAAAAATGCACTTCCGGTTTTGCCAGAAACCGGCAGTTTCCCTCTTTTACTACAGAAAAATAAGACATTTTTTCTCTCCGGTCGGAAGTGTAGGTTGTATAGATGAGTTTCACCCCTCCGATTTGAATACATTCCACATCTTCGGGGTATGCCAATGCGTATGGGATATTCCTCGCAAGAAACAGAACCTCATTGGCATAAATATCATACTTCAACTTCCCTTTATAGGTACTGCCGTTTTTCAAAGTGACTTCACCTTCCTCAAAATCATCAAAGAGATAGGGTGATCCCTGCACATTGCTATAACGGTTTTCATCCATACCGTCAATTGTCTTCCTGATCCGGTACCGGTCGATCAGGTCTTCAATTTCAAATACCCTCACCTGTGAATGGTTTTGCAAAGGCATGAACAAGAGCAGCCACAGAAGGAAATGCTTCAGGTATCGCATCATTTTTACACGGTTTATTTCGTTATTAAAATTACAAATCTTTTTCGAATTTCACCTGTAAAAAAAAAGAGAGCCGGTTGGCTCTCCTTTTTCAGCATCAGTAACAGATCTATTTCGTAGGAATATCCTTTTCCGTAGGAATCGGATTTTTCCGTGTATGCCACCAGATCTGGCTTTCCGTCCCGTTTGTACTGAACATCCCTTCATTCGTAACCTCAACCTTCTCGTCAGCCTTGGCAGCCTCCAGGTTTTCGGAATTGTATGTTTCCTCGCTCAAAGCGTACTGGAGTCGTATCGGCAATCCCATATCAGGATAGTAGGCCGCTCCCAATTCGTATTCAAATATCCTTTCCGGGAAACCGGTTCTTCTCACTTCAGCATATGCCTGAACACCCTGTCCAAGGATGGCCATCCAGCGCTGGTCACAGATCTTCTGGAATTTCTCGGCATCGGTCCCTCCCCAGGCTACCAGGGGTTCGGCCAGGTATGCAGCATAATCGATGGCAACCGGATCCCCGATTTCATGAATATCAAGACTGCCGGATCCCTTATAGCTCGGTGTGATGGTTCCGCCATCGGCCAATCCCCAGCGTTCCATGCTGGCTGCAATACCGTCTTCATAATATTGCTGTGCCAGTGCATCGTTACCCTGCCTCATGTAGTATTCCGCAATGGTGAAGAGGGTCTCGTCATACGTCAGCATATAAAGCGGAGTATACTCATCATAAGCAATGGCTACACCCAGCAGTGAAATGGATGGGAAATAGGCACTGTTGTGCTCCCTTCCGTTTTGCTGACCGACATACTCCAGCGGTCCTGTGCCTGCATCATAGGCATCCCGGCTGTCGGGTGTCGGCTGGGCATACACGTGGATCCGGGGATCATTCCGGTCGTTCAGCATATCCACCATGGTCTGGGCAATACTCTGGTCTGTCCTGGAATAGAGCGTGTTGAAGATTGGATTCCGGTACGGAATTCCGGGATAATCCAGCTTGACATTGTCCGCTTTCGATGTCATGATTGGATACTGAGCCGGACTGCCAAGGATTGTCCCGATGGCTGCATCAGCACCTGCATAAGCAGCCGGTCCGGGATTGGTTGTAACATCAGTCTGCGGATCAACCATGTCATAGGTAAAGGTCCACGGAGTGCCGGCACACCGGTTCAGTAATCTCAATTTCAGTGAGTTGGCATATTTTCTCCACTCGACAGGATCGCCATTAAAAAATAAATCACCACTGCCAAAATTTAATATAGAAGTGGCAAGCAACTGGTTGGCTTGCTCCAGCTCATCCAGTAATGCCATATAGACACTCTCCTGGCTGTCGTATGCCGGTGTGATGTCACCACCTACTTCAAGTCCCTGCAACGCCTCGGTATAGGGGATAGCACCCCACAGGTCTGTCAGGAACATAAACAACGATGCCCTGATTACCCGGGCTGCGCCCTGTATCTGGGAGTTGGTAACCACTTCTTTTCCTGCATCGATATTGGCCTGGGTTTTATTGAGGATGATCTGCAGGTCCAATAGCTCAGCGTAGTAAGGTCTCTCAAAGTAATCGGATATATCCCTGGGCTGGTACCGGTCCTCATCAATATACATGCATTTGCACCATTGCTGGCACCAGCAGCCCACATAGGTATGCTGCATCCAGGTTGCTGACTCCACATTAACAGCACCCACAAGTACATTGGTAAAAATATTGATCGCAGGTACATCAACCGGAGAATTCGGGTCGGTATTCATCTCCTCGAAATCCTTGGTACATGCTCCGACGGCTAAAATCAGGAGCAGTGCGAGAAATAATTTATTTATCTTTTTCATTTTTCCAGATTTTTAAGTTATGTTCCTGACTAAAAATCAACCTTCAGGTTGAATCCATATGACCTGGTGGATGGTATTGCATTGGTTTCCATGCCTACATAGTTACCGGCTCCCATATTGTATTCAGGATCGATATTCGGTATGTTCGAATGCAGGATTGCCAGGTTCCTTCCAACGAATGAAAGGTTGATGTTCCCGATTCCCAGGTTATTCAGAAACGGGATGTCTCTGAAATTGTACCCAAAGATCACTTCGCGCAACTTGACGAAACTGGCGTCAAATACGGACAATTCATTCTTGCCCCAGTAATCGTGGTAGAAAACCTCTGCGTCGGCATAGGACTGGTTTTTGACCGGTGTGTTTGTATCGGCACCCGTTTCATCCATCAGCTGGACATCTCCGTTTGAATCGAGATATCCGTACACTGCATTTACCTTGACTCCGCCACCGTCTGCAAGGTCTTCCCGGACATTGACACCGTTATCATTGGTCCCAGCGCTCCTTTTCAATACACCCGCTTGGATTCCGAACCAGTCGGTTATGGAGTACATATCCCCGCCTTTCCGGAAATCAATCAGGAAGCTCAGGTTAAAGTTTTTATACCGGAATGCGTTGTTCACCCCGCCAAACCAGTCGGGGTAAACATTCCCCAGGATGGTCCTCGAGTTTGAACGTTTGTAGTATCCATTTGTATTTACTATTGGACGACCGCTGTATTCAATGTGGGAGAGGTCGGTCTCAGCCTTGTCATAATACACTTTCTTCTGGTTCTCCCGGACAATGGCATAACCCCACAGAATTCCGTACTCTTCTCCCGGGCGGGCATGTATCTCCATGTTCCAGGAACCGCTATAGAGGTAAAGGTATTTCATATCCTTATAGAGTTCGACGACCTTATTCTCATTCTTGGACCAGTTGACCATGATGTCCCAGGAGAAGTTTGTTCTCTCTACAGGTGTTGCCATCAGCTGGATCTCTGCACCCATGTTCTGAAGGTTCCCGGCATTAATTGTTTTGGAGGTGAACCCGGTGACGCGGGAAATGGCAATGTTCATGATCTGGTTGATGGTGTTCTCCTTATAGAAGGTTCCATCAAGACCAATCCTGTTTTTCAGGAACTTCAATTCAAGGCCTGCTTCAATGGATTTCTTTCTCTGCGGTTTAAGACCCAGTGGAGGCATGGTGTTTGTATAATTGAAGTTGGGCTGGTTATCGAAGGGCTGGGAAGAATCGAAGACTCCCTGCAGCGCGTACGCACCGGCTGATCCACCAACCTCAGCATAGCTGCCTCTGATCTTTGCATAGGAAAATATGTTACTCTCTATCCCGAGCGCTTCTGTTACTACAAATCCAAGTGATACGGAAGGGTAGAAATAGGAGTTATTGTCCACAGGAAGTGTGGATGACCAGTCGTTTCTGCCTGTTAAATCAAGGAACAGGTAGTTCCTGAATCCCAGGTTTAACGTACCGAAAACACTCTGAAGCTCCGTATGTGTTTCAGACAACCCGGTGGTAGCCGGTGTCGTTGCATTGCTGTCGTCATACAGACCCGGAACGATCAGGTCGGTTACGCCGGTTGCATGGTATTGATAATCATAATGATCATACTCACCACCCAGGGTTGCAACAATGTTCAGGTCCGTTCCGATGTCCTTGTTAAAGGTAAACATCGCGTTGGCATTCAATTCACTCCTCCGGTATGACTGGGCGCCAAAACCACCCAAGGGGTCGTCCTTGGTACGTTGAGCGGTTACCTGCTTCCGGTCTTCAACATAAAAGTCTTCACCTACCAGTGCCTTGAAATTCAGCCAATCGGTAAAGTCATACTGAAGATTAAAGCTGCCGATCAGACGGTCCCTGTCCCTGCTGTTCCAGTTCTCATGCAATACAAAGTAGGGATTGTCATGGAAGCTGTGGTTCCAGTTCATCGGGAACCCGGTGATCGGATCGATCTCCTTCCACCTGGCTTTCAGTTCATGGACGTCCACCTGGCGGCCAAACCACTGTCCAAGACTCTGCATCGGGTTACCATAGCCGTATCCGCCTTCTACAATGTTATCGCTGTGGTTATCGATATACATGGCGCTACCACCAACGCTTAGTTTATTGGTGAGACTCGCTCCAGCGTTTAATGTAACGGTATTCCTCGTCAGGTCGGTATTCCACATAATTCCGCTTACCTCCTGGTTAGCCAGTGATAACCGGAAGTTCGCCTTATCGCCCTGTCCGGCAAGAGAAAGGTTGGTGGTCCTTGTCAACCCGGTTTCGAAGAAATCCTTCACGTTGTCAGGATGAGCCACCCAGGGTGTAGGTGTTCGTACCCCTGTTTCCGTATCATACGGGCTATCCCACTGTGGGATAAGCCTTCCGTCAAGCGGGGGTCCCCAGCTCTCATCCACTCCATCGTAGGTGCCACCGTAATTTCCATTAACATACTCGAATTCACCACCAGCCCCCTGACCATACTTGTTCTGGTATTCAGGCAGTACCAGAACAGAGTTCCACATAAAGTTGGTTTCGAAAGAGACGCCAAGACCCCGTCTTGCTCCCATTCTGGCCTTACCGGTCTTGGTTGTAATGAGCACAACGCCGTTGACAGCCCGCGAGCCGTAAAGGGCTGCGGCGTTTGCACCCTTCAGAACACTGACATTCTCAATGTCATTCGGGTTGATGTCCATGGCGGCATTACCGTAGTCCAGTCCTCCATACGCCCCGGGCTCAGAATAGGAATTACTGATAGGCACACCATCCACAATAAACAATGGCTGGTTGTTGCCACCAAACGTACTCATACCCCGGATGATGATCCTGGAACCGGAGGATACGCCTCCGTCAGAATTGGTGATCTGTACACCGGAAAGCCTTCCCTGGAGAGAGTTAATCACGTTCGACTCACGCGCCGTGGTGAGTTGGTCCCCCTGCACATCCTGAACCGAATAACCCAGGGCTTTCTTTTCCCTCGTGATACCGAGACTGGTCACGATCACCTCTTCGAGACCCAGTATATCCACCTCCAAAACCACGTCAATGGTGGTGCGGTCCCCGATGGGCTCCTCAACCGTCTTCATCCCGACGAATGTAAACATCAGAACCCTGGCATCCTCGGGAACATCAAGGGAATAATTCCCGTCGAAATCCGTAATAGTTCCAATGGTCGTACCCCGAACTACTACAGCAACTCCCGGAATCGGATTACCGTCTTCCTGACCGGTTACATTCCCGGTAATTACCTTTTGTGCCATGAGTTGTAAACCCATGAACACAAACATGGTAACAAGAAAAGTAATTCTTTTCATAGGTTAAAATTTAGGTTTATAAAAAGTAAGTAGTTAAATAGTTACCTAAAGTTATAAAATTTTCAATAACTTCTTATAGCAGAAATCCTTTTAATTCATCGAATATAGCTGAAAAGTTATCTGTTTCTTTCCTAACTTTCTATATATCAATGCTTTTCAAGAGTGCTTGCCGGTAAAAAATTTAGGAAGCAAAACAATCCGGATAATTTATTTAGAATTCTTCTAAGTAATAGGCTGTTTTTAAAGGATAAGGGTGACGGGGGAAAGGAAGGAGAAATGGTCTGAAGACAGCAGGTAGGTGTGACTTGTAGAGCAGAGAGCATAGAGAGGACAGCAAAGGATTAAGGATGATGGATGAAGGAGAAAGGGCAAAGGGTCCTTGGTTCTCGTTGCTCGGTACTCGGTAGAAAAAGAATAAATTAGGTTCATGGTATAATTGTATTCAATAAAACCGATAATGAATCGGACAATGTATCTAACGTTAATAATTGAACAGGTATTCCTGATGTTTCCATTGAACCGGATGTAGGGGGTGTCTCAAAAGTCAAATTTTTGGTCATCCTGAACCTGATTCAGGATCTCATACGCCTGATTATTAATATGTTGAGATTCTGAAATAAATTCTCCAGGAGTCCTTTGGACAGAATGACTGTTTTTTAGACTTTTGAGACACCCTCTCGAGAGACGCAATCTCCGTCTCTTCGTCTCCCCTTCTCATCACTCATAACTCACAACTCACCTCTCATCTCTCCTCCCCGATCTTCCCATTCACCACGTCAAGAATCTCCGTCTCTCTCTTCAGGGCTTTCTTTTCGATCTCTCTGGCTTTCTTCATCACCTCATCAACAAACGTTTTATCCTCCAGTCCGGCAGCATTGATCTTTACGTTCAGAAAGGCACCCTTTACACAGGCGGTAACTGCCAGTGCTCCCACCCCTGCATCGGATACGGAATTCGGGTTTCCTGTTTTTGCCATGGCTTCAATCACCTCATAGGAGGAATATGCGGTTTCCATTACCTTCAGGGGAACAAGGATTGCCTGTTTGGTTGCTTCAAGGATGGCTTTATCGCGCTCTTCTTTATCGCTCTTTGTCTTTTTAGGCAAACCATAGGCTTCCATGATCCGGTTAAATGCCCGGGTATCCTCATCCACCAGCAGTAACAATTCATTCTGGTATTTCTTTCCTTTTTCTGCCCAGTCGGAAAACTCCTCCCACCGGTCGTCCCATCCCCGTTTGTGCGAAGAAAGATTGGCAACCATGGTTCCAAGTGCCACTCCCAGGGCACCCATACAGGCTGAAATGGATCCGCCTCCCGGTGCAGGGGATTCGGATGCCGTTTCATCCATGAAGTCCTGAATCGTCATGTCAATCAGCCGCTTCTTCTCCTTCCCGGTAAGCACATATTCAATGATCTTCTCATCCGGCTTGAACTTGTACAGGTCATCCAGTCCCATCGACTTGACGGCTATCTTGATCAGTTCCTTATCCGATACACCGAGTGACCGCTGCTGTTTCCTGAGGAAGTATCTTCCTGCATCCAGCATGGCTTTCAAGGGTATGAGGCCTACCAGTTCAGAGCCGGTTACCCGGACACCCCGGGCTTCCGCCCTCCGGCAGACTTCATCAAATGCAACATGGACCGGTGTAACGGATATATTGGTCAGGTTCATGGATATCTGGGCTACTCCATACTCCTCGATAAACCAGCCAATGGCTTTTACCGACTTCAATGAACCCGGCATCATGACACGGTTCCCATTCTCGTCTTTCACAATGTTTCCCGTCACCGGATCACCTTCCCGTTTTACCCTCCCTTTCTCCCTGACATCAAAAGCAATGGCACTGGCACGACGGGTGGAGGTTGTATTCAGGTTGATGTTATATGCCACCAGGAAATCCCGTGCACCAACGGCAGTTGCACCCGACTTTGCATTGAAGGTATCCGGCCCGTAGTCCGGTTTCCACTCCGGATCTTCCAGCTTCTCCTTCAATCCTTCATACTCCCCGGCCCTGCAATTTGCCAGGTTCCGCCTTTTCTCTTCACGGGCAGCATTCTCGTAACAATAAACCGAAATGCCAAGCTCTTCACCGATCCTCTTTGCAAGTTTATGTGCATATTCCGCTGTCTCTTCCATGGTGATATTGGAAACCGGTACCAGGGGGCAGACATCGGTGGCTCCGAACCGCGGGTGCTCACCCCTGTGCTTGCGCATGTCAATAACTTCCGAGGCTTTCTTCACTGCCTGAAAAGCAGCTTCCAGAACCTCGTCCGGTGTACCGACAAAAGTGACTACCGTACGGTTGGTTGCCTGCCCCGGATCCACATCCAGCAGCTTTACCCCTTCCACCTTTTCAATTTCATCCGTGATCTGTCTGATGATCCCCATGTCTCTCCCTTCGCTGAAGTTGGGTACGCATTCGATTAGTTGCATAACGATAAAGGTTTGGTAAAATATTGATCGCCTGATTTGGATTTCAAAGATAGTAGAAATTTGTGGAAAGGCATTCGCTTCGCTGTCATACAATTGTCATTCGTTACACTGTCATAAAGTTGTCATTCGAGGGTGTCTCAAAAGTCTAAAAAACTGTCATTCTGAACATAGCGAAGCGATCTCATGACCGAAGGGAGTAATTTATATCCGAATCTTAATGTATTCATAATCAAGCATATAAGATCCTGAACCTCCGGCCGG
>Ga0315552_1001493_pt1 | contig 14192 bp, 8 predicted proteins | sample SalMarSW160170MG_2_FD_203102 | JGI IMG/M metagenome (GOLD analysis project Ga0315552, IMG submission 203102) | Salt marsh sediment microbial communities from the Plum Island Ecosystem LTER, Massachusetts, United States - Salt Marsh Sediment SW1601-70 ...
TTCCTGGTCCAGCGATTCGAGGTTGTTCAAAGCCCCCTGGGTCTTCCAGTGCTCTTCGCCGTAGACGCTGCGGCAGATGGCGAGCGCTCGCTCAAAGCACTTCCACGCTTCTTCTTTGTCGCCTTGCTCCTGAAGCACTGTGCCAAGATTATTCAATATGGTGGCCACGTCAGGGTGGTCCCTGCCAAGAGCAGCTTCGGTTATCCTCAACGCCCGATCAAAGCACTGCCAAGCTCCTCCCAGGTCACCCAGCTCACGCCGCACGCCGCCCAGGTTGTTCACGGCCGTCGCCACTTCAAGGTGGTCCTTCCCATACACCCGCTCGTATATCCCGAGCGCCCGCTCAGAGCACTGGCGCGCTCCTTCCAACTCCCGGAGGTTCTCAAGCGCTTGGCCGAGATTGTTGACGAAATTGGCCACCTTGGGGTGGTCTTTGCCATAGGCCACTTCAGCTATCGCCAGTGCTCGTTCGAAGAGTTCGCGCGCTCCTTCCGGCTCTCCCAGGTCCAAGAGCACGGTGCCGAGGTTGTTTGCATGTATTGCCACCTTGGGGTCGTCTTTCCCGTACTCGACCTCAGCTATCGTCAACGCGCTCTGGAAGCACGTTCGAGCGGGGCGCAACGAACCCACCAGCCTCAAGTGGTATCCCAACGTGCTGAGCAGGAGTGAAGTCCCTGGCAAATGGCGTTTCCCGGCCTCCCTTGTCAGAAAGACTAGATGAGCCAACTCACGGGTGACGCTCCCCGGCAGTCCGCTTCTGTTCTCGTGGCTTGCGAATCGCTGGACGGTCTCCGCAACCGCCACCCACGCATGCGCGTCGCTCTGACCCGGCGCCGGATGGTGCCTGGCAAACTCGCCCAGCAGGCGGTGCAGAAGCAACCGCCCCCGGGCTTCCTCCTCGATCAGCCCCAATCCCGTCAGGCGCTCCACCGCGTCTGCAGCCAGCCGTCGCTGCTCGTCGACCTCAGGGTCCAACCCTGCCGAAGCGAAGAGCAGGTCGCGTCTGATGGAGACCGGGGCGAAGTGCGAGGCCAGGTGGAAGAGCTTCATGGCCAGGAGATCGGTCTCGTCGTCGGGGTTAACGCGGCCATAGCTCGTCTCGAACGTGGCTGCCACGCTCTGCACATGATCGGTGGGAGAGGGATCCTGCACGAAGTTCACAAGCGCAGGGTTGTCCAGCACCGGCTGCGCGCGCAACTGCTCAAGGTATTGGGTCAAGGTGACGTCGTGTTTGTAGGACTCCAGGTAGGCTCCGGCCAGCGCCACCGCCAGTGGCAGGTCTCCCAGCGTATCGCAGATGGCATCGGCAGTCTCTATCCCCTCTTCGTCCCCCAGCAACTCTGGATGGCCCTTACACAGCAACTCTATCGCTTTGTCCCTGGGCAGGGTGGCGAGCCTGACCTCCTCTATCCCCAGGCCGCTGGGCCAGTCCGTGCGGCGACTGGTGATCAGCACCCGGTAGCCTCCGCTCACCGGACACCACTCGTCCACAAGGTTGGAATCATCTACATTGTCGAAGATCAACAGCCGAGGGGTAGTCCTCTCCCACTCCGTCTTGACCCGCGCTAGCTGCTCCTCCAGCGAGAGTGCGTCGAACGCCGGCAGGTCCATGCCCTCCGGCCCTCCGCAGCGTGCCACCTGAGAAGCTATGGCCTCCGGGTCATCCATGTCCAGCCAGAAGACGCCACCTGCATACCTGCGTCCGTACCGATGGGCATACTCCACAGCGAGCTCTGTCTTGCCGATGCCACCCAGCCCCGTGGCCGCCGCCACCTGCCCGATGGCCGCGGTCGATCCCGCCCGGAGATGCCTCTCTAGCTCTTGCAGTTCATCCTCTCGACCGACGAAATGGGGGTTAGACCGCAAGGGCATCACCGAGCCACGTGGCAGAGGTCGCACGGGAGGGACCCCATCCCATTCCTCGCTCCCATACTGCTGCACCCACAGGTCGAAGTGGGTGGGGCGCTCGCGCGAAGGCTCCAGGTCGGCCATGAGTTGTTGAAGCCTGAACTCATATGGAAGAGGGTTGCCATACGTTTGGCTGAAGTCGATACACTGGCGGATGGCTATCTCGTCAGGAAGATCACAAGGGGTGTGAACGATGGGGATCAGCTTCCGGTCTTCAGCGGCCGGGTCCTGGAAGATGGTCAGGTACACCTCGAAGCGGGGCCACACTGCCTCAATGGCCTCAGGAGAGACTACGAATACCACGTGGCGGCTCTCGGTGACTCCGCGACGCAGGCCCACAATCCAGTTCTCGCCGCCGCGCAGACACCAATCGTCGAACCAGACCCTGAAGCCCGCGTCCCGCAGGCGACGAGCCAGGTCCCGCGTCCACTCCTTCTGAGCCTTGTTGTGGCTCAGGAACACGTCGTAGGCGAAGTCGGGCATCCCCAAGCCTCCCCTCACCAACGATTCTACACCAACTCGCCACGTTTGTCAAGCGTGTTTGCGACCCACCAGCTCCAAGAAAGCATCCCGAGCCCCATCCTGAGCCTGTGGAACGATAGCCCGTCCCGCGAATCGAGGGATGCGCTCCTGCAAGAGTGGCGGGGACGCTGGCGCGCATCCTCTTCGACCCAGCTCAGCCGCATGCTTCGATACACTGCTCCGCTGCGCTCCGCAGTTACTCAGGATGCTGTCGTGGTGGCGCAAGAGCAGCCGCGATGACGACCTGGCTACTGGTCGATCGCCTCCGCGCGCTCCATGGCCCCGAGGCTTGGCACCGCTGCCACTAGCCGCCCAGACCTCAAAGGCGACGTCAAGGGCTATGCCAGACAGGCTCTCCTGGTGTGCGTGCTCGCCCTGCTGGCCGACTAGACCGGCGGACTCTCTAGCGTCAGCGCACCCATCGGCCTGGTGTGCAGCTACCTTATGGCCAGGGAAGCCTAGCCGCCGGATCTCGTCATCAGGTCCCCTACAGGGCGCAAGAACGCCGGAGGAATGACCTCTGTCTCCCCGCCAGGGGGCGTCCAGAAGACCTGCACCCCACTGAACTCGCCACCGCTGTACGAGTAGCGCAGCCACAGGTCATGCCATCCAGGCTCCAGTTCCAGCTCGGCGCCACTGGACACAGACGGCCCCGCCGAGGAGGTCAGCACCTGAACGCCATCGACATAGAGGGTGGCCTGCCCGTTCCAGGGGACGATCTCGAAACGGTACGAGCCCCGCTTTTCGACTCTGAGGGCACCGCGACAGTCGAGGCTGTATAGTTCCCCTGCTAGCTCCGGAACGAAAGCAGACTGCCAGGCCGTGGGCATCCGCAGCAGCGATAGGTTGGGTTGAATGCTCCGCTCCACAGGCGTGCCCTCGAAGTCAGGTCCCGCGAAGACCGAAACCAACACCCCGTTGACCTCTGTCCTCGGATTCAGGTACTGCGGAGCTATCACCTCTGGTTCGCTTTCCCCCACCGTCCACAACAGATCGATGTGGCTGGCTTCATCGACTGCGACTTGCAGCACGTCGAGCTTGTGCCATCCCTTGAAGAGCTCCACACTCTGCCCCTGGCCCAAGGACTGTCCGTCCACAAGGATCTGCGCCCCCCCACTTCCGTCAATCTGGAAGCTGTAGGTCCCGGCGTATGGCGCAAACACCGTCCCGCGCCACTCAACGACAAAGGGGAAAGCGACAGGAGGGCTCTCCTCTTGCCAGTCGAACGAGATCCGCGCATCGATCCTTTCCAGGTCCGGCTCGGCTCTGGTCTCCTGGCCACGGTAGTAGGAGCCGCGAAGACCCTGTGCCTCCCGCACCTGCTCAGCCCCCACCAGGACCGAAGCGAACGTATACCGGTCGTACTCGCCCTCGAAGAGACTCACCTCGGTCCGCGGATAGAAGTACTGGACCACATCCACCAGTGCCTCCACGTCGTAGGGTGTGGAGAAGATGTAGACCACATCCTCGTCCCCTGCCTGGCGATGGCTGGGCACAACGTCCAGCACATCGATCCCCCTCTCCCCTGGCGCCTCCCTCGCCATCCAGGCGAAATCCATACCAGGCGTGTAGTAGGGGTGATTGGCGAACAGGTAGAAGTAGTGACCCTCCCCCAGGGAGGCGATGTGGGCGGCGATGGCAGAGATCTCCCTGGTGAACTCGATGCGCACCGAGTCGGCGTGTATCTGTCGCTGGAAGAAGGTCTGGTAGTTGGCACAGCCCGCTAGTAGGAGCACCGGGACCAGAAGCAGGCCGAAGTAACGGCGCCGCTCGTGGCCAAAGGCCATCTCAAACGTGGTCAATGCCCCGTCGAGAAAGACGCCCGCGAAGATGAATAGCACGGGCATCAGCCCCGCGAAGCGATGGCTGCGCAGGTCCACGGTCAGCAAGCCACCGCCGATCAACGTGATCAGAAACCAACCCACGTAGAAGAGGTGCCTGTTGCGCCAGAAGTAGACCAGACAACAGCCGAACCCCAGCACGAAGAGAACCCCCGTCCACGCATCCAGCATGGGCGCATCCGGGAGGTTCACCGCACCCCAAGACTCACCTTTGTAGTTGAAGAAGCCCAATAGCCTCTGCGCGCGCTCCGCCAGGCCCTCTGTCTGGGCACTGTCTCCGGAACCGAACAGGACTGGTATTACCGAACCGAACCTTTCGCCAAAGGCCACGTGCGGTTCTCGCCGGATGAGGGCACCGAGGGGAAGCGTGAACACCGTCAGGGAAGTGAGGAAACCTAGCCATGGAGCCACCAGCGGATGGGATGGCCTGACAGCCCCGTCCACCGCCGACCTTCGAGCGCGCCACCAGGACCAAGCCTGACTCGCGAATAGCAGCGCCACAAGGACAGGGACGATGCGGAAGGAGGCGTGGCTGTATAGTCCCAGCCCCATCGTCATCCCGGCCAGCACGTAGCTCATCATCCCACCGGTGCGCCTACCTCGAAGCAACAGGTAGAAGGTGCACACCTCCAGGAGCGTCGCGGGTGTGGAAGGCAGCGCCAGCCTGCTGAAGGCGATGTGCCAGCGCGACACGGCGAAGAGGAAAGTCGAGGCGAGGGCCACCGGAAAGCGAAAGATCTCTCGCGCCAGCAAGTAGAACACCACCAGGGTGAGGAAGCCCAAGAGCACGAAGTTCAAGCGCAGGGCAAGGACCGTCGGCCCCAGAGCCAGGAAGGCCAGACAAGTGGTGTACACCGACACAGGGAACTGCCAGGGGCGGGAGTCGTGATGGAAAACTCCATAGGCATCCTTGCCTATCTGCGCTTCGTCATTCCAGGAGATGCTGTCAGGAGGAGGGTAGTAGTCCAGCCGGTACACCAGGAGGAAGAAGCCCAGGGCCAGCGCCAGGCCGACCAGGGTGAGTTCCACCCCATGCTCTCTCACCGCGCTCAGCGCCGGGAGAGCCCAGTCCTCGCGTCGAGCACAGACTAGGCAGACCAGAACCAGGCTCCCGGCGTACACCAGCAGCCCGGTGAACAGACTGTCCCAGCGGACGGCCAGAAGCCAGCCCCCAACCCAGCCGGGGATAGAGGCCACGAGCAGAACCACCATATCCCGCCAGTGCCAGTCGCCGGAGGGCGCGCGCAACGGCCTCGCCATCGTATCCGGAAGTCGCCTGAAGGCCACCGCCGCCGACGCGGCGGCTGCCAGGAACAGCATCGCCCCAGCACCCACGGTCTCACCTCTGTGGAGGAAGAGCTGACCGACCGAGCCAAGCAGGACGGCGAGAATGGTCAGGGCAAACGACACTCCCTGCAGGGCGGGGGCCAGGCGCTCTGTTGTACCGCGACGTGACGATGCCATCTATTGGATAGCTGAGAACTTCTCGATTCTGTGGTTGTAGGTGTCCACGACGTAGATCGACGTTCGCTGGTCGAAGCCGATGCCGATGGGCTTGCTGAACTGCCCGTCTAGCGAACCCCTCTCGCCCCAGGAGGTCACAAACCGTCCATACTCGTCGTACACGAGCACCCGCGCCATCTCGGGGTCCGTCAGATACAGCAGGCCATCCACGCCCCAGACGATGTGGGGACTGTCCACCGTGTTGGCGGCTGAGATCGCCCACTCCCTCAGGTAGCGTCCCGTCCCATCCAGGACCTGCACCCTCCTGTTCTCCACATCCACAACGTAGAGGTTGCCCTCCCTGTCCACGGCCACGTCAGTGGGCTGGTTCAGATCGCCGGCCCCGTAGCCGAACGCCCCATACCGTTCCAGCACCTCTCCCTCTGGCGACACCTCGAGCACCACGTTGTCGCCTGTGTTGGCCACGTAGACGTGTCCATCCCCATCCACCGCCACGCCTCGCGGGTCGAAGAGTCCCCACCGGTCCCCCCAACGGTCCTCGAGCTGACCGTCTGCCGAGAAGACGAAGAGGCTATCGTGTTCCGCATCCACGACGTAGACCCGACCATCCTGGCTCACCGCCAGGTCGAAAGGCTCGCCGAGGACCCCATCGCCCCACTGCTCCAGGAATTGTCCCTCTCCGTCGAAGACCTGTATGCGTGCGTTGCCGGTGTCGGCCACGTACACCCTGCCCTCCAGACTGATCGCCACGCCTCGGGGCTCGTCGAACTCTCCCGGCTCGTCGCCACGACCTCCCCAAGCGCTTACGAAAGTCACCACACTGCTGGTGGGCACCGGGGTGGAAGGCGTGGCCACAGCTACAGGTTCCGAAGCAGGCAACGGTGGCGGTATCCTCAACTCCGCCCCCAGGGGGAAGAGTTGCTCCTGCGGCACCTGCGCCCTGGCACCGCCAGGGGGTGTCCAATACAGCTCTATCTTCCGCCCACCACCCTCTTGGAAGTAGAGCAGACGAACGTCGTGGAAGCCCTCCTCCAGTTGGATCTGACCCTCCTGGTAGACATCCCCGTGATGGCCCCCGTTGTCTACCACGAGCACGCCGTCCACGTAGAGGTATGAGCCGTCGTCGGAGGTCGTGCCAAAGGCGTAGGGGCCACCGGCAGGAGCGTAGATCTTCCCCAACCATTCTATGCTGAACGGCGAAGGCAGCACGTCGTTGGGGCCGATGAAGGGATCTAGCTGAATCACCTCTGGTTCTCCCTCCCAACCGGTGCCCCGCCTGTACAGGCCGAGCAGGCCGTGGCCGTACAACTCGCCGACGTACAGGTTGCTACTGGGGATGACTTCCTCCTCGCCATCGGGTCTGACCCAGCTCAATCGCAGATGCCCACTCTCCTCCTCGACGACCTCCACCTCGATAGCATGGAATCCAGCGGGCAGCACCTCGCTCTGCTCACCGCGACTGTTCTCCACCTCGAGCTCCACATCCTCACCTATCCGCAGCATGGCTGAGCCGCTCGCCTCGAAGATGAGGGTATAGGACCCGTACGTGGGCACATAGAGCGATCCCTGCCACCGCGCCGAGAATGGCAGCCCCAGGGGTGGCTCAGCCCACGAGAAGTCCACCGTTTTGTCGATTCGCTCCACCACGGCAGGATCCTCGAAGTCCAAACCGTCATAGTAGACAGCCCGCAAGCCCTGAACACCCGCGACCTCCTCACGGCTCACCGCGTATGTGTAGAACATTGTGCGGCCGTACCGGTCCACGTGTTCCACGTACTCCCCGGCCGGGTACAGACTGCGCAACCCAGGGACGAGCGAGGCGTGTCCCCAATCCAGAACGTAGACCACGTCTCTCTCTACCTGCTCCCGCAGAGGCAGATGGGCGTTGAGGTCCAGGATGGTGAAAGGCACCTCATAGGGGAGGAACTTGAGGTCAGAGTGGTTAGCCAGAGTGTGGGACACGAGCACGAGCTTCTCTCTCCCCTGGGCCTCAACATACTTGCCCGCCTCGGTCTGGGCAGGATCGAAATCATAGTACACCGACTCGTTCGAAGCCTGGAGGCCAAAGTAGGTATAGAAGTTGGCCCAGAGGCTCGCGGCCAACAGGACACCCACTGCCCCAACCAGATAACGCCGTGCCTTCCCTTGCAGCAGAGACGTGTACGTCGCCCACGCCCGATCCCAAGAAGCCGCCAGCAGCAGAAACACTGCCGGGACGTTGCCCAGGGTGCGCAGGGAATGGGGGTTGGAATCGGCAAGCGAGAGGATTCCGGGTAGCAGGCCCACGAAGAGCCAGGCCAGGAGAAGGAAGTACCGGTCGTTTCGCCACCTCAGCACGCTGTAGCCCAGGCCCAGGCCAAAGAAGATCGCCGACAGGCCATCCAGCATGGGCTCGTCCGGCAGGTTATGGCGAGGCCGAGGGTCGCCCTGCCGGTTGTACATGAGCAGGCTCTTGCGGATGTTCTCCACGAGCGGCTGGTAGCTCCCCTCCCTTTCGATATCCAGCAGGACGGACGCGGCCTCGGCCCGGCGCACGAATACCTGGGGCCTCTGTACCGCGTACAAGCCAAGAGGAGAAAGCGTCATCAGCGTGGCCACGGCGAAGACGAGGAGCCCGGCGAGCTGAGTGCGAAGGGAGCCTCTCCTGGAGAACACTGCGTGCAGCAGGTACAGACCGACCACCAGGGGGAAGACCCGATAGCCCAAGTAGGTGTGAAACCCCAACCCGAAGCTCAAGCCCGCGAACACGTAGTCCAGCCTGCGGCCGCTGCGCAGCCCTCGCCAGAGGAAGAGTACAACCAGCGCCTCGAACAGAGGTACCTGAAGATTGTCCAAGAAGGCCACGCGGCTGAAATGCACGTGCCAGCGCGAAACGGCCAAGAAGGCCGTCCCTATCTGGGCTGCTCTCACGCCGAACATCTCCCGCGCCAGAAAGTAGAAGACGAGTACGGTGAGGAGGCCCACAGGCACGTCGAACGCTCGCAGGACTACCGGCGTAATGCCGAAGATCCTGAGGCTCAAGCCCAGGAGTTGAAAGGGCATGGTGCCGTTGCCATGGCGCTGCTCGGTGAAAGGCGAGTAGGGCATCTCCAGGAAGCGCAGGCTCCATACCGCGTTGTCTGCCTCGTCCAGGTAGACACCCGGCGGCATCTCCCCCAGGCGGAAGCTGCGCATGAAGAGGGCGAGAAGCAAGATCAGAAGGAGGATGAGCACCTCGCGTCGCTTCAGGTGCCACCTCAATCGGGTGGAGCCGAGCCAGAATCCGGCGACGAATAGACCCAGCCCCACCAGCCAGGCCACTAGAGCTCTGTCACTGGCGGTGTGCAGATACAGATCGACGAGGCACAGACAGACCGATAGCAGGCCCAGCCCAATCAGAAGAAGATGGACCTTGCCCAGTCTCCGCTCCGAGACAGGGCGCTGCTCCCCGTTGTCACGTCGTGGAGAGACCACCAGCAGGCACAGGCTGGCTGCGGCAAAGAGGAGTACTCCATCGATTGCCGGTCCTTCCCGCTGGAAGAGGGTCTGGCCCACGAAGGCCAGCCCCACGGCGAAGGCCACCGCTAGAGGAGCCTTGATGTTCACCTTGATCACCGAGGACTCAGTGACAGATCACGGGGGTCAGGTCTCGCCAGATAGAAAAGACACGAGGGACACAGCATTCCGCGTCCCTCTCCGTACCGTCCAAGCGCCAGCGACCTGTCGGAGCCGCCAGAACCAGGGATGCTCCCCGCGGCAACCATGGGCTCGCTCCGCCGAACCTCCCACGGGATGGCGCTGCGCAACACGCCGCCATCAGCCTCCTTCTGACGAGCGTCGCCGACGCCCACACTCGCCTGTCGCGTCAGGAACTCCGTGTGCGGAGAAACCTACTCCTCTCTTCGGCCCAGCGTCAGGCACGCCGGACCTCGCCCGCAGGGGACGCGTCATCTCAACCCGGCGAAAAGGTCCGTCTCCCGCTCCTTCGGCCAGCCGACACTGGAGCGCGCCAACTGGAAGCTCTCCTGCCGGAACCACGGCTCTCGAAGCACCTCCTCCGGTGACTCGCCAAATGGGTCCTCGTACCCAACTTGCGATACGTGACAGCGCAGGCCAGCGAGCTTGGCTTCCGCGAAATCGCTGACGTCCACGATGGTGGTGATTTGCTCGGTTGAGCGCCCCACGATGGGAAAGGGGACTCCGTCCATCATCACAGTTGGCGGAGCACCATCCTCGGACATTGCAGCCAGGCGCTCCTCGGACAGCACGCGGAAGTACAGCTTACTCACCTGAAAAGGCACGCAGCCATCCTCCAGTTGACCTGGAAAGCACTCCGCATCGGCGGCCAGATCGAAGGCGATGGTCGCCCAACGATGCACGGCGATGTGATCGTAGTGGCCGTAGATGCCCTCCGGCCCGAAAGTGATCAGCACCTGGGGTCTCAGCTCACGGATTATCCTCACCAGTTTGCCCACCGCCTGACCTTGGTGGACGATGGGCAGGAGCCCGTCCGGATAGTCCAGGAACCTGGGCGGATGGACGCCGTACACCTCACAGGCACAGCGCAGTTCACGCTCTCTCACGTACGGAAGATTGGCGGGCGTCGCAAGGTCTGGTACCACTATCTGCCCCGCCTCTCCGCGAGTAGCTGTCACCAGGTACACGTCGCAGCCCTGGGACGCGTACTTGGCGAGGGTGCCTCCCGTACCAAACGCCTCATCGTCCGGATGGGCGAAGAAGGCCATCAAGCTGAGTTCGTTGGCACTCACTCCGGATGCTCCACCATCTCCGACCAACCGCCGCGATGCCACAGGGTTCCCGTGCCCCAATGCGTCACCAGCAATCTGCCACGCCGCAGGTCTACCCGGGCTACTCTCCGGCTCCCCCCGTCTGCCGCTCACCGAGCTGCCTGTCCATCATCAGCAACCCCATGGGTTGGTCACCCACTCTCCTGAGCTGCTCCACCACGGCGCCAGCGCTCTCTTCCTCTTCCACCTGCTCGGTGATGAACCACTGTAACTCCATCTGGGTTGCGTAGTCGTTCTCGCTCAGCGCCAGTTCGTACAACCTGTTGATCATCCCGGTGACCTTCCGCTCGTGCTGGAGAACCTCCTCGAACATCTCGAGAGGAGACTTCCAGACCGGGGTAGGCATCTCGATAGCCTTGAGCACTACGCGCCCGCCACGCGCTGCGACGTGGTCAAACAGGCGCATCGCATGGTTTACCTCCTCCTGTGCCTGAGCGCGCATCCAGCCGGCGAAGCCCGCCAGACTCTCGCTCTCGCAGTAGGAGGACATGGAGAGGTACAGGTAGGCAGAGTAGAGCTCCTTGTTGATCTGTTCGTTGATGGCATCCTCAAGCTTCTTGCTCAGCATTGCGGGGCATCTCCTTTCCGTACAAGCTTCCTGTGTTTGTCAATATATCACACCTCTGCCGTCTTTGACAAAGACCAAGCGCTCTGCAAAACACAGACACTGTGCGGCACGGGCTTCGCCTCCCGCGGGATGGTTCCTTGCCTGGACCATGAGCCGATCACTCAGGGGGTGACTCCCAGTCAGGACTCTTCCTCCCCGTACCGAGTCTCCAGCGCTCAAGCCTTTCGTCGAGCCTCAACACACTCTCGGCCGCCAGAATCAGGCCCACCAGCGCCGCCGTCACCGTACCAAGGAGGTACAGGCCGGCTCCGATGGCCAGCCCGATGGAGCCCACCGCCCAGATGCCGGCCGCAGTGGTCAGCCCCTCGATTCTCACACCTTCACGTTTGAGGATCATCCCGGCGCCGAGGAACCCTAGTCCCGTCACGACGCCGGCACCCACTCTCGCTGTATCCCCTCCTGGAAAGGCCATGCCCGAGATCAAGGCGAAGGCGGCAGAGCCCAGGGCAACCAGAGCGTGCGTGCGCTCGCCTGCCGCCTGACCTCTCAACTCTCTCTCCAGGCCGATGAGGAAGCCTAGGACCGCCGCCAGGACTAGACGACCCACCAACTCCAACTCCGACACCGCTTCCATAATCCCCTCCTCTTCCAGTCCGCTGGCAAACCCCGGATGTCACGCCAGACACCACCGAGCGTGGCTCATCCACTCAAGGCTCTTCCTTTCCCACGTGTCCATTGCAGCACAGTCTGGGTGCAACGACGCAGTCCAATGCCCTCCACTGAACTCCAGCCCCCCGAGCGATCACACATGTCGCCCAAGACAGATGAAGCATGATTGAGCCCACGCGACACAGACTTTGCCACGTATCTGCTGTGGGTCGCCCACAATCTGGAGCGCACCGCCGACCGCGTGGCCAACATCTGCGAGCGCGTCATCTTCACCGTCACGGGAGAAATGGTGGAGATGGACGTCGATGAGCCCGACCTGGCGGGCATCAAATGAGTCCGACTGACGCGCCGAGGCGGCAATCGCCTATGCTGCCACCGAGGTGCACATCGCAGAGACGGCGCTAGCCAAACCGCCCTGTGATGTAGTCGTCGGTCCGAGAGTCTCGCGGCCTGGTGAACACATCCTCCACACTCCCGTATTCCACCAGTTCGCCCATCAAGAGGAAGGCCGCCTTGTTCCCAATGCGCGAGGCCTGCTGCACGTTGTGGGGCACGATGACGATGGAGTGCTTCTGCTTCAGGGTAAGCAGTGCTGCCTCCACCTTCATGGTGGAGATGGGGTCCAGCCCCGAACAAGGCTCGTCGAGGAGAATCACTTCAGGCTCCAGGGCCAACACCCTGGCCAGGCACAGCCTTTGTTGCTGACCGCCGGAGAGGGCCGTGGCCGGGTCCTGGAGGCGATCCTTGACCTCATCCCACAGCGCCGCTGACCTCAGCGACCTCTCCACTAGCTCCTCAAGTTGATCCTTCCCTCTGCGCCGCCCGAGGAGAGGCCCGTAGGTTACGTTCTCCCAGATGGACAGGGGCAGGGGAACCGGCACTGCGAAGACAATGCCCACCCTGGTGCGGAGCTGAGTGACACTCACATCGGGATCGTGGATGTTCTTGCCGTCCAGGAACACCTGGCCCTCCAACCGGCCCTCTGTGGCCAGATCGGTGAGCCGGTTCAGAATGCGGAGCAAGGTGCTCTTGCCGGACATGGCCGGCCCGAAGACAGCCAGGATCTCATGGTTCAGGATCTGAAGATCGATGTGCCTGAGAGCAGACTCATCTCCGTAGTAGAAACTCACGTCTTCCAGGGTCAACTTCGCGGTCTCGGACATGATCGCCTTGTTCGTCACCACTGGCGACGCCTGCGGTAGTAGCGCCGGATGAGAGTGGCCAGCAGATTCATGGTCAGCACGAAGACCATCAGGACAAGCGCTGTACCATACTGGATCCTGATCGGCATCCCCGGCACTTGTGTGGAGATCACGAACAGATGGTAGGGCAGGGCCATCGTCTGGTTGAAGATGGAGTGAGGAAGCCGAGGAAGGAAGAACGCGGCCACGGTGAAGAGGATGGGAGCAGTCTCGCCGGCGGCCCGCTCCAGCCCCAGGATAACGCCGGTCATGATGCCCGGCAGTGCCTGGGGCAGGATTACCTTGCGCACACCCTGCCACGTGGTCCCGCCCAGCGAGGCATTGACCACGCGGAAGCTCTGGGGCACGGCGTTCAGGGCCTGCTCGGTCGTACTGATGATCACCGGCAAGGTCATGATCCCCAGAGTCAGGGATCCGGCGACGATGGACATCCCGAACCTCAGGAAGATGACGAATAGCCCCAGGCCAAAGAGACCATAGACCACCGAGGGCACGCCAGCCAGGTTGATGATAGCCAAACGTATCGTGCGCGTGAACCAGTTGTCCGACGCGTACTCCGCCAGGTACACGCCCGCTCCCACCCCGAAGGGCAAGGAGGTCAAGGCTGTGCCGATGGTCAGCCACACCGTACCCACCAGAGCCGGGAACACTCCCCCTTCTCGCATCCCACTCCTGGGCATGGCGGATATGAACTCCCAACTCATGGCTCCTATGCCCTGCGCCACTATGTACGCGATGACCAGCACGAGGGGGATGACTACGCCGATGGCCGCCGCGCTGATCACGCCGAATGCGACTTTCTGAACGGTGTAGCGGGAGCTGTTCATGCCAGGAACCTCCCACCGCCACCACGGCCGCGCCGGAAGATGGTAAGCGCTCCCGCCAGGTTGATCACAAAGGTGAGGAGGAAGAGCACCAGGCCGACGACGAAAAGCACGTGATAGTGAGTGCTTCCTCGGGCCACCTCCCCCATCTCGGCGGCGATGGTAGCGGTCATCGTGCGCACGGGACGGAGGAAGGCATCCAGTCCCAAGGGCATCCTCGCCGCGTTCCCGGCCACCATCATCACCGTCATCGTCTCACCGATGGCACGACCCACTCCCAGCATCACGGCTGTGACAATACCCGGTCGCGCTGCCGGCAGGACCACTCGCCAGATCGTCTGCCACTGCGTTGCGCTCAAGGCGTAGGCAGCGTGGCGGTAGGACTCCGGCACGGAGTCAAGGGCATC
>Ga0315552_1001501_pt1 | contig 14129 bp, 9 predicted proteins | sample SalMarSW160170MG_2_FD_203102 | JGI IMG/M metagenome (GOLD analysis project Ga0315552, IMG submission 203102) | Salt marsh sediment microbial communities from the Plum Island Ecosystem LTER, Massachusetts, United States - Salt Marsh Sediment SW1601-70 ...
TAGCAACAGGTGAACGCCGCCGCGCTGGCGGTAGCGATTGAAAACCGCGACAGCAAAGGCGAATGCAACTAGGGTGGAAAAGATCGAGATGTAATGCATAAAATCCTCCATATTTCCCATAATTTATAGGGCCGGTAGCAGGCCAAAAACGGACAATCCGATCAAAGCTATCGTTGCGAGTAAAGCGACCAGGAGGATCACCAAGATCACCGGCACGAGCCGCTCTGACCACTTTGAAGCGATAAACCTTTTACTCCGGCGTTTCATCGTGAGGGGCCTCGCTGGTAAGCATCGTATGTCTCTAAGAGCGTGATCTGAATCTGGTCTGTGAAAGCGTTGATTCTGCGGAACATACCACTCCAGGCATGAGGCGATCTCACAGAAGCAGCCTCGTAGACCCTCAGCATCGAATCCAATAAGACGTTGCGGAAGAAAAGGAAAGCGTGAGTAGCTTCGGCGCAACTCAAACCATACCGCCAACCTCTGGAGGCGTACTCATAACCCAGGGCCCGCGCTTCTGCTTGAGCGGTATCGCCATCAGAAGTAAGGTAACCTGCCAACCCATGGAGCAAAGCCCGCCCGCTGCGGCGGTACTTCTCACGGGCATCATCATCCAGCTTTTGATACCATCCCTCCGTTTCAAGGCGACCTTCGCCAATCTGGATGCGGGTGTGTTTTAGAGCATTTTGAACAACTAGCTGGCTCTCTTCCGCGCCATTTACCTGTTGGGCTTGCATCCACAACTCCAACTCAGCGCGCCGGAAACGGCGATGCCCGCCTTTGGTGCGATGGACCGGCAAATGCCCTTTATCCGACCAATTTCGCACCGTGCTGGGATGTACCCCCAATAACTTGGAAACTTCACTTAGGTTCAGCCAATCATCTGGCATGTTCTACCTGAAATCTTTTTTTAAGGATTAAATAATATTTAGACCGCCGGTGGCGTTTTAGAAGTAGCCATTAAGATTCGCCTGCCAAAGCCGCGCGTTCAAGCATGGATGGTTCTTGCACCTGCCGTCGAAAGGCAGAGATATCGATGTAGCGCAGTAATAACAGGGAGATTAACAACAGGACGGCTTCGATGCTGAAGACCACAACATAGCCTAAAATTGGAGTGAGAAGCACTTCAGCCACCACATCCCGGACCACCCCTCCCAGCACAGAGCCAACCAGCCGGGAAAAAGCATTCGCCATCCCCCATGCCCCGATAAACAAGCCAACATTACTTACCGTAGTCATATCCAGCATCAGGGCCAGGTTGGAGACTGTCGAGAGCCCGGTACCCAATCCCAACAGGATAACACCGGCGTAGAACAGATCTTGATGAACGATAATTCCACTGAAAGCGATCAGAGCAAAGCCGGAGAAGGCTATCACGCCTCCCCAAAAAGCTACCAGACGCTTGCCCAGGCGGGTCTCTAAAAATCCAGCAATTAATAAAGCCAGGAGAACACAGCCACCCCAGATAGAGGTAATGCGGGTAGTGTTCTTGACCGACATACCAAAGGCCTCTCCACCAAAAGGTTCGAGTAAGATATCCTGTCCAAGTATAGCAGCTAATAAGATCACCAGATAAATGAAGAATAAAGAGGCTTGCCTGTTTCCCAAAACGTGAGCCAATAGTTGGCCCCATGAATGCCGGGTCTCATCTAACCCTGCGCTAAGATCATTTCGAAGTTCAAGTTTGATCAGACCCATAAATCCCAAGGCCAGAGCTACCAATCCAACCGACCAGAAAGCCCGTTGCATGGCTTCGGGGGTATAAGGGTCCACCATGCGGCTCAACCCGATGGCCGTGATGATAATGCTGGTGATCATCATAAACCACATAATCGCAATAGTCTTACCACGTCCGCGCTCCCCCGATAATTCGGAAGCCAGCGAGAGGTAGGAGACCGTCGCGAAATTAAACCCCATCCCCCAGGCCCCGAAGGAGAGCAAGCCCAATACCAGGCCTGCCGACCAGTTGCTGACCATTAAGAAAGCAGCTTGCGGAGAGAGCACGACGCCAAAAACGCATAAAGTCAATCCCAAGACAATGTAGGGCGTGCGTTGAAGCCCCCCAATAGGGTGGCGGTCGGCGAACGAACCGATCGCTACTTGAATGGGTGAAAAAAGATAGGGGAGCGAGGCTAACATCGCCACCAAGGTCGCCGATATGGCTAACTCCTTGATCATAACGCGGTTCAGCGTGCTGTTAATTGGCACCAGGGTCATGGCAACCGCCACGTGTATTAGACCGAGTTGAAACTGTTTTCGAAACATGCCCTTACATTTCTCGTTCTGCCCGATAGTCACCAGCCACTTTAAGTCAGGTATGGCTTTATGCTGTGGTTCTCAAAGCGCAGTATGGCGAGTATAAAAGAAGCTAACAGATACCCAGGGCATCCGTCAATGTAAGTTTACATAAGTTTTGTATAGAGAAAAGTAAATCCTCCACCGTTTGCACAGTTGAAGGATTTGTCTGGGGGCAAAAAAGAGCTAGATTAATGACAAACGGGTCAGGCTTCTGTTTCCCCCATCAAGGCGCCATCTAGGGCTTGCCGGAGAGAACGAGCCTCCGTGATGCGGATATTATCGGGCCATTGCTCTCCGCGACGCATACGGCGAGGCACGATGGCGGTCTTGAAACCCAGCTTGGCAGCTTCACGCAGGCGAGCGGGCATCCGGTTCACCATGCGCAACTCGCCCGATAATCCGATTTCCCCGATCAGCACAGTATCGGCGCGCACAGGCACATCCCGGGAGGAGGAAGCGATCGCCGCGGCAATAGCCAGGTCTGCCGCGGGTTCACTCACCTTTAACCCTCCGACAACGTTCACGAAAACGTCTTGTTCACCCAACCTCAAGCCAAAGCGACGGGTAAGCACAGCCACAATTAACAACAGCCGGTTGAAGTCTATCCCGTTTGGTGTGCGGCGCGGGTTGCCAAAGGAGGTTTGGCTGGTAAGGCCTTGAATTTCCACAAGCAGCGGCCGCGTCCCTTCCATCGTGACAGCAATGGCGGATCCAGGTGCGTTGACCATTCGTTCCGCCAGAAAGGCTTCAGAGGGATTGGTGATTTCGCTCATACCACGCTCACCCATTTCGAAAACGCCCACTTCAGAGGTGGCACCAAAGCGATTTTTCACCGAACGGAGCAAACGATAAGTCTGGAAGCGATCGCCTTCGAGGTAAAGCACCGTGTCGACAATGTGCTCGAGCACGCGCGGTCCGGCGATAGAACCCTCTTTAGTAACATGTCCGATCAACAGAACGGAGATACCCGAGGATTTGGCCAATTCACGCAACCGGGAGGCGCTCTCCCGCACCTGAGAAACCGAGCCGGCCGATGATTCCAACTCGGGCATCGTCGTGGTTTGAATTGAGTCGACGATCAGTAAGCGGGGTTTGATTTCGGTGACATGCTCAAGAATTGCATTCAGATTGGTTTCCGTGACCAAGTAGAGGTCTTCAGGCATATTAAGGGGATCGCCATCAGAGGTGTGCAACAGGCGTAAGGCGCGCATTTTTATCTGGCGTTCAGACTCTTCGCCAGAAACATAAAGGACGGGGTTACTGCGCGCTATTTCAAGAGCAGTCTGCAACAAAAGAGTGCTTTTACCAATGCCTGGATCGCCGCTGACCAGAACCACCGAACCAGGCACCACCCCGCCGCCCAAGACGCGAGCGAACTCCTCGATCGGTAGGAGCAGACGCTCTTCCACATCTTCACTGATCTCAGTCAGGCGGCGCGGTCTGGAACCTGCGGATAAACCGCGCACAGCACGCTTTGATCTGGAGGCCGGAGCCGCCAGCACCTCTTCAACCATGCTATTCCAGGCGCCGCACTGCGGGCAGCGCCCCATATCCCTGGGACTGGTACGCCCGCATTGCTGGCAGACATATTGGGTGCGAACCTTCGACATAGGTCTTATTATAATTTGAACACCTCTTGGTTTACCGGCAAATTGTGGGCTAAACCAAAATGTTAGGGATAGTAAGAAAGGCACTCTTTCATTATAAAGAGAGGTAGATAGAAAATGGCGAGCAACCTGTGCTCGCCAATCACTTCTCTACCTACATTCAGAGGCGGCAGATCCCGCCTCGGCGTTCTCCGATTTGAATACAAAAGTAACTTTAGCCGGCAGCTAAGACTTCTTCTTCAGCAGGTTCGGCCTCACCCCGCCGCAGGATTATCTTTTCATCTTCTACATCCACGAGGATTGTATCACCATCCTCAAATTCTCCCGCCAACAAAGCATCCGAAAGGGTATCCTCCACTTTCTGTTGGATAACCCGCTTCAGCGGCCGGGCGCCCATATCTGGGTCATAACCTAAATCAGCCAGCGTCGTTAGCGCTTGAGGGGTTGCCTTGAGTACGATATCGTGCTCCTCCAGACGTTCCGCAACCTTGTCCAATTCCAATTGGACGATTTTCTCGATATCCTCTCTCTTCAAAGAGCGGAAAACAATTACTGAATCAACCCGGTTGATAAATTCGGGACGGAAGACGCGCTTCAAAGCATCCATCAGCTTCTTGCGCATTTCATCGTATGCCAAGCGGTCTTCCAATTGCTGATCACGCGGCAGGTCGAATCCGAGGGTGGATTGGCGTTTGATCATCTCCGCGCCCACGTTGGAGGTCATCACGATCAAAGCGTTTCGAAAATCCACCTTGCGACCACGAGCATCGGATAGATGACCCTCTTCCATGATCTGCAAGAGCATGTTATGAGCTTCCGGATGAGCTTTCTCGACTTCGTCGAAGACCACGATCGAATACGGACGCCGCCGTAAAGCTTCAGTGAGCTGTCCGGCATCTTCATACCCGACATATCCTGGGGGCGCCCCTACCAGACGGCTAACGGAGTGGCGTTCCATGAATTCTGACATATCGAGCTGCACGAGGGCTTCTTCACTGCCAAACAGGAAGCGCGCCAGTGCTTTGGTAAGCTCGGTTTTGCCCACACCCGTTGGACCTAGGAAGATAAAGGACCCAATCGGCCGGCGAGGATCTTTAAGACCGGCACGCGCCCGGCGGACGGCCTTGGAGATGGCCTCAATGGCCTCCTCCTGGCCGACAATGTGCATCCGCAGCTCATCCTCCATGTGCAGCAAGCGTTGGGATTCTTCCTGAGCGATTTGCATAACCGGCACGCCAGTCCACATGGAAACCAATTCGGCAATGTCATCTGCGGTCACCACCGGGCTTTCGCTGCGATCCCAGCCAGTGCGTAAACGCTCTAACTGCCGTTCTAATCCCTCCTGGCGCTCCAGGATCTCTTGAGCGTCCTCATAACGCCCATCTTCTAAAGCGATATTATGGTTATGGCGGATCTCCCGCAACTGCCGGATTAGATCTTTGGCAGTTTTAGCGGCAGGGCTTTTGTACATACGCACCCGTGAAGAAGATTCATCAATCAGATCAATGGCCTTGTCCGGCAAGAAACGCTCGGTGACATAGCGGGCAGACAGATGAGCCGCCGCGTCGAGCGCTTCATCAGTAATCGTCAAGCGGTGATGTTCTTCATATGCCATGCGCACACCCCGTAAGATATCGATGGTCTCATCTATGGTGGGTTCATCTACAATAATAGGCTGAAAACGGCGTTCCAGAGCAGCATCGCTCTCAATATATTTGCGATACTCGTCCATCGTGGTAGCGCCAATCACCTGAAGTTCTCCACGCGAAAGCGCCGGCTTTAATATATTGGCGGCATCTACCGAGGAGCCAGCCGCGCCAGCCCCTACCAGCATGTGAACCTCATCGATAAACAGGATAGCACCTGAAGCCTTCAGCTCGTCAATAACACGTTTGAGGCGTTCTTCAAATTGGCCGCGATACATCGTTCCAGCTACCAGCGAGCCAACGTCCAGCTGCAAGACACGTTTATCTAAGAGCAGTGCAGGGACATCTCCCTCCACAATACGTTGGGTTAAGCCCTCGACAATTGCCGTTTTACCAACACCGGGTTCACCAATCAAGGCAGGGTTGTTTTTTGTACGCCTGGCCAGGATCTGGATGACCCGTTCGATCTCCATTTGGCGACCGATGACCGGATCGAGTTTGTTTTCTTCAGCTAACCCGGTTAAATCCACCGCTAACTGGTCAACCATCGGGGTCTTTGGACGCGGTTTTTCCTGTGAAGATTTTCGCTCCACAGAACCCCGTTGAGATGTGCTCGCCTCTTGGAGCACACGGCGCGTCTGTCGTCGGATTTGTTCAGGAGTTACGCCCAGCTTGCGTAAAACATCAATCGCCACGCCTTCACCGTGACGCACCAAGCCAAGCAGGATGTGCTCGGTGCCAATATAATGGTGCCCCATGCGACGCGCCTCTTCGACTGCGTATTCAAGCACCTGCTGTGTCCCTGGTGAGAGATCTAGTTTGCCTCCTTGGTAAGTTCCTGTCCCGGTCAACCGTTCCACAATTTCCTGGACGCGATCACCTTCCAGGCCTAATTCTCGCAAGACACGTCCTGCAACACCACCTTCTTCACGGATCAACCCCAAGAGAAGATGTTCTGTTCCTATGTAATTATGGCGCATACGCTCTGCTTCCTGGTGAGCTAGGCTGAGCACTCTACGCGCCCTTTGGGTAAAACGCTCCATGCTAGACAAAGTGTACCTCCTAAACGATTGCTACATAACACAAGTGCCTGCAGCCGCTGTGGAGCGGTGTGAGCCATTGATTATGAGATAGCTTGTCCAATCGTATTCTACCAGAGATTGATCAAAGCCCATGCCATTTTATGTCCAAAGTACGCTAAGTTAATAAAATTCTTAGAATCAGCCTTAAGATGAACGCCTCTCGCCGAAATTTTGATTGAGCTGCCTGAAAAGAGCCCGGCAAGGGGTGCTGAGTAGCTGGGCCTGCGCCGGAGCACTTCTTATGCAGCCGCGTGGAAAGCAGGATCGCCTAAACCGGCAAGTGAGAAACCGGTCACGCTTCTTTAATGACCTTAATGACCTTTTTTAAGGGGAGTTCGCCTCTATTAAAAAGGAAAAGCGCACCATTAGGTGGTGCGCTCCAGTTTTCACCAGCCTAGTTCTTATGATTTGAACCTGGCGGAGAGGGTATATCTTGCGGTTCTACCTGTTCCTTTTGCTCTTCTTCCAGATCAGACATCTCTGCAACAATCTCTTCCGCCGCTGGAGTCTCTGCTGCGGGTTCTTCTGCCTCAGATGTCTGCGAGGCAGATACCTCCGTATCAGGCGCTTCCGGCACGGACTCTTGGGCCTCAGGCTCCTCCGCTAAGGGTTCTTCTACCTCTCCAGTTTGGGCTGTAGGTTCTTCTACCTCGGGCGCCTGGATTGCTGGTTCCGGGGTTTCAGTCGGTTCTGATGGGAGCCCCTCAGTATCTAGGTACTCTACGGGTGGTTCCTGTCCACCTTCGGCAGCCTGTGCTGCAGTGGCTTCAGGGGCAATCTCGATATCGGCGGAAGATCCTCCGACTTCAGCCTGAACAACCTGCCCTAGGGCTTCTGCCAGCTTTCCTTCAGGTCCTTCGTGGGTTTCTTCTACAATATCAGCTAAGGTGGTCTTCCAGTCCAGATCCGTGTAGGCAGGCGAGTCGACCTTGCGTACGCTTAAACCAATGCGATGGCGTTCGGGCTCTATCTTTATGACTCGCAGCGTAACCACGTCTCCTTCATGTACAACTTCTTTGGGATGAGCGATGCGTTGATCGCTTAGTTCGGATATATGGATAAGACCTTCCAGATCTTCACCCACCTTGGCAAAAGCCCCAAACTTGGTAAGGTGAGTAATGGTCCCCTCTACTAACTGCCCCTCCTTAATATTTTCAACTTTCTTAAGCCATGGGTCAGGTTGAAGTTGCCGGAGGGATAACCCAATGCGTTTTCGTTCGTGGTCTACGCCAATGACTTTGACCTCTACTTCCTGACCGACCATGAGGACTTCTCTAGGATGATCAATACGTTCCCAGGAAAGTTCAGAGAGGTGTACCAAGCCATCCGCGCCATCAATATTGACGAAAGCGCCAAAATTAGCCAGACTTGTGACCCGCCCAGTGCGCACATCCCCTTCTTCCAATTCTTCCAGCAACCGTTCCTTCAAAGATTCGCGCGTTTCTTGCAAGGCGGCTCTCTCGGAGAGGATCAATCGACGCCGTTCACGGTCAACTTCAATCACCCGCGCCGTGATGGTCTCGTCGACCATATCCCCCCAACGCTGTTCAGGTGTACTGCCAGTGGCGTCGGTCCGGCGCAGGACACTCACCTGGGATCCTGGGACAAAACCGCGCAGATGTCCCAGCGGCACAAGCAACCCCCCTTTGTTGAAGCCAATAATCTCTCCTTCGAAATTGTCGCCCGATTCCAACAAAGCCTCGGCGCGTTGCCAATCTTGTTCTTCGATGGCGCGCGTATAAGAAAGCTGCACGTTCCCATTTGAATCTTCAGGGATAACCACATAAACCGGTATTTCCCTGCCGATCGCGAACTTTTCCCGTTCGTCAGCAGTAAGCTGATCCAGTTCACGCAAGGGGATAATGCCTTCTGATTTCGTTCCTATACTCACTAGAACTTCATTTTCGCCGATACTGGCAATGACCCCCGTTCGAGTTTCGCCTTGCTGTGGGAAATCTAAGCTCAAACCTTCCTCTTTAAGCAGCGAATCCATAGATGGGCGCGTTTCTGAAGTCTGCACTTGAGTATTTACTTCAACTGTTTGTTTCTCCTCCGGTGAAGCCTCCTGCCCAATAAGGATATCATCCTGATCCATTTGATAAATTACTCCGGCTATTTTGAAATGTCCATACATTATAAATCGAGAAATATATCTTGGCAACCTTTATGATAAGATTGTGTGCAAGTCAGATTGGGGGCGAGTTTGCCAACTACCCCTAGTCTGGGGAGAATTTGCCACAGAAGAGACATACACCCGATAAGATTGGGTCTCGGTTATAATCAGAACGAAGAGGTTAAGGCATGCCCCCGATTTATCCCTTTACAGCAATTGTGGGCCAAGAACGCATGAAGCGCGCCCTGATCTTGAACGCAGTCGCGCCTCGCATTGGCGGCGTATTGATACGCGGCGAGCGCGGCACAGCCAAGTCAACTGCGGCGCGAGCATTAGCCGCTCTGCTACCACACGTAAGGGTGGTTAAAGACTGCCGCTTTGGTTGTGACCCAGACCGCCCGACTACCTGGTGCACAGAATGCCGGGAACGAGCCGCAAAAGAAGGACCTTTGCCGGTAGAATTACGGCCTACTTCATTCGTAAACCTGCCGGTCTCGGCCACTGAAGACCGCGTGGTCGGAACCTTGGACATCGAGAAAGCCATTCAAAAAGGGGAGCGCCATTTCGAGGCCGGCGTGCTGGCAGCAGCCAACCGCGGTTTACTCTATATCGACGAAGTCAATCTTCTGGACGATCACGTCGTCGATCTTTTACTCGACTCGGCTGCGATGGGAATGAACATCGTGGAACGGGAAAGCATATCGTTTTCCCATCCCGCCCGTTTTATCCTGGTGGGAACCATGAATCCCGAGGAAGGTGACCTACGTCCGCAGCTGCTAGACCGCTTTGCGCTATCGGTTGAGATTCACGGCATCCGTGAGGCACGAGAGCGGGTACTGATCATGGAACGAAACCTGGCCTTTGAATATGACCCGGAGGGATTCCGCCAGCAATGGTTGCCTAAGGAGGAAGATCTCTCCCAAAACATCGAGCGGGCGCGTGAGCTCTTAGATCAGGTTACCTACACCACACGCGATCTGTTGTCGATCGCCTCGCTCACCGCGGCTCTCAATGTGGATGGACACCGGGGCGATTTGGTGATCTTAAAAACAGCTCGAGCCCATGCGGCCTTCGAAGGCCGCACGGCTATCAACGAACGCGATATCGCCCTGGCGGCAGAGCTGGCATTGCCCCACAGGATCCGGCGTGGTCCTTTCCAACAAGCTGAAATCAGCATTAATGAGTTGCAAGATCGCATCGAACAGCTTCAGGGCGAGACCTCCTCCGCGGGAGAACCACAGCCGGTCAAGGAAGAGCAGGAAACGAGACATAAAAAAAAAGGTTCCCCCCAGGAGATAGAGGCAGAGGAATCTGATCCGAGCCAGGGACCTGTGAATCCCGCCCTCCAAAGCGTTTTCGACGCCGGGACTTCCCAATGGTGGCAGGGCGGCGATAAAGTAAAAATCGGCAGCTCCTTTACCCCGCGCAAACTGTATAACCCGCTCGATAGGCTGACGCGTAAGAAAGCCGGGCGACGTTCCCAAAGTTACACCGAGCGCAAGCGCGGTCGCTATATCCAAGCACGGCCAGCCAAAGGCAAAACCGATGATTTAGCCTTTGATGCCACCTTGCGGGCGGCAGCCCCTTACCAGAAACAACGACACAATCTACGCAAACGGGTGGCGTTTGCCATCCGGCCCAGCGACTTCCAGCGCAAAGTACGGGTCAAGAAAACCGCCAATCTGGTGCTTTTTCTGGTTGACGCCTCCTGGTCTATGGCAGTGGCTGAACGTATGTCCGCCACCAAGGGGGCGATCCTTTCCCTGCTTACGGATGCTTACCAAAGGCGCGATCGCACGGGCCTGGCTGTCTTTCAAAAAGATCGCGCAACCCTAGTGCTGCCACCGACAAATTCGATTCAATTGGCCCGGCGAGCCCTGGCTGATATCCCTGTCGGTGGTAAGACGCCCTTGTCAGCCGGTCTGTACCTGGCTTACCAGATCATCCACCAGGAGATACTTTTACACCCAAATGTGATGCCTCTGCTCATCCTGCTCACTGACGGAGCAGGGAACGTTTCCATGAGCGGGTTACCCCCCCAAGAAGAAGCCCACCGCATCGCCAATATGATTGCCGATGAAAATATGCGTTGTGTGGTGATCAATATGGAACATACCGCCTTCGATCAAGGCCTGGCCCAGGCCCTGGCGGAACACCTCCAATCTCCCTGTTATACTCTAAATGAACTCAAAGCCGAGAATTTATACCGGGCTGTGCGCGCCGAGATGGAAGGAAAGCCGGCAGATTGATCGTCTCAAATTCTTAATTCCCCTAGATAAATCCTTACCAAACCTCAAACACCCCTCCCGTAGTTCTTATGACCGATTTTGACTCTGCTTTGACGCAATTGGATGCTTTCATCGACAAGCATATGAGATCTGCCCATACTGCCGGGCTGTCCGTGGGCCTAACCGGGCGCCAAGACCTTCTGAGCGTGAAAACCTATGGCTACGCAGATATGGCCGCTAAAACACCACTGGCACCCGCATCGTTGTTTGAAATCGGATCGATCAGCAAGTCCTTTACCAGCATTGTGGTAATGCAGATGTACGAAGCTGGCCAGCTGGACTTGTTTTCTCCGGTCACCCGCTATCTTCCTTGGCTCGAGGTGCAGTCAAGCGGAGAGCCGATCACAATTCACCATTTGCTCAGCCACACATCCGGATTGATCAACGGCATGGACTTCACGGGAGAGGCCAGATACGAGGTTCTGGCGTTGCGCCAGACCAGCGCGGCCCCCGCCGGCGCCCGCTTTCACTATTCCAATACAGGCTATAAAGCTCTGGGCGTTATCCTAGAAGACCTGCTGGGGCAGACTTATGAGGAGATCATCCGGAGCCGCATCTTAATCCCCCTCGGTATGGGGGCGACCGACCCAATAATTTCTCACGAGACCCGCAAAAGGCTGGCCGTTGGATACCAAAGCTTTTATGACGACCGGCCCGAGAACCCTAACCACCCCCTCGCTCCGGCCACCTGGCTCGAAACTAATACGGCGGATGGCTGCATCGCTTCTAACGCAGAGGATATGGCTAAATATGTACGTATGCTGCTAAATAGCGGGCAACCCGGCGTGTTATCAAAAGAAGGCTTCAAACTTATGTCGCAACCGCTGACTGCTGCCTGGGAGGGGCACCAATACGGTTACGGGTTAACCATAAGTGAGATAGACGGATATGCGCACATCAGTCATGGCGGCGGCATGGTCGGTTATTTCTCGACCATGCTGGCTGATATGGACAATGGGTTTGGTGTCATCGTGCTGGCGAACGCACCTGGAGAGACTTTCGAGGTAGCCGATTACGCCCTCAAATGCCTGCGGAGCGCTATATTCGATAAAGCGCTACCTTCCCTGTCCCCAAGTAGCAACGCCGTTCAAATCGGAAAGGCGGAAACATACGCGGGGGTATTCAGGTCAGGGGGGAAAAAGTTAACCTTCCTCGCCAAGGGCGGCAAACTGGTTTTGCACCATAAGGATGCCCGCATCCCATTAGAGCAACGCGGTCTACATTCTTTTTACGTCGACCACCCCGATTTTGAGCGCTACCTGCTGCATTTCGGCACCGAAAATGATCAAATCGTTGAAGTTTTTCATGGTCCCCATTGGTACGTCAACGATAAATATACCGGTGCGACCACTTTTGACAATCCCGTCGATTGGCAGGCTTTTATAGGGCACTATCGCTGCCACAACCCCTGGTATTCCAACTTTCGAGTCGTGGCGCGCAAAGGCGTTTTAATGCTCATTTGGCCTTCGGGCGAGGAGTTTCAACTGGTCCCCCAGGGAGACGGCGCTTTTCGCGTGGGCGTCGAGCAGCTGTCGCCGGAGCGCGTGCGCTTCGAGGCAGTCATCGATGGGCAAGCCTTGCGGGCGAATCTCTCTGAATGCAATTACTACCGCACGTTTACGCCGTAAATAGGTGAAATGGTGTAGAACTGGCTGATGGCTAAGAGCGCTTCTCGATTAAGACACTTCACCGAATCGGTCATCCGGGAGATGACCAGGGTCGCTGAACAATACGGGGCGATCAACCTCTCTCAGGGTTATCCGGATTTCGACCCACCCGCAGAGCTGTTGGCTGCTGCTGAACGCGCTTTACGGGAAGGCTATAACCAGTACACCATCACCTGGGGGTCGCCGCGTTTCCGCCAGGCCCTTGCCAGGAAGCAGACCCACTTTATGGATTTGGAGATAGACCCCGAAGCGCATATCACTGTTACCTGTGGCAGCACCGAAGCGATGATGTGCGCGCTGCTGAGCGTTTGCAATCCTGGCGAAAAAGTGATCATCTTTTCCCCATTCTATGAGAATTACGGCGCGGATACCATTCTCTCCGGGGCTGATCCGGTATTCGTGCCGCTCCACCCTCCAGAATACGTTTTTGATACCTACGAACTACGGCAGGCCTTCCAAGAAGGCGTAAAAGCCCTGGTACTGTGCAACCCCTCCAATCCAAGCGGGAGGGTATTTAGCCGGGAAGAATTGCGTACCATCGCCGACTTGGCAATTGAGTATGACGCATTTGTGATCACCGACGAGGTTTACGAACACATTGTGTACGCCCCCAACCACCATACTTATATTGCCAGTTTGCCGGGCATGTTCGCCCGCACCATTTCCTGTAGCTCCCTGTCGAAGACTTACGCCATCACCGGTTGGCGGCTGGGTTACGTGATCGCTTCTGCACAGATCAGCGAAGCTATTCGCAAAGTGCATGACTTCCTGACGGTGGGAGCACCGGCCCCCCTGCAAGAGGCAGCTGTGACAGCTTTGGGTTTCCCCGATTCCTACTACCAACAATTACAGGCGGACTACACTCATCGCCGTCAGATCTTCCTGGATTACCTGGAAAAATCGGGTTTGGACTACAACCGGCCTGAAGGTGCTTATTATGTGCTCATCGACATCACGCCTTTCATCACCGGGCGGTTTAAGCCGGACTCGGAGATGCCCTCCATATTTTCAACTGATAGCGAGTTTTGCTACTGGATGACCAGAGAAATAGGCGTCGCGGCGGTGCCGGGTTCCAGTTTTTTCCGTGAACCCATGAACCACCTCATCCGGCTAAACTTTGCCAAACGGGAAGAGACTCTGATCGAAGTAGGTGAACGGATCCGAAGGTTGCAGGATTATTTATGAAGAAGAACTTAGCGACTCAGGGAGCAGGGCGGGTTGAAAAACCTTCACCCCGGGCGGATTCTACCTCGTTTTTTCGTACTTTAGACCGGCGGCAAAATCCCCCGTCAATGTTCTGCCGAAGGGCAAATTTCATGCTCTTTGCCATGCTTGTACTCTTGCTGACGGCATGCAGCGGAAAAGTACCGGCCACCACCCAAAGTCTGAATACGCCGACCAATTCCACCATCGCTACTACCGGTCCGG
>Ga0315552_1001502_pt1 | contig 14122 bp, 16 predicted proteins | sample SalMarSW160170MG_2_FD_203102 | JGI IMG/M metagenome (GOLD analysis project Ga0315552, IMG submission 203102) | Salt marsh sediment microbial communities from the Plum Island Ecosystem LTER, Massachusetts, United States - Salt Marsh Sediment SW1601-70 ...
ATCATATTTTTCTATTTCTCCCCAAGACCCAACTATTAAAGCAAAACTGCCATCTGGTTTAAAATCTATTGCCTGCCAATTTACTGTATAAGGAAGATTATCTGAATCATAATCAACACTAAAGCTAGATCCATTATATTTCAACCCAATGCCGATATCACTAATAATATATGCTTCACTGCCATCTGGTTTCCAGCTTATACCTACTAAAGGAATATTAGCATTTGACCAAGTAGAATCTTCAAATCCAGGAATGTCTTGTAAAATATTTTCAGGAATATTTAGAGAAATAAACTGCTGAGTAGAATAAGTATATTTATATACTGTTCCATCTTCAATAATCAAAGCATAAATTCCATCCGGGTTCCAAGCAATATCGTTTCCGCTAACATCTCCAGCTGCTGGTAAAACAGGGAAATTTCCAGACATAGATCTCTGAACTATTTTGTCTCCAACAATCAAACCATAATATTCATTATCTGGCTTAAAAGCAATTCCAGTATAATTTCCTTGATTATTAAAATTAAGAATTTCAGTTAAGGTTTGGCCATTATACTGTAAAATGCTTCCTTGGCTATTACCAGCAATTAAAGCTCCGCCCGGATAAAAATCAACATCATAAAGATTATTAGTAAAACCAGATGGCGTGCTAAGAGTAGTGAAATCACTAGAATCTGTAGGGTTTTCAGAAAACCTAACAACCTTGCCTGATTCACCTACGATTAAACCATATTTCTTTATACATTCTCCAAGCTGGCATCTTTCATTCGCTACGCATTCCTTTTCTTCTTCTGAAGATGCAACTTGTTCAGTAATACAATAACTCTTATCTATGCATTTTGAAGCATAATGTCCGCTTTCTCTTGCAGCAATGCTATCTGTCTTACAATACCAATCACCTTGCCAAGTGCCATAACTAATAGGTCCGCAATCAGCATCTATTACGCAATCCACGCACTTGCCTTGATAACAGGTTCCATCGCAAACCTGCTCTGAGGAACCAACTAATTGCGCTTCGCCTTTTTTACACGCTCCGTCTTCGCAAGAATATTTATATCTAAACTCCTCTTTAATTAATGTATTCCCATCACATCTTGAGCTTTCTGTTAAAATATCTTCTGGACACTCGTCATCTTTTGTGCATCCCACGCATTTATAATCAGGGCCGCATACTTGAGAAATCGCACACTGGTCATTGCTTATGCACTCCACACATTCATTAATAGCAGAAGCGCATTTTGGCAAGTCGTTTGGACATAACCGTGTTTCTAGTTTCTCTTTTGTTTCAAGCTTACATTCATGTTCTTCAGTGCAGCGATAATCCAACCAATTACCTTTTCTTTTCAGACCATCTTCTCCATCGCATTTCCAATCTTCCCAATTTACACTATCCTCTCCGCAATGATCATCATGCAGGCATTCTACGCATTCGCCTTCAAAACAATAATTAGTGCAGGAATAAAATTCAGATTCTCCTTCAGTAATCAATACTTTTGGCTTACACTCATTATCTTCACATTTTAAATCATAAAGCCCGTATTTTCTAAATCTTGTTTTGTTATCCGATTTACACTCCCAAGGACCCCAAATATATTCCTCTGTGCAGTCTTTCTCTTTAACATTTTCAAATTCCATATATTCAAAACAAGTTTTGGCAACATCCCAATCAGCAGGAGAGTCCTGACATTTATAATTATTAAATCTGTATCTCCTGCCTAAGGTTTCAGAATCAATACAGACATATCCTAAATCCTCTCCAACCTGTGTTTGCTCAAGACAATACATATCAGTTTCACAGCAAATGCATTTTGCATCTTTGCAATAGGACTTCTTTCCTTCTTCTATATGATACTGGCAATCATATTGAGAACAATCATCTACTGCTTGAGGAACACTATAATCTCTTGTTAAGCATTTCTGCTGCTCTGCATCGCAATACCCTTGTCGCAACAGCTCATCTCTAAGAATCTGTTTATAATCAAACGAGCAATATGATTCTCCAAAGCCCAGTTTCTTAAATCTGCCAACCGGACAATCCTCTTTAAGTTTTGGACCCTTGTATTTATCGCAGTGAGAAGTATTAACAAAAGAATTTACATCAGGAGCTCCTGGCAGAATATCCCCAATAGTTATAGGGTTGCTGCAACTATAACCGTCGTATTCCTGATATAGTAATTTATCGTCATAACAATAAGGGCTTCCTATCCATTTGCTGTCTCCGCAGCTATCTGACATGCAGTAAAGACAAGAATCGTGAAGGCACAATCCTCCGCAAACACCAGCTATGGTCCCGACAATCCCAGCGCAAGTAGCGCAGGGAGCAGCTATGTGAACTGGTTCTGGAATAGGAGCAAAAACAGCATAATAGCATGCCTTGCAAACATATTTAAGGACTTCTGAAGTAATTTGATTAACAAAAATATTATACACGATGCAGCTGCCCCAACAATGAGTTTTATCACAACTACTGGCTTGTCCATTTGTAAATAGCTTGCCGTCTTTTACTTCCATTCTTGTTTCTCCAGTAATAAAAGCGATGTTTTTTCCTTCTTCTCCTTCAATCTCCATAAAAAAAGGTTCCTCATAAAGCTCGTATTCTTCACTATCAAACTTCAGCAAATAACCAACCTTATCCTGTTCAGAAGTAAATACTCCTCTTATTGATTCTGTCTTATCTGAATGAGTAATATGGCTGGCTGAAACTAATTCACTAAATCCCTCGTCTCTAACAATATTATACAATTCTTTAATTGAAGTATCTTGTAAAAACTCTTCTTTGCTCAAATCCTTGGTTTCAATAATAGGTAAAACAGCCATAATTTGGATTCCTGTTTTGTTATTTTCCTCATTTGACTCTTGAATTTCATTATTCGGATCTATTAAAATATATATGTCTTGTAAACCAAAAGACGCCTCCCCATTAATAGAGACATCTTTGTTTTGTTTTGATTCAATAAAATCAATTCTGATTTCTTGTATTTTCTCTCCCATTTTTTCTGGATTACCATTAAAAAACTGAACTAATATATTCTTGGCTTTTTTATCTCCAATATTAGAAATCTTAGCATTTATAGTAACTGAATCCCCTGCTTCTAACTCTTGCGGTGTGAACGAAAGATTGCCTGGTTCAATAATTAAGTCAGCAAAAACCTGTTTTTTTACAGAAATAAAATAATAAATACAAAAAACAACTATGAGAATTATAACTATCGCTACTAAAACTATAATCCTCTTCTTATCCATCATTATATTATTATACCATGATTTATAATTCTATACCTTTAAAATAATTATTCAAAAGCCATATATATGCTTTTTGAGTATCAACCTTGCTATTCCGAGCGCCTAAAGTAATGATTGCTATGTTGCGCTCTATGCCGTTTTGATTAGAAAAACGGAAAATGAATAAAGCAGTGCATTTAGATTCTTGAATAAATCCTGTTTTCCCTCCTACAAAAGTTGGGTCATTGATAAAAATATTTTTGTTCCAGAGTTTTTGAATATCAAAGTTAATATCTCCAAAACTTCTTACCTTGTTTCCTTTGGTAATCTCTAAAATCGGAGGACGATTATTTAATATATACCTAGCTAAGTAAAAAAGGTCTTTAGCTGTGGAAATATTTCCAGGATCAAAACCAGAAGGATCAGTAAACTTTGTCTGATTCATTAAAATGAATTTAGCTTTCTCGTTCATCAATCTTATAGTCCTCTCTCTTCCCAGGAAATAACTGAAAATCTCTGCAGCATCATTAGATGATTCTATCAAAAGAGGATAAAGCAATTCCACCACTCCAAAGATTTTTCCAGATTCTAATCCTTTAGTAGAGCCGTACCCATTAAGCATCTTCTCTTCTATTAGAATAGATCTTTTCAAATTCACGTTTTCAACTACAACCAAAGCTGTCATTAATTTTGTTAATGAAGCTATGGGAAGAAGCTGAGAAGAATCCTTTTCAGCAAAAACATATCCTGAATCAAGATCTGCTATTAAATAACTTTTAGCAGAAAGCTCTGGAAACTCGGTTATCTCTCTGTTAATATATTCATAATCATCTCTTTCCTTATCTATGACCAAAACAGGCATATTGAGCTCAGTTAATCCATAAATCTCTTCTGCGTCTTCATCTTCTAAACGAAGACATCCTCCTGAAAATGAAGAGCTAAGCTTAGCGCCTCCAGGATAATAAGGGATTCCATGAATATAGTACTTTCCATAATAATGAAGCGCATAAGGCATATACACTCCTGAACCAATTGAAAAGCTGGATTTATTTCCAGATAAAATATTGTACAATCCAGTTGCTGATCCTCCCCAATTATCAATATTGCCTTTGGTCACAATGGGAGCCTCTTTTACTAAAAGACCTTTTTTGTAAATAGATACTTTCATTTCAGCAAGATTCACTTTTAAAAAATCTGTGTTGCTGGAAATAAACTCTTCTCCTATATCTTCAAACAATTTAAGGAAGACCGGGTCGTCTTTTTCAGGAAATTCTATCTTGGAAAATTCTATTCCTGAAAAAATAAAAAAAATATCTTTTTCTACTTCCTGTTCATAAGCTAAAAGCCCTAAACTTATAAAAAAAGTCAAAATAATAATTAGAAAACATTTAAAAAAGTTGTTGTTAGATAACATTTTTTTATTTTAACATAAAAAACCAAAAAACACCCAATTATGACGGATGCTTTTTTATACTAAACCTGGTTTAGTTAACCTGGTTTAGTTTTTATTTTTCTATTTTTTAATTTTTATTGCCTGTCCCTGTATCAAGGCCTGGGTAATTTTTTTGTAGGCAGACGATAAAATCCTTTGAAATGTGCTTTGAGATGTTTTCATCATTTTAGCGCATTTTGCCTGATTCAAATTTTTTACATTTTTTAATCTTAAAGCCTCTACTTCTTCAGTAGTCAATTCAACTATTTTTAAAAATCTCATTGGTACGCCTTGAGGTTTAAAATAAGTTACGTTTGGATCAAAAGAAACCCTTCTTTGTTTTATTGGTCTAGCCATTTTTTTAATTTATTTAATTCATTATAGATAACTTTAATTTCTGTTTTTGCTTTTAAATCAGTTTCCATTATTGGAATTAAATTAGAAACTGCTTTAAAGATTTCTTTATCATATGATATTCTACCTAAAAATTTTCCAGCTTGCCCTGAACCTTGCTGAAGGGCCCATTTTTTAATTCTGTTGCTCAATTTTTTATTTATATCCCATTTATTTATTACTAATTTCCAAGGAATATCAAAATGTTCAACTACTTTTAAAACTCTTTTTAAATCAGAAAAGCCAGAAGGAGTAGGTTCAGTGATTAACAAAGCAAAATTTGCATCTTGAAGAGAAGCAATAACTGGGCAACCAGTTCCAGGGGCTGAATCAATAAGCATCAACTCCCCTTTAAATTTTTCTGCCTGTTGTTTAATTTCAATAACCACTTTTCCAGAACCTGTTTCTCCTGGAAAAAGCTGTCCAGAAACTAAAGGGAATCTGTACTTTGTTCTTTTTATTTTTATTTCCCCGTTTTTTACAGACCTCATTTTTATCACTCCCTTGGGACAAAAAATCTCACAAGCACCACACCCCTCACATAAGAAATTCTCAATTTCCAATTTACAATTTTTAATTTTTAAAGCGTTAAATCGGCATTTCTTTATACACTGCTCGGCTTCTTTCTTGCTTAATTTATTGTTATCAATTATGGGTTTTTCAGAAACACTTATCTTTTTTGTCTTTTCCCAGTTTTCCGGTTCTCCGAGCCAAATAGCCAAATTAGGAGCGTCAACATCGCAATCCACTGCCACAACTTTTTTTTTATCTTCAGCAAAAAGCATTGCCAATGCTGAACACAACATTGATTTGCCTACTCCGCCTTTTCCAGATACAACTGCTAATTTTTTAAAGCTCATTATTATCTTCGTTTAAAAATTAAAGAAATCAAAAATATAAAGCTTGATGATAAAATAATTAAGGGACCAGCTGAAAAACCTGTGAGTTTAAATAACCATATCCCCAAAATAGCCGAAATTATTCCTATTATTAAGGCTCCGAGAGAATATTGTGAAAGATTTTTGCTAAAATTACTGGCAGCAGAAGCTGGAATTACTAACATCGCAACTGTTAAAAGACCACCTACTATTTTTACTTCCAAAGCAACAATTAAAGCAATAGAAGCTAAATAAATTAAGTTATATTTTCTAACATTAACTCTTTCTGTTTTTGCTAAATCTTCTGAAATTCCAGATAAAATCATCTTTGAGTAAATCTTTTTAATAGTCAAAAAAACAATTGTTCCTAAAATTACAGCAAGAATTGTATCAATCAAACCTATTTTGCTAATATCTCCTATTAATGCCTCCTCAGCCTGCGCGACAGGTAAAATTAGGAAACTAAGAGCAACACCAGCAGCAAAAACCAAGCCAGTTAAAGCTTCCATTGGCAATTTAGTTCTAATCTCTAAAAGCCAAATTATAACGGCTCCAATGATTATAGTCCCCAATGCTCCCCAAAAAATGTTAAAACCATAAAGCAATCCCAGAGCCGCTCCTGGTAAAGCCAGATGCCCTAATGGTCCTCCTACCAAAGCCATTCTTTTTGTTATCATTAAAGAACCTAAGTATCCTGCTACGCCTCCAATGAAAATCGCTGTAATTAAACTTAAAATAAATTGACTCATATTATTTTAGAAATTAGAAATTAGAAATTTTAGGTATGACTGTGCTTGTAAAACTTAATTTCGGTTCCATATAGCTTTTCTAAATTTTCCGGAGATAAGATTTCCCTGGGAGACCCAGAGCAAATTGCTTTTTTATTTAAACACAAAACATTGGTAGAATATTTATAAACAATATTCAAATCATGAGTAATAAGTAAAATAGTTAAATTTCTCTCCTTCCAAAATTTATGTAAAAGAGAATAAATGGTTTCTTCTCCTCCGATATCAATTCCAGTAGTTGGTTCATCAAAAAATAAAACTTGAGGATTGCCGATTAAACTCCAGCCAACCAACATTCTCTGGAATTGACCAGATGATAAACTTCCCGGGTCCTTTTCAAGAATTTTCAGATTTTTTAATCCTACCGATTTTAACATCTCAAAAATTTTTTGGTCAGAGTTTTCTTTAAATTTAAAAAACTCTCTAACTGAAATTGGCGTTTCTTTAAATTTTGAACGAGACAAACGTTCAGGAAGATAACCAACCTTAAGATCCTTTTGGCTCCAAGTAATCTCTCCTTCATACGTTATAAATCCAAGCAAAGCTTTAAAAAGAGTAGTTTTGCCAGCCCCATTTGGGCCAAGAATAGTAAAAATTTCCCCTTGTTTTACTTCAAAAGACAAGTCTTCAAGAATTTTCTCGTTATTTAATTCCACATTTAAATTTTCTACTTTTAAAATTAAATTTTCTGGCATAATTACTTAAATTTTTTCTAAAATCTTAAAATCTTTTTTTAAAATTTCTTTCATATTTGCGTTGTAAGTTGCTACGGCCGGATGATAAAGAGGAATAATTTTTACTTCTTTAATCCCTCTTCTTTTTTGTTCAAAAAGGGAACTCTGAATATCTTTCGCAACAACCTGAGGTTCAAACACTTTTCCATGAATTTTGCTAATTCCCTCAAGTTGGCCCTCCAAATCATATTTTTTAAAAATGAAACGAGTTGCAAAATTTCCTAAAGGACAAATTACTTCTGGGTTAATAATTTCAATTTGTCTTTCTAAATAAGGAACACAAGCTTTAATTTCCTCTTTTTGAGGATCACGGTTCTTTGGAGGTCTACACTTAAGAATGTTGGCTATATAAACACTCTCTCGCTTAATTCCAACAGAATCTAAAAGTTCATCTAAAACTTTCCCTGCTGCCCCAACAAAAGGTTCCCCTTTCTGGTCTTCCCAATATCCCGGCCCCTCTCCCACAAACATTATTTTTGCCTGATTGTCTCCCTCTCCAATCACGGAATAAGTCCTTGTTTTATATAGAGAACACTTTTTACAATTTATAATCTCCTCTTTAATTCTTTTAAGTTCTTGTTCTCTGTCCATTTTAACCTAAGTTTAATTTTTTAATTATTCCGTCCGGCATCATATCATCAGGGTGAGGTTCTCCTCTTTCTTCCATTTGATATCTTTTACAATTTTCCCAATTTTGTTCTGTTTCACAATACTCTTTTTTCCATTTATCGCTTATCTTTTCCTCTCTTTCCAATCTTCTTAATGGACAAAGATCGTACCATTTACAAGTCATTTTTATTATATTTCAATTATTCTTCCTGCCCCCCCTTCAATATATTTTTGAGGATAGAGTTTTTTAAGTTCTGCTTTGTGTTGAGTACAATGAGTGGGGCAAATTAGCTCTATATCTTTAAACAGTTCAAATTCAAAAAATCCATGCATTCCCCCGATAACCGCATAGATTTCTCCAAATTTTCTTGCTACATCTAAAATATGGCTCATTTTGGGGTGAGAGCATCCAACAATTAAAACTATTCCTTTTTTAGTTAAAATTCCCATACTTTGTTCAATCCCTTCCAGCTCACCAGTAGAAAATACATTTTCATGAATTTTTGTCGACTCTGTTATAGTAATGATTTCTCTATTTTTCAATCCTCGAAATGAGGACGGTATATAAATTTTAGCTTTATCATTTACATTCAGAAATTCAGAAAGTCCTCCAGTATGGTCAAAATGAGCATGAGAAATAAAAACCTCATCAATTGAACCTAGGTCTATCCCCAATTTTTTTATATTACTGAGCAAAATTTGTCCATCACCTCCGGTATCAAATAAAATCTTGGGGGTATTTTTCTCTTCAATTAATGCAGAAAAACCCCAATCAGATTGAAGGTCTTTTCTGAAAGCGGTGTTATCGTAAACAATGGTAATTTTCATAATTTATCTCTTTATTCTAAATTGCTAGAGATGGCAGGTAGGACAGATATTATCGGGTTTGGAATTTTTGCCAATATTGGGAGCAGAAATTAATTTTTCCACCATTTCACTATGGCATTTCGGGCATTTTATTTTCTCTTTTCCAAAAACTAATTTTTCAAACTTGTGGTCGCATTTCTGGCATTTATATTCGTAAATTGGCATGAATCTAAAGAAGTGAATCAAGCTTATTTACTATAATTTGTTTAGGTTTTAACCCAGTCGCCCTTTCTTTTATTCCTCCATCCTTGAAAATAATAATGGTTGGGATACTAACAATTTCATATTTTTTAGCGATTTCTGGATTTTCCATCACATTTAATTTCCCGACCTTTGCCTTGCCTTCAAATTCCTTGGCAATTTCTTCAATAATTGGTCCTAACATTAAACAAGGAGGACAGGTTGGACTCCAAAAATCAACCAAAACTGGCTTCTCGCTTCTTAAAACTTCTTCTTCAAAACTTTGATCAGTTAATTCTACCATATTATCTATCCCATTCAGGAGGAATGCAGAAAGTATTGTTAAAACGATTAATATAATTGAACAATTCAATAAATGAAGAAATAATTGCCATATTTTTTAAAAATTAAAATTTAAGTTTAATAATTGACCTTTTGAATAAGTTTCTACTAACTTTTTTGAATAAGGAATTTCTTTTTCAATTTTTATTTTATATTTTTGGGTAATTCTCTGAACCTTCGTTTTATCTCCTAAATCTGATTGGTTTAAAATTATCTTTGTTGGAATTTTTAATTTTTTGCACAAATCTAAAATTAAATTTAAATCATAAGCACCCATAGGAGTTGGTTCTGTAACACAATAAGCAAAATCACAATCCAGAAGGGCAGAAATCACTGGACAATGAGTGCCAGCAGCTGTATCAAATAAAATATAATCTGCTTTTATTTTTTTAGCAAAATTTAAAGCAAATTTTTTTGTTTCAGCAACCACTGGTCCTGTCTCTTCTAATCCTGATTTTGCTATACCAGTTATCAACCAGTAGTCTTTTTTAATTTTGTTTAAAAAAATCTGAGCGATTTCTTCCTTTTTTGTTTTAATAGCTTTATAAGGACAAACAATGGCACAAGCGCCACAGTTAGAACATAAATCTTTAATAAAAGTTGGATAATCCCCAGGCTTTTGAAATATAGCATTCTCTCTACAAGTTCTTACGCAAAGTCCGCATTTCTGGCATTTTTTCTTGTCTAAAACCGGAAAATCAGCATATACTCTCTTTTTTGCCTTTTGGAGTTTAGCTCCTGTTAATAAATAATCATTTGGGCATTCAACATCACAATCAACTAAAACAACTTTCTTGCCCTTTCTGACAAAATCACTTGCCATCAAAACAGCAACAGTGCTCTTGCCCGCTCCACCTTTTCCTCCTGTTATTCCTATGGTTTTAATTCTTCTGGCCATTGTTTTATTATTTCCACTTCAATGCCAAAATTTTCTAAATTTTGTCTGGCATTTAAACCAATCTGTTGTGTTAAAACTTTATCTGCCCTGACTGCTTTAGCAAATCTTGCTCCATGAGGGGAATTCTTTTCAAAATAAGGATTCTTAATAATTTTTTTTAATAAAATATTTCCATCTTTTTTGTCTATAGCTAAGTATTTATCTGCTCCAAAAAGAGAACTGATTTTTTCTCCTTTAACAGGGATAATAATCCTTTCTCCTAATTTTTTAGGGCCAATTTGCTCAAAACCTTCAAGTATTCCTATTTTCTTTCCAAATTTAGGTAAAACAACGCTCCTTGCCATTTCATAAGCTTCAATAGAAATAACTATCTGCTTTAATTCTGGGATATTCGTAAGCAATCTTTGTTCCAAAGTATTAATTATTTTTTGAACATCTTCAACTTTTAATTTTGGAGGAAGTTTAATTTTGATTTCAGCGAAATTAGCTACTCCAATTTTCCTGGTTCTTAATTGGGAAACTTCTATTTTGTGGGAAGAACAAATCTTTTTAATTCTCTCTTCCACATCTTTATTAGCTACATCCAATAGAGAATCTGTAATCTCTCTTCCTATTTTGAATGCCTCATAGAGAATATAGCTACCAATAAATAAACCAATTATAGCATCAGCTGAATTGAAATATTTAACTAAACTAAGTCCCACTAAAACGCCCATTGAAGAAAGAACATCAGCTCTGGAATGCTCAGCATCAGCCACCAGGGCTAAGCTTTGGTGTTTTCTTCCGTAATGAAATTTTAATCTGGCCAAAATCTCAGTAACTAAAATAGAAATAACTACAACTGTTATTGCCCCAGCGCTAAGTTTGACTATCTTTTCTTCAAAAAAGCTCATAAATGCTTCATACAAAATCCAAATACCAGATACTGCCAAAAGTATTGATACTAAAAAACCAGCTAAACTTTCTGCTTTCCAATGCCCATAAGGATGCTTTTCATCAACTGGTTTTCTAGCTGTCTTTAGTCCTAAAAAAGTAATAAAAGAGGAAAAAACATCTAAACTAGAATGTACGCCGTCGGCAATTAAGGCTACACTGCCAATTAAAAAACCAAAAATCAGTTTGGAAATTCCCAAACCAAAATTAACTAAAGTGCTAATTATTGAAACACTTTGGGGACTCATGTTCTTCTTTGGCCTCTACCTCGGCCTCTACCTTGACCAAAGCCAGGCCCACAAGATATTGCCTCTGTTATTTCTTGCAAATTGCCTTTTTGATATTCTTTAAAAATCTCTTGAGCCTTCATTCCCGGTCTACCAATGAAAATTTTTATTCCAGAGGTATTCAAAACCATAAAAGCATTAGGCCCAACATTTCCCGTTATCACTATATTAACTTTTTCATTAGCCACAATTTGAGCAGCCGAAATACCAGCTCCTCGCATTGCTTGCATTCCGGTATTTTTAATGGCTTTGATTAACTTTCCTTTATTATCAACAATTAAAAAATAAATCGCTCTGCCAAATCGGGGATCTAAAGACGCATTTAAAGTAGGGCCGGCACTACTAATACAAATTTTCATATTTACTTTATTTAATTATAAAATTATCTTTTTCTAATTAAAGGACTATTGCACTTAGGACATTTTTCTTGGTAGCAAGGAACTCCTCTTTGATGAGGAACAATTGTATTGCATTTTGGGCAGATACATTCTCCTTCTGGGCCTAAGCCAAAACCTTCAGGCTGACGACCTTGCCCGCCTCCTCTGCCTAAACCTCGTCCTAGTCCATTTCTTAATGGTAACATATTTTAATTATTTTTTATTTTTTAATTCTTTAAATCGATCCTCAAGAATCTTTATCTCTTCCTTTAACGCGCTCATTTCTTCTTGAATCATTTCTTTTTCTTCTTTTGCTGTTGGTTGAACTGGAGGATAAACTGGAGGATAATATCCCCAAAATCTTCTCCAGCCAAATCCTTGTCCGCGTCCGCCTCCTCTACGACCATAGCCTATTCCGCCTCCACAAGGACCTAAACCTCTTCCAGTCATAGGACCTTGACCCAAAGGACCAGTTTGATCAAATCTTGGCATAATTTTTTAATAATTTAATGATTTATTATGTTTCGACCTTTCTATTATGAGTATATACCCATAACAATACCCTGTCAAGCTTTTAAAGAAAAAACCGCCCTAGAAGCGATTTCCTCTCCAATTCAACATAAACCCCAATATTCTAAAAGGGTTATAATTTTTCTTCAAAATAATTAAATTTAATCTTCCTCTTCTTCCCTTTCATCCTCTTCAGGAAAATCAGCTTTAAAATTATCTTTTGCTTGCTCTAAGGCCTGTTTGAAATCATATTGCGCTTTTTCGATTGCTTCTCTCTTAACAGTAATAAGCACTTCCATATCTGTATTTATTTTCTCAGCTTCCTGCCTAGCAGTAATATATTCCTCCTTAATTGCTTTTAACTCTTTTCGCAATGTTTCTTGAATAGTTTCTGGATCAATAATACCTGCCTCGCAATCAGTTTTAGCTTTTTCAATAGCTGCTTCAGATGAAGCTCTAAAAGTTATAATTGCTTCATCAATAGATCCTTTTCGCGCAAGTTTTGCGTCCTCAAGACCCTGCCTAAACTCCTGGATAGCCGCATTAACTGCGTCCCGACGAATTCTTATAGCTGCCACAACTGCTTGTTGAAAATCTGTTGCTACCTCTTTTTGTTCATCAGTCACTGCCTTTTCATCTAGCTTTGCAAAATGGTCAGCGCGATTAGCGTCCCACCTTGCTTGCTTCTCCTCATATCTTTGATCACGCTCTTCGCGACGCTCTTCAATTCTTTCTATTATTCGCTCGCGCTTCTGTTCTAACTTTGTATTGCTATTTCCAAACTTTTGTCCAGTATCTGAAGAAATTTTTGAAATCCGGTTGCAAAAACCTTTTGCTCCCTTTTGCTCAGCAAGAATCAAAGCAGGCGCTAAAACAATAGTTAAGAGCAGTAAAGCAAGCCCAATTGTAAATATCTTTTTATAATTCATCTTCATTGATAGATTGATCAAATTCTTTAATCTCTTCGTCATCGCTAATTATAAAATTTATGTCCTCTTCTTCTTCTAAAAGAAGCATTTTTTCATCAAGCAGTTCTTTAATTAAAGCGTTTACAATATCATTAACATTGCTGGTTGCCAAAGGAAGAGTAATTTCTTCTTCCCTTTCCTCCTCTTGCTTCTCGCTTACTTCAGGTATTGATAATCCACCGTCTGAGAAAACGAGATAATAAATACAAAGAGCACCCAAAGCCACAGCTATTACAGCTACTATAAGAATCATTTGTATATCTTTCTTCACCATAATATTAGCAAACTTGATCTATTATTTGGTATTAAATTCGACCTTTAAAAATGTATCTATTTAATCTTTAAAATATCTATAAAAATACCTGCAAAAATGGCTATATAAATTTCATCTTTTATTATACTTGATTATTAGAAAAATGCAAAAAATGTGTGCACATTATCTCATATGCTTGATTTATTTTTAATACTGTATATAATAATATTAAGTTCTAAATAATTCACCGCGTTAAAAGGTCGCTTTTTTTCTTAATTTAATTCAAATTCATGGAATCAAAAAAAGATTTTCCTGCCAAAAAGATGTTTAAAGGAAATTGGAAATGCAGTGATTGCGGAAAAGAAATAACAGAACTTCCTTTTGAGCCATCTGGAGACAGGCCTCTTCATTGCAAAGAGTGCTGGAGCAAAAATAGGCCTCAAAGATTTGA
>Ga0315552_1001504_pt1 | contig 14111 bp, 13 predicted proteins | sample SalMarSW160170MG_2_FD_203102 | JGI IMG/M metagenome (GOLD analysis project Ga0315552, IMG submission 203102) | Salt marsh sediment microbial communities from the Plum Island Ecosystem LTER, Massachusetts, United States - Salt Marsh Sediment SW1601-70 ...
GCATAAAGAACTGCAAATCCACAGAAAGCAAAAAAGTAAGCGAATCCCGGCGCCTTGTCTTTTACTATTTCGTCCTTCAACATTTGCTGATACATTGCCGGTGTGAAACTGATATGTAATATACCTGTTAGAGAAATTATTATTCCCGTAACAAGAATCCAACGGCTTATAAATTTTCTTCTATCCATTCTTTTCCTGATCTTCGTTTTTTCACACCGTGAGCGAAAAATGCAACGAATATCTTTAATTCCGCATTATTGCTCGCTCAAGGTTGATGATTCAGATTATAAACCATATCTCATCGCAGTACAAGAACATTTGGCTAAAACAGCGTGGAGTGTCGATAGATTGTAGTTCATCCAATGTCTCTGAGGCTTGGCAATAAAAGATTTCCCCCTCGTTGTCAAATTTCTTATAGTATCCTGTCGGAACGCTCTTAAAATACAATTAGTTTTTATCAAAAAGGAGGTATTTTAAAATGAGGAACTCATTGTTGAAGCGGTCGATTATGATGTGCCTGCTGGTTTGTGCAGGCGGAATGATATTGTCCTGCGGCTCGCGAAAGGAGCCAGAATTAGAAGCTGAGGTAAAAATATTAAACGAAAGCGTTTACCTCTGGAATAGAGGCTCGCAACCATGGACCGGCGGAGTAGTATTTCTAAATGAACGGTCCCTGGGGATTCAAAAGCCGTTTAAGACGATAAACCCGAAAGGTTTCGCCCAACTACCCCTTCGCGAATTTAAGCAGGATTCCAGGCCTATATCAGAGGATACCTTCGATCTCAAATTCGTATTGGTCGAAGTGGAGGGCTACGCACCGAGAAAATTCAGCATCGAGTAATAATGTGCGTTAAGCAATCAACGGCTATGGAACTGTGGAACACTGCTAACAGGATTTTAATTCGCCGGCAGGATGTCTCGGCTCCGCTCTCCGTAAGGAGTCCTCCCGTAAGGGATGGCCAAGCCCACAAGGACAACATGACAGAGGTAGTGAAACCAGATGCTTTTTGTACTCGTCATAATACGATCTACGAACAATGAACCATGAACGACGAACTCAATATGAGTCATAAGTAAACGTCATTTTTAATTCAAAAATGGGGATTTTGGTTGTATTTTTACAAAGCGCAAGTACAATATATAATTAGCCAATGGAATGGCCCAAAATAGCGGAGGGAATAATACAAGTCAGAAATAAATTCTAAGCACTAATTTCTAAGCTCTAAACAATTTTCAAATGTACGAAATCCAAAATTCACAAACAATCGCTAATCCTCTTAATCCGCGTTATCCGTGGTTAATTTGAAAAAACAAAGCCAATTCGCCGGCCTTCGGCTGGAAACTCGAAAATCTAAACCCGAAATTCTAAACTCATGGATCCAAAAGTAAAATGAAAAAACAAACCCAATATTAAGACGGAAGACAGAAAACTGAAGGCAGAAGACAGAAGAAAAAATGGAAAACAAAGCCAATTTCAAAAAAGTCAAATCGTAATAAGTATATTATTGACAAGGGATTATCGCAGAAATGAGCAATTGGACACTTAGTAAAAACAAAGCCAATTTGTAGCGTCAGAAGACAGAATACGGACGACAGAAGGCAGACACATTGTTCGGTCATCTGTCCTCGGTTCTCTGTCCTCTGTCCAGAGCACAAGTTTATTGGCTGGAAGAAACGAAAAATGGAACGTTTAACAAAGCCGAACCGACCTATAATATAGAAATATGGCAAAGAGCCGGGACCAAATTTATAACGAACTGCTGGTCATAAAATGCCGGCAGGCTGACAAAGAGGCGTTTAACGAGCTTGTCGGCAGATGGCAAAAACGCCTCTGGAACTACGCCTTCAAAGTCACCGGCTCCGAGTCGGCAGCATGGGACATCGTCCAGGAAACATGGCATGGAATTATCAAGGGCATTAAAAAGCTCGACGACGTTGCAGCTTTTCCACGATGGGCCTTTAGAATCGCCAATAATAAATGCACCGACTGGCTGCGCAGGCAACAGGTACAGTATAAACTCAATGACGAACTTACAAAAAATATACAAAGCGAATCCGACGACAAGACAAACAGCGATGATAAAAGCGAAGTTCTTCAAAAAGCCGTTCTAAAACTTCCGCCGGACCGTCGGGCGTTATTGATATTACGATATAACGAGGATTTCGAAATAGAACAGATTGCAGAAATAATCGCAGTACCTCCGGGAACGGTAAAATCGAGACTCCATCGAACAGTGAATCAATTAAGAGAAATAGTCGAGCGCTCACAAAATGGATAACCTTGAACAGGAACTGAAAAAAGCATTAAAAAAGAACGGCGATTTCGATATCGACAAGAGCGAAACGCTGAGGAAGGAGATTGTACAAATGTGGTATAGCAAGAATCTACGAAAAACGAAAATAATCTTCTGGATATTTTACCTTTGCAGTATCGGCATGATGATCGGAGGGTACATCGGATTACGGACCGCCGATAACACCGTAGGGATGCTCTCGTGGGTACTCTTTTTTATGATCGGCTTCAACTCGACAATCCTGATGAAACTCTGGTATTGGGTAATCGATACGAAACTAAGCGTCCTGAAAGAAATGAAACAGTTACAGCTCCAGATAACCGAACTAAAAAACGAAGTGCCGCCAGCGGTAAGTTAACCGGTGAGCAGCTCGAATTCCTCGACGCTGAGCGACTGCCTTAACTTCTGCAGGGCAATCAACTCAACCTGGCGGACCCTTTCCTTGCTGAGGCCGAGCTCTTCGCCGATTTGCACCAAAGTTTTGGTCTTCTTTTTAATCGGCGAGCCAATCAAACCATATCGATTCAATATGATGTACTGCTCACGTTCAGTAAGATTATCTTTGATAACACGCGCGAGGCTCTGGTGTGCCCGCTCGATGGCGGCGAAATCGACCGCGTCTTTAGTTTTCAAATCGCGATGGATATCCGCCAGAGAAGCCGCCGTCTTCTTATCGAGCCGGGGAGCCTGGGTTGGAATTTTGCGGGCGTAATCTTTTGCTATCGCCCAGGAAGCGAAGGTGCTAAAACGAAAGCCTCTGGTATAATCGAATTTCTCGACCACGCGCATCAGCGAAATATTTCCCTCGCTGATAAGGTCGAGCAAACTCGTCCCTGCGGAGGTGTGTTTGCGGGCAATGCCCACAACAAGCCGCAGGTTAGCTTCGATAATCCTACGTTTTATCGCTTCGGCATCGGCCAAATAACATTCAATACGTTTGAGTCTCGTGCCGTAAACACGGGCCGGTTTTATACCGACACGCTCCTGGCAAGCCAGGTATTTCAGGTAATTGTATCGACGAAACAGCTCGATTTCCTCTTCCCTGTTGAGCAAAGGGACATTCTTCAATACCTGCAGATATTCCGGCAGCGAGCTATCGACCAGTTTCAACGGCTCAACATCCTTGTAAGTCGTGGGTTGTATATTATCAACCGGCCCGGCCAGAATCTTACGGGTCACATCTTCGTCGAGAAACTCGTCACTGGCAATGAACTCTATCTTTTTCACCAGAAGAGCTTTGGCCCTTCTTCTGTTGATAATCCGGTATATCGAACTCTTATTCCTGTCAAATCGCTTCATCAGCTCCCTGATGTCACAACCCTGTTTGAAAAGTTTGTACATCTCCGCAGCCTGCGAAGGCTCGATAACGCCGGGGGATTTTTTAAAAACCGTCTTATCGGGATTTGCTCTATCGTACCTGAGAAGTATATACCGAATAGTTTCATTACACTTGCCGAACTCGGCACTTATTTTCTTTATAATCCGGGAGCGGGAAAGGTCTGTCGTCTCGGCAAGCTTCGCGGCCTTCTTGATAATCCGGCTCTTCTGTTCGTTTGTAAGTCGCCCGAATTTCTTGGCCTTACCGGTCAGTTCCGGATTATCCTTAAAGAATTGATCAACCGAGGACTGCAAAAATGCAAAGCGTTTTATACCGTCATCAAAAATGAACTTTTCCGCTATAAGGCCGCGTTTCCGCCAGCGATATACTGTTTTCGTCGATACTCCCTGGCTTTTTGCAAGTTCCTCAATCGTCAGAATCTTTTCTTTTTGCTCCGAGACGGGTTCCGCAAGCCGGCCGCTGAGCTTGGATATGAATATACGCAAATCCTCCAACAGCTCGTCACCTTTTATTATCTCGCCCTCGGTCGGGCTTTTAAGGTGAAAACCCGTGATACGAAAACACACAAACTCGAAAGGATACTCCTTTTCTTTTTCTATTATCGTAAAAAGCTTCTCCGCGGCATTGAGCTGTTTTCGGCGCTTCTTTTGCGGCGTGTATCGAAGCTGCAACAATAATTGGGCCAGACTTGGACTGCTTATCTTTCGCATAACCGAGTGTCTATTTTACAAAATCCGGAGGAAAAAAAACAGCCGTATAAACGGCTGTTTTTCAGATTATGTTCCTGATATCTATAACACAACATAATGCTGTGTTGCAAAATTTACAACAAATCCCGCCTTGCGCTCCGGCACTTTTGCTTATGCGACAAGGCTTTTCGCCATATCGACGGCCGAAGCGGCATCGGCGGCATAGCCGTCGGCCCCGATTTTGTCGGCGTAATCCTGTGTCACAGGAGCACCGCCTATGATAACCTTGGTCGAAAGGCCAGCGTCCCTGATAGCCTTTAGAGTCTTTTCCATACCAGGCATAGTTGTGGTCAAAAGCGCGCTCATACCAATCAACTGTATGCCGTTGGTTTTGGCCAGCTCGACAAATTTATCAGGCTTGACATCCACGCCGAGGTCAACTACTTCAAAACCCGCTCCCTTGAGCATCATTGCCACTAAATTCTTGCCGATATCATGTAAATCGCCCTGAACAGTCCCTATTGCCAGTTTTCCAACCGGCTCCACGCCGGCCTTCACAAGTTCGGGCTCAAGCACTTCCATTGCCATTTTCATTGCACGTGCGGCGATAAGAACCTCGGGAATATAAACCTCATTCTTCTTGAAGCGAGCACCTATAATCTCCATGCCTGCAATAAGTCCGTCATCAAGAACACTTTTAGCCGGCATGCCCTCCGAAAGAGCCTCCCTGGTAATTTCGACCGCCGTGTTTTGGTCTCCATTTATAATTGCATCAGACAATACTTTCAAATCCGCCATTGCCATTCACCTCAATAAAGCTATTTTACGACTTATTATTAACTTTTTAACCGACCCAGCATTAAATATTATTTGACAATCCAGTACAAGCACTAAATCGGATTTTTTAGCGATAAAAGCCGTTTTATAATAAAAAAACGCCAAAGTTCAAGCCGAAAATGCATACTTATATTATTTGAAAAAAAACCAGAGCCTGATATAATCGCTTTTATCGTTTTGCAACTGTTTACTATATACGGGTTGCTTTAGTAAACAGCTTATTAAAGCTATGGTTTAGTAATTTTTTGCTCTAAATCAGGATAAAACTTCATACGCTATACAAAAAACGAGATAAAACATGAGTAACTACATAGTCCTGGTAAAACAGGTCCCTGACGTATCCCAAATCACTGATAACGCATTCAATCCCGAGACCGGCACGCTCATTCGAACCCGATTAGCCAGTGTAATCAATGAACTGGATACCCAGGCTCTCGCTCTTGCAAATTATATGAAAGAAATCAGCGGTGACAGGCAGGGCAAAATCATTGCTTTAACTATGGGGCCGCCAATGGCCGAGGAGGTCCTTAGATACGGCCTGAGCAGGTGCGCCGATCAGGCGGTTCTGCTGACCGACAGAGCGCTCGGCGGCGCGGACACTGTGGCGACTGCAAATCCGCTGGCATTTGCAGTCAGAAAAATAGTCAAAGAACTCCTGAAAAACGAGGATGACTATTTTGTTATCTCCGGCATGCAGTCGGTGGACGGCGATACCGCCCAGGTACCGCCACAGATGGCCGAGGAGCTGAGACTACCGTGCATAGCCTACGTCACCGAGGCCGAATTTAAAAACGACCGTTTCGAATTCACACGCATTATCAGCGGCGGCAGCCAGGTAGTAGCCGCCAAAAAACCGCCGGCGGTAATAACCGTCGCCAGGTACGAATTCCCTCTTTATGCCACATTCTCGAAAACCCGATGGGCAAACCAAACCAAGGTAACCACCTGGGACAGCGAAGACATCAAAGCCACTCACATCGGAGTCAAAGGTTCCAGAACGGCGGTAATTCGTGTATTTCCGCCGGGAAAGAGTACAAGAAAATGCCGGCAACTCAACGATGCAAATTCACTTGCCAAAGTAATTATCGACAGCTTCAAGAGCGGCAATGGAGAAACCGGAACGGCCGGCGGCGAACAAATAAACGGTTATGTCCTGCCTGATAAACGAGCGAGTCTTCTTGACAGAAGCTTCGAAGGGACCAAGAAAGAACAGGAAGATTATGCAATCCTGAGCGAAAAACTAAAGGAGCTCGGAATAAAAGAAACCAACCAAATAGATGACCAAGCCAAAGCGAAAATCCTGACGGCCGCAGGTGAAAATTTCCATGACAGAGCGCTGGATGATATGATAAACGGCCTGAAACTGACAAAACCGGCTTTTAAGGGCGAGATTTGGGTCGTCGCCGAGCACAACGAAGGCGTAACACACCCGGCCACGTTCGAGCTTATCGGTAAAGCCCGCGAACTCGCCGATTCACTCGAAACCAAAGTAGGCGTATGCTTAGCCGGGTATCAGGTCGAGTCGATGGCAAAAGAACTAATTGCTGCAGGAGCGGACAATATCTATGTCATCGAAGACAAGCTTCTGAGCGTTTTCGATCCGACGTCACATCGCAAAGCGGTTGCAGATGCGATTGCCAAATACTGGCCACAAATCGTTCTTTATGCAGCAACTCCACAAGGTCGAATGCTGGCACCGATGGTCTCATACAGAGTCGAATGCGGCCTGACCGCCGACTGCACCGGATTAGACATCCGCGATAGTTCAAGAAAAGGCGATATCGCCCTACTGTTACAGACCCGCCCCGCCCTCGGTGGTAATGTGATGGCCACCATCCGAACAAAAAACTCAAAGTCACAGATGGCCACGGCAAGACCGGGCGTCATGAAGAGACTACCTCCGGATACTTCAAGAAAAGGCAACGTCATCAAACATAAAGTCGAATTCAGCCATGATGATATAAGCCTCGAAATTATCAAGACGGAATTAGGCGCCGGTGATGTGAACTTTGGCGCCGAAGTAATTGTCAGCGGCGGCAAAGGTATGCAGAACCGCGATAACTACGACCGACTGCTCAGCATACTATGCGAGAGCCTCAGGAAAAAGTTAAACACACAGATCGAAAGAGGCGCATCCCGTGCGGCCGTGGAACAAGGCTTTGTCGAAAGGATTCATCAGGTCGGCCAGACGGGTACTTCCATCGGACCGAAACTTTATATTGCTCTGGGGATTTCCGGCGCCATTCAACACATGATAGGAGTCGCCAATACCGAGACTATTGTAGCCGTCAACAGCGACCCAAATGCGCCGATTTTTAAGCAATGCGATTACTACATCGTTGGAACCGCGGAAGAGACAATACCACAATTGGCCCAGGCATTGGAACAAACATAAAACCAGAAATTAAAAACAAGCAGGTTCGAAACCCTAAGTTATATAGATGGAATAAAAAGTGCTAAACAACAAAGACTACAACAGAGTATCGGTTTTAATTGTCGGAGCGGGGCCGGCGGGTCTGGCAGCCGCGATACAACTAAAAATCCTGAAACAGGATATCGACGTTTGTGTCGTTGAAAAATCCGCCGATCTGGGTAATCACAATCTCTCCGGTGCCGTCCTGGAACCTGAACCTCTGCACACTCTGCTGGACTCGGCGACCCCCGGATGGCGTGACACGGAATCGGCCAATGAAGTGCTCGCAAATAAAATCGACGAAGACGATATTATGTTCATGTTGGGGAAAAAACTGTCCTTCAACATCTTTTTTGCAGTCAATCTTGCCAAAATCTTCAGACTCGGCTTCGGCCAAATGATCCATAAGGGTGATTATTCGGTATCGATAAGCAAGCTGACAAAATGGCTGGGGCAGATTGCCAAAGACCTCGGAGCCGAAGTGCTGACCGGATTTGCAGCCCGGGATATCATACTCGATGAAAACTCCGGCACCGTTACTGGTGTAAAACTCGTTGACCAGGGCTTTGATAAAGAAGGCAATAAACAGCCCAATTTCGTAGAAGGCGAATTTATATCGGCCGATTTCGTTGTGCTTGCCGAAGGATGCGACGGACTCTTAACGGAGAAGTTCATAGAAAAGGCAAACCTTCAAAGACAAAGTCCTCAACTGTACTCCGTTGGCGTCAAGGAATTGATAAAGGTAAGTCCCGAACAATACAACAAGTTTTCTTCAAGCCGTGTCGTTCATGCCATGGGCTACCCGATATGGACGCCGTTTGTCGGCCCGGGAATGTTCGGCGGCGGGATTATTTATGCCGGTGTTCAGGAGCATCTCTCCGTTGGTATGATTGTCGGGGCCGACTGGAAATACTGCAACTTCAATCCGCAGGATGCGCTGACTAATTTTAAAAATCATCGATTCGTTAAGCAATTCATCGAAGGCGGCACGGTAGTAGAGGCCGGGGCCAAGATGATCCCCGAAGGCGGGTACTACGCCATACCGAGAGACCCTGAAACCGGAGATATCGGCAAAGCCAACGTAATGATTCTCGGTGACAGCGCCGGCTTCGTGAACATGCACAAAATAAAGGGCCTGCATAACGCAATCGATTCAGGCATTCAGGCGGCAAAAGCAATCGAACAAACGCTCGGTAATCCTAAAACAGCAGCTTCTGTCTATAGCGGATTGGTGGAAAAGTCGAATATCGGCAGGGAAATGAAATCGGCGAAAAACTTCCGGCAAATGGTTGCTAAATTCGGGCCACTCCAGGGCATGCCGTTATCAATCCTCGGCGGACTTTTACCGAAATTCGATGTTGAAAAAGACTACGAGGCGATGACAATCGCCCGGTATCGCTTAAAGCCCAACCAGAATTTCGATAAGGACACATTTACAGCAGTGGCTGCAACCGAGCACCGCGAGGAAGAGCCGTCACACCTGACTATACTGGATGCCGAGGTTTGCAGGACCAAATGTGCGCCGGAATTTAACAGTCCGTGCATTACGTTTTGTCCGGCCGGTGTGTATGAAACCATACACGACCAGGTAAAGCCGGCCAACCCATCCAACTGCCTGCACTGTAAAACATGCCAGAGGAAATGCCCGTTCGATAATATAAGATGGACGGTGCCGGAAGGCGGCGGCGGACCACGCTACAAACGAATGTAACACCGACCCGAAATTCGCCGAGAGATTGAACTAATCACTGCGATTGAAACATCAGACTATTAATAAATTCGGTGAGATACCAGAAATGGAAAACATATGCCGGGATTCTTTTAATAAATATGTATTAGTTGTTTACTACGTTTCGCTGGGCCCTGCGCATACGGCGACGGTTCTTCTCCGATGGCTTCTCATAGTATGCAACGCGCTTCATATCCCTGATCAGACCCTCTTTCTCGCACAGTTTCTTAAAGCGCCTTATCATTTGCTGAACCGATTCACCTGCCCGCGATTTAACTTTCAACATAAAAAAAGAATCCTTATTAAGCTCCCGACATTTCGAGCTACTAAAATCAACCTTATATAATAAATTCGTCAAAAAAACATTAAGTTGATTAATCTAAAGCATAACTTATGCTATATCAAGCCAAAAATACTGTTCTCAGGTAGTTTTTAGCTTAAAATGGTGCTATTATCAGAAAAAGACTAATATCGGACTAAAAAAGAGTAAATTTTCCTTATTTTTAGATTATTTTGTATAGTATTGCCAAATATGTTAAAATAGCAAAGCGATTTTGGAGGTTTTTTAGTTGGAGAAATTTCGCCAGACGCTAAAAGTGAAAAAAGAGCGGGCCGTTTTAGTTGCCGCTATTGTTCATAAACCTGATAGGGCGAACGGATTATCCGAGCTTACTGCCCTGGCTGAAAGTGCCGGGGCGGTAGTTGTGGACAGGTTTCAGCAGAAAATCCGCAAAATAAATCCCTCCACATACATAGGTAAGGGCAAAGTCGAGCAGCTAAGAACACGAACAAAGCGATTCAAAGCGGATGTAATCATCTTCGATAACGACCTTTCGCCTGGGCAGATTCGCGAGCTTGAGAAGATTGTCGAGGTTAAAGTTCTCGACCGCAGCGAACTGATTCTGGACATATTCGCCACCAGAGCAAAGACAAAACAAGCCAAGCTCCAGGTCGAACTGGCCCAGTTGGAATATACATATCCACGATTGACGCGGATGTGGTCGCACCTCGACAGCGTTGCAGGCGCAGGTGGTGCAACCGCCGCCGGTACGGTAGGTGGCATAGGCACAAGAGGTCCGGGTGAGCAACAGTTGGAAATCGACCGCCGATTAGTCAGTAAACGCATCACGGAATTAAAACACGAACTCACAAATATCGACAAGCGCAGAATTCGCGAGATCGACGGACGAAGGGGACTATTTAAAATCTGCCTGGTAGGCTATACCAATGCCGGAAAAAGTACGTTGTTGAACAAACTTACCAATGCGGACGTGTTCGTAGAGGACAGACTCTTCGCAACGCTGGATACGCGAACAAGAAGATGGTCACCCGCTAAAGGAGTGGAAGTTCTGTTGAGCGATACCGTCGGTTTTGTGAAAAGTCTGCCCCACCAGTTGGTTGCCTCTTTCAAAGCAACGCTCGAAGAAGCCGTCAACGCCGATTTGCTGCTGCATATCGTAGATGTCTCCAATCCTGATGCACTGAATCAAATTGGATCGGTCAATTACGCATTGAAGGAAATCGGCTGCAGTGAAAAACCTGTTTTAGAGATATTTAACAAAGTCGATGTCGTTAAAAACATCGCCGATTTCGATATGCTTCAAACCCTTTACCCTGATGCGGTATGTATATCGGCCAGAACCGGCTTCGGTCTGGATGGTTTGAGTGAAGTCGTCACGGCGAAGTATAAAGGTGCCGAGCTTCTGATTCGAGTGACAAGCAATTTGTCAAACGGTAAAATCCAGAGCTTCCTGCGTGCATACGGACGAATCTTAAGCGAGCAATACAATGAAAGCTTCGTCCTCATCGAGGCACGGCTCGGCAGAAATCAATTGCCCGACCTAAAACGCCTCCAACCCGAACACATCGAAATTACAAAAGACTGATTACATTAATATTCAGTGCTCGCTGCTATCGATTGCCTGAGAGCCTTTTGCCTCGATGAACTTTATAATATTGTACACAACTAAATTGTATGGGACATCCACCGCGAACTTTTCGGCCAATTTGATTACGGCGCCGTTGAGGGCTTCAATTTCAGTTGGCTTTTTCGCGGCAATATCCTGCAAAGTCGATGATTTGTGCTCGGCGGTATCGGGCACAAGTTTGGCGTAAAAAACTTCGAGAAAATCCTTCGCAGTTTGCCGGTGAGTCTGGTAGCCGGCTAAATTCATCACAGTAAACACCTCCTCAACAATACCGTTCATAATAGAACGTGTGAATTCCCGCTCGGCTAATTTCCCATAAGGGACATCGAGAATGGCACCGAGAGGATTGAGGGCGCAGTTGTACAGCATTTTGGCCCAAATATCTTTGTCGATCCGGTCGGTTGTCCGGCAGGGAATGTCTCCGGAATTTATCAAATCGCTCAAATCACTGACGTTCGATACATCGGCACCGAACAGACTGCCAATATGAATGGAGTCGGCATGTACCGTTATGACCACTTCATTGGGTTTTTGTCTCTGAAAACCGGTGATGACGCGTGCCGTGTAAACAATCTGTTGGTCGAAAAAAGACGTAAATTCCTCCGCGTTACCCCAACCATTTTGAAAGAGAACTATCTTTATATTTCGGCCAAACAGAGACTTGTGCTCGTAAAGGTCTTTCGCAGCTTTACGCGAATCGAAGGATTTCGTGCATACAAGGATGTAATCATAGGTTTTGCTCTCGATTCGGCCAAGTGATGCGTAGCTTCCGAATGCCGACGGGTCTGCATGATAATCACCAAAAATCCCCGTCCTGATAAGGCCGTTTTTACGCAAAGCCGTGACCGTGTCTTTTCGAGCGATAATATCGACCGGGGCTTTCGATTTGAGCAGACAGCTCGCAAGTCCAAGTCCTACCGCCCCACCGCCATATATTAATGCTTTCATGTGAATATTATAGTCGCCAAATAAATTAATATCAAACAGCTATCGTATTTTCGCTTGACTTAGAACCTGAAAAAGTGTAGAAATGTGCCGTTGGAATACAGAAGGACTTGGAGGATGTCAAAATGAAAATACCAATTCTTATCCTAACATTCTTATCCTTAACCGCTTCCATTCATGCCGCAACCCGGCAATCTCCCGAAACAGAGAAATATATTTCCGTGCGCAGGCAGGCGATAGAGAATTACTATACAGGCAGAGTCTCTGAACTGCGATTACGTGCCCAGGCAAATATCAGAATGCTCGAAACAGTGGAAAAACCGAAATCCATCTGCGTGGGGTTTGACGAATGGGCCGAGCTTGCCGAGACAATATTGCAAATCAACGGCGGTGAAACTCAATCCTATGGCCTTTTCAAACCTGCAAATAAAACCGCCGCCGAACGACTCGCCATAGCCCTGAGCAGAATAGCCAAAAGAAAAAACGATATATTAGCCGATTTGGAATGGCAGACTATCGGGCTGGAAAGGCAAAAAAATTATGCCTTGACCACAGGATTAGCGAAGCTCGAAAAACGGCTACAGGTAAATCTGCAGGCAACCGAGACCAAGAAAACAACGGGGATAATTGCCGGGATTATCTATTCCACAGACAATCCGACTGCAATCGTCGATAACACCGTTGTGCACCGGAACGAGACAATAAACGGAGCGAAAGTCATCAGGATATATAAAGACAAAGTCGAGTTTGAGAAAAACAGCCGGACCTGGACCCAGCAGATACGAGAAGTTCGAGAAGATAACTGGAAATAAAAAGCCGGTCTGCAGATTAACCTTATCATAAACATTGAATTCCTTTCGCCGGACGTTTCGCTATTATTCTTTATATAACGGCTGAAAAGTTGCCCTCCGCGCAATCCGGCCGTACATATCCGGAAAACATATCCTTGGCGCTTACACTTAATCAAAATATAATTCAACAATCGATTGATAGGTCTGCTGCACCACTAACTAAGGATTGAACAATTAAGATATCGAAAGGAGTAACCATGATAAGGACAGTTTTATCGAGTATATTCGTATGCGGTCTTTCTATTTTGACCGGCTGTGCGAACATGCAGGAAACAAATAAAATTAATGGGACCCGGTATCTTGAGACTGAAACCGGTCGGTGGCTGGTTCACGACATCAACCGACCCGCTCCACCGGTGATTACACCCGGCACTCTGAGCATACAAAAGCAGGCCGGCAATGCGCCCTCCGACGCCGTCGTTTTATTCGACGGGACAGACCTGTCGGGATGGACAACCGAAAAGGGTGGACCGGCGAAATGGATTGTACAGAATGGTTATATGCGGGTAGTCAAAAAGGCAGGTAATATTAAAACGAAACAGTCCTTCGGCTCATGCCAGTTGCATATTGAGTTTGCAACTCCATCAAGGACCACAGGAACAAGCCAGGAACGAGGCAACAGCGGAGTATTTTTAATGTCAACCTACGAGGTCCAGGTGCTCGATTCATACGAGAACCGGACATATCCCGACGGCCAGTGCGCTGCGCTGTACGGCAGAGCCGTTCCCCTGGTCAACGCCTGTAAAAAAACGGGCCAATGGCAGTCCTACGATATTATTTTTCATCGTCCGATCTTCAAAAATAACAAAGTTGTAAGAAAAGCAACGTTTACAGTTTTTCATAACGGCGTCCTCGTCCAGGACCACGTCATACTGCAGGGAGGCACCGACTGGATTGACGAACACACGATATCAAATTATTCGCCGCATGCAGACAAACTGCCTTTAATGCTGCAGGACCATGATAACCCGGTGAGGTACCGAAATATCTGGATACGTGAATTAAAAGATTAATACAAAGACGACAGAGAAATTATGTTCAAGAATATCTCCATAATAGGCGATGGTGGAATGGGTACCGTTTTAG
>Ga0315552_1001510_pt1 | contig 14096 bp, 10 predicted proteins | sample SalMarSW160170MG_2_FD_203102 | JGI IMG/M metagenome (GOLD analysis project Ga0315552, IMG submission 203102) | Salt marsh sediment microbial communities from the Plum Island Ecosystem LTER, Massachusetts, United States - Salt Marsh Sediment SW1601-70 ...
GCAAAGAAAAAGCATGAGGCGGACTTAAAGACCAATCGTATTAGTGTTTTATGGCTACGTGGTCACCCAGAAAAATTTGCCACATGGCAACAATTCAAGATTCTTACTCGCATTATAGATAGACTACATCAAATGCTTTTATCAGCGCATGGGGCTATTCACTTTCAAGCAGGAATAAAAGGTAGCCCAACACCGAAAGTCGTATGGGTTGAGCATCCCCGTGATATGCCACATAACTCTCATTAATCCCCTACCAACCACAACCGAGCAGAACCTGTGTCTTTTTCAAGGAAAAATATGCTGCCTCCTCCACCTTTACTTTGAAGCTGCTTTGTGCTATACTTAAACGTGCGTAAATGCATTGAGATTACGCGTGTAAAGGGCAGGCTCTTGATTCTCTGAGAGCTTGCTTTTTTCTGCCTCTAGGAAGAACTGATAATGGCCAGAAGGAAAACAGCCTCAGCCGGGGCGGCGAATAACCAGAATAACGAGTACACCGCCGAGGACATTCAGGTTCTGGGGGGACGGGAGGCGGTGCGCCGCCGCCCCAGCATGTACATTGGCAGCACTGACCAGCGCGGTCTGCATCACCTCGTCTATGAAATCACCTATAACAGCATCGATGAGGCCATGGCCGGCTGCTGCGATAAAGTCATGGTCACCCTCAGGGAAGACGGCGGCGTCACCGTGGAGGACAACGGCCGCGGCATCCCCGTTGACATCCATCCCGCCACCGGAGTTTCCGCTCTGGAGACGGTGATGACGGTGCTGCACGCCGGGGCCAAGTTCGGCGGTCGCACGTATCAGGTTTCCGGTGGTCTGCATGGCGTGGGGGCCTCGGTGGTCAATGCCCTTTCTTCTTACGTCTGCTGTAACGTGCGGCGCGATGGCAGGGAGTACCAGCAGGAGTACCGCCAGGGCATACCGCAGGGGCCGCTGACTGAAGTCGGCAAGGCCAGCGATACCGGCACCACCATCACCTTTTACGCCGATGAGGAGATATTCGGCACCGCTAAATACGACTTCGACATCCTCAGCGAGCGCATTCGAGAGATGGCTTTCCTGAACAAGGGCCTGGAAATCAGCCTCAAAGAGGAAAGGGGAGAACGCGAGCAGACCTATTACTTCGAGGGCGGCATCACCAGCTTTGTCCGCCACCTGAACCGGGGCCGGGCGGTCCGTCACCCCCGCCCGATATATATTGCCAGAGAGGTGAACAGCACCATCGCCGAGGCGGCGCTCCAGTACAATGACGGCTTTACCGAGGCTGTTTTCAGCTTCGCCAACTGCGTCAACACCGTTGATGGCGGCACGCATCTCACCGGCTTCCGCTCGGCGCTGACCCGGGTGCTGAACGACTATGCCCACAAGAACAAGCTGCTCAAGGACGATGAGCCGAACCTGACCGGGGAGGATGTCCGGGAGGGGCTGACCGCTATCATCAGCGTCAAAATTCACGAGCCGCAGTTTGAAGGCCAGACCAAGGGCAAGCTGGGCAACATTGAAGTTAAAAGCCAGGTAGAGAGCGTGGTCGGGGAAGGGCTTTCCGGTTATCTTGAAGAACACCCTGACGAAGCCAGAAGAATTATTGAAAAATGCGTGACCGCTTCCAAGGCACGGGAAGCCGCCCGTAAAGCCCGCGATTTAATCATCAGGAAGAGCAGCCTTGATACCGGCACCCTCCCCGGTAAGCTGGCGGACTGCTCGGAGAAAGACCCCGTCCACTGTGAACTGTATCTGGTGGAGGGAGACTCGGCCGGTGGCTCGGCCAAGCAGGGCCGGAACCGTCGTTTCCAGGCGATACTGCCGCTGCGAGGTAAAATATTGAATGTGGAGAAGGCGCCGCCGGACAAGATGCTCGCCAACGAGGAGATCCGCATTCTTATCACTGCCCTGGGCGCGGGCATCGATGATGACTTTGATGCTGCCCGGCTCCGCTACCACAGCGTCATACTGATGACCGATGCCGATGTGGACGGCTCGCATATACGCACCCTGCTGCTCACCTTCTTCTTCCGCCACATGCCCGGGCTGCTCAGCAACGGCTTCCTTTACATTGCCCAGCCGCCGCTCTACCGCTTGAAAGCGGCCAGCAACCAGCACTGGGTCTATTCGGAGCAGCAGAAGGAAGAAAAGCTCAAAGAGCTGAAGGGCGCCAGAAAGATTGAGGTACAGCGCTACAAGGGCCTCGGCGAGATGACCCCCGAGCAGCTATGGGAAACGACGATGAACCCGGATAAAAGGACTCTCCTTGGAGTGAGCGTGGAGGACGCCGCCAAGGCAGACCGTATATTCCACATGCTGATGGGCAGTGAAGTCCCGCCGCGTAAAACTTTTATCCAGACGCACGCCAAGAACGCAAACCTGGATATCTAAAGCAAAGCCCCTTATTTCCCCTGGATTATGGAGAAGAACTCCGCCCGGCTGGCCGCTTTGCGACTGAAAATACCCCTGATGGCCGAGGTAATCACGTTGCTGCCCGGCTTTTTGATGCCGCGCATAATCATGCACAGGTGCTCCGCCTGGATGACCACCGCTACCCCATCTGGCTTGATGGCGTCCATGATGGCATCGGCGATCTCGGTGGTCATCCTCTCCTGAAGCTGGGGTCGCTTGGAGATGACCTCCACCACGCGGGCCAGTTTGCTGATGCCAACGATTCGGCCCTCTTCGCTGGGGATGTAGCCGATGTGGGCGACACCATAGAAGGGCAGCAGGTGGTGCTCGCACATGGAGTAAAACGGTATACCCCGCAGGACCACCATCTCACGGTGACCGAGTTCAAAGCCGACCTTCAGCTCCTCTTTCGGGTCCTGCTTTATTCCGCTGAATAGCTCGGCATACATCTCGGCGACGCGTTCCGGCGTACCCGCCAGGCCCTCCCGGTTCGGGTCCTCGCCGATGGCTTCAATAATATCGTTTATCGCCTTTCTGATTCTGGCTTCGTCAAACATCATCGCCTCCTGAAATCCGGTGTTATCCCCAGCCCAGCGCCTTCTCCACCTCCCTGATATCGGCCGGCAGCCGGACGAAGGGCGGGGCGTCTTTCAGAGCAATATCGGTATCCTTCAGGCCGGTGCCCGTTATCACGCAGGCAATCTTTTTCTTGGAGAAGTCCCGCCCCTGCCGGGAAAGCTTGACCAGCCCGGCTACGGAAGCCGCTGACGCCGGCTCACCAAAAACTCCGGCCCTGGTGGCGAGAAGCTTCTGCGCGGCCAGGATTTCGGCGTCGCTGACCATATCTATGAGGCCGCCGGACTCATCACGCGCGGCGGTCGCTCTCTCCCAGCTCGCCGGGTTGCCGATGCGTATCGCTGTGGCCACCGTTTCCGGCTTTTCAATGGGGTGGCCGTGAACGATGGGTGCGGCACCTTCTGCCTGAAAGCCCATCATCATTGGCTTTTTGCTCGCCTTCCCCAGTTCATAATATTCTTTAAAACCCTTCCAGTAGGCGGTGATATTGCCGGCATTGCCTACGGGAATGAACAGGTAGTCAGGGGCATCGCCCAATACGTCAATGATTTCAAAGGAGGCCGTCTTCTGCCCTTCGATACGGTGCGGGTTCACCGAGTTCACCAGGGTCACCGGGTGTTTCTCGGTGAGCTCGCGGACAATCTTCAGCGCCTGGTCAAAGTTGCCGTCGATGGTCAGGATTCGGGCGCCGTAGACGATGGCCTGAGCCAGCTTGCCGAGGGCGATTTTGCCCTCGGGCACAACGATAATCGCCGTCAGGCCGCAGTAGGCGGCATAGGCGGCCGCCGAGGCACTGGTATTGCCCGTGGAAGCGCACATGATGGCCTGGCTTTTCGCTTCCAGCGCCTTGGCCACGGCCACCACCATTCCCCGGTCCTTGAAGGAACCGGTGGGATTGCACCCTTCCAGCTTGAGGTACAGTTCCCCGCAGCCGATTTCCTTTGCCAGCTGGTCGCATTTAACCAGCGGGGTATCTCCCTCCCCCAGGGAGAAAAGCGGCGTTTGGGGGGTAACGGGGAGGAGGTCTTTATATCTGTGGAGGACGCCTGTTTTCATCATGGGCTGAACACCTGTTTCTGGCAGCGATTAAATCTCTTCCACGCGGATGAAGTTGCTTATTTCTTTGACCACCTCAAGCTGCTCAATCTGATGCAGGGCCTGACGCATCGCCTTTTCCAGTGATGGGTGGGTGGTCAGGACAAGCTCCGCGGTCTGGGCGGCTTCGTCGGCTTCCTTCTGAATTGCCGAGGCGATGCTTATCATGTTATCGCCCAGTATCCTGGAAACCTGGGCCAGCACGCCGGGACGGTCGGCGCAGTTCAACCGGAGGTAGTACTGGGTTTCAATCTCGTCCATGGGCTTGATTCGTTTTCCTGACCCCGGCTTCCACTTCAGCCGGTTGCCCACGCCGAAAGTGATGTCCTGCGCCGAGGCCACGACATCAGCCACCACCGCGCTGCTGGTGGCCAGCGGACCGGCGCCCTGCCCGTAGAACAGCACCTTGTCGATAAGGTCGCCTTCCACCAGGATGCCATTGTAGACGCCGTCGACCTTGGCCAGAAGCGAGTCCTCAGGGATGAGGACCGGGTGCACGCGGACTTCGATCGAGTTGCCAGCGCGTTTGGCGATGGCGAGGAGCTTGATGGCGAAACCCAGTTCCCGGGCATAGCGGAAATCCCGACTCCCAATGCGGGAGATGCCTTCCCGGTAAATATCCTCCGGCTTGACCACGGTCTGAAAGGCCAGCGAGGCCATGATGGCCAGCTTGTAGTTGGCGTCAATGCCCTCGATATCATTGACCGGGTTGGCCTCGGCATAACCCAGGTCCTGAGCGCTCTTCAGGGCAATGGGGAAGTCAATGCCCTCTCGCGCCATCCGTGTGAGGATGTAATTGGTGGTGCCGTTGATGATGGCGTAGATGCCGGTTATCTCGTTGGCCACCAGGTCGTGCTTGAACGGCGCAATCAGTGGAATGCCGCCGCCAACGCTGGCCTCGTAGCGCAGCCCAACTGCGTGCTGCTGGGCCAGGGCCTGCAGTTCGGCGCCGTGCTTGGCAATGACCTCCTTATTTGAGGTTACCACGTACCTGCCGCTGGTGATGGCCCTTTCCAGGTACTCCCGGGCCGGGCTCTCGCCGCCGATGGCCTCAACGATGATATCGATATCTGGGTCATTGAAAAACTCGTCATCGTCCGTGGTTAAAAGGTCTGCCGGCAGCTCTTGAGACAGCGGCCTTTCCAGGTCGATGGGCAGCACCTTTATCTTGCGCAGGACCAGGGGACAGCCTGCCTGCTCGCTGAGCATATCAGCTTTCTCGGTCAGGACCTTGGCCACCTGTCCGCCGATTATTCCCAGCCCCATCAGGCCGATGCCGATGCTTCTATTTTTCATGCCACCTCATACCTCGCTGCTTGTTCTAGCCTCTCATCGCCTGCTCTATCGCCCAGGATTTTTTCTCCGGGTCAAGGTAGTTTACGACTTCATTGTCCTCGTCGTCCACCAGTGCCGCCACCCACTCATCAAAAGCTTTGGCCTTCAGATAGTCCCGGTGTTGCGTATCAATGCGTCGGTTGGCATCGTCGTCAAGCACCTCTATCAGCCAGTAACCGCTCTTGGTCGTTACCGTTTCATCACGGATTGGCTCGCTTATCATGCCCGGTTCGGTTTCCGGGTCAAAGGCATACGCATCAACCAGTGCATTCATCTCGCCCGGTGATACCATCCATTCCCCTTTGTTTTCCGCAACGCCTTTCTTCTGGGAATGCTCCACAGCCAAGGCACCCCACTCCGCGCCGGCTTCCAGTTGCCTTCTGATATTCTGCGCTTCATCTTCGCTGCCCAGCAGCATTATCTGGATATGGGCCTCCTCTTCCTCTTCATCTCTCTCCAAAACCTCTACCAGCCAGTACCCCACCCATTTCTCTGCTTCCTCATCGTATATCGGCTGGCTCAATTCACCTACCTTGTGGCTGAATATATCGTCGACAATTGAGGTCTTCAGCATATCCTGTAAAATCATCCTGGGGGCCCAGCCAAGGTCGCCCCCTTTATCTCTGGAGAATGGCTCCAGACTCATTTCTTCCGCCAGTTCGCCAAAATCCTCGTCGCTCTCCAGCCTGCTCCTGACGTCCCGGGCCTGTGCCTCGCTCTCCAGCATCATCGCCATAACCTGCCTTTGCTCGGCATACAGCGGCACCTGAGGGTCAAAATGCACATCCAGCAAACGCTCGGTCAACAGCTGATATCTGACCAGGTCACGATAGCTCTCTTTATCCGGCAGGTCATTATTTTTGAGCGTTTTTTTCACTTCTTCATCAGCGACGCTGATGCCCAGCTCCATGGCCCCCTGTCTGATGAGCTCATTGCGCTGTATATTTTGCAGTACCCCGTCGGCAATATAGGACAGGTATGTTTCCGGCTGGTTGGCGCCTTGAAGTTTCAGCATTTCCACATAGTAATCCATGGTGAATTCAGCGTTATTAACCCTGAGGATAGTTTCACGTGATGGTTTGTATTGGCCAAGATACCAGCCAGCGCCCACAAAAGCAAGCGCCACAGCGATAACGAAGATGCCTGCTATCAAAATTATGCGCTGACGCTTTTTATGCTGCTCCCAGCGTGAAATCTGGTGCGGCGTCAATATGCGCTGCGGTTTTTCCGGTTTCTTCTTGGCCAAACTCGAATCCTTCTTGCCACCACTTTGGCACAGTACTCTATATATTTATAACGCAAAAGCACCATCTTTTCAATCAGGAATCGGGTAGAGGGCTTCAATAGTCACCGCGGTCAGCATAACGTCAGGATGCCACTGAATAACATATTTTAACGCAACTGTAACGGGATTTTAATGAATATTTAATATCGGCCGGTTTAATATGAAAGTGGTTTTGCGCACAGGTGGTACGATAGTCCTGTGAAGGTAATATTGACAATTGCGAACAGGCTGCCTACAGTTTAACTTACTTGACATTTGACATTTGGCAAACTATATTATTTATGTAAATCAGACCGAAAGCGGCTTGGGAAATAACGGAGGGACGATACGGTATGTTCAGGTTGCCCGGACGGAAGCGCGAAGCAAAAGAGACAGAGAGCAGGCCGCTGGAAGAAAGCCGGGGGGCTGGGGTTGCTGAGGATGCTGGAAATGGTGAACAGCTGAGAGAGCTGGTGGACAACCTTGTAGAGCCGGGCGGCCCTTCGTCTTCGGCTTCAGTTCGTTCCATTCTCAAGGCGGCAATCAGCAGTGCGGAGCAGATTGTTGATAGCGTGAAAACGCGAGCGGTGGAGGAAGCCCAGCAAGAGGCCGCGAAGATCATTGTTGAGGCCAAAAAGGAAGCGGAAAAGATAAAGGGGGGAAAGGCGCCGGTTTCAGAGGAAATCACGGAGGATATCATTTCCTTAGCCGAAAAGGTCGCCGAAGAACGAATGGAGGAGATAGCACCTCTTCAGGAAGAAGCGGTCGCTGCAGAGGAGGCAGAGGAGGTTCAGCTTCAGGCGGAAGCTACAGAACAGGCGGCGGAAGCAATGATTCCGCAGAATGAAGAGCCTGCTTCAGCGGAGACCGTGGTCGAGGAAGCGGTGCCGGATAAAGCCGGTGAGGAAAAAGAGGCGAAAAAGAAAGCCCCTGAGATAACTGCGACCAAAGAGGAAAGAGAGTCACAGTATACCGGCGAGGTTGAATTAACTGTTGAAGCGCCGCTTGAGCCGACAACGGTATCCAATCTGTATAACTATCTGCAGACCACACCGGAAATAAAGTTTGTCCGTACCACAGGTTCCTGGAACAAGGGAACCAGCATAACCATAGCGGTGGATAAACCGGTCTCGTTGATTTCTGAGCTCGCTTCCAGGTTGCCTGGAGTGGATATTGTGCCGGAGCGAGTTGGGAGTGATGCTCAGGCGGTGGATAGACGGCGGGTGCGAAAAATAAACATTTCACTCAGGGATAAATAGACGTCTTACTGCAGGCGCGGTGAGCATTGAATTAAAAGCCTTTTTACTCCTGGTCTAGTCGGGGGAGGAGCAATGGAAGCACCGGCGAAAAGTGTAAAGAAAGATATCCTCCATATTCTGATAGAAGCTGGGATAATCAACGATGAGCAGTTACAGCGCGTCCAGGAACTGCAGCGTAAGACGGGTGACAGGTTAGACCACATACTGCTTCAGCAGCGGATGGTCACCCAGCAGCAATTGGCCTTTTTTACCAGCCTGCAGCTGGGGATACCTTTCATCAACTTGAGAAGAGAAGGGGTAAAGGTCGAAATAGTGAAGCAGATCCCTGAATCTGTAGCCAGGAAATATGGCGTGATACCGGTAAATGAGAAAAACGGGGCCCTTGTGATTGCCATGGAGGACCCCAAGGACATTGAGGCGATTGAAGACCTGGCCGCGATAACCATGAAAAGAGTTGAGCCGGTAATCAGCACGGCTCAGGACATTCAGGAAATGATCGACCTCAACTACCGCATCGGTGGTGAGCTTGAGGAACAGCTCAGTCAGATTCCCACCCGGTATCGCGGCAGTGCCGGACGAGAAGCCAGAGTTTCGCCGGAAGCAATCGCCCAGGCACCGGTAGTACGCGCCATTGACCTGCTGTTAAAACAGGCGGTACGGGACCGGGCGTCTGATGTGCATGTCGAACCGCAGGAAGACAAGTTGCGCGTTAGATACCGAATTGACGGCATTCTGAGTGAAGTAATGACACTGCCGTTAAGTGTGCACGCACCCCTGCTTTCCCGTGTGAAAATCATGGCCGGCTTGAACATCGCCGAGCGCCGTCGCCCTCAGGACGGCCAGATTACCTTTGATATGGGTGACCGCGAGGTTGATATCCGCGTGGCCACGTCCAACACCATCTATGGCGAGATGGCGGTGATGAGAATCCTGGACAAGACCTTTGCCTTCTTGCCATTGCCGGAAATCGGATTTTTGCCGGACATACTGGAAAAATACTTGAGGATGCTGAAGACGCCTTTTGGCATGATACTGATAAGCGGTCCCACCGGTTCCGGTAAAACGACCACGCAGTACGCCTCGGTAAATACGCTTGACTCCGTTGGGCGCAAGATTATCACCATTGAAGACCCGGTGGAATACCATTTTTCCAATATCAATCAGATGCAGGTTAACCCCACGGCAGGCGTTACCTTTGCCACCGGCCTGAGGGCCACGATGCGGCTTGACCCCGATGTGATACTGGTCGGTGAGATACGTGATGCGGAAACGGCCCAGATATCCACCCAGGCAGCCCTTACCGGACACCTGGTGTTATCTTCCGTCCATGCCAATGATACCGTAAGCACCATCATCCGCATGATTGACCTCGGTATTGAGCCGTTCCTCATTACCTCGGCGCTCATCGGTGTCATTGCCCAGAGAATGGTGCGCCGCGTTTGCCCTTATTGTTCACGCCCCGCTGAAGTAGCCACGGAAGAGCGTGAAGCTTATGAACAGGAAATAAAGGAAAAACGCTCTGAATTCGTTGTCGGTGCCGGGTGCAATTTCTGTGCCGGCACGGGCTATCTGGGGCGAACCGGCATCTTTGAAGTGTTGGTGGTCAATGAGGCCATCCGCAGGATGATTATTAAAGGGGCCGATTCCGATGAAATACGTAATCAAGCCCGGGAAGAAGGCATGGGTTCCCTGTGGCATGACGGCATGGTGAAGGTCAAAGAGGGCATTACCACGCCCTTTGAAGTCCTGCGTAACGTATTCTCTATTTCTTAAACTGGGGGGAACAATGGCGGGGACAGTTGAAGCGCCCGAAAAACAGAAAGATGTTACCTTCCGTTACATCGCCTCAACCAGACAGGGTAATATAGTAAAAGGCAATATCAAGGCGCCCAGTGAGATTGCCGCAGAGCGCCTTATCATTGCCAAGGGATACATTCCGGAGCACGTTGAAGTCGCGCCGTCTATGTTCAGTTTGGAAGAGGCGTTACCCTCCCTCTTCAAGTTAAAGCCCCGTGACATCGTCATCTTTTCCCGCCAGTTGGCAACCTTGCTGCGCTCTGGCATCTCGCTGCTGCCGGCGCTGGAAATCCTGCAGGGGCAGGTGGCCACCAGCCGCGCTTTCAAGGGCGTTTTAGCCAGCATCGTGAATGATATTCGTTCCGGGGGTTCGTTCTCACAGGCAGTGAAGAAAAACCCCAAAGCGTTCAGCGAGATTTACAGCCGCACCATTGCCGTTGGTGAGGAGACGGGTAATCTGGACACGGTGCTCCACCAGATGGCTGACTACATGGAGCGGCAGACGGCCACGACCCAGAAGGTGAAAAAGGCGCTGACCTACCCGATGATGGTCATGGGCGTTGGAGTCATCGTAATTATCTTGATGATTACCGTGGTGATGCCCAAGATGCTTGACATGTTCACCGCGATGAGTGTGGAACTGCCTTTGCCCACCAGAATTCTCATCGCGCTTACTAACTTTGTGCAAAATTACCCCCTTTATATTATTATCGCTGGTTCGGTCTTGTTTGCGGTGGTACTCTGGATGGTAAAAAGGCCGTCCGGGAGGCGCATACTCGACCGCATGCGTCTTAACATGCCGATTATCGGGCCACCGGCGCTTATGTCAGAGCTGGGGCGCTTTGCCAGAACGATGTCCGTGATGATAAGCGCCGGGCTCAAACTGCAGGAAACTATGGAGTTGCTGCCACAGTCGACGACCAATATAGTCTTCCGTGATGCTTTGAACAAGGTTAACGAGCGGCTGCTTCTCGGCGAGGGGTTATCCGCGCCGATGGCCCGTGTCAGTTTGTTCCCCCCGCTGCTGGTGCAGATGGTTGCCGTGGGCGAAGAAAGCAACACCTTGGACTTTACCATGGGAGTGGTAGCTGATTTCTTTGAAACAGCCGCTGAAGAAAAAACGTCCGCCATGGTGGGCATGATAGGCCCCGTCAGTACCATCGGCATCGCCCTGCTGGTCGGCTTCATTGCCCTCTCCGTTATTATGCCGATGTACGCACTCACCGGCGCCTTCGGCTAATTGACAGAAGGCAATTCACCCTTTACACTGGTGTCGGAATTTGGACTCATTGTGACTGAAAAGCTGAAAATAGCGGGGGTGAAAATGCCGGGGCCTGCCGGAGGAACAAAACGTCAGGTTGGTTTTTCCATTTAGGCAAATAGTTCCTGTAGTAGAGCAGGTAATCAAGGGAGTATAATAATCTCAAGCCTATGTTCCGCATTAACCGGGCGAAAGGAGGAGCCATTGAGTCAGGAAACAGTGCCTGAGCTGGTAAGAGAAGGAGCAAAGCGGGAAGCTGCTCGGCGGGCGAAGGTGAGGGCCAGAATTGCCAGATGGGACCTTGACGTGGCGGTATTTCTCTTTGTGGTGCTGATTATCGTAATTATCCTGCTATTTCAAGGGATTGGCATCGGGATTGTGGCGCCGGTAGCCATTTTTGGTCTGGTAATGGTCTGGGTAGTGGGCTGGAGACGCGGCCGGCAGCTGTACCAGAGTTTCTACGATGAGGAGCTTGTCCGGTTAGAAAGGGAGATAAGAGAAGCTGAAGAGAAAGAGAAGAGAGAGAAGAAAGTAGAGAAGACCATGGAAGAAACGATTGAGGAAACGGTGCAGAGGGCGTTGCGCGAAAGGTGGAAGGAATAAAGCATAGTAGCCCGTCTGCACTTTAATTGCGGATATTTTGTATGGTGTAACGGGGACAGGGTAAAATGCAGGAATTACTGGCCAGAGTACGTCGCATCGGTTTCATCGTCACACTCGGTGTCTGCGTCATTCTTTATATCGGACTCGGCTTTGTTTATATGCAGCAGGGGCCAAAACAGAAGGACCTTGAAGAGCAGATAAGGAAGACCATGATGGTGGTAAACAAGCCTTTGCCGAGTATGGAGGAGCTGAAAGCCAAATATGATGCCGTGAACGTGGCCCTGGAACCGATGGAGACCCCTGAAGCACTGGAGGTAATCGTCAACATCGCCAGGGAAAGCGGCATTAATGTTGACCCGGAAAGCGGAAAGTTTCACATTGTTGCGCCTGGTGAACCCAGAGAACGAAGCTCTGGTGAAAGCGCCTATAGTGTTTTATCTCTCAGTAATATCAGGACACAGGGTGACTTTGATACCGTGATGGCTTTCATATCTGATATTGATGCTGGCGGTACGCTGGAAACCATGGTTCTCAAAAGAGTGGACCTCGAGTGGGTACAGGTGAAATTTGAGGAAGAAGAGGTGATACGGAGAAACGAATTCAGCGCGGTAATACAGGCGGTGGCTGATATGATGGAGGACAATGGGCTTGATGAGATTCCCAATCCGGTAAATTTTGAGGAAGGGTCTGTGGTGAATGAAATGACCGCCTTTCCCGATGCCATCACCACGGCGGATGAGAAGGGGTACACCGGAACGGGAACTCCGTTGGACGGTTACATACTATATGAGCATGATCGAATTATGGCTGATAATACAACCGATTATCAGACGATGATATATATTGACAAACCCATTACTGAATATTATTACACCTGTGAGGCCGATGGCACTGTCCGGCAGTTTGATGGGCCGGATGTGGAAACGGCAACCGAGTATTTTGGCAGCGAAACGGTTGTCTTTGATGCTGTTGCCAAGTTATCTGTTGACCTGTATTCCAAATCTACCAAAGGGTAATAGGCCTGGCGGCACTGTAATAAGAGGTGGACGACCTTGGCGGGACAGAAAGAGGAAGCTAAATCTCAAGGCGTCATGGCGCTTGACCTGGGCACCGCGGTCAGGAAGCTCCTTAAAGCATTGGAGAGAACACTGGCGCGGTTGGTATCTGGTGCGGTGGTTACCCTTGATATATCCCAGACTGGCATCAGGATAATGGAGACGCGGGGTGGGGTGGTGAGAAAGTGGGCTGATGCCTTGTTTGAACCGGAGGAGGCGGAGCACACAGCTCCCGGTGGCGAACCCGCCCTGGGTGCCATGGTCAGGCAACTTATGGTTTCAAGTGGCATCAAAGCAAAGAGCGTGATTGCCAGTATAAGTGGTATGTACACAGTGAGCCGTATCATACCGATGACCAGCCTGCCGCCAGCACCCACACTTGAGGAGGCGGTTAATGAGATTTCCCGGGAGATAATGCCGGTTCCCACGGAACACCTGTACTTTTTCTGGCAGACGGTAAGTAGCAACGAGGGAGAACGGCAGGTATTCGCCGTTGGTGTACCCAGGGATGTCATGGATGAAAAGGTAAGGGCCTTGAAAATTGCCGGTATCAGTCCCCAGGTTGTAGAGCTCAAGGCAATGGCCCTGGCCAGAGCGGTTAGCAAAGAGCAGGCGCTTATACTCAATATTGAGCCCACGAACTTCGACATTATTATGGTGGTTAAAGGTGTTCCTGAAATCATGCATTCGCTGGCCTGGCAACAGAATAGCATGAGCATTGAAGATGCGGCGGAATATCTGGCGACAAAACTTGAGATGACCGTTGATTTTTACAATTCTCACCATCTTGATTCATCGTTCGATACGACCAATCCACTTTACATCACCGGGCACATGTCTGCTGAGGCGGAGCTGATAGAGAAAATGCAGGCCAAGCTGGGGTTTAATATCGAACAGCTGACACCACAACTGGAATGTCCTGTTTTCCTTCCGGTATCCCAGTACGCGGCGAATATCGGGCTTGCCATGCGTAAGGAAATGCCCAGAATCAGTAGCGATGGTGGAGTCGGTTTTTTGCCGCTCGATATGAACCTTCTTCCCCAGGCCTATCGGCCCTGGCGTCCAACAGCCACGCAGCTCTATGCTGCCGTAGTCCTCATAGCTGCCATTGCTCTCATTTTCCCCTTATTTCAGGTCACTACTGAGTCCATGGGCCAGACGGCTGTTTTGCAGAGCCAGTCCGATATCCTTAATAACCAGCTGATGCTGAAAAAGATGGAGATAGAGAGACGTGAGCCATTGCAACGGGCGATTGGTGAATATAATTCCGTTGTTACCAGAGAAGGTAGTTTCCATGAGGATATCACGGTGATTATGAAAGAGGCGGGAAAATTGGATGTTGAGGTGAGCCATATTGTGCATAAGGGAAGCGAAATGGACGTTTCCTGTGATGCCAAAGATTACCTGTCTTTTCGAGCATACCTTACCGCGCTTGAAGAAAGCGGGCGTTTTGC
>Ga0315552_1001518_pt1 | contig 14074 bp, 10 predicted proteins | sample SalMarSW160170MG_2_FD_203102 | JGI IMG/M metagenome (GOLD analysis project Ga0315552, IMG submission 203102) | Salt marsh sediment microbial communities from the Plum Island Ecosystem LTER, Massachusetts, United States - Salt Marsh Sediment SW1601-70 ...
TATGCCCAGTTCCTCCATTCTGTGACGGAAGCGGTCTCTATCTTCGGCAAGGTCGATGGATTCGGGCGAAGTGCCCAGGATATTAACACCGGCCTCGGCCAGTTCATTGGCGATGTTCAGCGGTGTCTGTCCGCCGAATTGAACGATTACGCCTTCCGGTTTTTCCTTTTCGTAAATGCTTAGCACGTCTTCCACGGTGAGAGGCTCGAAATACAGTTTGTCCGAGGTATCGTAATCCGTGGAGACCGTCTCCGGATTGCAGTTGACCATTATCGTCTCATATCCCTCGTCATGCAGGGCGAAGGCGGCGTGCACGCAGCAGTAATCAAACTCTATTCCCTGGCCGATGCGGTTGGGGCCTCCGCCCAGGACCATCACTTTCTTGCGGTCGCTGGTCGATATTTTATCCGTGCCGTTATAGGTCGAGTAATAATAAGCGGCATTTTCCACTCCGCTTACCGGCACGGCATCCCACGCCTCTTTAACGCCGAGGGAAATCCGTTTCCGGCGTATTTCTCTCTCTCCTGTGCCGAGTAACTGTGAAAGGTATCGGTCGGCAAAACCGTCCTTTTTCGCCTGAATCAGCAATTCATCCGGTAATTGCTTGCCCTTATATTCCAGAATCTGTTCTTCTAACTCGACGAGTTCCTTCATCTGCTGGATAAACCAGGGTTTGATATATGTCTTCTCATAGAGCTCCTGAACGCCGGCGCCCTTGCGTAAAGCCTCGTACATGATGAACTGTCGTTCGCTGCCGGGTTCACCTAATAGCGCCATGAGTTCGTCCAGGGACTTACGATTAAAATCTTTAGCGAACCCTAGGCCGTATCTGCCGATTTCCAGGGAGCGGATGGCTTTTTGAAAAGCCTCTTTATAATTTTTACCGATGCTCATGACCTCGCCGACAGCCCGCATCTGTGTTCCCAGTTTGTCCTCGGCTTCCTTAAATTTCTCGAAAGCCCAGCGTGCGAATTTTACGACAACATAGTCGCCCGAGGGCGTGTATTTCTCCAGGGTGCCTTCACGCCAGTAGGGGATTTCGTCCATGGTAAGGCCGGCGGCCAGTTTGGAGGATATCAGGGCAATGGGGAATCCCGTGGCCTTGGATGCCAGCGCCGAGGAGCGTGAAGTCCGGGGGTTGATTTCAATAACCACGACCCGCCCGGTCTGGGGGTCGTGAGCAAACTGTATATTGGTGCCGCCGATTACCCTGATGGCTTCAACTATTTTATACGAGTAGTCCTGCAAGCGTTTTTGCAGTTCTTCGCTGATAGTCAGCATGGGAGCTGTGCAATAGGAATCCCCGGTGTGCACGCCCATAGCATCGACGTTTTCAATAAAACAGACCGTTATCATTTGATTTTTAGCGTCACGGACCACCTCAAGCTCCAGTTCTTCCCAGCCCAGTACCGACTCCTCGATAAGTATCTGGCCTATAAGACTGGCCGCAATACCGCGACTGGCAACGGTGCGCAGTTCCTCGATATTGTAAACAAGGCCGCCCCCCGTACCGCCCATCGTATAAGCAGGACGGACCACCACCGGGTACCCCAGTTTCGAGGCTATCTCCTCTGCCCCTTCTACGCTTTCGGTAATTTCGCTGCTGGGCATCTCTATGCCCAGTGAGGTCATCGTTTGCTTGAAGGCCAGCCTGTCCTCGCCGCGAATGATAGCATCGACCTCAACGCCGATTACTTTGACGCCGTATTTCTCCAGCACGCCGGCCTGCGCCAGCTCGGCGCTAAGGTTGAGTCCGGTCTGCCCACCGAGGTTGGGTAGTATAGCGCCCGGTCTTTCTTTTTCAATAATCCTCGTCATAGTCTCAAGATTGAGCGGTTCTATATAGGTCACGTCGGCCATGCCCGGGTCGGTCATAATGGTCGCCGGATTTGAATTTACCAGGACGATTTCATAGCCGAGGCCGCGGAGCGCTTTACAGGCCTGCGTACCGGAATAATCAAATTCGCATGCCTGCCCGATAATAATAGGCCCGGACCCTATAATCATTACCTTGGTGATATCGTCTCTCTTGGGCATGTAGTAATCTCCTCTACTTGACTCTATTGATTAATTTGTGGTTTAAAAGCGATTGCATTTTTCGCTTATTCAGATAGAAATTGATACGCTCGTGTGCGTTTGTCTATTCTGCCGGTCAACCTGATATTTCCCTCTGATAATTTATGCTATCAGGCCGATTATAACATATTTTAGACTGGAATAACGGAATTTTACCTGGAAACGTCTACCACAATATGAACACTAAAATATTCTATAGAATATTTAACGAGCCGTTATATACACAAATGGAAAGCATAACGGGCCGCCCGGCCCATAAGAAATTATGAGTTTAAATTCCAGGGACTTTTACTCTTTAAAATGCCATAGTCAAGGGATTGTGTGAACGCAGAGATAGATAGGGCGTACAGTTGACATAATATATACAAAGTAATATGTTCATCCCGGTATCAGCTCATTTTTCATAAAATGTGCGGGTATGCGTTACCCGGTTTCTTAACATGAGTACCCGCTGTTTGGCGTTCATTCCCGAAAGATGCTAGAATCTGGGTGTTTTAGTTGACTTATGAAGTCTGACCACAGCGGAGGTATTCATATGGACAAGATGCTGGATGTTGGTCCACTCGCAATGGACAAGACAAAACTGAAGAGAAATGCACTGGCCGGGGAAGTGGCTGTCATTACCGGCGGGGCAGGCAACGTGGGACTGGGCACGGCCAGAAGTCTGGCGTGGTTGGGAGCAAAAGTGGTTATTGCCGATGTAACCCCGGAGCCCGGAAAGGCAGCCGAGGAACTCATCAACAGCGAGAACGCGCCCGGGACCGCTCTGTTCGTATTGACCGACGTTTCCGACGAGACCTCCATGAAGGCCATGGCCAGGAAGACTTTCGATACGTTCGGGAAGGTGGATATCCTGGTCAACAATGCCATGGCCATGTCCCTCGGGGCGCCGATCTTGAAATCGACGGTCTATCAGATGGACCGGCAGTACGAGATAGCGGCGCGCGGTACGCTTATCGGAATCCAGCTTTTCGTGCCTGGAATGCAGGAAAGGCATCACGGCGTGGTCACGTACATGTCAACAGCTTTCCGCTATCCGGTGGGACCGAGCAACTACTGCGCGGCAAAATCGGCGGCAACCTCTATAATGATGTCGCTGGCTATGGAACTGGGACCGGTGGAAAACACGGGTGTGGCTGTCTTTACCTTCATCCCGGCGGGCGTCGGCTTCCCCCGAAGCGTCACTCCGCCCTCTCCAGGAATGATGAAAAAATTCAAGTTCAAGATGCCCAGCATGCCCGGCTACGAAGCGAATATTCCGTCCGAGGACGGCGGGGCGGCTCTGGCCTACTGCATCACCCGGGCTGCCGAGCTGCACGGCTCGGGGATAATGATCGGACAGGCGTTCCGGCAGATGGACTGGCCGTACCCTAAGCCGGAGACGGTGCCGAACACCGATTTCCAGCGCATTGACGACATGGTGCTGGCGCTGATGTTCGCGTACATGGGGCCGGGCTTCCCCGACCCGAAGGTACCGCTGGTGCCGATCAACCGAAAGTAGAGCTAGCGCAGTACCACACGGGACAACTCTTACGGTAAAGCATGGTGGGCGGTACTGGACTCAAACCTTTAAGTGAGTCTGAAATGGCGTCCCTGGAGGGGCTCGAACCCACGACCTGCTGCTTAGAAGGCAGCCGCTCTATCCAACTGAGCTACAGGGACGGGAACCCGTTTCCTTAAGTAAAAATGTAACACGAATAGGGGTTGAGGTCAATACAGCGCTCTTAAAAATGTTACGCCGGGTGGCTGCCGGAGTGCTTAACGTGCCGGTAAATATAAAACACAATAAGAGCCAATACTATCGCAATAAATAACGGGTCGAAAGGACGCATGCCGTCCCGCAGTTGTTCCCAGTGTTCTCCCATCCGGTAACCGCCGTAAGCAAGCCCAGCGCTCCAGATAAAGGAGCCGGCGAAGGTATATATCAGGAATTTATATATATTCATCCTGGCAATACCGGCAGGCAGACTGATATACGTGCGTATTACCGGCAGCAGGCGGGAGACAAAGACCGTCCAGCTGCCGCTTTTTAAAAACCATCTATCCGCCATGTCGAGGTCACGCTGCGATATGAGGATATAACGTCCGTATTTATTCAGAAGAGGCCGGCCGGCCCATATACCGACGACATAAGCGATAACCGAGCCGATAGTGTTGCCCAGGGCCCCGTAGGCACCGGCTATAAAAATTTGGTAAACGGTTAGCCCCTGCTCCCGGATGAGCATCCAGCCTGCCAGAGGCATGATAAGTTCGCTTGGGAAGGGGATACAGGCGCTTTCTACAGCCATGAGAATGACTACCCCCGGCCATTGCATCAGGTTATAGGTGGCCGCTATAAAGTCGAGTATCTGTTGTTCGAGGGATGTCATGTTGCGAGTGTAGCAAACGTATGCCGATAGCGTCAAGCGTAACGGAGAAAGCGACTTCAAACGGATAACCAGCTTGACAATTACTCATCCGGATTGATAGTATTGAGGTTAGTGCCCCATACATACCCAATTAAAAGCTATGCCTAGATTGCTAGATAAAATCGATAGTCCCGCTGCTCTTAAAGGATTATCGCTGGCGGAGCTGGATGAACTGGCTGCCGAGCTCAGGCATGAAGTCATTACCACGGTAACCAATACTGGCGGGCATCTAGCCTCAAACCTCGGCGTCGTCGAGCTTACCATCGCTCTGCATCGTGTCTTCAACAGCCCCACGGATAAAATCATCTGGGACGTAGGTCACCAGAGCTATGTGCATAAGCTGCTTACGGGGCGGAGGCGGGAGTTCAATTCCCTGCGTCAATATGGCGGGTTATCCGGCTTCACCTGCCGTGATGAAAGCGAGCATGACCCCTTCGGCGCCGGCCATGCCAGCACCTCGATTTCAGCCGCCCTGGGCATGGTCGTAGCACGAGACCTCGCCGGTGACGATTATCATGTCGTGGCGGTTATCGGCGATGGCGCTATTACGGCGGGAATGGCCTTTGAGGCGCTTAACCATGCCGGACACCTGGGCTCCAGGCTGATTGTAATTCTCAATGATAACGGCATGTCCATTTCTCCTACCGTGGGCGCCCTGGCTAAAATACTAAGCCGCGTGCGGTTCGACCAGCGTTTACGCAAGGCCAAGACGAGGGGCAAGAAAATGATTTCCGCCCTCCCCAAAGGCGAAAACCTGTGGCGACTTGGCCAAAAGCTGGAAGACAGGTTCAAGGAATTATTTATGCCGACTCCCATCTGGGAGGAGCTGGGCTTTACCTATATCGGTCCGATTGACGGGCATAATATTCATGACCTTGATTCCGTTCTTACCCAGGTAAGGGACTCTGCAAACAAGCCGACTCTCGTCCACGTGGTAACCACAAAAGGTAAGGGCTACAGGCCCGCCGAAAGTAACGCCGTTTACTTCCACGGCGTTCCCGCTAAAGGTGGCGGTAAAAGGGAAGTGCCGACCTACAGCGAGGTCTTTGCCCAGACAATGCTGCGGCTGGCCAGGGAAGAGCCCAGGCTGGTGATAGTTACGCCGGCCATGCCGGAAGGAAATTGTCTGAACGTCGTTGAGGCCGAGTTCCCGGAGCGTGTCTTTGACGTGGGCATCTGTGAACAACATGCCGTCACGTTTGCCGCCGGTATGGCGGCGCAGGGATTTATACCGGTGGTGGCGATATATTCGACATTCCTCCAGCGCGCCTTCGACCAGATAATCCATGACGTTTGTCTTCAGAACCTGCCCGTCGTCTTTGCCATCGACCGGGGAGGGATAGTCGGCGATGATGGTAAAACGCACCAGGGCACGTTCGATATTTCTTACCTCACCCTGATTCCCAACATCGCTGTCGCGGCTCCCAGGGATGAAAACGAGCTTCAGCACCTGTTGTATACCGCGATAAAGGCGGGGAGGCCCATGGCGGTACGTTATCCCCGCAGTGCGGGACTGGGCGTGACGATGGATGAAAAATTACATGAAATCCCCTTAGGCAGCGGCGAAGTAATACGGTACGGAGAAGATGTGGCTATCTTCGCTCTGGGGGCTTCGGTGGCGCCATCACTGGATGCAGCCGATAAACTGGCCGCGAAGGGTATCGAGGCTGCGGTGGTAGATGCGCGCTTTGCCAAGCCGCTGGATACATCGCTGATAAACGACCTGTCCGGTCGCATCGGACGTATCGTCACGGTGGAAGAGAACGTGCTGACCGGCGGCTTCGGCAGCAGTGTTAACAGGCTGTTGCAGGAGTCCGGTCAATGTAATGTACAGGTAAGGAATATCGGTATTCCGGATGAGTTCGTCGAGCACGGCACCCAGGCCATTTTACGCTCCAAGTACGGTCTGGATGCCAAAGGAATAGAAAAACAGGTATTAAATTTATTGCCTGGTTCCGTGGAGGATTTATCTTTAAAGGTTAAAGGTAAGGCCGGGACGACGCAGACATGAGCGATATTTTATACCTCCTGAAAAGGGTGGGGGAGTGCAGTTAAAACTGATACTTAAGTTAGCTGGATATCCTTCGGTTGCGTGCAACCGATTTTACAGATATAAGCAGCGTTATTACTCATCAGGCGTTCGAATCAGCGCCTGATTGTTATTTTAAATTAATGATATTCGGGAGTGATGCATGAACAAGATGACCGTCAGGGACATCGAGGTTGCCGGTAAAAGGGTTCTGGTCCGGGTGGACTTTAATGTCCCTGTTGATGCCGCGACGGGGGAAATTGTTGATGATAACCGCATCAGGGCGGCCCTGCCGACGATTAAATATCTTACCGAGCGTAACGCGAGGGTCATTCTGATTTCTCATCTGGGCCGACCCAGGGGCAAGGTGGTCGACTCTCTGCGGCTGACTCCGGTAGCCCAGCGACTTTCCCAGATTCTGGGACAGCAGGTAGGCGTTGCCGTTAACTGCGTCGGGCCGGAAGTGGAAAAATCCGTGGAGACACTGCAGGCCGGTGATGTCCTGCTGCTGGAGAATCTACGGTTTCATTCCGACGAGGAAACGGGCAGTTCCGATTTTGCCAAAGCTTTAGCTCGCCTGGGCGATATCTTTGTCAATGATGCCTTCGGCACCTCGCACCGGGCACACGCCTCGATAGCCGGCATCGGACAGTATCTGCCGGCGGTAGCCGGTCTGCTGCTGGAGAAGGAAATCAATACTCTCGGCGGTCTCCTGGAGCACCCCGTTCACCCATTCGTATCGATTTTAGGGGGGGCCAAGGTAAGCGATAAGGTGGGAATGCTGAAAAATATCATGGCGAAGGTGGACTGCCTGTTAATCGGCGGCAGTATGGCGACTACGTTCCTGAAAGCCATGTCTTACGAGGTGGGGACTTCGCTGATTGAGGCCAACTGGGTGGATGCGGCGGCGGAGTTGATTAAAGAAGCCGAGATGAGCGGCGTCAGGCTGATACTGCCGATTGACGTGGTGATAACCGATGAAATTAGCAGCGAGGCCGAAGGGACGGTTGTGTCCGTTGACGCCATACCCGCCGATAAGAAAATCGTCGATATAGGCCCGCAGACTATCGAGAGTTTCAGTAATGAGCTAAAAAAGAGCTGGACGGTATTCTGGAACGGTCCCATGGGCGTGGAGGAAATACCGCAATTTGCCGTGGGGACCAGGGCGCTGGCAAAACTTCTCCCCGAGCTTCACGGCAAGACCATCGTGGGTGGTGGTTCAACGGCGGAGGTTATAGATGCCATGGGGCTGGCTGGCGGAGTCTCCTTTGTTTCCACCGGCGGGGGGGCTTCATTGAAATTCCTGGGTGGCGAAGAGCTGCCGGGTGTGGTAGCATTACGGGATAAAGGAACGCTTTAGGTGAAAAACGGTACGGACTTAATAAAAGACCTATCGATATCTTCACCGTCGAAGATTGTAATGCTGGTAATCGACGGACTGGGCGGATTACCCGATCCGCATACGGGAAGGACGGAGCTGGAGACGGCCCGAACCCCCAATCTTGACGCTCTGGCTGCCGGCGGAATATGCGGTCTGGCCGACCCCGTAGCCCCGGGTGTTACGCCCGGCAGCGGACCGGGCCACCTGGCGCTGTTCGGGTACGACCCTGTCAGCAGCAATATAGGGCGCGGTGCGCTGGAGGCGGTCGGCATCGATATCGAACTGCAGCCGGGGGACGTGGCCGCCCGCGGTAATTTCTGCACCATCGATAGTAAGGGTATTATCACCGATAGGCGAGCCGGGCGTATCTCCACCGAGAAATGCGCCGAACTGTGTAAAATACTCGACGGTATATCAATCGACGGTGTAAAAATTATGGTCTATCCCGTCAGGGAGCACCGTTTTGTGACCGTCTTTCGGGGCAAGGAACTGAACCCTGAACTTACCGAGTCCGACCCTTCACGAACGGGAGTCGCCCCTGAATCAATCACAGCGGAACACCCGGAAGCTGCCGGGACGGCAAATATCGCCAACAAGTTTGTTGACGAGGCGAAATCGAGGCTGGCCGAGCATAAACCGGCGAACATGATATTATTGCGCGGCTTCGCTAAAAAACCACGGTTCCCCACCATGCAGGAGATATATAAGTTAAACCCGCTGGCTATCGCCGTTTACCCGATGTACCGGGGACTCGCCAGGCTGGTCGGGATGGAAGTAGCCCGCACGGGCACGACCCTCGAAGACGAATTTAAAACACTGCGGGATAATTATAATAAATACGACTTCTTCTTCCTGCATGTAAAGTGGACGGACAGCGCCGGTGAGGACGGCGATTTTGCCCGCAAGGTGAAAGTCCTGGAACAGGTCGATGAGGCTCTACCCGACCTGACATCTCTGGGGCCGGAAGTGCTGGCGGTAACCGGAGACCACTCAACGCCGGCGGTGCTCAAGGGCCACAGCTGGCACCCGGTTCCGGTCCTCCTCTGCTCGAAGTACTGCCGCACGGATGCTGTAAAGGCGTTTTCGGAGTCGGCTTGTGTAGCCGGCGGACTGGGCAGAATTCAGTCCGCGGATATCATGCCCCTGGCTATGGCTAATGCTTTAAAACTGACCAAATTTGGTGCGTAGGAGTTAAAAATGGCGCGTGTACCGATGATTGCCGGTAACTGGAAGATGAATACGACGGTAGATGAAGCCGTCAAGCTGGTAAAGGCAATGCTGCCCGGGCTCGATGAGATAAGCGGTGTGGATAAAGTGGTCTGCCCGCCCTTCGTGTCTCTGGCGGCGGTAAAAGAAGTAATTGAAGGAAGCTCGATTATGCTGGGGGCGCAGAATGTCTATTACAAAGAAAAGGGAGCCTATACCGGTGAAATATCGCCGCAGATGCTGGCCGGACTTTGCGAATACGTTATTATCGGGCATTCCGAACGCCGGCAGTACTTCGGTGACACCGAGGAAATAATCGATTTAAAAATAACGGCGGCGATTGAGAATCTGCTGAAGCCAATATTTTGCGTGGGTGAGAGCCTGGAGGAGAACGAGGCGGGGAGAACGGAGGAAATCCTGACCCGCCAGATTATGGCATCCTGCGACCGCCTGTACTTCTTCGGCGACATGGTTATCGCTTATGAACCGGTGTGGGCTATCGGCACGGGTAAGTCGGCTACCAGCGAGGAAGCCGATAGGACAATCAGCTTTATCCGGCAGTTGATACGTCACCGGCACGGCGGTGAGATTGCAGGGAATATACGCATCCTGTATGGCGGCAGCGTTACCGCGAGTAATATTGCCGAATTAATGAAAATGCCGGAGATAGACGGCGCTCTGGTCGGCGGAGCCAGCCTTAAACCCGATGATTTCTTGAGCATTGCTCAACAGGCCTCGGAGATACGGGGCATTTCCTGATGGCATGAACCGTCTTATCGCTATCGTCGGTCCTACCGGTATCGGCAAGAGCCGCCTGGCTCTGCATCTGGCGGGTCGATTCAACGGAGAAATAATCAGCGCCGACAGCCGTCAGGTGTACCGTTACCTGGATATCGGCACGGCCAAGCCGACCCTGCAGGAGCTGTCCCTCGTTCCGCACCACCTTATCGATATAATTAACCCCGACGATGATTTTAGCCTGGCCGTATATCAGCGAATGGCCAACCGGGCTATCGAGGGAGTTTTTCAACGTAAACGGCGGCCTTTTCTGGTGGGGGGCACGGGCTTGTACGCCAGGGCGGTGCTGGAAGGATGGCAGGTGCCGGAAGTTTCTCCCAACCCTGAATTCAGGTATAATATAGAGAAGCAGGCCGGCGAGAGCGGCAGCGACGAATTATACGAAGAGCTTGTCAGGGTAGACCCTGAAGCAGCGTTAAAGATTGACCGCCGCAACGTACGCCGGATAACCAGGGCGTTAGAGGTGCATGCCGGGGCCGGGAAGCCGTTTTCGAAGCTCGGTAGAAAGAAAGCCCCGGCTTTTCGTTCCTTTATCATCGGCCTTACGGCAGATAGGAAATCGCTGTACCGCAGGGTCGACCGCAGAGTAGATGAAATGATAGAGCTAGGCCTCGTGCGGGAAGTAGAAAATTTACTGAAAATGGGGTATCATTTAGATTTAACGTCAATGTCCGGCATCGGCTACCGTCAAATAGGGCAGTATATTACAGGTGAGCTTACCTTGGAGGCGGCGGCGGAGAAAATAAAGACGGAAACCCACCGGTTTATCCGTCATCAGTATGCTTGGTTCCGGCTTACGGATGAGCAGATACACTGGTACGATATCGAGAGCCGGGGAGATAGTGAGATAGAGAAAGAGCTGGCGGAATTTCTAAAAGGCGAATAGCAGGGGATAGAAAGAGAAAAAGATGGATTTTACCAAGATGCAGGGAGCTGCCAACGATTTTATCGTGGTGGACGCACGTAATATGCAGCGCGACTGGTCCAAACTGGCGATAGCCGCCTGTGACCGCCACCTGGGTATCGGGGCCGATGGCCTGATATTGCTGCTGCCTTCGGACAGGGCTGATTTCCGCATGCGTATCTTTAACGCGGACGGCTCTGAAGCCGAGACCTGCGGCAACGGTATCAGGTGTGTGGTCAGGTGGGTTCTGGGTGAAGGGCTTATCAGTCCGGATGCGGAAGAAGTAGCGATAGAAACCATGGCCGCCATCCACAGGGTTACGCTGGAACGAAAGGGCGGCAGGGTTGTTAAGTTCCATGCCAGTATGGGTAAGCCCGGCTTTGATGCCGGTAATATCCCGGTAGATTTAAAAGTGGGAGAGGGTGAGTTAGTTGACATAAATGATATGTTGAGCTATAAGGTTAAAGTGAACGGCATAGACCTGACACTTAACCTTGTGTCCATGGGAAACCCGCATGCCGTTCACTTTTGCCGGGGACCGGTAGGGGATTTTCCGTTATCTAACATCGGGCCGCTGGTAGAAAATTTACCGGTATTTCCCAATCGTGTTAACTTCGAGATAGCCCGGGTGATTGATAAACAGCATCTGGAGGCCCGTGTCTGGGAGAGGGGTGTGGGGGAAACGCTGGCCTGCGGAAGCGGCGCCTGTGCCATAGCGGTTGCTTCCAGGAAACTGGGATATACAGAACATATTATAGATATCAAACTGCCCGGGGGAGCGCTTGAAGCCGAATGGCACGGAAACGGTGAGGTGATACTGGGAGGGCCGGCGGAGGTAGTTTTTCAGGGAAAATGGCCGGATTGAGGTGTGATTTATGAAAATAGCCAGAAGAATAGAACAACTAACGCCATACCTGTTCGTCGAGATAAATAAAAAAATAGCCGAAAAAAAGGCTAAGGGTGAGGAGATAGTCAGCTTCGCCATCGGCGACCCTGATATTCCCACGCCGGCGCATGTCGTCGAGGCGCTCTGCAAGGCGTCTCAAGACCCGGCCAACCATCGTTATCCGGAGTCGGAAGGTCTGCCGGAGCTGCGTCAGGCTATCGCCGCATGGTATCAGAAGCGCTTTAATGTGTCCCTGGACCCGGAGGCCGAGGTGCTGCCGCTCATCGGTTCCAAGGAGGGTATCGGGCATATTGCTTTTTGTTTCATCGACCCCGGAGATACCGCCCTGGTGCCGGACCCGGCGTACCCGGTCTATGCTATCGGCACGCAACTGGCCGGCGGACGGCCGTACTACCTGCCGCTCAAGGAAAGTAACGGTTTTTTGCCAGACCTTGACGGCATACGCGATTATATTCTGGAGAAGACGAAGCTGTTGTGGATTAACTACCCCAACAACCCCACCGGGGCCGTTGCCGACCTGGATTTTTTCAACCGTGTCGTTGAGTTTGCCGGGAAGCATGAAATACTCGTCTGTCACGACGGGCCGTACTCGGAGGTAGCTTTTGACGGGTACCAGCCGGTGAGCCTGATGCAGGCCGAGGGCGCCCGGGACGTTAGCGTGGAGTTTCACTCGTTCTCCAAGAGCTATAACATGACCGGCTGGCGTATCGGCATGGTCGTCGGCAACGCCGAGGCGATAGGCGCTTTAAGGACATTAAAGTCGAACCTCGATTCGGGGATTCCACAGGCGGTTCAATACATGGCTATCGAAGCGTTAAACGGGCCGCAGGACTGTATCGCCGAGCATAATAACACGTACCAGAGACGCCGCGACCTGATTGTTGAAGTATTGAACAATATCGGCCTGGAGGTTACATTGCCAAAGGCCAGCCTGTACGTATGGGCCAGGGTCCCCGAAGGGTATAACTCGGTTGATTTTACGACCGATTTGCTAGACCAGGTGGGGGTTGCGGTCACCCCCGGCGTAGGATACGGTCGTAGCGGCGAGGGGTATGTGAGGTTATCGCTTACCATCCCGGATGCGGCGCTGGTCAAGGGGCTATCGCGGCTTTCCGGATGGCGTAACACGCGGCGCCTGACACCCAAGAGGTAATTTGACATAATCCAGTTTCGAGGAGAATGACATCACCAGGAATACAATTGTTACCAGGGCCGCTCCGGAGAGAGCTATTCTGCTGGCGGTGGCGCACAAAGGCGGCAGGGGTAGGGAAACAGCCGAGAATTCGATAGAAGAACTGGCGCAGCTGGCGGGCGCTGCGGGGGCTTATGTCGTCGGGAGAATTATCCAGCAGCTGCCGGCGCCTTCGCATGACTTCTACATAGGCAAAGGCAAGCTCGAAGAACTCCAGGCAACCAAAGAAAGCCGCGATTTCAGTGTTCTCATCCTGGATGATGAGCTTACGCCGAACCAGCAGCGGAACCTGGAAGAAGCCCTGAACATTAAAGTAATCGACCGTGCCGCGCTGATTCTGGATATATTCGCCAAACGCGCCCGCACCCACGAGGGGCGTCTTCAGGTGGAGCTGGCCCAGCACCAGTATCTTCTGCCGCGTCTGGCCGGACAGTGGCGACACCTGGAAAGGCTCGGCGGCGGTATCGGCACCAGGGGCCCCGGGGAATCACAGCTGGAGACAGACCGCCGCCTGATACGCCGCAAGATACAGCATCTTAAAGAGCAGACCGAGACGATAAGGAAACACCGCGCCCTCTATCGCAAAAAGCGCCGGAAGAGCGGCATGCCCGTGGTAGCGCTGGTCGGCTATACCAACGCCGGTAAAAGCACGTTACTGAATGCCCTCTGCCAGGCGAATATTTACGCGGACGACCGTCTCTTTGCCACCCTGGACCCCACCACCCGCCGGCTGGCGCTCCCTGATAAAAACACAGTGCTGGTTACCGATACCGTCGGTTTTATACGCAAGCTCCCGCCGACTATTATTAGTGCTTTCCGGGCTACCCTGGAAGAGCTTGGCGAGGCCACTCTGCTGCTGCACGTGGTAGACCTTTCTTCACCGGATGCGCCGGAGCAGTGCCAGACTGTCGAGGATATCCTTGGGGAGCTGGGGCTGGCCGATAGACCGCGCATTACGGCGCTGAATAAGATAGATTTACTGCTGGATAGCGGCAGGGAATGGGATGAAAAATCGGCGCTGGACTATTTCTCAAATGAGGAAGTTCGCGCCGAAGATAATACGGTGCATATTTCCGCTATTAAAGGGTGGGGTTTAACCTCGCTTCTGGAGATAGTGGCCAAAAGACTGGCCAGCGATAGGGTCGGAAAGTTGACATAATAACAGACGAAAGA
>Ga0315552_1001522_pt1 | contig 14054 bp, 11 predicted proteins | sample SalMarSW160170MG_2_FD_203102 | JGI IMG/M metagenome (GOLD analysis project Ga0315552, IMG submission 203102) | Salt marsh sediment microbial communities from the Plum Island Ecosystem LTER, Massachusetts, United States - Salt Marsh Sediment SW1601-70 ...
GAACCTGATCACCTTTTTCGGTCCCAGGCGGTATGATTTCAGCTGTCCCTTCTTTTCCCAACGTCTCACTGTAACCGGATGCACATTCAGAAGATGCGCCACCTCATTTACGGTAAGCATTTTGTCGATATATTCTTCCACAGCTGACATAGATTACACGACTCCCTTTCCATAAACATTACTAAACTTATTTACTCATTGATAAACTTTAGTATACAGGTGTTATATTACATAAGTCCTATTACAAAGGTGTTACGAACAGCCCCATAACGATTACAGAAATGTTACAGAATCATTACAGTGTATTATCATGCGCTTTCCTGGCAACACGACAGCATTGGACAACCCCCTGAATGGTCTAATCACACCAAATGACGGCATTGATCTGCTCCCCGAAAACTGGAACTATTTTGGGGGCAGGTCACTTGACAGCATCGTTCCCTCTGCTATAGTCTGGGGTATTATCAATAATTCAATCAGGGAGGTAGAACTGTGGTAAGAAAAGAAATCACAGGGAAAATAGTCAGCTATTTCAAATCAGACCAGTGGCAACGGTTCATGAAGATGCTCACCCAGACAGACGACCCGATGTATCATATGCATATATATGTGGAAAACAGCATCCACCCCGAGTCCCTGTCCAAGCTGTTCACGGAATATCATGAGCTGAAGGGCATTGTTCTGGACCGGGGTATCAAATTCTCCGGTCTTCCCGGCGTCGGCATGTTCATCAATGTTCAGCCTGTAGATTCTAAAACCGGCCGGTTTCTGGCAAACTATGAATTATTCTGGTTTTATAACCCGAATGTGCTTATTGGGCCAGCAGAAATTCGGCCGGACATAGACCTGAATAAAACTCCTCTGTACAAAGACGTTCAGGAGGATAATGTGCATGGCTGGGGCAAAAAGTTCATGGACGACTACTACAAGCAATTTGATTTCAAGTGCGTGGGGCCACACGAAGAGGCCGAGATACGCAACTATTTCAAGTCTGATCATTTTAAGAAATGGCTCAGACTGATTGATGACTCTCCCGCTGACCATGTTCATTGCAACGTAGAGATTAATTTTGACCCCGGGGTTCTGAAAATGTACGCTGTAGAGGCCTTAGAGGAAGTGGGCCTGAAAATTGACTGGGTTATACCCAACGTGTTTCGTGTGCCGTCAGGTTATCGGGGTAAACTGATTTTCCTGTGCGCACATCCAGAGTGGCAACACGATATCTGCTGGGACTTTAACCCGGATGTAGTCATCAGGCCAGCTACCAAGCCATTCGTCGGGCAGAGAATGCCGGCTGATGGAGATATTACCTTTGACTTCAACCTTCACAGCGATTTTGAAGCATCGCTGGCGGAAGGCGAGTACGTGAAGCTAACTGATGATGAGATCAGCGAAATTCTGTCTCAGGTATAAACATATACCAGCAACATCAGCCTGAGTGTAATGAGATACTCCTAATCAGTGGCGGGAAGTCGCCGGAAAAAAGTTATCCGTTGACGTTCGCTGATTATGAGATTGGTTAAATCACTGAAGCGGCTCAACGTTCATTATCAGGTGCCCGCTCTCTTCATCAAGCCTCTCTACCATTCTGACCCCAGCAATCTCTCCAACAACTATAACCAGCCGTGTCTGAATGGGATTCCCGCCCTCTATCAAATGCCCTCCGCAAATCTTACCGTCAGTGTCAGCAAATAGACCGTGAATATGATAGTCCATCTCGCCTTTAGCCGAGTCATAAATGAATCCCTCAAGGCTCATAACCTGCAATGGGCCTGGGATTACTTTGGGTGGGCCGAAATCGGCGCCGGTCTTTGATGTTTTACTCACTATCACATTCTCAATCGTCAACTGTCGCAGGCTACCAACGGTTGATAAAATTGCGGCGTAGCGAATCCCGTTATTACGGCAGGCTTCTTTAAGACTTGCCACCAAGTCCTCACCGGTCGGCAACTGTACCGGTAATACTTTGCCTATACGGCCACAAACGCCCCTGCTTTTAGGTTCTACCAAGTTTCCTTTGCTCCTTTCTATCTATTCAGTGACTAAAAACTTTAGCTAATATATCACTACTACCTGAGTTAGTCAATCGGAGTGCCAATGCAAACTCAAGGTGCATCACAATGAGTCAGACAAAGCATCAAGGAGGCAGGAGAAGCCTTTTAATAGAATTTGTTGACAGGCTTTTATACAGATAGTAACATTTACTCAGCCAACACTTGAAAGAAAATATAACTTAGGAGATTCAAACATGCAAATAAAAGGCTGGGTTGCTATTGTTACTGGAGGTGCCAGCGGTATTGGGCGCCAGACTTCACTGCGGCTTGCCAAGGAAGGCGCCAAAGTGGCCATAGTGGATAAAAATAGAGAGGGAGCTAACAAAGTCGTTGAAGAAATCAAAGCTCTAGGAGGAGAGGCGCTAGCCCTGGAGGTGGATATAACAGATCTGGATGAGGCTCACCAGATGGCCAAAGCGGTACTGGACAAATTTGGCCAGGTAGACATATTAGCCAACATCGCCGGGGGAGCTTTCCCAAGCAAGATGGGGTCCTTTGCCCAATCGAATAGAGAGGTATGGGATCTGAATATTAATCTCAATCTATTCGGAACATTTAATTGCACACGCGCCATTGTCAACCATATGATGGAGAGAAAAAAGGGCAAGATTGTAAATATTGCCTCCGTTGCCGGGATGGTGGGTCAGGCAACTACGGCTGATTATGCTGCTGCCAAAGGTGGAATCATCGCTTTCACCAAGTCATTGGCCAAAGAACTGGCACCTTACGGGATAAATGTCAACTGTGTTTCCCCAGCCTTTACCGGAACGGGACGGGTTCTCAGCATGCCAAAAGAGTTCTTGCAGAAGCAGATCGATTTTATTCACCTGCACAGATATGGCGAACCAGAGGAAATAGCCAACGTGGTAGTCTTTCTGGCTTCGGATGAAGCCAGTTTCGTAACGGGAGCTAACTACGTCGCCGATGGTGGCATAACCTTATCATACTAGACATACTCAGCCGCTGACAAAAGCTCGCGGCGCAAAATGACTGACGGCCAGGTATAGGCTCTCTGTTTTAGATTACGCGGCAGCCCTCTGGACAATCGAATTATTATCGCAGGCCAGAGGGCTGCTATTTGTTCTTTTTACTGCGCTACTTTATCATCATATTGGGCAGCCAGAGGATTATCTGAGGGAAAACGGCACATAAAACTATCCCAATAATTATCAGCGCAACGAACGGAATTACCCCGCGAATAATATGAGCGGTGGTTACTCCCCATTCCGGCTTTGATATACCCTTCAAAAAGAAGATGGCATAGGCGAAGGGAGGTGTCATAAATGACATCTGAAGGTTAACGCAGACCATCAAGGCAAACCAGATCGGGTCAAAGCCCAGGACATCGCCGATGGGAGTTACAATAGGAACCATAACAAACAGGATGCCCATCCAGTCAATGAACATCCCCAGGATGAAGATGATAAACATGATGACCCAAAAGGCTCCCCACCTGCCGCCCGGCATGGCCAACACCAGGTTGGTAACCACGTCGCCACCACCCACTCTCAGAAAAGTACCGGTAAACATGGTGGCTCCCCAGACAATGAGAAATGCCATGCAGGTAATTTTCAATGTTTGAAGCATGCTCTTGGTGAGTGTTTCCCAAGTTAGCCGGCGGTAGGCCAAGGCTAGAATTGTGGCAGCGAGAGCACCGAGAGCGGCCGCTTCAGTTGGTGCGGCGATGCCGAAGAAGATGCTGCCCAACACCGCCAGTATTATGAAGACCGGAGGCACCAGTCCACCAAGCAGAATGCTAATCTTCTTCAATATGGGGACCGCTCGCTCTTCGGGCGGCATTGGCGGGCCATCTTCAGGTCTGATAATGCATCGAATGCCAATATACGAAATATACAGGACGGAAAGTAATAAACCTGGCATAAAGGCACCCATCATCAGCTTACCCACCGACAGGCTTGACATGGGGCCATAGAATACCAGCATAACACTGGGCGGTATGAGTATGCCCAGTGTGCCGCCGGCGCACACCGAGCCGGTAGCCACCTCACGACTGTACCCTCGCTGGAGCATACTGGGAAGGGCAATCAGCCCCATCATAATGGTTGAGGCGGCGATGATGCCAACGCAGGCGGCCAAAATGGTGCCCATCAATACCGTGGCTATGGCCAGACCTCCCCTCAACCCCCCAAGCCACAGATAGAGAGCCCCGAAAAGCCTCTCAGCAGTTCCTGAGATTTCCATCATGTTGCCCATAAAAATAAACAACGGCACCGCCAGCAGGACGTAACTGGACATCAGCCCTAACACACGCAAGGGGAACATTTTGAAGACCATGGGGCCCAGAAACAGGATGCCGGCAAACAAACCGACGCCGCCGATGACGATGGCCAAAGGATAACCAAAAAGTATACCAACCAGCAATCCCCCAAACATTAATATAGTTATTATCTCGGGGCTCAGCTCTACCAAGGCTCTGCACCTCCCTTCATAAAGCTCCTCAGGTCTCTCAAGAAGGTGGCTACCCCCTGAACACACAGGAGGATAAAGCCAATCGTGATTGCAGTCATATATGGCCAGACCACTGGATACCAGATACTGTTAATGTCATACTTTTTCACGACAAAGGCTTCCCAGGTGTATGCTCCAAAGTAATAGGCAAGCAGGCCATATAGAGGGAAAAAGAAAATGATGGTAAAAACCAAATCTATGAGCAGTCTAACTTTAAGTGGCAATTTAGTATATATAACGTCAACTCTTACGTTGCCGCCAACCGAGTGCACATAGGCCAACCCGAAAGTCGATAAAGCGGCTCCCATCATATAGCTCAAGGCGTATGACCAGTTTGTAGGCGCGTTAAAAAGATATCTCATGAAGACGTCGTAACAGATGCTAACTGTTAATAGAATGACTAGCCACGACGCTATCTTGGCGATCCGCTCGCTGTTTGAGGTTATACCATTATAAAAACTCCTCATTATAAACCTCTTTAGAACCTGAATATCCCAATTAAAAGTTTAGGAGAGAGATATATGCCCATTAACCAACCGGAACCTTTGGTAGCCCCCAAACAGAGCGAGGGCTACCAAAGGCAAGACTTGCTCAGGCTAGTTACCTAGTCATATATCGAGTATTTCAGGGTCGTCGCGTTCTTTCCCGCTTTGAAGGTTTTCACGAACGCCTGCTTGTTTTGCCATATCTCATTGAACAGCGGGTCGTCGGCGGCATACCCTTCCGTAATCTCCTTAGTCCGCTTGGCAATTTCCGCCTGGAGCTCGTCGCTGACGTAGACGATAGTGGTGCCGTAATCGCGGTACTTCTGTATGGCCGCGCTGTCACTGAGAAGCAGTTCGTTTCTGAACTCGTAACTATGGGCCTCAATAGCCACTATCAGTAGCTGTTGCAGGTCAGCGGGCAGTTTGGCCCAGGATTCACGGTTTACCTTGATGGTATGACTGGCGGCCGGGGAATGGATGCCGGGGAGCATCATGTATTCCATTATCTCGTGGAAACCCATCGGCCAGTTTACCGCAGGGCCAGCGTATTCGAAGCCGTCAATGACGCCTTTCTCCGCAGCCTGGTAGACCTCTCCTCCAGGTATGGTTACCACGGAAGCCCCAAAGGTTCCCAGCACCTCAGCCCAGAGACCAATGGTGCGGAACTTGAGGCCCTTCAGGTCTGCGGCTGTTTCCAGAGGCTTGTGGGCATAACCAAACACTTCCTGTCCTTCTGTCAGCAAGCCGATTACCAGCCCATAGTCCTCAAATACCTTGCGGGCATAATCCATACCATCGCCAAGGTAATACCAGGCACTATCTTCGTCACACGTGGTGCCGGCTGGATAGCCCGAAGCACCCAGCAGCAAGGCTGACTTTCCCACGATACCCATCTCGGCACCAAGGTCGGAATGGCCCATGTCAAGTATGCCGTCTCTCACCGCTTCGGTCTGTTCGTAGGTGGGGACAATCTCATTGCAGGGATGAAGATTGATGATGAACCTGCCTTCGGACGCCTCCTCTATGAAGTCGCAGAGTTTCTGGTGAAACATGGTATACGTTGCCGACCCAACGGGGTGAAGAGTCTGATATTCCCACTTAATCACTTCAGCTGGTTGGGCCGGGGCCGGGGCTGGGGCAGGAGCCGGGGCTGGGGCAGGAGCAGGTGCCGGTGCCGGTGCCGGTGCCGGAGCCGGGGCAGGGGCTGGGGCCGGGGCGGGAGCAGGCGCAGGGGCTGGTTTCGCACAGGCAGCGGTAATGCCGCTGATTAAAACCACGACTAATACCAGAGATAGTATTAGTTTACCTTTCATATTCTCCTCCTTTGTATAGGATACCTCGCCTTTTCAATGTATTTATGAAGTCTATCACCCCCTTTCATTCAAAAATACAAAGAAGTATAAAGAAAAAGAGCGCTGCTTGCCGGGAGTTGAGTTCGGCTACAGCGCTCTAATTAATTTTACCTGCATCCTTCTAGAACCTGTTTAAAAAACACACACCGATTACACTCAATTATACCCTCATTTACATGATTGTCAATACTTAAATGAATCCCAGTCACTATTAAAGCTAAGTTATGGAACAATAGCTTGTTTTGTTACCTCATTTTGGCTAAAGCGGCTCCCTCTCAATTGTCATAACTACATTCCGCATGCCCACAATCTTGCGATGAAACATCTTAACAAAATATGCGACTTTACCTTTCGCCAGAATATATTTATGATATAACAAGGTTATGAATAAACTGACAGGAATCGGATGCCTGAGGTGTTAATCATAAAGACACCTGCTTTGTACCGTTAAAGATTTAATCAAAAAGAAAGGAGAGAAGGATAAAATGAGGGTCGTTACATTTAAGAAAGAGGGGTCTGGCAACAGGATTGGACTTATACACGGGGGTAAAATCGCTGACCTGAGAGCTGCGTTTGAAAAGTCGCTTTCGGAGGGAAAGGATATTCCAGCCGAAAGGGCAAAAGATAATGCGAGCCAGCAAGTTCCTGACTCCATGACTGACTTAATCAGTCGCGGGGATGATGGTATCAGATGCATTAAACAGGCGTACGAATTTCTTGATAGTTCAGATGAAAAGAGGCTGTCGCTGGCACGCTCTTCCAGCGGGGAAAGGATAATCTATGAAAAAGACGAAGTCCAAATACTCAAACCTCTGGAAGTATTCAGGGCTTTGAATGTTGGCGCGAACTACAATGCCTATCTGTCCATGATGAAAATCGTTGAGCCATTCAAGGGGACGGTTGAAACGTTTTGGAAACTGCCGCAAACGGTAATTGGCCCGGATGAAGAGATACTATGGCCGGTATCGTGTGAGCAGGTCTCCTGCGAAATGGAACTGGGCGTGATAATTGGCAAAAAGATAAAACGCGTCTCAAAAAATAACGCATTGGATTGCGTCTTTGGCTACACGGTCGTGAACGACGTAACCGCCATAGACCTGATAAAGCGAGGGCTTGGCGGAGGCAGAGAAGGGCTTCCCGGATTTTTCTACCTCTGTCTGGCAAAATCATTTGATACCTTTGAACCGATAGGCCCCTGCATTACCTTAAAGGATGAAATTCCCGACCCTCAGAACCTGAATGCGGAGTACCGGGTTAATGGTGAACTAAAAGTGAAGGGAAGTACTTCGGATATGCGGCTCAATGTGGCCGAAATAATCGAGTTTATCTCTCAGGATATTACTCTTTACCCCGGTGACCTGGTTGCCACCGGCGCCATGGCAACTGAAGAATACGCACCTCAGGTCAATGTCCGGATTGGAGATAAAATCGAAATGGAGATAGACAGAATCGGCGTTTTGAAAAACCGCATTGCCAAGTAGGGTGGAAAGCGTATAAATATATAGCATTGCTCTGTTATAAATGAAAACAGCCGGGGAGGTACTTGCATGCCGAGGAGAGATGATATCAAGAAGGTAATGATAATTGGCTCCGGACCTATTGTTATCGGTCAGGCATGCGAGTTTGACTACTCTGGAACCCAGGCCTGTAAAGCGCTCCGCAGCCTGGGTTACGAAATCGTGTTGGTAAATTCAAACCCGGCGACGATTATGACAGACCCCAGCATGGCAGACGTTACGTATATCGAACCGCTTAACCTTGAATCGGTGACTGAAATTATAAAGCAGGAGCGCCCGGATGCCCTCCTGCCAAACCTTGGCGGACAGACGGCTCTTAACCTCAGTGCCGAACTGGCACGCGCTGGCGTGCTTGATAAATATGGCGTTAAGGTAATCGGCGTCGAGGTAGATGCCATCATTCGAGGTGAAGACAGGACCGCCTTTAAAGAGACCATGAATCGACTTGGCATAGAAATGCCGCGCAGCGAAGCTGTTTATCGCGTTGAGGATGCCGAACAGGTGGCGGCTGAGCTTGGCTATCCCGTTGTGGTTCGCCCTGCCTATTGCCTGGGCGGGACGGGCGGAGGTCTTGTGTACAACGTGGAAGAACTACGTACCGTTGCCAGTCGCGGCATTGCCGCCAGTCTCATCGGCCAGGTGCTCATAGAAGAATCAGTGTTGGGCTGGGAAGAACTGGAGCTTGAGGTGGTTCGCGACGCCAAGAATCAAATGATAACGGTATGCTTCATTGAAAACGTTGACGCCATGGGGGTGCACACCGGCGACTCCTTCTGCACGGCGCCGATGCTTACCATCGACGAGGAGCTCCAAAAACGGCTTCAGGAGTATTCATACCGGATAGTCGAGGCAATAAAAGTAATCGGCGGGACAAACATTCAGTTCGCGCACGACCCTGAGACTGACCGCGTGGTGGTTATTGAAATCAATCCCAGGACCTCACGCTCATCAGCCCTGGCATCGAAGGCAACGGGCTTCCCCATCGCGTTCGTATCGTCAAAGCTGGCGGGCGGTCTTACCATGGATGAAATCCCCTACTGGCGCGAAGGTACCCTGGAAAAATATACGCCGTGGGGAGACTACGTCGTGGTCAAGTTTGCCCGCTGGGCCTTTGAGAAATTCAAAGACGCCGAGGACAGGTTGGGGACACAGATGCGGGCCGTTGGGGAGGTAATGAGCATCGGCAAAACCTACAAAGAGGCCCTGCAAAAATCGATACGCTCCCTGGAAACCGGACGATATGGACTTGGATTTGCCAATGATTTCCATGAAAAATCGCTGGGCGAACTCATGGAGTTACTGAATGAGTCTTCCAGCGAACGCCAGTTCATCATGTACGAAGCGTTGCGGAAAGGTGCCGATATACAGGCTCTTCACGAAAAGACCTACCTCAAACCGTGGTTTATCAGCCAGATGAAAGAGCTGGTTGAACTGGAGGAGCAGATACTGCGGTATCGGGGAAAACCCCTGCCGGATGAACTGCTGGCACAGGCGAAAAAAGACGGCTTTGCCGACCGATACCTTTCTCAATTGCTCGGCGTACCGGAAAAAGAAATACGGCAGAAACGGGTGTCCCTCGGAGTGAGAGAGGCATGGGACGCCGTGCCGGTGAGTGGCGTCGAGAATGCCGCCTATTACTACTCAACCTACAATGGCCCGGACAAGACAACGAGCAGCGACCGCAAGAAGGTAATGGTTCTCGGTGGAGGGCCGAACCGCATCGGCCAGGGAATCGAATTTGATTACTGCTGCGTGCATGCCGCCTTTGCCCTGCATGATGAAGGTTACGAGACGATAATGGTGAACTGCAATCCGGAGACCGTTTCCACCGATTATGACACCTCGGATAAACTGTATTTCGAGCCTTTAACCGTGGAAGATGTGCTGAGCATCTATGAAAAGGAACAGCCGGAGGGTGTCATTGTCCAGTTTGGTGGTCAAACACCGCTGAATACAGCCAATGAACTGGCCGAGGCAGGGGTGAAAATACTGGGTACATCGCCGGAATCCATAGACCTCGCCGAAGACAGGGACAGGTTTCGGAAAAGAATGCGAGAGATGGGCATCCCGATGCCTCCGTCAGGGATGGCCAGCAACCTGAAAGAGGCGCTCGATGTCGCCAAACAAATCGGCTACCCGCTGATGGTGCGGCCCTCGTACGTTCTCGGCGGGCGCGGAATGGAAGTGGTTTACGATGAAGACATGTTGAAGGAATACGTCGCCGCCGCCGTGGGCGTAACCCCTGACCGACCAATCCTGATTGATAAGTTCCTGGAAAATGCCATTGAGGCTGAAGCTGACGCGCTTGCCGATGGACAGGATGCATTTGTCCCGGCGGTCATGGAGCACATAGAACTGGCCGGCGTGCATTCCGGAGACTCCGCCTGTGTAATCCCTCCCGTAAGCCTGTCACAGAAACATATAGACACGATTTACGACTACACGAAGAAGATTGCCCGGGAGCTAAACGTAGTGGGGCTAATGAATATGCAGTATGCTATAGCCAGGGACACGGTGTACGTGCTCGAAGCAAATCCCAGAGCTTCCCGAACTGTCCCGCTGGTATCGAAAGTATGCAATGTCTCTATGGCCAGAATAGCCACTCAGTTAATGCTGGGCAATAAATTGAGCGAGCTCAACATCAAGCCACTGGCAATCCCGCATTTCGGGGTTAAGGAAGCGGTATTTCCGTTTAATATGCTGCCAGAAGTAGACCCGATACTGGGACCGGAGATGAGGTCGACGGGCGAGGTGCTTGGAATCGCCAATTCCTTTGGTTTAGCCTTTTTTAAAGCAGAATTAGCCGCGCAGCAGATTCTTCCGGAAAAAGGAACCGTTTTAATAACGGTATCGCCCAAGGATAGGCCGGCCGTTCGCGACGCAGCCAGACAGTTCGCCGAGCTGGGTTTCAATATAAAAGCGACTCAAGGCACCAACGAATTCCTCGATGGCCAGGGCATAAAATCGGAACTGATATTGAAGATGCACGAAGGACGGCCAAATATCGTCGATGCGATTATGAATGGCGAAATTCACCTGGTAATTAATACTCCAAGCGGTAAATTAAGTCAGTACGATGATTCCTACATACGTAAGGCGGCGATAAAATACAAGGTTCCTTATATCACAACCCTGGCAGCCGCCATGGCGGCTGCCAAAGGCATCGCGGCGCACCGAAAGGCTAAGTCAGGGGTCAAATCCCTGCAACGCTATCATGCTGATATCACGCAGAAAGGAACATGGCAGCGGAAAAGATACTGATTATCAGCAGCGAGCAGGGCCTGGTTAAGCTGGTCAGGCAGGCAATGGGCGGAACCTTCGAGGTGGTCAGGGCAGCACGCGATTTGAACGATGGGCGGGACTTTGCCGGACATGTCATGCTGAAGTCGGCAAGCTCAGCCAGCTTTCTGAACAGCAATGCGCCAGATATCAGTGTTCCCGAAGAGATAATCAGAAAACTGGGAGGCCTTTCCAGGGAAGAACTCCTTGCCGCCAGCCAGCAAATAACCGTTGAATTTATTAAAAAGGCGAAGTCACTGTGCCAGGGAGTCCACCTGGTACCAATGGGCTGGGAGAGATTCATTCCGACTATTGCGGAGACTGTCGCCGGATGAACGTAAGCATACAGCTTGCCTGACAGCCCCTAGAGATAAAGCGACTCAGAGGCGCAGTGATTAAATGGGGCGCCGGGACTGTTGAATGAAACGGGGTTGGTGGTGCCCTTTCAATTTGTTTGTTTTTAAATATTGATTAAGGAGGAGTTTCTATAATGAAGGTTTTAGGTATAGTATGTAGCCCTCGAAAAGGGGGGAATACCGAAGTTTTGATGCGGGAAGCTCTAGCTGGCGCACAGACCTGTGGTGCAGAGACCGAGCTATTAACTATCTGGGATAAAGATATAAAACCTTGCGACGGATGTTTATCATGCGAGAAGACCGGTAAATGCCACATAAAAGATGACGTACAGGAGATTTATCCCAAACTTCTGGAGGCTGATGGCATTATTTGGGGCACGCCGGTCTACTTTTTTAATGCGACCGCCCAGGCCAAGATACTTATTGACCGCTCCTATGCCTTATATGCAAACAGTAACAGATTGACGAACAAGGTCGGGGGTTTAATATCAGTCGGAGCGAGTTTAGGGAATGTGGGCGTGTGGAACCTGTTCAACACTTTCTTTTCGGTACACCACATGCTTTCAACTGACTTCGTCTATGGTTACGCAAGAAAAAAGGGAGACGTTAACAAAGATAAGCACGCAATGAAAGCGTCAAGAGAGTTAGGCCGACAAATCGTATTGATAGCAGAGCGGAAATTTCAGTACCCGGAAGAGTATGACGTGGCTATCTATCGCTTTGTGAAAAGAGAGCACGGCATTGACAATTGCGTTTCCAAGGATAGATTTACCGATTAAGCATTCGGGGCATTAAATAAAAAACAGGCACAGCGCGCCTCTGGCATCGCCGTCACGGCTGCTCCTCCACCGGGACTGGTACGCCGGACACTACCTCGCCGACGATGGCCTCCAGAGAGCGGCCCTTCAGTCTCGCCTCCGTTTTAGAAATCAGGCGATGCGCCAAAACGGGAGCTGCCAGATACTTCACATCATCCGGCATCACGTAGTTCCGTCCCCGAATCGCTGCCAGAGCTTGCGATGCCAGATAAAGCCCTAATGAGGCGCGCGGACTTGCCCCCAGTCTGATGCCATCGTGACCTCGCGTTGCCCTGGTAATGGCCGTGACATACTTGCGGACTGATTCCTCCACGTACACCTGGTGGCACAGCTTCTGAAGCTCCAGCAGCTCTGCCGCCTCCAGAACGCTGGTCAGACTATCCAGCGGATTTTCCTGCTGGAATCGGGATAGAATGGTCCCCTCCTCATCTTCAGAGGGGTAACCCAGGCTGACTCTGAGAAGAAAGCGGTCAAGCTGTGCCTCGGGCAAAGGGAACGTGCCTTCAAGCTCAATGGGGTTCTGGGTAGCGATAACCAGAAACGGGCGTGGCAGGGGCATCGTCTCCAGGTCAACGGTAACCTGTTGTTCCTGCATTGCCTCCAGCATGCACGACTGCGTGCGCGGGGTAGCCCGGTTTATCTCGTCCACCAGCACTACGTTGGCCATAATCGGGCCCGGCCGGAATTCAAACCCGGAAGTCTTCTGGTTAAAGTAGTGTATGCCGGTAACATCCGAGGGAAGCAGGTCCGGGGTTGACTGAATCCTCCTGAAGCGGCAGTCCAGCGATTTGGCCACCGCCTTGGCGAGCATGGTCTTTCCGATGCCGGGGACATCCTCAATCAGCACATGCCCCTCACACAATAAAGCCACCAGGACCAGTTCTATAGCCTCTTTCTTACCGACGATAACCTTGCTGACATTACCGACCAGTTTACCGGCCGCCTCCTTTATTTGTTGACTCACATCTTTATTAGCCGCTTCGCGCATTTAGATTTGCCTCCTGTTCTTCAAATGATTTTGTCTTAACCTACGCCAGCTATGTCTCAGCTGGTCCAGTTCATCTTCAGTCGGTAACCACATACCATAGCGCGTCCTGATGTACTGCTGAGTAATCAAGCCCAAATCGTCCTGGGCCTCCGGCAGCACGCCTGCCAGAGCGTAGTAATATTCATGCGGGGTCTGGGAACTGTGCCGTGGGAAACCGCCGGCGGCCGCCCAGCTCAGCAACCGCCGATAAATCTGGCGAACCGAGTCTATTTCCGGTAGAACGTGCTTGGCTCTGGTTCCCAGCCCTGGCAGTCTCAATTTCAGCAACTTCTGGAGGATGCGCTTCAACAAGTTCAATAAATCGGTTGTAAAAGCGCCGGGCAGTGTCTCAAACTCGGCTCCAGACATGCCCGCCAGCCTGCGGCGCAGCCAGCGAAATATTTCGGATGAGACCCGCCACAGGGCGAAAAGGAGGAAGCCGACCACCATCACCGTCCACCCTATCCGGAGACCGCTTCGCACTGCCTCAGGCATCCGCAGAAGTTCCGCCCAATCCGGCTCCTCCGGCGGTGGGGGCACAGACTCCCCGGGCAGCGGCCCTATTGAAGATGGTTCCGGCTCAGGGAAAAGGCTGATGATAAAGGCAATCGCTTTGGCAATGAGCCCACAGACCCATCTGGCAGCCTCCACAACGAATTGAAGTAACTCAGGAGTTATCACCACGCTGACGAGCAAA
>Ga0315552_1001527_pt1 | contig 14024 bp, 17 predicted proteins | sample SalMarSW160170MG_2_FD_203102 | JGI IMG/M metagenome (GOLD analysis project Ga0315552, IMG submission 203102) | Salt marsh sediment microbial communities from the Plum Island Ecosystem LTER, Massachusetts, United States - Salt Marsh Sediment SW1601-70 ...
ACCTGCCCAGGGTGGCATTTAACATGGACAGTTTGTTTCGTAAAGCCGGGGCACACGGGAAACAGGCATTGACTCTCAGCATGGGGTTTGGTTGCAATGCTGCAGGAGTTATTGCCGCACGGGTCATCGACAGTCCGCGCGAAAGGTTAATTGCTATTATCACCAACAATTTCTCGTTATGTAATGGGCGTTGGCCCACCCAGATACTCATAGCGACCATTTTTATCGGGGGTATTGTTCCTGCACATTGGGCAGGATTGGTTTCTGCAGGCGCTGTGGTGGGGGTAGCGGTACTTGGGATAGTGTTCAGTCTTATTGTTTCATGGGGTCTGAGTAAATCTGTCTTACGGGGAGAAGCCTCTGCCTTCAGTCTTGAATTACCTCCCTACCGTCGGCCACGCATATTGCAAACCTTATACACTTCTTTAATCGACCGTACTATTTTTGTGCTGTGGCGGGCTATCGTTTTTGCCATTCCTGCAGGGGTTGTAATCTGGCTCGTAGCCAATATACACATTGGGGAACTCACTCTTGCCGGACATTTCATACAATGGATAAATCCTTTCGCGTTTGTTATCGGACTCAACGGAGTAATATTGCTGGCTTATATCATTGCCATCCCTGCAAATGAAATTGTAATCCCCACAGTACTGATGCTGACAGTGTACAATAGCGGACTTATCGCTGTCGGTTCAGGCGCTGGCGTTATGTTCGAACTTGATTCTGCTGCTGATACCGGAAATATCCTGCATGCCGGAGGCTGGACACTGCTTACAGGTATTAACCTTATGCTTTTCAGTTTGTTGCATAACCCATGTGCAACAACGATATACACTATATTCAAAGAAACCAGGAGTGTAAAATGGACACTTGTTTCAACATTTCTTCCTCTGGTGTTGGGTCTGATTATTTGTTTTTTTACAACCCAGATCTGGTTTTTGTTGGTGAGGTGACCACTAATATCAGATTATTGTATAAAGTTACCGGATCGGTTAATATTGAGTGCGTTGGCGTATTCTGCCGACCTTGTGTTTTTATAGCATAAAATGGTTCAATTTTATTAAAATTGTAAAAAAATTTACGATTAGCGTTTTCTCTTTTTTCATGCGTAAATTTCCCCCGCTTCAATTGAATACTTTATATGCCATAATAATAGCTGCAGCAAGAGTTGTTATTGCAAAGAGAATTTTCAGCAATTTTGGTTTTGTCATGATGGCAATACTGCCTCCGATAAGACCTCCGATGGCTCCGCCAATTGCCAGAGGAACAGCAATCCGGTAATCAAAATGCCCTGCAACGGCATGCCCTATAAAACCGGATAACGCCGAAACGGCTACTAATGTACTTCCCGTGGCAACTGCATTTTTCATTGGTACTCTACACGCCAATACGAGTACAGGAACCATAAAGGACCCTCCAGATATACCTACCATTCCTGCTATAAATCCAAAAACTAAAAGCGTGGGCATAACGATTAGAAGATTAACAGAATAAGTAAGTGATTTATAAAACGATTTTATATTCAAATACTTCCAACCTGTTTTTATCGCCTCATCCGGATTGCCTTTAAAGGGGTTTAGCATTATAATAGCAAGGAAGAAAAGCAAAACAGACAAAATAAGTTTTAGCCATTTTCCTTCTATGTAATCAGAAAAAAATCCTCCTGCAAGAGCCGATATTCCGATTAAGATGCCAAAAAGAACAGCTAATTTCCATTCCACAAATTTTTTTCTTCCAAAAACCAACATGGCAAAAAAGGCCGCTGTAAACAGAATAAACTGAGCGGATGCAGCAGCAATGTGCATATCAATTCCTGATAATACTAAGGCAATTATGAAAAAATTACCTCCGCCATGACCTGTCATGGTCATAAATACGGCAATAACTAATATAATCAGAGCTAATAACCAGATATTCATTCGCTGATTGTTTTTTTCAGCTCGTTCATAAATGTAAATTTATTTAGTTGTGTTAATGATGATTTGGTATTTTATACTTGTCGGAACATTTTTAATTTCAGGTTTTTTTACTTTTGCCTTTTTACTTTTTACTTTACATCAGACTGATTTATTACTTTTTTGGTACACAACACAAATTCCAGTTTGCCTAAGTTACTCTTCTCTTTTTCCCTTTATGAATAAGAAAACCCTCTTTTGATTTCCCGAATAAATAAATCCGTTTCTTTCTACTACTGTAACCAATTTTTTCTCTGAAAGCCAGGGAGTTTTTTCAATAGCAAGTATACCTTCGGGTTTTAAGACACGATATAGCTCAGAAAAAATATTCCCCAGCCATTCAGTATGATGAACAAAACCAAAAAGAAACGTAACATCTGCACTTTTATCCGGCAATCCGGTCCTGGTTGCATCGGCAAAAATAGTTTCAATATTTCCTATTTTTTCTTTTTTTACCTTTTCCTGAACACTTCCTATAGCTAACGGGTGATTATCCAATGCATAAACAACTCCTTTTTTACCTACTATTTTTGCTGCAGGTATTGTGAAAAATCCGGGACCGCATCCTATTTCTAATACTGTTTGTCCAGATTTAAGCCCGGCTGCTTTTAAGCTTTTAAAGGGATCTTTAAATATCCACAGAAGTGGGTTATCATGTATCAAAGACATAATTTTAAAAGCAAAATTTGGCATTTTTTCTGATTTTGACGTATTTCTCATCCTCATTTAACATTTTTAGTGAAAGTAACTGTATAAAGAGCTATATATAGAATCGAAAATTTCATCAATTTCAGGCAATTCAGGCAACGCATCCCTGATCAGTCCGGAATAAAAAAGGCATGTTTCTGTTTCTTCCCGGGGCAATGAAGGACGGTTATGGTATTTTACCTCTTCCTCCCATGCCTCTTCCACCACCCATTCCTCTTCCCATTCCACTACCCATTCCACTACCCATTCCTCTTCCCATTCCTCTGCCATCTCTATGTCCCGTGCCCATGCCTTTTCCTGTTCCACGTCCTCCATCGCTCCCGCCTGCTTTACGGGCTGAATGAATACTATCTTTTAATGTCGGCTCTTTCAATATCGGAACTTCATCATTCTTAACTTTTCTTACTGCCTCATTAACAGGTATATTACGGCACAGGTAAACTTTACAGCCGTAAGATAATACCTCGCTAAATGATGACGGGCCGATATTACCGACAATAATCTTTTTTACAGCCGGGGTAATAAATTTCCCAATGTTTTGATCTTCATCTTTACTTACCCCTGTGAAGACTTCATACTCCATGGTAAGCGGATCAATTATCATGAAATATCCGGAATGACCGAATCTGCCTGATACTTTTGAATCCAATGTATCACCTGATGATGCAACTAAATATTTTTCCATAATCAGAATCTTTTTTATATTGTTAAATTGTTAATATAATACATAATAAAATTCTTTGGTGCTATCCGTATCTTTTTACAAGATATATTTCTCTTTTTTAGCCAAATAATTCTTCTCGCCGGCATGTACGGGTACTCCGAGCCAGTTTTCCGGGCACCAATATACCTTCGGGCAACAACTCATCGAGCCATTTAATATTTGTTTTTAATTTTGTCATAATTACATCCATTATAATCCCACACCGGCTATTTGCGTCCCGCAGTTCGGACAATGCCCCTCTTTAATATTGTTTTTTATTATCCCGAAATTCAAACGCTCAATTAACATGTAACCACATTGGGGGCATTTTGTATTCATATCACCCGTATTCGAAGTATTCCCGATATAAACATAATTAAGGCCGGCTTCCAGGCCAATTTCCTTTGCCAACTGTAAAGTTTGAATGGGGGTTGGGGGTACATCTTTCATTTTATAGGCAGGGAAGAAGCTGCTGATATGCCAGGGTACATCCGCTCCCAGTTCACCAGCCACAAAATCTGCCATATTACGTATTTCTTTAGGGTCATCATTAATTCCGGGAATAATTAAACTGGTAACCTCAAGCCAGATATCCATTTGTTTTATATTTTTCAGGTTATCCAGAACAGGTTGTAAACGTGCACCGATAATCCGCCGGTATGTTTCCTCCCGGAATGCCTTCAGGTCGATATTGACGGCATCGAGGTAAGGTCTGATCATGTCGAGCATCTCATGTGTCATATAACCATTTGACACATAAATATTCTTAAGTCCTGTTTCATGTGCCAAACGCGCAGTATCATAACTGTATTCAAAGAAAATTGTTGGTTCGGTATAGGTATAAGCTATGCTTTTACATCCTGTGTTCTTTGCGTTCCATACAATTTGTTCCGGTGTTGCTTGTTGTCCTGATTCCAATATTTCAATATTGGTTATTTGTGATATATCCCAATTCTGGCAAAAAATGCAATGGAAGTTGCAACCCGGAGTTGCAATGGAATAGGCTTTGGACCCGGGATAAAAATGATATAAAGGTTTTTTCTCAACCGGATCAATATACCGGGCAATAGTACGGCCATAAACCTTTGTATAGAGTATCCCTGTATTATTTTCTCTAACCATGCATATTCCCGCCTTTCCGGAAGGAATCACACAACGATGGGCACAAAGGTTACATTGAACTTTATTTTTATCAAGTTTCTGATATAAAAGCGCTTTTTTCATGAAACCGTCCAAATTTTATCCAATGCAATTTCTGTTTTTTGCTTTAATAATTCCTAAACATACCTATCTGTTGATGAAGAACATTTTTCACCGAATAATACAGTGCCGATCCGTACAATATTGGCATCTTCCGGATTCCCGAAGCGTGGACCCATGGTCATTAATCCCTCCTTACTTTCCTGATGCGCAGGATCGGCCACGGGAAATGCATTCATCAATAATCATTAAAGCCATAATATACCTCCTTTTTAATTTTATTAAAATAATGTAAATGCCAATTCTATTTTTCAGATTCATACGGATCCCATATAACAAGTACAAGGGCTCCATGCTTCGATTCGAAGGGACCATGATTTTCGCGGGCCTTAAAACTCTGATATGTCCCCTCATGGTATATTTTCCCTTCACTTATGTATTCACCTTTAATTATTACATGCTGCTCGGCAGTGACATGAGCATGTGATGTCATGTAAAACCCTTCCGGTAATTTAAGTAAAACAGTTTTTACACCTTGTTCATCGCGCAAAATTTTTTTTCTTGTCCCGGCCGGGTACTCCCGGGCATCCTGCCAGCCTGAATCATCGAATAAATTGATAGGGGGTTCCATTTTAAATTCCTCCTTTAGTTACTTGATAATTAATTGTTTTCCAAATATTCTTCGGTTAATATTTATATGTAAAAGTATTGGAGTCATTATTATTAAAAATTTATTTTGAATTGTTCTTAATTATAAGCTGTAATCTATACTTCCGTCAGGCATACCTGGTACCATTTGCACTCTATGTCAGCGCCACGGCCGCGGCCCCTGTTCCAACTGCCAGATAATTGCATCATTTTGTATTCTTTTAAATCAGAAACATAAAATTTCAATTTCTTCCGAATCGTTAACGGTTAATGCGATGTGTTGTAATCTTTTTTAAAATAACAAACAAATTTAAATGAACATTTGTTCATTTAAAAATTATTTAGACTAATTTTGAATAAAAATTATTATGAGAATTTCAGTACTTACGGATAATCTTCCGGGTGCATATACACCTGCAGAACATGACCTGTCGTACTTTATTGAATATACTGATAAGGGATTATTTATTGTGACCGGGTGAGGCCATCAAACTTTCTGATTAGCATGATGTTTGGGATGAGCTTGTTAAATTAAGGTTAAATAAAAAAAATGCCATGTTATAAGCTTTTTTAATTGCAGGTCTTACTACTCCCTTAGGAGCATTTTTGGTTTATCCTTTTGTCAGCAAAATGGGTGAGTCAGCGCTCGGGTTGATGCTTGGGTTTGTGTCAGGAGTACTATTATATGTTTCTGCCTCGCATCTTTTACCTGAAGCACGGGGACACGAGAAAAAAATTGTTATATTTACGGCAGGTTCTCATTATTAGAAATGAAGTCATACTTCTTGAATCAGATTTATAAAAAACTACCTGTATATTTCCTGGTAATACTCTTTTGCGGGTATCTTGGCTCCATTACATTTTTCCCTCATACTCATGTAGTTGACGGGATGACTATTGTTCATTCTCATCCTTATAAATCACAACCGGGAAGTGATCCGGTTAATCATAATCACTCAAAAAATGGATTTATCCTGATACAATTTATTTCGAATTTTATTGTCACTGCTCCCATAGTCTTTATTGGAGTTGCAATTATTCGAACTACTTTAAATAGCCGGTGTCCCATTAAGGATGAAAATCTTTATCTTAATTTATATCTCTGCAGTCATCATCTCCCGCGAGCGCCAACTTCATAATTACACAATCAGGCTTTTCAGAGAATTACAGATTCTCCTTATAATGCAGGGCTTTCTTGCATAATAATCATATTGTGTAATATTTACGGGTAGTATCATGAAGAAATATATATGGATGTTATTTATAATAATTCTTTATGCATCAACACTTTTCTCGCAGAAAAAAACAGATGCAAATATTTTCGGCCATGTAGTAGGGAACAATACCCATATCTCTTTTGCTACGGTCAGCGTAAAAGGTACCACGATGGGGGTCAATACAGACGAAACAGGCCACTATCAACTGATTAATTTACCTGCAGGAACTCATACGCTCATAGCCCGATATGTAGGTTTTAAACCTTCAGAAAAAGAGATTACAATCAAGTCAGGGGAAACACTGGAAATCAACTTTGATCTTGAGCAGGATATTCTCGGTCTTGAGGAGGTTGTTGTGACTGCTGACAGAAGCGAAATGAAGAGAACTGAATCGGTCACTATAGTTAATACTCTTTCTCCTAAATTGTTTTCTTCTGCCCAATCAGTAACATTAAGTGAAGGGTTGAGCTTTTCTCCGGGAATCAGAATTGAAAACGATTGCCAGAACTGTGGTTTTTCACAGGTCAGGATGAATGGGATGGAAGGTCCTTATTCACAGATACTTATAAACAGTCGTCCGATCTTCAGCGGTCTTGCCGGCGTTTATGGTCTTGAACTTATCCCCACCAACATGATAGAGCGTATTGAAGTGGTAAGAGGAGGCGGTTCTGCTCTTTACGGCAGCAATGCAATCGCGGGCACAATAAATATTATTTTGAAGGAGCCGGTCTCAAATTCTTACGAAGCCGGAATTAATACAGGATTGACCGGGATTGGACTAAAAGGGTCGGGAGGCGTTGCACCCGATTACTCTGTAAATCTGAATACATCTATTCTTTCTGATGACAGTAAAACAGGTTTTTCTCTTTACGGATTTACACGTGAAAGAAAAATGTTCGATGCCAATAACGATGGCTATTCCGAAATATCGCCAATGAATAATCAGACAATCGGGGCGCGATTCTTCCACAGGTTCGGGTTCAGAAGTAAAATATCCATCGACTTCTTCAATATTAAAGAGGAAAGGAACGGTGGAAACAGACAAGAGTATCCGTTGCACGAAAGAGATGTGTCAGAAACTATAAAACACGACTTTAAAACCGGTGCGGTAACTTATGAGAAATATTTCCGGGATTATGATCTTTTATCTGTATTCTTTTCTGCACAGCATATCATGCGTAATTCATACTACGGGGCCAACCGGTCGCTTAAAGATTATGGCAGGTCCGAAGGCCTGACATATAATACCGGCATACAATATAAAGCTTTCTTTGGAATTTCTTCTGTCATTGCAGGCATTGAAAATACAGGGGATTATCTGAAAGATGAGAAACTGGGATACCCCGATTATGCCAATGCTATAATTATCAATGATTCTATCATTAGTGTTCCGCATACTGACAACATATTAATTTCTGACCAGTCATCTGTCTCAACAGGTATTTTTCTTCAGTATGACCTGAAAATAAACAGATTAAAAGTCGGGCTCGGAGGAAGATTTGATCATTACAGCGTAGTTGACCATGCAAAAGAGAATGAAGTAAAGGACGGGAATGTTTTCAGTCCGCGTGTAAGTCTGATGTATGAAGTCCTCAGTTCATTGCAGGCACGAGTAAGCTATTCACATGGTTACAGGGCGCCACAGATCTTTGATGAAGATCTTCATATCGAAACATCCGGTTCACGACAGGTCATCAATGTAAATGATCTTGGTCTAAGGCAGGAAAACAGCCATAGTATAATGGCTTCCCTCGATTTCAACAAGCTTATCGGCACTGTTACAACCGGACTCTTAGTCGAAGGATTTTATACCAGATTGCAAAATCCTTTTGTTAATGAAATCGGAGTGCCTGATGAGAATGGCAAAGTTTTATATACCAGGAAAAATGCCGAAGACGGGGCTGTTGTAAAAGGTATTAACATTGAACTAAAGCTTAGGCCTTTGAGGAATTTTTCTTTAACATCAGGTTTTACGGTTCAGTCCAGTATGTATGATGTAACTCAGCAATTTACCAGGAAAGAATTCTTCCGCACTCCTTCAGACTATGGTTACTTTAACATTGACTGGAATTTTGTTCAAAACGCAGGTCTTTCTGCTACAGGAACTTATACCGGAAGGATGCTTGTGCCATATTTCGGCCCATTGACTGACCCGGATATCGGAGAATTAAGAAAATCTGATCCGTTTTTCGATCTGGGAAGTAAAATTCACTATGATATAAAACTTAATGGCGCTTTTTTACAGCTCTTTACCGGAATAAAAAACATATTCAATTCTTTCCAGTCAGATTTTGATTCAGGTATTGACCGTGATCCGGCATATATTTATGGACCGGTATCGCCCCGAACTGTTTATTTCGGTATTAAAATCGGGAATGAACTACCCTACCTCATGCAGTCGGGGTATCAACACCCAAAAACAAACAGGATACGCAACAAGTGGCGGGGAATTAAACCCAAAAGAGATTAAAGTCACGATATATAGTTAATTTTAGGGTGAAAGCACATACCACCGACCGGGCACATTTAAAGAAAGACAACTGACAGGTAAATAGAACACTGATATAAATGTTTTTAAACAAACACTTGTTTTTGGCATTTCGGCAAATAATTTATTTGATACAAAATATTACGATCATCTTTCCACACTAAAGCCTTTGAATTATTACAATCAGGGAAGAAATGTTTCAGTATCTTTGAAGATACCATTTGAAATAAAGTAATAAAAATGATTTCACAAACACCCATCAAACAAATTGCCGCCATTCATGATTTGTCAGGGTTTGGAAGGACATCCCTTTCAGTTGTAATTTCAATATTGTCTGCTATGGGAATTAAAGTGTGCCCGCTGGCTACTGCCGTTTTATCTTCTCATAGCCGGTATAAAGGATATCATTTTGCAGATCTTACAGATCACATGCAACCTGTTATTGATCATTGGAAAGAATTGAATACTTCGTTTGACGCTATCTACAGCGGATTTTTAGGTTCGCATAAACAAATTCGTATTGTTCAGGGGATGATTGATACATTCAAAAATAATGACCAGTTTATCGTAACTGACCCCGTTCTTGGGGATAATGGGAAAAATGTACGGACCAATAAATAAAGAAATGGTTTCTGAAATAAGGTCTTTGATTCAAAAAGCTGATATTATTACTCCTAATTTAACTGAAGCATATTTGTTACTGGATGAACCTTTTCATTCAGATATTGATGAAGAAGAAATAAAAAAATGGATTTTAAGATTATCGGATATGGGCCCTGAAATGGTAGTTATTACCAGTTTCCCCGAAAATTCTTCCATGAATAAATTTTCGGTAATAGCCTATAATAAAAATGATTCCCGTTTCTGGAAGCTCCCCATAGATTATATTCCGGCTGATTTTCCTGGGACAGGCGATTGTTTTACCAGCGTATTAACAGGTGCGTTATACAGGGAGATAGTCTGCCCATAGCGCTCGACAGGGCTGTGCATTTTATATCTTGTGGGGTAAGGGCAACTTTCGGATATAAATATGATCAAAATCAGGGCATACTGTTAGAACGAATCCTGAACCGGTTAAATTTTCCAATTTCGATCGGCAGTTATGAGGTTTTCTGACTAATTTTACGAATACTATTACGGATGTTTTTCTGCAAGGAAAAGCTGCTGAAGTAATGCAATCTTAATTGAAAATATTATTAAAAAAAGATAAACATGTAAACTGGTAATATTTAATACAAAATATCAATGATAAAAAAGAAAATTATATTTATTATTATTCTCGGATTTTATGTAATGCCAATGGAAGGACAGGAAAATGAAAAACAACAGGTAACTTATACTCCCATTGGTGTTTTTCATACAGATTATACACCTTTGACCGGAGCTCCCCGTCAGGGAATATTAATGCCTGAGGGAAAAGGTAAGATTGAAATATATCCTGAATATCAAAATGCTCTTAGAGCGTTAGAACTATTTGAATATGTCATAGTTATATATCATCTTGATAAGGCAAAGAAATGGAGCCATACAGCAAAGCCGCCGGCATCAAATCCCGGTTATACTTTCGGCTTATTTGCAACTCGAAGCCCGAACAGGCCGAACCCAATAGGGCTTGCCACCGTTAAACTTGAAAAAGTTGAAAATGGCATCTTGTATGTTTCGGGAGTTGATGCTTTTGAAGGTACCCCTGTGCTTGATATTAAACCTTACCTGCCTTCAATAGATGGAGTGAAAAGTATCAGGAATGAGTTGATTGAAAAAGAGCTCGGACTTAAAGGTGATAATTTTTAACGATCCATATTCAATGAATATATGAGATTAAAAATCTCTGTTATTTTTGTCGTTTTGGGAAGAGCATCTCTCAGGGATTCCATATATCGCCGGTTTTTAATACACTCAAACGTTGGTTTAAAGTTGATGTCATAAATCCATCCTGCCTGAAGCAATTTGATATCATTCAGGTTTTTAACATATATCATATCAACTATCTGCTTGTTCATCAGTGCCTTATAAACTTCTTTTGAAATTCCGGGTGTGTCAGGTAATTCAAGTTCGAGAGTAATGTTTCGCTGGTTGTTTTTTCTGTGATAATAATCGGTGACCACTCTCCAGATATCCAGTTTATCAGCATCACGGATAAGTCTGGCATAAAAAAGGGATGTTTTTGTTTCTTCACGGGGCAATGAAGGTCGGTTATGGTATTTTATTGAGCAGAAGATCAATTTTTGTATTTCTTCATTCAACATGTCAAGAACATTATGCTTTTTCAAAATTTTTATGCCAAGTTCAGCATGGTCCTCTGATTTATGGTCTGAAAATGTATTATAACGTTTATATTGTTCAAACCTGCCAATATCATGAAAGAGGGCAATTATTTCAGCCAGGTTGAGTTCATTATCATTTAATCCGATCTGTTTTCCGATGTTGATGATTTCCTCAGTTACCCCTTCAGTGTGTTCCCGCTTGATATCTATATTCCTTTGTGATTCAGTGTCAGCATATTTAAATGTATTAACATAGCTGACAAACCAGTTTTTCAGGTCAGACACAATTTTCTTATCCAAAATTATTTTCATCTCCCTCTGCCTTGTCCTTTGCCCATACTTCTGCCGTCTTTCGGGCCTGAACCCAGATCCTTTCCTGTCCCGCGACCTTTGCCTCGCCCGATATAATGATTACCGTCTTTACGACCTGAATGAATACTATCTTTTAATGTAGGTTTTTTCAATAGCGGGACATCACCATTCTTAACCTTCCTTATTGCTTCCTGAACGGGCATATTACGGCACAGATAAATTTTGCAACCGTAAGATATTACTTCATCATACGCCGAGGGGCCAATATTACCGACAATTACTTTTTTAATATCAGGATTAATAAATTTTCTGATATTTTGATCTTCATGGGCCCTGACACCCGGGAAAGCCTCATATTCCATAGTCTGCGGATCTATTATCAGGAAATATCCTGAATGACCGAATCTTCCTGATACTTTTGAATCTAAAGTATCTCCTGATGATGCTACTAAATACTTTTCCATAACTGTTTAATATATTTTATATTTCATATTTGTCGATATAATCTATATCTGATTGTATAAGTTGCTGCCAGAACGGTTCGCCCGGTTTTTTGAATTTCATGCGTTTTGCGAATATTAGGTTGATATTCACGGAATCAATAAACATGTAAACTACCTTTTTCAATGGTTTTTCAAATATATATATATGTTGTGTTCCTTTGTATAACGGGCAGTTGTCATTTATTACCAAAAAATTAGAAAATTTTTGTTATATATTTATAATTCTTCCCGTACCACCTTCACAATATTTTTCGGGATACAAGGCTTTGATCTCCTCAATGTGTCGGGTACAATGCGTCGGGCAGATTACATGTAGGTCTTTAAATAATTCATATTTATTGAATCCGTGTAATCCGCCAATAATGGCATAAATTTTACCGAATTGCGAAGCAATATCCATAATATTTTTCATTTCGGGATGTGAACATCCTACCACTAAAACAAGCCCTTTTTCTGTTTTGACCGCCATCGATTGTTCTATATTTTCAAGTTCACCGGTTGAAAAAAAATTCTTGTAAAGCACCAAAGGTTTATCCACATGAATGACCTTTTTTGCATTTTTCAGACCCGTTAATGAAACCGGAACATAAACCTTTACCTGATTATTTTTATTAAGAAAGGCTGAGAGGCCGCCTATATGATCGAGGTGAGGATGGGATATGAACACATCATCAACTGATGACGGCTCTATTTTAAGTTTTTTCATGTTTTCAAGAAGTATAGCGCCATTTGAACCGGTATCGAAGAGGATCGTTTTGTTATGAGCCTCTATCAGGCACGAGAATCCCCAATCAGATTTAAGATCGTTTTGAAAGGCGGTATTATCATAAAGGATTGTTATTTTCATTTTTAAACTGTCCTGTAATGCATATTTAAGATTACGGCACTTAAATTAATTTAATCAGCCTATATCATAATCCTACACCGGCTATTTTCGCCCCGCAGTGCGGGCAATGCCCGCCATTAATGCTATTTTGTGTTATTCCAAAACCCAGACGCTCAATTAACATGTAACCACATTGGGGGCATTCTGTATCCATATCTATTTCCGATGCAGCATTTCCAACATAAACGTAATTAAGACCTGTTTTAAGGCCGGTTTCCTTAGCAGCCTTCAAAGTTTTTAATGGTGTGGCATGTACTTCTTTCATTTTATAAGCAGGGAGGAACCGGCTGATATGCCAGGGCACATCCACACCCAGTTCGGAAGCTACAAAATTTGCTGTATCCTTTATTTCTATGTGATCATCATTGATTCCGGGTATAATCAGACTGGTAACCTCGAGCCAGATCCCCATCTTTTTTATTTTTTTCAGATTTTCAAGTATAGGTTGTAACCGTGCACCGATAATCCACCGGTATGTTTCGTCCCGAAAGGCTTTTAAATCGATATTGACGGCATCGAGGTACGGACTCATCATGTCGAGCATCTCGGGTGTCATATAGCCATTTGTCACGTAAATGTTCTTAAGTCCTGCCTCATGTGCCAGACGTGCCGTGTCGTAACTGTATTCAAAGAATATAGTTGGTTCGGTATAGGTATAAGCAATGCTTTTACATCCGGTTTGTTCTGCGTTCCGCACAATCTGTTCCGGTGTTAGCTTTTGCCCTGATTCAAGCAAATCACTGCCGGTTAATTGTGAAATATCGCAGTTCTGGCAAAAAAGACAATGAAAGTTGCAACCCGGTGTTGCAATGGAATAGACTTTTGACCCGGGATAAAAATGATACAAAGGTTTCTTTTCAACAGGATCGATATGTTTAGCAATGGTGCGGCCAAAGACTTTAGTATAGAGAATCCCGTTAATATTTTCTCTGACCATGCATATTCCTGCCTTCCCGGGATTAATAACGCAACGATGGGCACAAAGGTTACATTGAACTCTGTTTTTATTAAGTTTTTTATATAAAAACGCCTCCTTCATTGAACCGTCAACATCTTATCCAGAGCAATTGCTGCTTTTTCCCTTGTTTCTTCAGGAACACGGACTATGTGTTCCATTCTCTCGAGCGATAATTTGACTTT
>Ga0315552_1001530_pt1 | contig 14014 bp, 16 predicted proteins | sample SalMarSW160170MG_2_FD_203102 | JGI IMG/M metagenome (GOLD analysis project Ga0315552, IMG submission 203102) | Salt marsh sediment microbial communities from the Plum Island Ecosystem LTER, Massachusetts, United States - Salt Marsh Sediment SW1601-70 ...
TTTGCATGGTAGGTATTACATAGAGTGTCTTCTCATCCGGCGATAATATTATTCCGTTAGGGGATTTTAGATTATATATAATTCGTGTTACTTTACCATCTACACTCCTATAATAGACTGCTTCTTTTCCCTGAGGTAAAGGTTGGGGTGCGTTAAATAGGGGATCGGTAAAGTAAGTACCTCCCGTTTTATCGACAACAAGGTCATTTGGCGCATTAAAACGATTTCCTTTATATTTATCTGTTAGGATTGTTGCTTTTTTTGTCTCGATATCTATGGAGACCAGCTGCCCGTCCATCTGGCAGGCAATAAGTTTATCTTTACTTTTAAACATCAGACCGTTAGCGTGAGCTGAAGGTTCGAAGAACGTAGAAATTTCTTCGTCTTTATTCATTTTATAAATTTTATTCGCGGATACATCGGTAAAGTATAGATTTCCCTGCGTATCCGCGGCAGGTCCTTCCGTAAACTGAAAATTACCCTGAACTTTTTTCACTTCACTCACCGGACCGATCCCCGGGATGTAAGATTTCTCATTAGCTGTGGAAGACAATGTTAGCATTATTATAAGTAAAACGAAAATCAATTTTTTCATTTTAAACTCCTTTTTTTTAATTTATATGAAAAAAATGATTCCATGTCAAGTGGTTAATATCATAGGAGACCACTTAAAAAATAAAAAGCAACGGCATACGAGAGAACAGCCAAAAAGGATTTACGGTAAGGTATAATCATTCTTTTTTTAGTTGACAATAATTGAAGAGTGAATTAGTTAATGGGTGAAACTGTAAGGCTTATTGGATACAATCCTTGTTTTTAAGTCTATCTTTCAAAACCTTCTTTTTAGCTTCTATAGATTTCTTAAAAGCTTTCATTTCTGATACTGACTACTTGCTTCTCACTACTCTCTAATCTTTAACAAACTCTTGACTTATCCAAAATTTTTTGTTATCATTAAAACAATCGATCATAACTGTTTTTGAATTAAGGATAGATAAAGTTTAAATGTTCAATACGTTAATTTTGAGTTAAAAAGCATAATCGATTTATCAATTAGGAGAAAAAAAATGATGAAAACATGGAATTTTTTAACAACGAAGGTAGTAGCAGGAAATACTGTTTGGCAATACACGGTGTTCCTTCTTACTATCCTGGGTTTTCTGGTTGTGTGGCGGATTTCTCTGTTTCTACTAGGTAGAAGTGCTGATAGGTTTAATAGAAAAGGCAGGAAGTTAGCCGGTCTCACAGTTAAGGGATTAAGTCGCTCTTCGTTGCTTTTTTGTATTGTCATTGGTCTCCGAGTTGGAATAATTCCTCTGTCAATGAGCGAATCGATTGTAAGTGTTTCTCAAACTGCGATAGCCGTTTTATTTGTGCTTGCAGTTGGGCGTTTAGGTTACGCTATGGTCGATGTAGTAGATAGCCGTATGCGTGATCTTGCCGCAAATCAAAAAAGCTCAGTTAGTGATATGTTAGCTTTTTTAGTAAGCCGAATGCTTAAAATTACGATTGTAATTCTTATACTTTTACAGGCGGTAACTGTTTTTATTGGGAAACCATTGACTTCTGTAATTGCGGGTCTGGGAATTGGTGGTCTGGCGTTCGCTCTGGCCGCTCAAGATACACTGAAAAACTTCTTTGGTTCGCTCGCACTTTTTACTGACAAACCGTTTCAAATAGGAGAACGGGTCTTTATAGACGGTCATGACGGACCTGTCGAAGATGTCGGACTACGTTCTACGCGTATACGTACATTGGATGGCCATCTTGTTACGATTCCAAATGGTGAATTGGCCAGGATGACTGTTCAGAATATTGGTAAGCGACCCTACATAAGAAGGCTTTTTAATATAGGCATTACATATGGTACCCCACCCGAAAAAATCGAGAGGGCTTTGGAAATCGTAAAAGATATACTAAAAGATCATGAGGGTATGAATCCTGAGTTTCTTCCCCGGGTTTTCTTTAACGAATTCAATAGCGATTCGCTTAATATTCTCGTTATCTATTGGTATCATCCACCTGATTACTGGGACTTTATGCGATTTAGCCAGAAAGTTAATTTCGAAATTTTAAATCGGTTTAATTCCGAAGGCATCGATTTTGCGTTTCCTACGCAAACCTTGCATCTCGCGGGTGATGAGAAACATCCCCTTAACATCGATATCAGAGGAGATGTATCGAATAAGGATTAAGTATTTCGGTTTGGGGATTAAGTTAAGATTGCGGATTAAAGTCGTGATTTAAAACCATTCAGTTTTAATTAAATGGTTAGAGTTTTATGTGGTGATTCTTTGCCGGATCTATACTTTGGCTTTTCTCTCACTTAACATTAACAAGTAGAATAGCGTTCCATAGAAAAGAAAATAGAAAACGCCTTCAATAGTTGTTAACTTTGATTGCAAGTGAATAGGTCTAAAAACAAATAAGCCTACAAAGAAAGGGAAAACACCAAAAAGGCATGTAATAAGTGATCGATAAGAAGCTATTCTGCTTGTTATATTAGGTTTCTTATCTATATAGTAAGCACAAAGAAAATCTGTAACCGCGAGTACGGGAGTGAACATAAAAAGTATAAAAAAGTAAAGAAAGTATATGGAGCGGGGGGCAAAATCAAATAAAAAAAACATAATGACGGCGTAGGGGACTTTAAAAGGATATGCTATTCGTGTTCCGATAGAAATAGCAGTAAATGTATAAATGGTAAGTATACCACTGATACAAAGTAAAATCTTTATGCTTTTTGTCATTAATAACCCCCTTCTGATTATGAATCATATTAAAAAGGGACTGAAAGTCAAGTAATGAATTTGCCACGAAGATACCTGAAACAGTCATTAGTTACGAGTCTTGAGTTATTAGTCAAAACTAAACCCAATACACAACCTCAAAACTAAGAGGAACAACAAATCACACGAATAGCACGAATCACACCACCCATCCCATTTTTTATTTGTTTTAACTAAATCCTAAATCCCAAATCCAAAATCCTAAAAATAGGACGCAGATAAACGCAGATTTTTTGGGATTATATTTTTTGTTTTTCTATTTAATGATTCAACAATATACGGACCTGATCACTCTACACTACGTCTCCTGTGCCTCTGCGATGAAATCAGGGGGTTGCGAAAATTCCTTTCTGCATTATTAAATCCTTTATGAAAAATTATACCGATGGAATAAGGGATTATTGGAATAATCGGTTCTCCGAGGGCGAAAAGATATGGGGTAGAGAACCGAGTAAGACTGCTTTTTATGCGCGTGATTTATTCAAAAATCTTAATGTGAAATCGATAATTGTTCCAGGATCCGGATATGGAAGAAATACTAAGTTATTCTCGAAATCCGGGTTCAAGGTTACGGGAATAGAAATATCCGATGATGCTGTAAAAGAAGCACTGAAATTTGACCCGAAAAGCAAATTTTATCGTAGAACGGTTCTTGAAATAGATTCTCTCAACCGAAAATTCGATGCCATCTACTGTTTTAACGTACTGCATCTTTTTAGAAAAAAAGAAAGACTCCTGTTTATAGAGAAGTGCATGGGCGTATTAAATGATGACGGATTCGCTTTTTTTGTAGTTTTTTCGGATAAGGAAGCGAGTTTTGGTAGTGGTAGGGAAGTTGAGAAAAACACTTTTGAAAGTAAACCCGGAAGATTTGCGCATTATTTTACCAGAGAAGACTTATTGGCACATTTCGAAAATTTCGATGTTATAGAAATAGGGGAGATGGAAGATAAGGAAAATCACGGTGAATCAGGAGAGCACGTTCATTTACTCAGGTATGTTTTTTGTTCGAAGCGGGAATATTAGTTTGCCGAGTTTGTAGCATTACTGGGATTTTTTGGATTTTTGGTTAACAACTTAACGATTCAGCAATTAATTTGTAAGTTTGGAATACCTGACGAAGAACTATTGCTTTACTGCTATTACTTGGGACCTCCGATAAGTTTTTTAATTTCTTTTAGTAAGTCTTTAGCTTCGATAGGTTTTTCCATAAAAGCGTTCACAGGCATGTATTCCATATCTTTTTCCTGTCCAAGGTGAAATTTGGCCATTTCCGAGTCTTGATTTACCGCGGTTATCATGATAATGGGTATTTTCTTTAATTTATCGTCAGATCTGATTTTTTCGCTTACCCATATACCGTCAGTCTTTGTTTTCATCATAATATCCAACAGTATAATGTCGGGGGTTTTTTCTTTGACCTTTTTGAAAGCTTCTTCACCGTTCCTGGCAGTTCGGGTTTCATAACCATTACCTTGCATTATTATTTCCATGGTTTCTACAAAATCAGGGTCATCATCCACAATAAGTATTTCTTTTGGCATTATTTCTCCTTTTTTTTAATTGCGGGAAAACTTAGGGTCACTGTGGTTCCTTTATTCAATTTGCTTTCTACTTTTATAGACCCACCATGCGCGGCGATTATTCTTTTTACAAGAGAAAGCCCGAGACCCATGCCTTCCTTTTTGTGCTCGGGTCTCGCGTTTTCGCCGCGGAAGAAGATATTGAATATCATTGGTAATTCGTTTTTCTTTATACCGATACCCTGGTCCTTTACTTCTAAAAGAAAACAATCTTTTCCTTTTTTTGTCTTTATTTTTACTGTGTTTTTCGGGTTGCTGTATTTGATTGCGTTGTGAATTATATTTACGAAGACTCTTCTTAAGAGTTCCGGATTTCCGTAAATGAGTGGAAGATTGTCGGAAAAATTCCAATTTATTCTAATATCATTCTCTTCTGCGAATTCATCCATTTCTTCAATCAGGGAAGAGAGTAATTCTCCTGTATTTATTTCTTCCATTTCAATTTTCTTTGTTCCTTCTTCAAGACGAGAAAAAAATAATAGATCGTTCAGAAGTTTTATGACGTCGTTGATTCTGACTTTTGCTTTATTGAGAAGTTCTTTTTGTTTTTCGAAATCTTTATCGAGATAACCATCTAATATTACATTTATAATATTATAAACAGAAGCCAGTGGAGCCTTTAATTCATGGGACACTTCATAAGTGAATCTGGTCTTTGCTTTTGTCAGCTCAACTGTTTTCGCGTAATGTGTACTGCAAGCCGTCTTAGCTTCCTCGGAATGTTCTCTAATGTCTTTCAGGTTTTTAATTAGCGTGGTTATGTTGGCTTCCAAATCCCCATGCCAACCCCGGATTCTGTCCAGGTGACATTCCGGGTCATTAATGTTACATATTTTAGGTTCCATATTTTTACCCCCTTTAATATTAAGTAAATTAATCAAAAATGCAAGCATGGTTGAATTGAGTTTAAAGCTTTTTTGTTTTACTCTCACTACTTTTTAGCCTTAATGTGATTTTTTTCACAACTTGACAAACTTCAAAATTGTTGTTATTAAACTTTGTGAATTGAATATTTAAGTTGATTGGGTCTTTTTATATAAGATAAAAAGATAAATTGACGGAGGATTAATTGCATAAGAATGAGAATTTTAGCGTAAAAGATAGAATAAAAAGTTTCTTTTGGTTGTTTTTCTTTCTTACTTTCCTCTGGTTACTGCTTACATCGACATTTAATTCTCAAGAATTCCTTGTTGGAATTTTCGTTTGTTTTGTAATCGCCGTTATTACGCATAAATTTTATATTAGAATAGGTTTTCCGACAATAAACTTTAAGAAATTTTATTTTTTTGTTATTTATATATTAGTTCTCTTCTACGAGATAATAAAAGCTAATTTAGATGTGGCTCTCCGAATTGTTCGTCCGTCCCTGCCGATAAATCCTGGGGTGGTAATTATAAAAACCAAGCTTAAGTCAGATATCGCAAAAACAATTTTGGCCAATTCCATAACTCTGACGCCCGGTACATTTACTCTGGATATTCAGGGAGATAAATTGTTAATTCACTGGATAGATGTAGAAGCGACCGATATCGAAGTCGCGACTAATATTATAGGTGAAAGATTCGAGAAGTATTTGAGGGTTATATTTCAATGATTGAAAATATCTATTTTGTAATTATAGGGTTGGGTGTTATTCTGTGTTTACTCAGGATGATTAAAGGCCCGACTGCTCCTGATCGTGCTGTTGCGCTGGATACAGCTGTAACGGTTACAGTCGCGTTGTTGGTCCTTATTGGTCTTGTCTTGAAAAGAAAAATATATCTCGATGTTTCACTGGTGTATGCTGTTCTAACCTTTATAGGTTCGGTTGCAATAGCAAGATATCTTGAAGGGGGAATAGAATGAGCTGGGGTTGGTGGGTAACCGGATTTGGTGTAATATTTTTGTTCCTTGGTAGTCTTGGTGTATATAGGATGCCTGACGTATACAATAGATTACAGGCGGGAACAAAGTGCACAACACTTGGCGCTTTCTGTACCATTATTGGTGTTGGAATAATTGAACCTTCGTGGTTCTGGAGGACTTTTATAATTGCGGTATTTGTATTGTTGACCAACCCAATATCGAGTCATGCGCTTGGAAGAGCATCCTGTATTTCAAAAGTTAAACTCTGTAAAAAGACAAAGGTTGATCAATCAGAGGGTTTTTGCAGAGAAAGGGATGGTGAAGATGATAATTCTTGAGATAATACTGGTTCTCGTGATGCTTGTCGGTGCCATTTCTGCCGGAATTTTTAAAGATTTGTTAAATGCCGTTATTGCTGCCGGCTTTGTTAGTTTCATCGCGGCGATACTCTTCTATTTTCTCCACGCTCCCGATGTTGCTATGGCTGAAGCTTCTATTGGTGCTGCTTTAACCGTAGCCATTTTCATAATAGCTATTAAAAAAACAAAGAGGTTTGAGGAAAATGAGGAAGATAATTAGTTTTATTTTAATAGCAATAATTGCCGCAGGTATTTTTTTCTCTCTTCGGGAGATACCTTTTGGAGCTGCAAAGAGCAGGGTGAGAGAGTACTATCTTGATAACGGTATAGAACAGACGGGAGCAACAAATGTAGTTACATCGGTAGTCGTTAATTATCGTGGTTTTGATACGCTCGGAGAAGTGACGGTACTATTCCTAGCTAGTATTGGTCTTTCTGCGGTTCTTTACAGAAAAAAAGAGGAGAAAAAAGGGAAGAGAAGGAAAAGCAGTTTGATTTTATATACCGGCTGCAGATTTTTGTTTCCTCTTATTCTTCTTTTCGGTGCTTACATTTTCATTCATGGCCATTTGACTCCCGGGGGAGGTTTTCAGGGAGGAGCTATAGTAGCATCCGGGTTTTTGCTAACCATGCTTGGTTGTTGGGGATGGGAGGGTATTAACAGGAACAGGTTTAAGATAACAGAGTCTCTTTCGGGTCTCGTCTTTGTTATTGTGGGTCTTCTTGGTTTGCTTTCCGGAGGATATTTTCTTTCGAATTACCTGCCCAAGGGAATACCGAATCAGCTTTTCAGCGCGGGAATCATTCCTATTATTTATATTGCTATAGGATTCAAAGTAGGTTCGGAGATAGCGGGTATAATAAATGATATGGTGAGGAGCGGGTAATGGAATTTATAGAGAATTATCTGTATTACATGGCATCCTTTGGTTTAATCCTTATAGGTCTTTATATAATGCTTGTTAAGAAAAATTTGATAAAAATTATTATAGGTCTTTCGATTATAGATACGGGAGTAAATATCTTATTAATTTCTATGGGTTACTTAAAGGAAGGAACCGCTCCTATTTTCTCACGCGAGGGTTTATTGCCTTCGAGGATGGTCGATCCCCTGCCGCAGGCACTGGTTCTAACTTCTATTGTTATAGGACTGGCGATCCTGGCGCTTGCTTTGACTCTTGCGATAGTTCTTTACCGTCATTACGGAACTCTCAATGTGAGAAAGATAAGGAATCTTAAATGGTAAATCCTGTTTTACTTATAATAATCCCTTTAGTCGGAGCGTTTGTTATACCATTGTTTGGTTTTATATCCAAACGTATATCAGGGTATATTTCTTTAATCGCGATTCTTGGAATGGCAGTGATTGTGGGTTCTTTAATTCCGAAAGTTGTAAACGGTCCCATAATTGTGATGATTGGAGGTTTTAAGCCTCCTTTTGGAATTAATCTTGTTGTAAGCACTTTTTCTCTCTTTTTCGCGGGCATTATAAGCTTGCTTGGTTTTCTTGTATCCATTTACGCGATAAAATATATCGATGAGGGAGATGTTGATAAATACCATCTTTTATTTCTGCTTTTAATAATGGGTGCCACAGGAGTTGTTCTTACCGGTGACATATTTAATTTATTTGTTTTCTTTGAGATACTTTGCATCTCTTCCTATGCTCTGGTTGCTTATAACAGGGACAGTGATGGAGTGGAAGCCGGTATAAAATATCTCATTCAGGGTTCTGTGGGTTCGGCTTTTATTCTTATCGGAATAGCACTGCTTTACGGTCTTTGTGGTTCACTGAATATGGCGGATATAGCAAACCAAATCCATTCCGTAAATTCCCCGTTATTATCTCTCTCGATGTTTCTTTTTATTACAGGTTTCGGAATCGAAGCGGCTATATTTCCTTTGAACGCTTGGCTGCCCGATGCTCACTCCAGCGCCCCCTCGACTATAAGTGCTGTCCTTTCAGGCTTTGCCATAGAAATAGGTTTATACGCTGTTTTGCGTATTGTAGGTACTGTATTCGGAGCAACGGATATTTTATATTTTCTCGCGGGTTTGGGAATATTTACTCTCCTTATAGGAGAATTATCTGCTTTTAAACAAAACGATATTAAAAGACTTCTCGCGTATTCTTCGATAGGTCAGGTCGGGCTTATTCTTTTTGCGTTTTCTGTTGGAACGCCGGAAGGTATTGCCGGAGGGCTTTTTCATGTTTTATCGCATGCTCTTTCAAAAGGACTTCTTTTTCTTGCCGCCGGTTATATGATATATAAAGCCGGTTCGAGAGAAATTAGTAAAATGAAGGGTATCGGAACCAGGATGCCTGTTACTTCCTTTTGTTTTTTGATGGCTGCTTTTTCTCTTGTGGGTTTACCTCCTTTTGTTGGATTTTCAAGTAAATTCATGATTATTAAATCCGCATTATTGAAAACCCAGGGATATTTCTTTTTTTTAGTAGGAGCTGTTTTACTGGGAACCGTTATCGAGATATCTTATTTCTTTAAATTATTGCAAAATATTTTTTCAAGTACCGGAGAAAAAAAGATAGATGAAGCGCCCTTAAGTGCTCTAATTCCAATTATTATTCTGGCTATAATCATTTTAGCTGTAGGTGTATATCCCGGAGTTGTAAGCAAGTTTCTTCACCTTGCCGCGTATGATTTTATGGATAGAGTGGGTTATATTAATAATATTCTGGGGGCATTATAATGTTGCTTCCGTATACCCTGATTACCGCTTTCACAGGAGCATTTTTTGTTTATCTTTCCGGGAAAATTTCGGAAAAATTGCGGAATTTTTTAGGTTTTGTGGTTTCTTTAGCGCTTTTAATTTTAGTTTCATTGATGTATACTAAAATAGGGATATCGCATACATATTTTTCATTCTTAAATTATCCACTTGTCTTAAGGGTGGATTGGCTTTCCTGGTTTTTCGGGATTGCAATCGTATCCATAAATATTTTCGCTGTAATATTTTCTTTCTCAGACATGAAAGATAAAAAAAGGCTGGATTTGTTTTATCTATTGATGTTTTTAGTTAATGCCGGTATGTTAGGGGTAGTGTTGAGTGGTGACCTCATATCATTTTACATTTATTGGGAAATAATGAGCTGGTCTACATTCCTGTTAATATCTTTTAGGGAAGAAGGTTTCAGCGCGGGATTAAAATATATCATTCTTTCAATAATTGGTTCATTCTCAATGCTTGTTGGTATGATTATTCTTTATTCACAGTTGGGAACTTTTGACATTGCTATCATTGTAGAACAGATGGATATGCTTTCCAACGGATTTGCTTTTTCCATTCTGATATTGTTCGGCATTGCTTTTGGAATTAAGAATGCGCTTATGCCTCTGCATACATGGCTTCCGGATTCTTATACGGAGACGGAATCTCCTTTTACAGCTGTTATTTCCGGTATGCTTACAAGAATGGGAATGTACGGTTTTCTTTTGATTCTTTTCGTAGTAATGGGAGTAAACAGGTATATTTTGCTGGCGGGAGGAAAGTATTCGTTTGTTTTGTCATGGTTAGGTGCAATTACCATAATCATGGGAACTTTCATTGCTCTGCTCCAGAATGACGCTAAAAAATTACTGGCCTGGCATGGAATAGGTCAGGGGGGATATATGATTTTAGGGATTGCTTATGGGACAGCTTTTTCCGTTGCAGGGGGGATATTTCATACACTTAACCATGCTATATATATAGTATTACTTTATTTCAGCGTGGGTGCTGTCGAGTACCGAACGGGTACAAGAAACTTAAATAACCTGGGTGGACTTATAAAAAAAATGCCGGTTGCTTTCCTCGGGGGGCTTTTGGGTATCTCCGGACTTATAGGGATTCCTTTAACGAATGGATTTGTGTCAAAATGGTTAATCTATAAGTCGTTAATCCTTAACCGTTCGCCATTTTTAGCATTTGCGGCTCTTATAGGAACCTGGGGAACGATCCTTTCTGTTTATAAATTCCTACATAATATATTTCTGGGACAGTTACCTCTAAAGTATTCAAATGTAAAGAAAGCTCCATTTTCGATGCAATTTCCGATAATCGTTTTCTCGACAGCAATTATATTATTTGGTGTGCTTCCGGGTATTCCGCTTGGTATAGTGGAAAAAATAATGGGGAAAATGGGTTTTAAATCATTAGGTGTGAATATCTGGGGAATCGCTTCAGGAACAGGAAGTCTTAATACTTTGAATATTTTCTTCGCCATTTTACTGGTGATTCTTGGAGTTTACATTTTATACAAGATTGGATTTAAATCAAAGAGAGTTCTTCAGGAAGATACTTATGCTGCGGGACATTATATTCCCAGGGATAAATACGCGTATACTACTGAATTCTATGCTCCTCTGTTTGATATAATAAAACCTATTTTCAGGGAGTGGGTGAGTATTTTTATAGAAAAATTGACTGGTTTTGGGAACAATCTATCCGATAGAATTAGAAGAATTTACGTAGGCGACCTTGGAACTTATGTGCTCTATATTGTTCTGTTTCTCGCATTTCTCATAGTATCGAGGTGGAGTATATGGTAATATTATACGGATTGGGTTCTATATTAATTGCTTTTATGGTTGGAATATTATTCGCTGGGATTTCAAGAAAAGTAAAGGCTAGAATCCACTGGAGATATGGACCTCCGCTTTATCAACCTTTAATCGATATAGTTAAGTTGTTTCATCAGGAAAGCGTATCTCACGGGTTTATTTTTGATTTCGGAATCTTTTTTTCTCTCACGGGGGCGATAGTAACTTTATTTTTTATTCCGATTGGGTATATTGTTCCTCTGCATGAATCAGGTGGTTTATTGGTTGTGCTTTATTTGATGTTAATAGCTCCGTTTGGTATAGCCCTGTCCAGTGTGGAAGCAGCAAATCCAAACGCTTCGATAGGCATCTCGCGTAAATTCATACTGGCTCTTGGGTATGAGATTCCTTTTCTTCTTATCCTTCTCTCTGTTATGACCTATTATGGAACGATTTCCTTTGTGGAAATAGTTGAAATGCAGAGGGAGAGTACATGGGGAATAATTTCTATGCCGATTACAGGAATAGCTTTTTTGCTTATATTACCCGCAATGATGGGTTTAAAACCCTTCGACCTTATCGGCGCGCCGCAGGAGATTTCATCGGGACCTGAAGTCGAGTATGGAGGAATTTATCTTGCAATGTCAAAGATTCAGCACATTTTTCTGATTTTCATAAACATTGCACTTTTTGTTTCTCTGTTTCTTGGCGGAGGTGCGGAGCCACTAACTTTCTTTTTGAAAATGTTACCGGTATTTTTTATTATTCTTATTATGAGCACGATATATCCGAGATTTAGAATCGAGCAGGCATTCCGTTTTTGTGTCAGGTGGCCGACTATACTCGCTTTTTTAGGTTTACTGTTAGTTGTCTGGAGGTAAATATATGGATAGAGAACAGGTTATTAAAGCTTTGAAAGATTCAGGTAAATGGGGGCATAAGTATTCGCTCTGGGCTGTTTATTTCTGCACAGGTTGCGGTATAATTGAAATTCCGCCATCCATAACCTCCCGCTGGGATGCGGAACGGTTTGGCGTGATTCCTGTTGCTTCTCCAAGGCAGGCAAATCTCTTTTTGATTACCGGATATGTTTCCGTGAAGACATTGAGGGCTATTATAAGAACCTATGAGCAGATGGGGGAGCCTAAATATACGGTTGGTTTTGGTTCCTGTCCGATTAATGGAGGTATGTACTGGGATTCGTATAATACTATAAAGAAATTGGATAAGTATATACCAATCGACGGATGGATCGCGGGTTGTATGCCGAGACCCGAGGCAGTATTTATAGCTGTCACGCATCTTTGGACATTGATTGATAAGGGAATGGCAAACGCTTACAAGAAATACAGAAAACAATATAAATATTATCGAAAGAATCAGGAGATGGCGCTGGGAAAACTCGAGTGGCCGCCGCTATACCCTATAAATGAAGATGAATAAAAAGAATTTAATCCAACAGTTAGAATTAACATTTACTGATAACGAGGTAAACACGTTTGAAGAAAATGTGATAAAAATATACGCGAAAAAAGAACAGGTAAAAACGATTTTGCGTTATCTTAAAGATAACGGTTATAATCATTTGGCTCTTATTTCCTGTGTGGACTGGATTAAAAAAGAAGAGTTCGAATTGATATATATTTTAACATCCTATCTTAATGATAACAAATCGTATCAGGAAAAAGGAAATGTCTATTTGAAGATAAGAGTTGCAAGAGAAAATCCGGAAGTAGAGACCGTAATTGGTGTATTTGAAAACGCTGAGCCCTACGAGCGGGAGATTCATGAACTCTTCGGAATTAATTTTAGAGGTCATCCGAGATTAATTCCTCTTTTTCTGGAGCGAAAATATGATGTGCCTCCCTTCAGGAAAAATTTTGATACAAGAAAGTATGTTAAGGATGTTTTTGAATCGATTCCTGTAATCCCGGAGGAAGAAGAATGAGAGAAGTTGAACTCTATTTCGGTCCGCAGCACCTGGGAATGGTTGGAAATTTCAGCATAACTTTGAATGTGGAGGGTGATAAGATTTTAAAAGCGACCGCTGATCCCGGTTTTTTGCACCGCGGTTTTGAAAAATTGATGGAATACAGAACGTGGATGCAAAATTTTCCTATTGTTTGTAGAATAAATGTTGTGGAACCGGATCATATGGAAATGGTATACGCGATGGCTGTAGAAAAATTAGCCGGAATAGAAGTGCCTGAGCGAGCCGAGTGGATAAGAAGCATATATCTCGAACTTGCCCGTGTTGGTTCGCATCTTTTTGGTTTATGGGCCTATTCCAATATGCTGGGTTTTGATACAGTTGCCCAGTGGGCAATGTATCATAGAGATCTTATTCTGGATCTTTTCGAAGAATTAACAGGTGGAAGAGTGTACCATATTTATATCTGGCCTGGCGGGGTGAGACGTGATTTTCCGGAGGGCTTTACCGATAAAATAGTAGAGACTTTACATTCAATAGGGAAGTGTGTTCCTGATTATAACGATATATTTTTCAATAATCCATTGTTTTATGAAAGAACACATGGTATCGGAAAAATAACCAGGGAAGAAGCAGAAAAATGGGGTGGTGTTGGTCAGGTGTTAAGAGCTACCGGAAAATCCTTTGATATAAGAAAGGTTGAGCCTTATGCCGCCTATGATAAAGTAGATTTTGATATACCCACAAGAGAAGAAGGGGACGCGTATTCAAGAATAATGGTAATAAGAGATGAAATGATAGAATCCGTACATTTAATCTTTAAACTAATCGAAGGATTACCTGAGGGAGAGGTTTATAACAAAGTCCCCAATCCTTTCAAGTGGAAAATAGGGGAGGGAGAGTCTTATGTAAGGGTTGAATCTTCGAGGGGAGAATTGGGGCTTTATCTGGTGAGTGATGGCGGAGATAA
>Ga0315552_1001531_pt1 | contig 14004 bp, 13 predicted proteins | sample SalMarSW160170MG_2_FD_203102 | JGI IMG/M metagenome (GOLD analysis project Ga0315552, IMG submission 203102) | Salt marsh sediment microbial communities from the Plum Island Ecosystem LTER, Massachusetts, United States - Salt Marsh Sediment SW1601-70 ...
AAGATTTTTTATGTTCCGACCGGGAGGGTAACCTGGTTAAATTTTCTTCAAGTACTTGCTACAATTATTTTGACATTTGGCTTTTAAATGAGTATGGGACCCAAGTACTTAATAAGTCTAAAACTTATACAACCCAAGGAAGCCTGGATTTCTCCTGGTTATTATCTTGTTCAGGTACGAGGAATTAACGATTGTGGCACCGGTCAATGGAACGGTTCAGAGGTGGAATATGTTGATTGTTGGGAAATGGAGGAAGAGGAAAATATGTACTATCTGGAGTTTGAGCCCAATCCTGCCACAGACGAAATCACATTGAAATTAAAAACGGATTACATCGACGCCTTTACCGAAGGTGATACATGGGAGGCAGAAATTTTTAACCAGCAAATGCTGTTGATGCATAAATCAACCACTCTGAAAGATAAAACATACATGATCAATGTTTCCGGTTGGCAAGAGGGTATCTACTTTGTGCGTGCAAAAGTTAAAGACAATTTGATATCCGGGAAGTTTATGGTGACAAGGTAAGATTCAAATTAGTTATCGAATTGTGCGCATGGTTAGCCATTTCCGGTTTTACCATGCGCCATTTCTTTCAACAGTTGAACAACTGATTTTATAATATATGGGCGTTATCAAATAAATCCGAACTTTTTCTGGTAAAAAATTAAGATGTGGTTCAACTCAATAAATCTCCCTTTATTCATTTGCCATTACAGGGGAGGTTTAATCCAACTTTGTAGTGTTCATCGAGGATAGTTATTATTTGGGGGGCAATTATTTCCTTAAGTTACAATTCAGAGTATTGCAACATAAATGGATTTTAATCCACAAGGTCTAATGTTCAAAAGGCAATTCGAACTTTTATTCCCTAGAAAATAAGTATTCTTCCTTAAGATTAATGTATTCCTGGCATTGTTAATTATTACTTCCATGTTTTTCCAATCCTGAAATTCCTTGTAAACAATTATAATTTTGATTGGAAAATAGTTTGAAACGAGATAATAAACTTCCTTTTTGTATGTTGTAACAAATGATGACGAATAATCGATTTTCTGGCTACCCCTGATTACGTGAAAGTAATTTGTTTGGCAGATATAAACTTAACCTAAACCATGTTAAGAATTGTTTTTGAAAATCCAGATCGAAAGCCGAAACAGGGGTTAGCACAAAAATATAGTGAAGTAATCAGTTCAGGTATTTCCAACATGAAATGTCCTTTGCATAAAAAAGCTGCCGAATTTGAATTACATTTTAATCCTCCAAACTCATATTCAATAGAAGTATCAACCTGTTGTCAGGAATTTAAATCAACTGTTGAAAAAAGGATAGATCTGATGTTAAGTTAATTCAAATTTACAAGGGCCGACCCTTATCGTGAATCCTTCAAATCTTATTCAACAGAAATCGTATTATTTAAAGATGAAGGATTATTTTTTTAAAATCATTTTATTATAGGATAGTGTCTGTAATAGAGGATTTTTAAGGGCTATATAGACAACAGTAATTCTTCCTCTAATTTTATTACACCGTAATAATGCCATATTTATTTAATTCAAACCGCTGAATTATAGATTTGGCGCGTTATACAAAACTTTTTTGCGTAAAAATACATACCAGCTATTACCCTTGATCCATACCATGCCCAACCATAACCTCAGTTTTAATGTGAAGATCTCAGAATTATAGGTTTTATGCGTTATACAGAGCTTCTCTAAGTTAAAAAGCGAACCAGCTATTACCCTTGATCCATACCATGTCCGACCATAAATTTTGTTTTATTTTTTTTTATTCTGAAAAAGATTATTTTTCATTTTAAAGAGCTTTTTCAAATGAAAAAAAATTAGCCCGCTTTTGCCCATGTTTCCTAACATTCCCGGCCATAAACCTAGCTTTTAATTTTAAAAAACTTTGAATAAAAATTTCTTCCGTTTTAAAAAGCTTTTTCAAGTGAAAAAGCAAACCCGCTTTTAGCCTTGTTCCATACCATTCCCGACATAAACTCCGTTTTAATGTAAAGATCTTTGAATTTGAGATTTTATGAGTTGTACAGAGCATCTTCAAGTAAAAAAGCATGCCAGCTTTTACCATTGATCCATTCCATGCCTGACCATGAACTCAGTTTAATTGTAAAGATCTCAGAATTATAGGTTTTATGGGTTATACAGGGCTTCTTAAAGTAAAAAACATACCAGCTTTTCACACCGATCCATTTATTACTCTGCCACAACCGCAATTTATATATAAAGGCTGTTGAATTATAGAGTTGACGCGTTATTAAGAAGATTCAGGATTTCAGAAAGCTTAGACAGGTGTTTCTCCCATGATGAATTTAGGAGTCTATAGAAATGATATGTTAAAAATCTATATACAGTATTGAAAACCTCATTAATTAATTTATATAAACTAGATAGAAATCCGCAAAATGTATTTCTGTTACTATACAGACGAATCCGTATTATATGTAATCGACTTATATATATTTATGGAAATAAGATTAGTGAAATAAAATATGTATGAACCTTTAATCATAAACTGATCCCATTCACATGTTCTGAAAAAGAATCCGAACCACAACCACAGGCCTGTTTCATACTTTCAACAAACCATGCAGATATCCATGAAGCAATTACTACAACCACTTGTTCTGAAAATGTATACACTAATATATGGGATGATGGGTTTGATAATAAATCGACGGTGTCAGAGACTGGCTTTAATTATCCGTTACCTGGCAACTACGTTATCACCCCTACAGCTTTTTCTGAAAGTGGTAACAAACAGAGCATAGCGATCAAAACTGTTAAGGTTACATATAAAACCGGCAAGGTGTCTTTCTGGCAATCAGGAACACCAACCTATCCGGTTACCAGGATTATCATTAATGATGTGATTCGATACATTACGTAGATTACTCTTCCGGGATTTCCGATTGATTAACCGAAAGATATACCAATCTCACATTCCCATCAGGTGTGTACAGTTATAATGCATCAACAAGTCTACTATATACCTGGGAAGATGTAATCATTATCTGGGCGGATGAATGTTTGAGGATAAAACTACTTTAATTCAATTGATTTTGCACATTATTGAAGCTTTAAAGAAAATCAATAGTCTGAGATTCTTCGAAGAAGAATAACTGGAGTGCGTAAATTTTGAAGTTAGTTCTAGACGTTCTAAAGAATTCAATGAGGTATAATTTATTGCAACACCAGTATGACGATTTTAGTTTGTCTCCAGTTTGATCATATGATTCTAACATCTCGATTTTTTCAACAATTTTTTCTCTATCTGATTTGGTTAAATATCCGTTTATCATTAGAAAATTGAATCCGTAATTAAGTTGTCCACTATATACCTTTAAGCTCTCCGGTATTCTCCTGCTTGTAATTGCTCTGGGGTCAAATTTCACCCCTTTATTCGGATATTCTTTATAACCCCCTTTCATAATTTTCCTCCCTTGTTTTAAAAATGTTTTGAAATAATCTGTGAGTATAATCGATAACTATGATCATTCTTCTCGATTCAAATAGTCGTTGATTGACCTGTGAATCCCTTTCTTTTGATCTTCTTCCTGTTTTTTTCTGGCTTCCCTAAGGATATATCCTGCCCGTCTACGCTTTTTTCTATCTTTTGATCCTTTTGGACGCCCTAGGGTTTTTCCTTTCATTTTAGCCCGGTATATGCCCTCCTTGGTCCTTTCTGATATCAGACTGCGTTCAAACTCAGCAAAAGCACTTAGAATTTGAAAATGTAATCTGCCGGTCGAGGTCGAGAAGTCCAAATTTTCAGTAAGGGAAATAAATGTCAGCCCTTTACTTGTAAGTTCATCTATTTCCAAAATAAGTTCCGTACTTGATCGAGCCCATCGGTCAAGTTTATAGATAAGGACACCATCGTATTTACCATTTCGTAGCCTATGTAAAAGCTCAGCTTTAATTGGCCTGGTCTTCCTGGTACTTTCGACCTCAGAAAAAACATCATATGTTAATCCTTTTTCTTTTGCATATTCGATCAACCGGATCTTTTGATTTTCCGGATTCTGTTCATTAGTGCTTACCCTACAGTATATCGCTAATTTCATTTTATTTCTTTATTCTTTTCTACCAGAATCCTTTCTACTTCATTTATGGAGTTTGTTTTCGGCCGGTCCGCTTCCAACCACTTTCGTAAATGTTCTTTTGAGAATAGTAATGGTTTTTTACGGCTTATATAAGGGATGTGTCCCAGGGATACTTTTGAATAGATTGTTGCTTTTGAAAGATGAGTAATCTCACAAGCAATTTCAATTTCACAAATCTCAGGTTGAATCACATTAACATCCGTACTATTTCCCCTGTTCTTCAACTGTATTTCTATCTCCTGTCTAACAATCCGCTTAATCAACTCTGAGAATTGCTTAATAGTGAGATTAAATATTAACCTGTTATCTTCTTCTGGTAAATACATTTTCTCTCCTTAATAATTTTTAGCCATAATTTACGATTTAGGCTTTAGCATAATCAAGAAAAAATCATGCAGGGGAGAGTCGGGGGGAGAGTTAGTTAATAATTAATAATTTAATTTTAAAGGAGTTAATAAACGAAAGAAATATCTTATTCTTCTTTCTGGGGGAGAGTGGGAGATAATTTTTCTAAAATATCTTTAAGTAGAATTCTTCTTTCATCTACCCTACCAGATGCTTTACTTACCGCTTCTACTTTCTCAAATGCATTGCCATTTTCGTCTGCAAAGCAGTGCAATGTAACTTCCCAACGACTAGTGATTGGTGGTTTTATTAATTTAATTTCATCCAATAATATTTGAATCATCCATTTTAATTCAATGTTCCTACCGATCCATTTGATCCGTTCTTCCGGTTTAATAATTTTAAAGCTCAATATATTTTTAAACTGAGGTAGCTTGGTAGAAGAGTGTATAAATTTCTCATCCTTTAAAGCGGTAAAGGTATCAGTTATTCCTATAATGTTTTTTGTAAAATATTCATCCCCATTTTTTTCATATTCATATAAAAGGAATGATCGTATTTGAACAGTGTCATAGGGAATCTTTCCCTTCCTACGTAAATAACTATCTACTAATTCAATTAGTTCCTTAAAGAATAAGTCGGGATATTGCTTCAGTAGCAGAATTAAGAAATCAGAGAACAATTTTACATCGTTCTTAAAATTTGTTTTCTTTTGATAAGCTAGAAATTTCTCAACATTTACAAGAGAATATTGATATTGTCTCAATTTCAAGGCAAAGAAAAATTGAAATGTATCATAAGACACTTGATCTTTTTCGATTATTAAACTTGAGCTGTAAGAGTAGCAATTATGATTATGGAAGAAAAAATCCAGTACAAAGATCCCTTCGGGATCAACTGAATATTTCAAATATCGGTTCATTTCCCGCGAATAATAATCTTTATCATCCTCAGTTCCATGATCATAAAGGTCACTTCCAAAATCCGGTTCAGATTTCTCGACTTTTATTTCTTCAATTTTTATATTGATCCATCTCGCCAACTCAAAATCTTTGTTGGCAATGAAGAAATACTCTTTCTCGAACATCCAAATATCACCGGTGTCCAAATCAAAATATTCCGGATTTAAAGAATCGAAATTAATCATCTAATTACTGTTGTATTGTTTTGAAGGATTAAATTTACGATATTTCATAAAAAAATTTGAATGCATTGATTATTATATGACTGTATCCAATTACGTATCCAAAATTGAAAAATAACTATATATTTATCTTATATTCAATCATATATAAATTCTAAAATAAGTTCCGGAGGAGTTGAATAATGAATAACCCCCGACGACCGTCGGGGGTTAATACGACCAGATAAACACCCGGTCCAACTGCCCGGCTATTTAGCAGGAAGGCGCTTCATGGACCGCAGATCAGCATACTCCAAACAGAAAGAAACCGAAAACCGAAAACCAGAAACCATAAACTGAATTACCTCCGGGAAATTCCTCCATGGACCTAACTTAGCGAGCTTGTGAGTGATCTCATGAGCCAGGAAAGTGCGAACGCATGTGGGAGGCGAATAAACGCAGCAGGCATAAATCAGGAGCACCATCCTTATATCGTATACAGGCGGCAATCCGCAAAAAAACTCCGATTTTAAAGCTAACTTTGGAACATGACAGAAATGATCCCGATAAATGTGGAATGCCATTCCGGTTACAAAGCCGATGAATATCCAACATGCTTTTACTGGAACGGTGAGAAATTTGAGATCATTGAGATCATCGATCGCTGGTACCAGGCAGACCGCGATCCGGAATGGCCTGTTTCAAACTATTTCAAGGTTAATACCACCTCTGGCGCATCATACATCATCAAGCACGATCTTGAACAGGATCAGTGGTATTTACAAAACCAGGAACAGCTCCCAATCTGAACAACTCGCTATTAATACTTCAAAATAATATTAAATTGGTAGCTGTCCCTATTTACAAATTTTACTTTTTAAGACAGCTTCCTTAACGGCAATCTGGCAATCTTAACCATTAATCTTTTTTCGAACTACCTCTGCCTGGCCTGGAAATGGAGCCTCTCATCCCGCTATCCGCTTCGATATTCTTCATCCTCGGGTAATCCATGATACCCAGATTCCCCTGGCGGAAAGCTTCTGCCATAGCCAGAGGGACCTGGACTTCGGCTTCAATCACCTTGGCCCGGGCTTCCTGTGCTTTTGCTATCATTTCCTGTTCCACTGCTATAGCCATGGCCCTTCTCTGCTCCGCTTTTGCCTGGGCAATATTCTTATCGGCATTCGCCTGGTCCATCTGTAAAACTGCACCAATATTTTTACCGATATCAATATCCGCAATATCAATTGAAAGGATTTCAAAAGCAGTTCCTGCGTCAAGGCCTTTTTCAAGAACTACTTTTGATATGGAATCAGGATTCTCCAGTACGGACTTATGTGAATTGGATGAACCAATGGATGAAACGATTCCTTCACCAACCCGGGCCAGGACGGTCTCCTCCCCAGCCCCGCCAACCAGCTGCCTAATATTGGCTCGTACAGTTACCCTGGCCTTGGCAATCAGCTGGATACCGTCCTTTGAAACAGCTGTAACCGGCGGTGTATCTATAACCTTCGGATTAACAGACATCTGCACTGCTTCAAATACATCACGGCCTGCCAGGTCGATGGCAGTTGCCATCTGGAAAGGCAAATCGATATTCGCTTTGGAAGCAGAAACCAGCGCATGGACAACCTTTTGAACTCTTCCTCCGGCAAGGTAGTGAGCCTCAAGGTCATCCCTGTTAAGTACCAATCCAGCCTTTGTACCTTCAATCAGGGCAATCACAATCATGGATGGAGGGACTTTTCTCCATCTCATAAAGATCAATTGCAACAGGGAGATTTTTACTCCCGAAACCAATGCCTGAAACCATAATCCGATCGGTATAAAATAAAGGATGATCCACAGGAGGACTAACGCCCCGACAATAACTACAATATATAATCCTATTCCATGCATGTTCAATCAGGTTTTTAGTTTAACAAAAATTTTATTACTCAGTACTTTCACTGTGTGTTGTAAAATAAATCAGAACTAAACTGGGCTTATATTAAAGTTATAATTTCATATAAAGGTACTCAATTTATCATTACAATGTTATGTAACGGAAGACAAAAAACGGGAGGATTTTTATAACTTTAAAAAGTCTCATAAATCGCATGGATGTTATCAGCGTGGTGTTCTTTCCCGGATCGTTCGGGATAGAACATGTGAAGGAGCATTCTATCCAACCTTGAGATAATGACCGATCACAATCATCACAGAATAACACCATAAGGTATCAAAACAACAGAATTGCATTTGCATTAATAGAATACTGACAGATAAAACACCATATCATGAAAAAAATCGTAAGGTATTTCATTCAGGGATTGATCTACATTGCACCACTGGGAGTGACTGCATATATTGTCTACTTGATCTTTACATTTATTGACCGGTTACTTGATAAATACATCGATCCCATTTTGCCAATCAACATCCCTGGTATTAACCTGCTGGTCGTGATACTGCTTATCATACTTGTTGGAATTATCGGACAAACCATCATTGCGAGGCCGGTTAAGTTATTGGCATCAGAACTCCTGGAAAAAGTTCCTCTGATTAACTGGATTTATGTAGCTATCAGGGATCTGTTATCCGCTTTTGTGGGTAAGGGAAAGAAATTCAGTAATCCCGTTATGGTAAAGGTAAACCACCTATCCAATTTGGAGAAACTGGGCTTTCTTACACAGGAAGACCTTTCAAACCTGGGAGTTAAGGATAAAAAAGTGGCTGTTTATTTTCCCCATTCATATAATTTTTCAGGAGAGCTGTTTATTGTACCCATTGAACATGTAAGACCCATTGATGCATCATCCGGAGACATAATGAAATTTATTGTTTCGGGTGGGGCCAGCGGATTCTAACGAAGGAGTTCAGTTGGTGTGGGCTTTTTGCGCATTCGATGAAAAGCTTACAAATCCTGGAGGAGAAGATTACAACCCCGGATATCACAATGGTCTAATTGGATTAAAGTCCTGATTTTAACATATTATAGTATATGATCGATAGCTACTCTCAAGATATTTAAAACACATGTTTTCTTTTATTTTAAAAGTACCTTTCCAATTTATTGCTCCTTTCCCAAGTGCAACAAAAGAATTATGTACCTGGTCTTAGTATTCTACAAACCATACCATTACTAATAAATTGGGACAGCTACCGATTTAAACTATTTTACTTTATTGGTTGTAATAGAAATAGTTAAGGATTTATTTTGTGGTAATTGTGAATCGATTGTTAATTCTTATAATTTTAATTTACAGTATGTTACAGAAATTTAAAAAAGTAGCTCTCTCTTCTTATATGAGTTACTTTTCAGTAATTTACTATTAGGTAAGTTAACCTGCATGGATTCTGACAGATATGTTGACCTACCTACTGATTTTGGGTTATTTCATTTTCCTTGCTCATTTTTTTCTCTTTTAAAGGTTCATCTTTCCGGCCGATGGAACGGGATGCAAATGTGAGCTCCGGCAGTTCGGCCGTGATAAACTTCGTTTTCTGCAACCCGGGGTTGAAACCCCGGGTTATTCATTGTTAGATCCCAGGTGATTTAAAGAATTCTTTGAAAGATTGTTTGCGTATGGTACCGGAAAAAGGTACAAATTGCAAACAAATTTTACTTTTTTTATTCGTCGGACGGCTTACATATCCCGTCTAGTGGCTGTGCCCCGCTTGACGGGTAATTATCTCTCATACTATGACTGAGCATTGGATAGTGTGTTAGCAAGCTCATAGTATGAGTTTTTATCCGTCGGCCGGTTCCTCCCGCTGGCCATAATTTTATCACACACCCCCGACCCCTCTTACGAGAGGGGAGAACATTTTCGAAAAATCTTAAATCTCAGGCTCCTGAAGAGAGTTTGGGGAATTATTGAAAAGGGGGGAGGGTACATCCACCTATGCTAAAGATTCGGAGGACAAAGGAGTACAGAGTTCTCCAAAGGAGTCTCCCATTGGGATTCCTTTGGAACTATGGACCTACGGGGTCCATGGCAGATGCCTTTGGCATAACTATTAACTGCTCCAAGGGGAACGGTGTTCATTAGCCGTCAGCGTCTTGAAGACCTGAGGGAGTATTTTACCTTACATGGCATCTGTCTGAGGAAATATAAATACCTTTATCATAAAAAAGTTAAAAGTGAATAAAAAATTAACCTTCTGGGGGGCATCACCCATCGTTTTCATTCTTGCTATTTTATATACCATTCCGGTAATTATCCTGAATCATCTATTTAAGCCTTTTTTTGAAATCGGATTCATCCCTTATAAAATTTTATTGACAATAGCCATTGTCCTGCTATGTCTTGGGATACCTTTATACATAACCACGGTAAAGATCCTGAAAACGGCTTATACGAACAATGAATTGATAACCACCGGGATTTTTTCAGTATGCAGAAATCCTCTTTTTGCAGTGGTGATATTTCTGCTTCTTCCCGGTATAACCCTGCTCTTCAAATCCTGGTTATTGCTGACTATCCCATGTTTTGTCTATATCATGTTTAAGTTATTCATACCCAGGGAAGAGTACCTGATGGAGAAAACATTCGGGCAGGCATACATCGATTATAAGAACAAAACACCGGCGATTTTTCCCAGAATCCGGAAATATAAAAAATAAACCAATTGAAATTCAAGAAGAAAAGTGAATCTATATCCCCCGAAATGAACAGAACCCGGTCACTCTTAAAACGAGTTAAACATCTGCTGGGTGCCGGGCCATACCTGCTCCTGATGGGTATCTTCTTCGAGGCACTAACTGTGGTTATCCGGCAATGGATATCAATTCCTATTTCTCTCTCCTTGGAAGTGCAGGTCATTTTTACAATACCCTGTTTAATCATTTGCCTTCTGGGGATGATCTGGTTTCACCGATCGCTAAACCTGATAAAGGGTAACCCGCTTCAAGGTAAGAAGAAGCTCATCACACATGTCCCTTTCTGTTACGTCAGGCATCCGCTATATGCTACACTTCTGCTGTCCCTTCCACCCCTGGTGATCATCTGGTTCTCGGACTTGCTGTTCATCATTCCCTGGATCATCATCATTCTCCTTTCTCATTGCCTGGTTCCCCTCGAGGAGCGAGGATTGTTTAAGGAATTTGGACAAGCGTATGAAGAATACCGAAGAATTGTTCCACCGTTAATCCCATATAAAGGTGCCGGTGGTAAGCATTACCGTGAACATGTGAATGAATCCATGGACGGTTAATATTCACTCATACGATGACTAAGCACTGGCCCATGTGCTTGGAAGCTCATGGTATGAGTTTATTATTCGTCGGACGAGCCCAAGTCGTCCGACGAAGGGTATTTATCCGCCAAGCGGACTTCAGCCGCCAGGTGGAATTTTCCTACGTAATACTTATCAACTTATAACTTATCAACTTATAACAATAGAAACAGCTACCGACTTAAAACAGTAGCTGTCTCTGGTTACTACTCTGGTATTGTCAGAATGCCTCCGAGATCTGGTAATGTACCCGAACACCAGAAACCCTCATGTTACCGCCTGGCCAGGGGATGCCCGTACCGGCGTTTGTTTCTGCTACGACTAACAATCTGAGCCGGTAAGTGGAGTCAACCGTATAGTTCAAATCCGTAATAGAAACACTACCAGCCCCGTCTGATGTATTCGTTGCCACGGAGCCGATCTCACCGGTATATCCATAAGCACCGGTGACATTTTGGCCATTAACCATGAAATAGAGACGGTCATTCACATCTCCGTCATAGAAACCAATATCGATCTGTGTTACCTTGGCTCCGACCGGCACATCCAATTCGGCGTATAATCCACCACCTGGAGCTGTCGTACCGGTCAGGTAGGCTCCATTGTTGCCCCAACCGAGCTCTGCCATTTCGTCTCCATTACGCGGGCGAAACGAGGCTTCACCCACGGTAGAGTAATGCGTTCTCGGGCTGCTATAGTTGATCTCCGTAACGGTTGGTGAGCTTGTCCATGTTGGGGCACCCGAGCCGCCACTTACAAGAACCTGGCCTGCAGTGCCCACGCCCGTGAAGGCGTAAGCGGAGCCATTGCTGTAGGCTACCCTGCCTGCTGTACCAATCGTCGATGAGTTCGTGCCGCCTGTGGCAATTGGCAAGGTACCACTGGTGATGTCGGTGGCGGAGTGGTTGTGGCTACCGGCTGCATAATCCGGAGTTACTTTAACCCATTTCGTTCCGTCAAACTGCAATAAATCACCGTTAACAGCGCCAGTAAAGTTGAAATTTTGAGCTACTGCAGGGTCGGTCTCTTCATAATTGACCGTCAGGAAATAGTCGCTGTTGTGTCCGTCGAGCAGGTCGGCATCAAGGTTTGACCCTTCTCCCGTTTCCAATACCGTTTCAGCAGTTTTTGAATAGATAGCATACGGCACACTCAGTATTTGTGTAGTCCCCATGGGAGCAAAACTTGTCCCTCCGGAAGCATCAAGAGCAACCTGCAGAAAGTAGGTGTTTGATCCCCAGTCAATGCTTGTAAAATCACCTGTAACAAGAGTCCCGGATCCGATTTCGAGCGTGACCAATCCAAACTCGCTCGTGGCAGGGAAGTGGTTCTCTCGAAAGACAAGGGTTCCATCGGCTGCACCGGCAAGGATACTGATCTGAAGAGAGACGTTCTGGTTCTGAACAAGCGTTCCTGCATTGTCCCGGACTACTGCCTGGTAGTTAAAGCTTTGTGGCACCTGAGCAAGTGCCTTGCTCAGGAAGATAAAAGATAAAAGTAAAAAGATAAAAGTAAGGTGTATTCGTTTCATGGCTATTGGGTTTTATGTTACGTGTTGGTTTGAAGAGTAAATTTACGGATAAACCGGGTTAATGTCAATAAGTCTTCGGAGAAACATGGGATGATAGAGATCCGCCTTCTCCGTCAGTCGACGGATACGGCGGACGAGGGTGGGAGGGAAGGGGAGGATGTAACGGAGAGACTGTGAGACCGGGAGACTGTGAGAGGGGGAGATGGGGAGAGGTGAGACTGTGAGACGATGAGAAGGGGAGACGATGTGACTGGGGGACTGTGAGACGATGAGACAAAAAGAGTACAGAGTTCAGGGTTTAGTAACTGAGAACTGGGAACTGAAAACCGGAAACTAATTTGGTGCTGTGTATTGCAAATTATGGGTGATGAATGATGAATTAGCATGGAGCGTGGAGCATGGGGCAAGGAGCATAGAGAAGTGAGAAGTGAGCAGTATAATGCCTTGAATGCCTCAATTGCCTTAAATTCATTTTCCAAAGGTCCGAAGGACTCCTTATGGATCTTCGGGACAGTTTAAGGTTTTTAGTTTTTTTCTATTTGAAGTATGACAAATAACGGTCCATGAAGCGCCTTCCTACTGAATAGCCGGGCAGTTGGACCGGGGGTTATATGTAATGCGTTACCCCCGGCATAAATGCCGGGGCTATTGTATTTCATCCCCTCCGGGGATTGATTTATAGCCAATTAACCAATAACTATTAACTGTTCATTAGTAGGGACAGCTATCGACTTAAAACAGTAGCTGTCATTCCTTTACTTGTTACTATGCATCAGACGGTTCCAATTCCTCATGCGATGACTAAGCACTGGCCCATGTGCTTGGAAGCTCATGGTATGAGTTTATTATTCGTCGGACGAGCCCAAGTCGTCCGACGAAGGGTATTTATCCACCAAGCGGACTTCAGCCGCTAGATGGAATTTTCCTGCGTAATACTTATCAACTAATAACTTATCAACTTATAACTTTATTTTATAAGTTCTTTCTCTTATATGATCAATGGTTACATTCCGGTAATCGCTCGTTGGATAAATGCTAACGTTGTCATAATAAGAAAGAGAATCACAGAAACGATCAGCCAAATTTTCCCGGAGAGGGAGGCTACGCCTAACATCCCGCCAGTTCCTCCAAAGAAGAAGATTAGATAGAAAATTACAATCCAGGTTACCTTTCTGAATTCCAGTTTGAAAATGTAGTCAAAGAATAATTCAATGATCAGAAAAGAGATCATTAAACCGATTTGAACATAGTAAAGTGGTGGCCTTTGAAATTGTTTTGCGATAAATAAAAGATATGTCAACGGTATTGCCGTAAGGATCAGAATAATTCCAAGCCAATATTCGATTTTTTGATGACCCGTTAACCTGAAAACAAAAACTAAACAACAAATAACAAGTATTGTTACCGATAAGCCGGAAGCAAATAGATTTACTTTATTGATCTCCATTTTTTTTGTTTTTATGCTGCATAACGGATGGGCATATAAACTGGCTGGATATTAAAACCATTTTCCTACTGCATCGTTTTGATATTAAATAGATGTAAATCATTTAATTTTGCTAACTACCCACAGCTTGTTTTTGATAACGTGTTATCCGAAGTACAAATCAATTAGAATTATCTATTGAATTAATCCATTCTTTGATATGTTGAAAA
>Ga0315552_1001532_pt1 | contig 14000 bp, 10 predicted proteins | sample SalMarSW160170MG_2_FD_203102 | JGI IMG/M metagenome (GOLD analysis project Ga0315552, IMG submission 203102) | Salt marsh sediment microbial communities from the Plum Island Ecosystem LTER, Massachusetts, United States - Salt Marsh Sediment SW1601-70 ...
GGTCAAGGTCGTCAATTAGTATAACGATGCGTCTGTCGCGGTCATCACGACGTAGGTCATCCAAGGCTTTTTGTAATTCACTCAACCAGCCAAAATAGTCACTTTTCGCTTGTTTATCTGCCTGCCATTGTTTGAAAATGCTCTTGCCATCAATCTCCAAGAATGGGAGCTTAAGTGTCATTGCTGTGGCCATTGAGGACGTCAGACGTTCGAGCTTACTGCTGAGTTCACGCCAATATGTTTCCTCTCGTTTTAAATGTTCAAGAAGTGTATCAAGAATTGGTAAGAGCATGTGTTCTTCGCGTTGATATCGCCATGCGTCAAAGAAAACAGTAAGAACTTTTTCTGGATACGATGATTCTAGAAGATGTTTTACCTTCTTTAGGAGGGTTGTCTTACCACTTCCCCACCTACCGAAAATGCCTATAGTGAAATGGGGGTCGGTTTCAAATATAGCCGAAGTCAGAGTAGAGGCATATTTGTCGAAGCCAAAAATGACTTCGTCCTCTGGCACGTCTAGTAGTAGTTTTAGGGCACTATATTTTTGTGATTCCATCCTCTCTAACTTAGACATCACTATTATTATTAGTTTAATTCTATCATAATCAAAGCTGATACATTATAGTTACGGCACGTCCTGATTGAATTATCAATGATGTCAAACAATCTGACGTTTTGTGCCTCCTTAGCTCTGCATTATATCTTGGTACATTGCACAAGGAACTATTGACAATTTGTTAGATAGCGGTACAATGTGGAGTAGTCTTTTAAAGAAATAGTACTTCGAGTACTAACATCAAGGTCGGTGGTCAGGTGTTTGCCATAGAGGATTGCGTTAATTCCCACGATGTCCAGTCGAGCATATGTAGATATGTGAACTGGACTCCTTTTTCATGCCATAGTGAAGTAGATCCTACCTCTCGGAATTTAGGGATGGCCAAAGAGGTAGTTACCTAACCTATTGGGCGACTGGGCTTGATTTAAGAACGTAACTAATGTGATTAAGGGAGTAGAGAAAAGGAAACATGGAGGAAAGCTAGCGTGCTTCTAAATGAAGATGAAGAAATCCGTGGCATCTATGAGGTAGATCGCTTCCTTGGAGAAGGGGCTTTTGCGGAAGTGTACCGCGTTAAGCATAAATTCCTGGGGCGACAAGCCATGAAGGTGTTCAAATCGCCTAGCCCACAATTAAAAGAGATTGAAAGAAACTTAGCTGAAGCCGTATTGCTGTCAAGAATTGGACATCCTAATATCATTAGGGTGTTTGATGCAGGTATCTTGGAAACTAATGCAGGAAAGCGTGGGTATTTCACAATGGAGTACGTTCCTGGTGGTACTTTGGAATCACTATGGAATTCTTATCGAGATGGCTTTGTTCCAATTCTGGATACTGTTGATATTATCCGGCAAGTTTGCATGGGAATGGCTGTTGCTCATAGCAAACAGTCACCGATAATCCATCGCGATATCAAGCCGCAAAATATCCTTGTTGGCTATGATGTTGAAGGACTCCGTATAAGGATTAGTGATTTTGGACTTGCTAAAGCTGTAAATCCACTCACACTACTAGCAAGTGCTAGAGGGACTCCCGTATTCAAACCTCCAGAGTGCCTGCAAAACATGGACTCTTGTGCTGGGGACGTATGGTCTATTGGTGTTACGCTCTATCTTCTGCTAACAGACAGACTACCTTTCCCGGTTGAAAACAGGATGGATTTATCAACCGGTAAATGTTGGAGGCACAAGCTTATCCCTGCAGTAGAATTTAATCCTCGTGTAGACGACTGTCTTGAATCCATTGTCTCGCGATGCCTCAAGCTCAATCCTGCTGAGCGCTATTCTAACGCAATGGAGATGCTTGAGGATGTTAGACGATGGGAACCACCGAAATCAAAATCCATAACAAAAGGTAGAGAGAATGTAGATGAAAGCAAAAGTGCTCTTGGTATTATCCCAAAATCTGAGGAAGGCGACCCAGAGACTATGGCAGCAGAGGCAATGAAAATCGCGCGAGATCCACGTAAGCTTATGGAAGCAGCTGATCTCCTGGAAGAGGCGATGATTAGGCAATCTGGTTTACGGGAAAAGTACGAATACGAACTCAAGCTGTGGCGACGCGGGATTATCATGTGATATATATGAAGGGAATAATTACAGACAATGGAAACAGGTGACCCAATGGGATGGAATGAGACGCTTCTCAAGATGACGCGACCTGATATCTATCGTATCAATGCTTTCCGCATATTGGGCCTCCCTGTGACTGCTTCTCCAAAGGAACTATCGTCTCATATTCGAAGGCTTGAGCTTACTGAAAAATATGGGAATATGGGACAGCTTGACAATAGCGTTCTCGGACTAAACATAGCACATGATAGGGATACTAGGCGGGAAGCGCAACAAAGACTGCTCGATCCTGAATTGAGATTTATAGATGAATTCTTCTGGTTCTGGCCGTTATCACTTAATTCGACCGAAGAAAATGACGACACTCTTGAGGCAATTAAACAGAATGATATAGCGCGAGCTTTGACCATCTGGGGGCACCATGAGGCTGAAGGTAGTGAAGCTAATGTCTCTATGCACAATCTCGCTGTTTTCCATCATGCCATGGCATTGGATTTCGAACACATGGAAACGGAAACGAAAGAGATTTCCAAGCAGCAAATTGAACAGAAACGGTCCCATTGGCAACAGGCTTTTTCTAGATGGAAAAAGCTACTTAATGAAGAAGGGTTTTGGCAAAGAATGAGAGAGCGTATTCGTGAATTTGATGATCCTCGTTTAACAGCTGATACAGCCCGTCGGATTCGCGAAGGATTGCCGAAAGCATTGCTTTCAATCAATGCGATGCTTGCAGTAGAAGCTTCAGGAACGAATGACCCCACAGATATGGATTTTCACCTGGCAATAATACGTCAATCTGGTTTTGATAATGCAGTTGCCGAAGAGGCCAAACACCGGGCGATCGTACCGATACGAGATAGGATTAAAGCCATATGCTTACACTCTGCCGAGGAAATAGTTAATGCACCAGAGCGTGGTAAAAAAGTGGCCTCTAGTCTTGTTAGTGACACGGCTCAATTATTCAAGACTCTTGATTCACTACTAGCCGAAGGAGACTCAACACGCGAATCAGTCCACGATGAGGTAGCGTTGCAGGTAAGGTCATGTCTAATTGCATTTGGGAATGAAACTGAGAATTGGGGGGCAGTGTTAGGAGTTGCTGAGAAATCTCTCAATATTGCAGAAAGCCCCTTTCTCAGACAAAAGATTAAGGATGACCTCGAAACCATAAGAACAAATGTAGAATATGCGACTTGCTGGTTCTGTGGAGGAGCTTGTACAGACAGTGATTCCTACGTTACGGTGATGATGCACGGTAATGTGGAGCGTGAACGCGTATTTCTCCAGACGCAGGTTAGATGGCAGTACCTACCTGTAATGGTCCCAAGGTGTACAAGATGCAAGTCGGCTCACAAACAGACTAAAGCCTGGAGAATAGGAGGGACGATTACCGCCTTTTTTCTTGCTATCTTCATTGGAATTGCGAGCAGTAGTTTTTGGGTAGGTGTCCTGGTTCTGGGCGCTATCATCGCTGTAGCACATGGACTAGCAGCCGCGACATTCCCTAAGGGGGTAAAACCCGAATCTTACAAAAACGAATTCCGTACTGTAAAAGAAATGCTTTCCCGAGGCTGGAAAATGGGAGGAAAACCTTCAGGTGTTTGATAGAAAAGTGTTAAGGGAAACCATGGATGATCTTAAGCAATGGCTGCGTTATCCTCAAGAGTTCAGGATAAGTACGCGGACATGCACCGGGTTATCAGAACCCTTGGAAGCACTAGCTGACTCAGTAAAAAACTCTGAAGCTAGTTCTCAAACGAAATCCAAGACAGAAGAGGAACTACTTGATATGGCGGCTGATGTGGGGACTTTGGTATGGCGAATCCAGCATAGGTTAGATGCTACAGAAGAGCTCTCGAAACCACTGCAAAAATTATCTCGCGATGTAAAACGGACGTGGGATACTCTCACCCAGGGTGGGATAGAGATTAAAGACCACACTGGTGGAGACTACGAAGGTGGCATGGCTTTGCGTGTGATAACATCCCAGCCAGTTAGCGGATTAAACCGACGACAGATTATAGAAACGCTTAAACCCACAATATATTATAAGGATAAAATTATACAAATGGGTGAGGTAGTTGTTGGAGTACCTGAAGAAACCGAGACAACAAAGCCAACAAAGGAAACAACCGAAAGTTAAAACACAAGGAGGATAAAGCTATGGAAAGACAAACAGTAGACTTTGGAATTGACCTTGGTACCACCAATAGTGCAATAGCAGTGTTGGAAGGCACAACGCAGCGTATTATCAGAACGAACGAAAACACTGAATACACTCCGTCTGTGGTTTCATTTAACAAGAAGGGCGAGTTAAGAGTGGGAGAGACGGCAAAAAACCAGAAAATCAGCACCGACGAAGCGGAGCGCTCTGATGTCTGTCTGAGATTCAAGCTGCAAATGGGGCATCCTGAACCCTTTAAAGCTTTCAAGGCAAATGGTAAACAAATGACCCCGGAAGAACTCTCTGCTGAGATCCTGAAAAAACTTCGAGCGGATGTTCAACGGAGGGATAGAGAAGAGATTACTGCCGCTGCTATCAGTGTCCCTGCCGTTTTTGAGTTACCTCAGTGCTCCGCTACAAACAGGGCAGCGACTTTGGCTGGGCTATCGTTCAGCCCGCTGGTTCAGGAGCCTGTCGCCGCTGCCATGTCCTACGGATTTCAAACCACCAGCGACCGCGTCTTCTGGATGGTCTATGATTTTGGCGGGGGCACATTCGATGCAGCTATCCTACGGGTGCGCGACGAACAGATACAGGTGGTAAACCACGGCGGCGACAACCACTTGGGTGGCGGACTGATTGATTCGGGGATCGTCGACCAGATACTGGTCCCTGTGGTCGCGAAAGAGTTCAATCTATCACCTGATGACAAAAGGTGGGAAGCTGTTCATTCCACACTTGAATACTACACCGAGAAGGCCAAAATTATTCTTTCCGTGGAAGATAAAACTGACATTGAAATACAGGACCTATTTCTGGCTAGAGACGGAGTAAGCACCCCCTTTGAGTATGAACTCAAGAGAAGAGATGTTGAACGATTGGCTGAACCACTTCTCGAAAGGTCAATAAACTTGTGCAGGTCAGTGTTGGAAGAGGAACGACTATCACCCTCCGATATTGAGAAGTTGATTCTGGTCGGTGGCCCCACACTAACCCCGCTATTTCGAGACATGTTAACCCAGAAACTGGGTATTGCATTAGAATTCCGGGTGAATCCACTGACTGTAGTAGCATGTGGTGCTGCAATTTTTGCTGGCACGCAGATAATACCCGAGGCGTCCAGACGACAAGTGTCACTCCCCACTGGGCATTTCAAACTGGAACTCGACTACAAACCTATCGGGGATGAAACAGAGCCTACGATTGGAGGAAGAGTGACTGCTCCTCAGGGGCAATCTCTACAAGGATATACTCTTGAATTCGTGGAATCTAAGACTGGGTGGCGCTCTGGAAAGATCGATGTTGGGGCAGATGGCGCATTCATTTCTGCAGTCTACGCAGACAGAGATCGCAAAAACGAGTTTCTGATTGAACTCACAGATGCCAGCGGAACCCGTTGTCAAACTATGCCGGATCGATTTTCTTACACAATAGGAATCACGATTTCTGCTCAAACTCTCGTCAATCATATCGGTATAGGGCTTGCCAATGGAGACGTGGCGTGGCTGCTCAAAAAAGGTACTGCGTTGCCGTGCAAGAAGCGGGATACAGGAGTTTACACAACGGAAGCCCTCAAGAGCGGCGACTCTGGGACTATTCTGCGCATTCCTGTTGTGGAAGGCAACAAGAAGCGTGCTGACAGAAACATGCTAATTGGATGGCTAGAGGTAACCGGCCAAAAGGTTCCTCGAGACGTTCCCGCAGGAAGCCCTATCGAGGTCACCATTGCTGTAGATGAGTCACGCATAGCAAAAGTCCTTGCCTATGTCCCAAGATTGGATGAAGAGTTCGAGAACATATTAGACCCTAAGTTTTCGCCAATTGACGAACCAATACTGACAGACCATGCAGAAAAGGCAAAGATACACCTGCAAAAGGTTCGTGAACAAGCCAAGTTGGCCGGTTCTGCTCGGGCCGATGATCTGCTCAAGAGGATCGAAGACGAGCAACTGACTCGTCAAATCGATATGCCACCGATGGTAACGCAGCAGGACAAACGGGAGGCTTTAGATACGTGTGAGCGGCGCCGTGTCGAACTTGATGCAAGATTGGATGATATCGAAGAGTTGATCAATTGGCCTGTTTTAGTTGCTGAGGCCGAGGCACAAATTACTGGCGGACAGGATATAGTGAAACAGTATGGCGATTCACAGGACGTTGATGATTTTTCTCGTCTTGCGGAAGAGACGAGGAAGGCTATAGCATCAAAAGATGCTGATTCTGTTCAGCAAAAGACTAGAAACCTTTCACAACTGGTAATACAGGTACTAATGAAACATCCAGGCTGGTGGGTGGCATCACTTGAACACTTGGAAACGGAGTACATGGACAATATGCGTGATCAGGCTGAGGCGGAGCGGCTTTTTGCACAAGCACATCGGGCTATCGATAATCAAGATTTCGAGAACCTCAAGATAGCTGTTCGCCAGCTTTGGGGATTATTGCCCGATGAAATAAGCGAACAGTTACGCGGCTACAGAAGTACTGTTATTAAGGAGGGATTCTAGATTTCTATAGGGAAACTGAATGTGCGAACATGAAAGAACCTGAGTCATATCCGTTGAAACAAGGGGTGAAGCCTGTTGAACAAAGGAGCATATCCAACGCGCAAGCTCTGGTAACCGATATGCTTATCCGTGCTGCAGATTTGGCGCGGAGAGGAGACCTCCTCCAAGCGGAAGATTTACTCAGAACCTTGTCTGATAAAGATAGCTCAAGGGTAGAAGTGATTGATTTGCTTGCCAAAATACATGTACAGCAAGGTAAGATTGACCAAGCGCAAGCTCTGTGGCTTAAAGCATTACGGGGAGATCCCTCTAATATACACTTTCTGTCGGCTCTGAAATTGTGTGCATGTCTCAAGAAATCAAGATTTGAACAGTTCGTCTTGCGGTACCTTTGGGTACTACTTGTTGTAGTTCTTTGGTTTCTGCTTGCTACGGCTATAATTTTGAGCACTGTCTTGTAGAAAGTTCAATAAGAAATGAGGATATAGTGGATAGGGGGAATGTAACAGGAATCGTCGTAGGTTGTATTATAGCTGTCATCGGAATAGTTGGCATAGCAATGTCAGCTGAGCCTTCAACTTCGACAGAACCTGAATCTACGTCTACCTACACGCTTAGTGTAATTACTAGCCCCTCCGGAACAGGTTGGGTCTCTTCGTCTAGTGGCGAATATGAATATGGTGATCAAGTGACTCTTACAGCCAGTGCAACTAGCGGCTACACCTTTGACCACTGGGGTGGTGATGCCTCGGGCACTTCGCCTACTACTACCATCACGATGTACTGCGATAAGAGCATCATTGCTAACTTTAAAGCTGTTACGGCAGATACTGGGGTATTGTTTTCAGATGATTTTAGTGATGAGGTTGGTGACTGGGATATCTATTCCGATGACTTTGGTTCAGTCTTCTACGAGGATGGCTGGCTTCATCTAATCAATAACAATCCCGCTGCATTCGCTACTGCTACTTGGGCGAATAAACACTTTACTGATTTCATTTTGGAAGTGGAGACCAAACTTGTTGGAGGCACTGATGATAACTGGCATACGGTAGTATGTCGATATCAAGACACAGATAACTCTTACTACTTTCAGACTAGCGCTGATGGCTATTATTCCATATACAAGCACGCTAATGGGAATTGGGTAACCCTCGGGTCAACAACCCACTCATCCTACATAAACCAGGGGGTGGATGCTGTCAATTTAATCCATATTGAATGTATCAGTAGCGACCTAAGTCTGTCGGTTAATGGGCATCTACTGTGGGAGGGTACAGATGCCACCTTCACTGGTGGTGATATCTTACTACTCACCAGCGCACTGGCAGGCACATATACTGAAGTCGCCTTTGATAATATTGTAATTACTAATCCGTAGGTTTAGCTTCAACAGTGGTTAAACGCTGGCTTATGTAACTGTGAGGGTGCTAATGGAGGGCCGTTAGTAAATGCCCATACAAGATCGGGATTACGTTAGAGGTAGGCATCCTCCCAATTGCTCTTGCGCGGAATGTACCAATAGAAGACTGAATAAGATGCGTGGAGGAACTGATGAAGACTATAAGTACAGCCAGCCGATATTTGGCAGAGGCCATTCTGGCAAAAGCGCTGACAACACGGGCGGCCGCAAAGCCTACAGCCATAGGCCTCGCATTCCGAATTGGCTGAAGTCTATCTTGCTGATTGGTGCGCTTTCCATTGGTGGGCTAATAGCCAGCCGGTTTGTCGAAAGTCTCATTCCCTTCTGGCTACTTTTCGGATCTTCTGTCTTTTACTCCATCGATAAGTGGTTGGGTTATTACACTCGGAAATATAGGATTGTCGGGAAGATCTATAGATTAATCTTGAACCTCTCTGCACTATCGCTGCTAGGGCTCCTGGTTTGGTCCGGTGTGTCACTATTCACTCAACAGTTTATGCAGAGTCCGCTCATCGGGAGCTTTGTGTTTCTGCTTGAAATCGCTGTCTTCATCTGGTTGTGTAGGGTCGTCTCGAAGAATGGGTGGCGCCAACCAAGCATGAAACTCACTGTATTTTCCTTAATATGCCTTTTCTTCATATTTTCCTTCGCTGGCGTGCAGCCATTGTCCGATTATAAAGATAGTCTGTTCGACTCCATATCCATCTATTTTAGAAACGCGAGTCAACCTGATACGACGCCCCCTTCCTCTGATACCATTCCTTCTCCGTCAGACACGACTCCTTTTCCTTCTGACACTACTCCCTCTCCCTCTGATACCACTCCCTCTCCCCCTAACGAAATCAATTCCCGTACTGGCGAATATAGGAACTACTATCTGGGTCTAGTATATACACCAGGAGGATACCTCTCAGGGAATGGTTGTTATGATGACACTGGAGACTTCATTGTACTCATCAACAACGAAAATGCTGGTAATCCGAGCTACTCTCAGCTGGTCAGCTTTCTGGAACAGGATAATACCGATCAGTTCCCATATATATTTTCAGTCAGCCTGCCAGGTGTTTATTACGGTAGCGCAGAGAGTCACGTGAACCTGGAGCACATTCAAAACATAATCGATGGGGTTGCGCAACCTAGTAACCCCCATGTCTGCGCCGATTTTGCGGAGAGACTCCACAATAATGCCGAACTGGCAGGAATCAGATGCGCCTATGTGAGCGTAACACTAGACGGAAGTACAGGACATGGGTGCGATGCCTTTCAAACAACGGACCGAGGGCTAATCTATATTGACGTTACCGGATGGCTACCAAATCAGCCACACCCAGATAGAGCGGTGTCAACGGTAAGCATTGTAGTCGGACGATCTTATACTCCGGTGAGCCTATTTCACGAAGCCGGTTGGCAGGACTCTTACGTTAGCATGGGAACAGTTACGGATTTTCAAGTCATTTGGGATGGCAGTTGGAATGATTAGCTCACCTCTGACTAGAGTCCAAGATTGAGTTAATCGATTTGCCAGTGGGAAGTGACCCAACAATTCTGACTATTGTGCAATTTCGTCCCCGAACAAGAGTTCAGTTTTGGGAAATTTGAAAGAACAATCTTGCCCTTCTTCATATAGCAGGCCTGGTAACCAGAAGGGAATTACACAATAAGGTGGATCTCTAGCAGTCGGGAACTAAGTGATAGTAGTTCAGTCAAGGTTGACTACCTCACTTCTTTTGCTTCTTCCAATCATCGCTGGTTTCAAAATCAGGGAGCTTATAGGTTCCGACAACACTGAACGGCTGGTAATGGTCTGCATGAAGGTGAAAGAGGTTTGGCCACGGGAGCAAATCGTGATCGTAGAGTGCAGGTTGATAATAGTAGAGGATCAGCAAGAATAATCCAGCTAAGGCGTCTAACGAGTTCTTGAGATTTGCCTCTGTGAAGTGCTCAGTTCGTTTGTGTTTTACATTGTTGTAGCTTTGCCACCAAGTCGGATTTTTGCCCAATTGCCAATCTACCCATGGTTGAAACTCTAAACCATAACGCGGAATTGCGGCCTTGAAAGTAGGGAATTTTGGATATGCCTTAGTTATCACTGTACGGTAGTCGTCAATGTTCTCTCTCTTCTCCTGCAGCGCGATTTGTGCGCACAAAGCCTTTGCAACGATATCTATCTCGGAACATGCGCTAAAGAGGAGACGGGCAAGCTCTATGGAATAACTAGAAAAGTTTGCAGACTCGAGGGCTACGAAACGCGCTGCTTGCTCAAGGTCTACATCTAGTGCAAGAAAGTATTCCCAGTGTGGGTAGTTCACTCTATCTCCCTGCCCTTAAGATCAGATTTTAGTTACATCTCATTTGCCCTAGATATTATACTACACAAGTGTTAGTGGCGAGAGAACACAACCGAGTGTCCAGTAATGTATGGTTGATCCAAGCATACCGGTACCAGAGCTGAGTATTGCACGAAATAGCGTTTTGTGACTCCTTAATTTCATAGTATGTTTTGAACACCACGACCTATTGACAATTCTTCACTAGTGATACAATAGTAATTCAGGGGTGGTATATATGAAAAGACTTGGCATCTTTTTGATTACGATAGCCTTAATTGCTGGGATGGTAGCCTGCGCTCCTACTCCTACTCGGTATAACCTGACCATGGCAGCAGCTCCTGATGGTAGCGGAACGGCAACTGATTTGACTGACGCTTCACCTTACGCAGCAGGCACTTCAGTCAGTATAAAAGCGGTAGCAACCGCAGGCTACCGGTTCGTCAACTGGACTGGCAACGTGAGCACCATTGCCAATGTCAATGCTGCCTCAACCACCATCACGATGAATGGCGACTATGAAATCACCGCCAACTTTGAAGAAGACAAGGTGGTCACTTTTCTGGATCCTAACCTTGAATCAGCGATCAGGCAAGCCATCGCCATACTGCAGCGTCCCATCTACGCCCTAGACATGGAACGGCTTACTATACTTGATGCTGAGGAGCGGGGTATCTACGATCTGACCGGCCTGGAATATGCGACGAGCCTGAAGTGGCTCCACCTTCAGACTAACCAGATAAGCGATATCTCTCCTCTGGCTAACCTAACCAACCTGACGGAGCTCTGGCTTGGCTATAACCGGATAAGCGATATCTCACCTCTGGCCAACCTCGCCGACCTGATCAACCTCCAGCTTTGGAATAACCAGGCAAGCAATATCTCGACTGTGGCCAACCTCACCAGCCTGACGGAGCTCTGGCTTGGCTATAACCGGATAAGCGATATCTCACCTCTGGCCAACCTTACCAACCTGACCTTGCTCGACCTCGGTGGTAACCCGATAAGTGATATCTCGCCGCTGACCAACCTCACCAAACTGACGGAGCTCTGGCTTGGGGGTGACCAGATAAGCGATATCTCATCGCTGGCCAACCTCGCCGAATTGACAAGGCTCAATATTGCTGATAATCAGATAAGCGATATCTCGCCGCTGGCCAACCTCACCAAACTTACCTGGCTCTACCTTGATGCTAACCCGATGAGCGATATCTCGCCGCTGGCCAACCTCACTAAACTGACGGAGCTCTGGCTTGGGGGTGACCAGATAAGCGATATCTCGCCGCTGGCTAACCTCACCAGTCTCACATGGCTAAACCTTGAGCGCAACCAGATAAGCGATATCTCATCGCTGGCCAACCTAGCCAACCTGAGGCAACTCAGCGTTTTAGGTAACCAGATAATCGATATCTCACCTCTGGCCAACCTTATCAACGTGACAACGCTCTACGTTACGATTAATTCGGTAGGCGATATCCCGTTCCTGGCCAGCCTCACCAACCTGACAACGCTCGGCCTTTCATTTAACCAGATAAGTGACAGTGAGCTCTTTCGTCTTGCCAACCTCACCAACTTGAACGAGCTCATTCTTGACGGTAAGCAGATAAGCAATATCTCGCCCCTCGCCGATCTCACAAACCTGACGACGCTCTTCCTTAGGCATAATCAGATAAGCGACATCTCACCTCTGGCCAACCTGACCAACCTGATGTATCTTGAGCTTGGGGACAACCAGGTAAGCGACATCTCACCTCTGGCCAACCTGACCAACCTGATGTATCTCGAGCTTGGGGACAACCAGGTAAGCGATATCTCACCTCTGGCCAGCCTCACCAATTTGAGAGTTCTTTACCTCGATTCCAACAACATCGTCGATATTTCTGCTCTTTCCGGCCTAGGCAGGCTCGGGGAGGTTGAGAAGGGATGGGGATGGGGGATTGCTGCGAGGGAAGGCGTAGAGACCTATCTTGGTCTTGCTAGCAATCAAATCGCCAACATAACCCCTTTGGTGCAGAATGAAGGGCTTTCAGAACGGGATGGGATTGACCTTAGAGGAAATCCGCTGAACTCAGACTCGGTAAATATACACATACCTGAACTTGAAGAACGGGGCGTGAATGTTCTTTATGATTGGAGCTTATAGAATTGAGCCGAGGCTGCGATATTCCTAGCGGCGGAATTGCACAATGGCCTGGATTGTTACCTCTGGCGTAACAATATAGTAGGATCTGACATTGCGTGTAATGCTGTGTGTTCCACAGAACCAAGAACTTCAGAACGGGTCTTTCGGCTGAAGTAGTCTTCACAGGTTGACCCTCAGTAATTTTCTCATTTTGTTCTCATATTTCTTGCAGTATAATATTTATGTGCAGATACTTATCGTTGAAGACGAAGAGAAAATCGCTAACTTCTTGAGGCGCGGTCTTATGGAAGAGAGCTATGCAGTTGACATTGCCAGTGACGGTGAAGATGCTTTGTATAAATTTGAAATCAATGAGTATGACCTCATCATCCTGGACCTCATGATACCGAAGGTAGATGGCATAACGGTTTGCCAGAAAATCAGAGAGAGCAATACGAGTATCCCTATCCTCGTACTCACCGCCAAAGATGCAGTTGAAGACAAAATCAAAGGACTCGATGCGGGCGCAGACGACTACATGACGAAGCCTTTTTCCTTTTCCGAACTTTCCGCGAGAGTCAGGGCCTTGCTGCGGAGAGGCAAAAAAGCGGATCCCACAATTTTAACGATTGACAATCTGTCACTTGACCCAGCGACAAGAATAGCTAAACGCGGGAACAAGACGATTATCCTAACGGCGCGGGAATATGCCCTTCTGGAGTATTTCATGCGTAACCCAAATCAAGTGTTGACCAAAACCGAACTACTAGAACACGTGTGGGACTATAATTATGACGGGCTTTCCAATGTTCTTGAAACCTATGTGAAATACCTGCGAAAGAAACTCAAGGTACATCCAGAAGAGAAAGAACTCATCCATACGATGCGAGGTTCGGGATACATCTTAAGGTAAAGGACATGTTTAGAAAAGCAAATATCAAACTGACTCTTATTTATTCCATCTTGTTTCTGGTTTCCTTTTGGGCATTTAGTATTGGCCTTTATGTTTGGATGGAGCATTCGTTTGGAGACAGCTATATTAGTGAAATAGAACAGCAGGGTGAGTTTGAATTAGACGAACAAGATATGGATATTGCGAACATCGCAGTAGATGTCGCGTTGGACCGATTGGAAAATACTCTAATCATCTTCAATGGCGCAATGATAATCATTATACCCGTTATCGCCTGGCTTATGACCCGGCGTACGCTTGCCCCGGTGCAACGCATCCACGAGCAACAGAAGCAATTTGTCTCCGATGTGGCCCACGAACTCAGAACTCCTCTTTCGATAATGAGTGGTGAGTTGGAGGTTGCGCTGAGGAAGGAAC
>Ga0315552_1001539_pt1 | contig 13974 bp, 15 predicted proteins | sample SalMarSW160170MG_2_FD_203102 | JGI IMG/M metagenome (GOLD analysis project Ga0315552, IMG submission 203102) | Salt marsh sediment microbial communities from the Plum Island Ecosystem LTER, Massachusetts, United States - Salt Marsh Sediment SW1601-70 ...
GCCGTCCGGTCACAAGGGTAGCATAAATCCGGGCGTGGAAGCTCGAGCTCTACCGCTGAGGTGCGCGATGCGTCTATACCAAACCGTTATTCGTCGAGCGCTGTTCCATTTTGACCCGGAGTGGGCGCACGATCGGGCGATACAAGCCGGCCGGCTCCTGGGAGCGGTCAAGGTCGTCCGGCCGTTCCTGTCGGCGTTGTCCGGCTTCTCCGATCCGAGGCTGGAAACGGAGGTGTGTGGGATAAGATTCCCCAACCCTCTCGGGCTGGCAGCGGGGTTTGACAAGAGCGGGCGTGCGTGCGAAGTGTTGGCTGCGTTGGGCTTCGGGCACATCGAAATCGGTTCCGTATCGGCCGAGCCCTCCCAGGGCAATCCAAAACCGAGGCTGTTTCGGCTCCCGCGAGACCGGGCGATAATCGTGCACTACGGATTGCAGAATGACGGAGCCGATGCAGTCGCCGCTCGGCTGGCCTCCAAAAGGCTGGCGATTCCGCTGGGCATCAATATCGTGAAGACCAACCGAGGGAAGACCGCGGCGCCGGAGTCCGATGATGAGATCATCGGCGATTACACGCGCTCGGTCCGCATTTTGAAAAACGTGGGCGACTACATCTGCCTGAATCTCAGTTGCCCCAACACCGAGATGGGGCGAGATTTCTTTTCCGACCAGCGCAATACTGTACGACTGCTAACGGCTCTGTCCGAATTGGACATCCGCTGCCCTGTGTTTCTGAAAGTTTCTCCGCTCGGCGGAGTCCGGGCAATCGAGGAATTGCTGGCGGCGGTGGAAGGGGTGAGCTACGTGTCCGGATTCGTTTTCAACCTCCCTCCGGGCAAACCGGATACGCTCCGGACGCCCCGACATATCGTCGAGCTGATGCCGGGGGCCGTTTCCGGTAAACCGGTCGAGCGGTTAATCAACGAGTGCATTGGGGAGACGTACCGTCGGATGAACCGCAGCCGATACCGGCTCATCGGCGTCGGCGGGGTCTTTTCGGCAGAGGACGCGTACCTGAAAATCCGGCTCGGCGCCTCCCTTGTCCAGCTCCTTACAGCTATGATATATGAGGGGCCCGGTTTGGTCAGAAAGATTAACCGGGGGCTGTGCCAGCTCTTGGAGCGAGACGGTTTCTCCAATGTCGCCGAAGCTGTTGGAACGGCGCGCGCGTCGTGACGGCGGTTGAAATGGGTGCGGCTGTATTTCCGTGGCAAGTTATGGATGAATCCCTTGTTCGAGAAGCCCGGCTAAAGCCGGCTCTCACGCCGGAGACGGCCTATCCGATGACCACCAGCTGAAGCAGGTGGCTAAGGGGGGGCGCCCCGCCGAGGGCGGGGCATGTCCGGCGCAAGGACGACAGCGAGGAGATTGAAGGAGGCCTACCGAATATGCCACGATTTCGCAGCCACACCCGTTGAAATTGCCTCGGGAATCTCTCACCTTCAGGGGGAACTCACCGGAGAGAGCGCAGAGAAAAGGCGTCGGTATCCCCGATGAGCGGAGGGGACACCCCACACGATGCTGACAACTTCGGCAGGCGTTTCGTTTTGCCGCACGGTCATCTGCAGCCTCTGCGTGCTCTGCGCGCCCTGTGGTTCCACCCTCAGCTACCCGTAACCGAGGTGTTACCGGCCGGGTAATTTCAACTTGATAAAGCGACGGCAACACGGCATAATCGGCGTCAAAGGTTTTCTCGGGTAGGGCGCTCGTGGGCAAGGGGAGGCAAGCGATAGCCGCAAGGAGAGGGTTGGCAGCGGAGGACCCATGGTATTGAAGGAAAACACAGCCGTAACCGTGCGTGAGGATGTCGAACACGGCGAAGGTGTGGTTGTCAGCGTGCGGGGGTCCGTGGTGGATGTGCGGTTCAAGACTGGCTTGCCCTCGCTTCTCGAGGCGCTGTGCGTTCGTGTGTCGAAAGAAAAGGACGTGGTGCTCGAGGTGCAGCAGCATCTGGATGAGAATACCGTGCGCACCATCGCCCTGGCCTTCACGGCTGGAATGCAGCGAGGCATGAGGGCGCGGCGCACGGGGGCGCCGGTCATGGTCCCGGTGGACGAAAAAGTCCTCGGGCACATGCTGAACGTCCTCGGTGAGCCGCTGGATGTGGACGCTCTCCCTGAAAACATCCAGCGCAATCCGATTCACCGCCCCTCACCTTCTTTCCTCTCACAGGTGGCTTCGGAAAAGGTCTTCGAGACCGGCATCAAGATTATTGACCTTCTTGCGCCCATTAGCGAGGGGGGAAAGGCTGGCATGTTCGGGGGCGCAGGCGTCGGCAAAACGGTTCTTATTCAGGAGCTGATTCACAACACGCTGACTGAGCATCAGGGCGTCAGCATCTTTGCGGGGATCGGTGAACGGTCGCGAGAGGCGCTCGACATGTGGACCGAGATGAAGGAAAGCGGTGTCCTGAAAAACTCCGTCCTTGTGTTCGGGCAGATGAATGAGCCTCCCGGGGCGCGCTTCCGTGTGGGGCAGACTGCGCTGACCATCGCCGAATACTTCCGCGATGAGCTTCAGCGGGACGTGCTTCTATTTATGGATAACGTGTATCGTTTTGTGCAGGCGGGTATGGAAGTTTCGGGGCTGTTGGGGCGTATGCCGTCGAGGGTGGGCTACCAGCCGACATTGGCGACAGACATCGGCACCCTCGAGGAACGGATAGGCTCCACCGACCACGGCACCATCACTTCGGTGCAGGCGGTGTACGTGCCGGCGGATGATTTGACCGACCCCGCGGTCGCGCACGTGTTCCAGCATCTGGACTCAAGCATCGTCCTTTCGCGAGACATGGCGGCGCAGGGGCTCTATCCTGCGGTGGACCCACTCGAATCGAGCTCCAAGCTGCTCGACCCGGTCATCGTGGGGGAGGAACATGTGCGGCTGGCGGACGAGGTTCGGCGGGTAATCGCTCAGTACCGCGACCTGAAGGACATCATCTCGATGCTTGGCATCGAGGAGCTGAGCGAGGAGGACCGCAGCACTGTCGAGCGAGCGCGGCGAATCATTCGCTTTCTCACCCAGCCCTTTCACACTACGGAGCATTTCACCGGCAGAAAGGGCGCCACAGTTCCGCTTGAGAAGACCCTCCGGGGCTGCCAGGAGATTCTCGAAGGAAAACACGACGATAAACCCGAATCGCAATTCTATATGATAGGAGCGTTGGATTGATGATTGCGGATTGCGGATTGCAGATTGCAGATTGCGGACTGCGGACTGCGGATTGCAGATTGCAGATTGCGTGGTCGAGGTCGAGAATTCACAATCGCGATTCGGAGGTGGAAGAATCTACTGGCTTTTGGCAATTGCCATCGCGTCTATAAGCAACGCGAGGAGAAGGAGAACAAAGCAGAACGGCGCAATGCGAAATCGGGCATGCGGATTTCCAAGTCGGTAGCCCGCAATCTGGAATCCGAAATGGACTGCCGCAGAGAAGGTAAAGCCTGAAAGCGTGAAATCCGAAATCCGAAATCCCCAATGCGAAATCGGTCGCAACAGAGAGGGTAAAACCTGAAAGCACGAAATCCGCAATCTGAAATCTGGAACCCGAAATGGAGTGAGCCGTGGACAGGGAAGAGTTGAAGGGAAGGACAAAGGGCTTTGGACTTCGGATTATTCAACTGGTGGAATGTCTGCCAAAGGGACAGACTGCTGGCGTGGTGGGGCGCCAGTTACTTCGCTCAGGCACCTCGGTGGGAGCGAACTATCGCGCTGCGTGCCGTGCGAAATCAACCGCCGATTTCATTTCAAAAATGGGAACAGTTGAGGAGGAAGCCGACGAGTCGGTCTATTGGATGGAGTTGCTGATCGAAGCGCAGATTGTCAAAGCTGAAAAGCTCGAATCCCTCATGAAAGAAGCGGATGACCTTTTGGCGATTAGCGTCGCTTCCATAAACACCGCAAGGAAAAGAAAGGCGTAGAGCCGAAAAATGCGAAATGGAGTGTCGCAGAGAAGCTAAAGCACAAGGGTCCGAGACCTGAAATCCGTAATCCGCAATCGAAAGTGCAGTGCAGCAGAGAACTTAACCGCAGAGGTGCAAACTCTGAAATCCGAAATGGACTGCCGCAGAGAAGGTAAAGCCTGAAAGCGTGAAATCCGCAATCCGCAATCTGAAATCCGAAATGGAGTACCGCGATGCGGCTGCGAGTTACAGTTCCAACGCGAGTTGTCCTGGACCGCGAAGTGACGTACGTCCAGGCGGAGGACCCGAGCGGGCGGTTCGGGATCCTGCCTGGGCATGAGAGGTACATGACGGCGGTGGTGCCCTCGATCCTGGTCTATCGGTATAGCGTAGGCGGAAAAGGAGAGCGCGAAGCGTATATCGCGGTCCGGCACGGTGTGTTGCGGGTGACCACGGAGGAGGTTCAGGTCGCGGTGCGGGAGGCGCACGCGAGCGACGACCTCGCGGCGCTTCAGGAGGAAATCCGGAAAGCGCGCGAGAACCGAAGTCAGCGCTCGTATCGCTCGACGCGCTCGCTCTACCGGATGCAAATCGCCGCGTGGCGGCGGTTGATGGAGTACGAAGATGTGCGCGCACGATGATGATAAGGAGGAACTCGAAGACGAGTTCGAGGTCCGCGTTCGGCGCCAGCGGGAGCTAATCGAGAAAGGCCGCCGCGAGAAAGGGCAATCATTCTGGGGATATGTCGGCTTGATTGGCGCCGTCGGCTGGAGCGTGGTGGTGCCGATGGTGCTTGGTGTGTTTCTCGGGTTGTGGCTTGACCGTAAGTTCGGGACGGGCTCGAGGTGGACAATCGCGCTGCTTCTTTTCGGGCTGTGTGTCGGCTGCGTCAACGCTTGGCGAACGATTACGAAAGAGCAGTAAACGGCCGCATATTCAGCGTCCCGGCGTCAACGGCCGGTGGGAGAGGGCAAAAGCTGGACAGCTATTTACGGAAAATCGGAAATGGATGCGCTTCAGATAACAATCACCATAGGTTTGGGGCTGGCGGGTCTGGCGGTGGGCCGGGTATATTTTTCCCTCATGCGGTACTCTCTGGCCTATCTCGGCGGAAAGAGAAACGGGACCATGAAATTTGTGGCGTTGGCCCTGCTTCGGGTGGTGCTTTTTGGCGGCGGAGCGCTGGGCGCGCTTCTGCTCGGCGCCTGGTGCCTGGTCGCATACGTGGTAGGATTCATTGTGGCGCGGACCATCGCCGTTGGCAGAGCGAGAGCCGCCGGAAGCTTCTCGCCCACGCCATCGGAAGGCATAAAGCATAATGGCTAACAGTGGTGTTATGACAAGTCCGCTTGAGAACGTGGAACTGTTCAGGGTGGGCCCTGTACCGGTTACGCAGATTATCGTAGTGACGTGGGGCGTTATGGCGGTCGTGGTCGTTTTCGCCGCGCTCGTCAGATTGAAGCTGCGAAAGAAGTCCCCGGGCAGAGCACAACAGGTGGTGGAAGCGATGTTGAACTGGCTCGGCGAAGAGATCAGGGGCATCATTGGCCGGGACCCGTGGCCCTTTGTTCCGTTAGTGGCTTCGCTTTTCATCTTCATCCTGGCGTCGAACCTTGTCGCGTTCATCTCGTCCTTCTTCGAAGTGGTCAAGCCGCCCACCGCAGACATCAGCACGACGGCAGCTTTGGCGAGCGTGGTTTTTCTGGCGGTCCCTTTCTACGGGATCGCCATGACCGGGACGCTGAATTACCTGAAAACGTACGTCCGGCCGGTCTGGATCATCCTGCCGTTTAACATCATTTCCGACCTCTCGCGGACTCTCGCGTTGGCAGTGCGTTTATTCGGCAATATCCTCAGCGGCGAGATTCTGTTTGGCGTTCTTTTGTCGCTTGTGCCGTTCTTCCTGCCGCTGCCGTTGATGTTTCTGGCGTTAATCACGGGGACGATTCAGGCATACATCTTTGCGGTTCTTGCGACTGTTTATATTGGAGGCGCAGTCAGAGTTGTGGAGAAACACGAAACGGAGGAGAAAACGAAATGACGACGGAAATGCTGGCAGTCATCGTTGCGGGCGGAACGATTGCCATTGGCTCGATTGGTCCCGCTCTGGGCGAGGCGCGAACGGCGGCCGCGGCGCTGGAGGCTATGGCTCGCCAACCGGACCTTGCGGGGACAATTACCCGCACGCTCTTCGTGAGCCTGGCGATGATTGAGTCCACGGCGATTTATTGTCTGCTGGTTTCGATGCTGCTCCTCTTCAAAGTGGGACCGTTGTTTAGCTGAGCACATGGATTCGCAAATACGGTGACGTATAATGGCGCCGTGAAAGGAGCTATTTTGACGGGATAACAGGATACACGGGATTCTTCCAGAGACGTGAGCCATCCAGTAAATCACAAGCCGGGAAGGTGCTGGGTGAAAGATCACCAAGCGCAATGAATTGGCGGAGAAGACGTGGCATGGGCATCCTGCCCATGACCTTCCACGGGCGAGACGCCCGTGCCACGTTCCTCCAGACCTTCCTGCCCGGTCATGGCGGGGTCGAAGGAGATACGGTCATCGTCGAGCCCCGCGTGCCGCGGGGTCAAGGAGGTTGTTGTGGCGGCTCAGGAGATACAACTCATTAACAAGCTCGTTGCCGCTGGTAAGCCAGTACGTGAGAAGTTGAGGTAAACCGAAAGGCCAAGAACCTTTCGCAAGGATAAACGGGATTCCAAGAATCATGTGCATCCTGTTATCGTGTCTGAGCAAATACGCCACCGAACTTATGAATCGTAGCACTAAGCAGCCGTCACCCTACAATAGAGCACGAACCGGAAGCGGAGACCTCGCACCATGACCGTTTGGACTTACATTGGACAGATCGTTAACATTCTCGTCTTCGTCGTGATTCTGTATTTCCTGCTCTACAAGCCCGTGCGGCGGGTGATGCAGCAGCGGAAGGATGAGATGGAAGCCGAGCTACGGGAAGCGGAGAAGAAACTTCAGCAGGCAGAGAGCATCCGCGCCGAGGCCGAAAAGCGCGCCAAGGAGCTTGAGGAAAAGCGAGACTCCATTTTGAAGGAAGCTCGCGACGGGGCCGAAGCCCAACGTAAAGAGCTGCTGAAGAAGGCCGAGGAGCTGGCCCGCGACAGGCTGGAACGTTTCCGCCGCATTATGGATCAGGAACGCAGCGAGCTGCTTGATAAAATCACCGATGAGCTTCGCGACACTATCGTGCAGGTTGCCGGCTCGGCGCTGAGCGACGCATCGGTTAGGCTGACCGACCGTGCGCTGGAACGCCTCGAGGCGCTGCTGGATGACACGTCCAAGGAGGATTTGGAAAGCGCACGCAAGGCTTTGGGTGAGTCCGAGAAGCGCGTTTCGGTCCGTTCCGCGGAGGCGCTGACGGACAAGCAGCTCGACCGGCTGAGAAACATGCTTGCTGAGAAGGTAGGCGTCAAGAAGATCGAGCTTGAGGTAAAAGAAGACCCCTCCCTGCTGGCGGGACTGGAGGTGACGCTCGGACACCTCCTTCTGGAAGCGCACTGGCGTGGTGTGATAGACGAGTCTCTCCGGGAGCAGCAGGAAGCGCTGAAAAAGCAGCAAGCTCAGGCGAAGCAGCAGCGGAAGGAAAAGGCGAAGGAAAAGCCAAAGCAGGAAGCGGAGCCGAAGACGAAGAAGACATCCACGCGGGAACCGAAAGTGGAAGCGAAGGAAGAGGCAAAACCGGAAGGAAAGCAAAAGCCGAAGCGGAGTCGGGGTAGCAAGTGATGGAGGGTTGCCGCCACTGGTCTCGTGGGGCGTTGCATTGGTAAACCATGTCAGCCGAAAGCACGATTTCCCAACCGATTGATAAACTCGCCGAAGAGGCGCAATCTCTGCTGGAGTTTGAGCCTCACCTGTCGGAGTTCGTAACCTCCTGGCTCGGCGAAATGAGGAAGGCCGTGACCAAGCGCGAGCTCACGGGCCGGGTTGAACACGTGGGCCGGATCATTCACGTCGCGGATGGGGTGGCGACGGTCAGCGGGCTACCTGAGGCGCGCTTCAATGAGCTGCTGCGATGCCCGGGGAACGTTTACGGGTTGGTGTTTAACCTTGACCCCGAAGAGATAGGCTGCATCCTGCTTGGCGAGGATAAGAAGCTCTCGGCGGGGGACCCTGTGAGGCTCACCGGCGAGGTGGTGGTCGTGCCCGTTGGGGAGGCGCTGCTCGGCCGCGTGGTGGACGCCCTGGGCCGGCCGCTTGACGGCGAGGGGTTCATCGAGCATGAGCGCCGGGACCCTATCGAGGCGGAGGCGCCGCCGATCCTCGACCGCCTCCCGGTGGTCCAACAGCTCGTCACCGGCGTTAAAGCTGTGGACGCGTTGATTCCCATAGGCCGAGGGCAGCGTGAGCTTATCGTGGGCGACCGTGCGGTCGGCAAAACGGCGCTCGCCGTGGACACCATTCTCAGTCAGCGAGGGAGTGACGTCATCTGCATCTACGTGGCGATTGGCCAGAAGGTCTCGTCGGTGAAGCGTGTGACGGAATCACTGTTGAGCCACGGCGTCATGCGCCAGAGCATCGTGGTGTGCGCGGACGCCGATGACTCCCCCGGTCTGCAATATATTGTGCCGTACGCCGCCACGACGATGGGCGAGTACTTCATGCGGAAGGGCAGGGACGTTATCGTCATCTACGACGATCTCACCCGCCACGCGCGCGCCTATCGGGAGATCTCGCTGCTGTTGCGCCGCCCACCGGGCCGCGAGGCTTACCCCGGCGACATCTTCTTCATTCACTCCCGCCTTCTCGAAAGGGCGACGAGACTGAAGGAGGAGATGGGCGGCGGCAGCCTCACCGCGTTGCCGATTGTGGAGACGCAGGCGAAAAACATCTCGGCGTACATTCCGACCAACCTCATCTCCATCACGGACGGGCAGGTCTTTCTGGACCCGGACCTCTTTTACAAAGGCGTGAAGCCCGCCATCCACGTCGGCAAATCGGTATCGCGGGTCGGAGGCAGGACGCAACTGCCCGCCATGCGCGCCGTGGTGAAGCAACTGCGCCTCGAGTACGCCCAGTTCGCAGAGCTGGAGATATTCACCCGCTTCGGCGCCACCGTGGAGGAGGAGACGCAGAAAAAGATCGAACGCGGACGCCGCATCCGCGAGATTCTGAAGCAGCAGCGGCTCGACCCGCTGACTGCGGGCGAGCAGGTGGCCATCCTTCTCTCCGTGGACCGTGGCATTGTGGACAACATCCCCCTCGAAAAACTGGCGCGCTTTCAACAAACTCTGCGGGAGATGATTCCGGCGAAGCATGGCAAGCTTCTGAAGAAAATCGAGAGCGGAGAGGAGCTCCAGGATACCGAGTGGGACGCCCTCGCGAAGAGCATCGAGGCCATCGCCGCAGATTTCTCAGAGGAGAAACCTCCGCCTGAAAAAGGGGAACCCTCGCCGGAGAAGAAGGAGGAGCCGAAAACGGAAGCCGTGGAGAAAAAGCGGGAAAAGCGGACGGAAGCATCTCACGAAGAGAAAGCGGAAGTCCAGCCCGCGGCCGCCACACCGGATGACGTGGACGACGTAAACGATGCCGAACCGACGCCAGATCGAGAGACAAATTCAGACGATTGAGGGGCTGCGCGACATCATTCACTCGATGCGTTCCCTCGCGGCGACATACCTGAGCCGAGCCGAGGAGCGTCTGGACGGCGTCCGCGCCTACGCCGACACGGTCGGCCACGCAATAGAGGATTGTCTGTTCGGGCGAGAAATCCGTCTTCCGGAAAGCGAAGGGCGGGGGACGGCGATTCTGGCGTTCTTCTCGGAGCAGGGTCTCTGCGGGCGCTTCAACGAGGTTATGGCGGAGGCGGCAGTGAAGCACGCCGCAACCGCGAGTGGGCCCCAATTCATCGTCGTTGGCAAGCGCGGCCCGGGCCTGATACGAAGGGAGAAACTCGCGATTCTTGCCGAACTGCCCTCCACGACCTCGCCGGACGGCGTTGATGCGGTCATTCATGAGATTGCCAAAATCGTCCTCGAGCTTCATGGACGCAATGCGTTCGCTCAGTTGTACCTGCTTTACGCGCGCTACCTCTCGCCGGGGCGAATCAAGCCCGCGTTCGAACGCGTCCTTCCGCTGGACCTCACCCAATGGCGCGAGGCCGAAAAGGCGCGCACTTCTCCGCCGCATCTCGCCCTGTCGCGGGTGCGGCTTCTGTGGGAGCTGGTGCACGAATACACCTTCATTTCGCTCTACCGCGCCTTCACTGAGAGCCTCGCCGGCGAGAACGGCATGCGACTTCAATCCATGGAGGCCGCCAAGAACAACATTGACGACACCCTCAAGGATCTGCAGCTCCGGGCGCGCATCCAGCGCCAGAATGACATCACCGAGGAACTGCTGGATGTGGTCTCCGGAGCGGAGGCGTTGAAACACTCTTGAAGGAATCCAAAACGGCTTTCCAAGTGCCCTGGTTGGGTGCGGCCGTATTTGCGTGGCATACTTCGGATGAATCCTTTGGTCGAGAAGCCCGGCTGAAGCCGGCTGTCACGAGAAGAATCTCGTATCCGATACCACCGACTAAAGCCGGTGGCTAAGGGTGGCGCCGGCTAAAGCCCGGCAGCCCTGCCTGCGGCGGCGTGGCGACCACGACGAGAATGACAGGGGCCGTGCCCGATATGCCCCGCAAACGCGGCCACGCCCCCCTTGTAAGCCCTCAGTCTCGGGCGGAAACCCCGCCTTGGCGGGGGAGGGAAAAAGGGAGGAATAGGACAAGGCAGAGGCGCAGAGAGGAAGATGAGAAGAACCGAGTCCTTTGCTGCCGTGGCATGGGCATCTTGCCCATGATTCCTACGGGGCCCGCCTCCGGCGGGATGCCATGTGGGGGCGGCTTTTTTGCCGTGAAGGGTACAGCCGGAGCCAGTCGGGCGCAGGATGCCCTCCCGCGGAACGCGGGACAAGATGCCGGGGGTACAAGGCCGGCTCCGCGTGGTCCGCGGGCCGTGCGGTTGCACCCTCAGCCGCCCGTAAGTGACGCATTACAGTGCCCGGGTTTTTCCCGTTGCAGTGTCCGGGCTAATATGGTAAAAGCTGCTACGCGTGGCAATTAGCGAGTCATTTTCACAGCAGGCGCAGAGAACGGGGGAAGATACACCTCGGCCTTACAGAGGAGCAGGGTCATGCCAGAATGGTTTAGCAATTGGTGGAACAGTCTGACACCGCTCAACCAGACCTTCTATGGCGCCGCGGCATTTTTCAGCGTCTTCTTTCTGTGGCAATTGGTGGCAGCTTTGATAGGGTTGGGCGGTGAGGGGGGAGACGTGGATGACGTCGGCGACGTTGATGACGTTGATTACGATGCTGAGGTTGATGCGGCTGACGCAGTCGCTTCCTTCAAACTCGTCAGCATACGGTCAATAATCAGCTTTTTCACCTTATTTACGTGGGGCGGTGCTCTGTATCTCAACTGGGGCCAACCCTCTTCCACTGCCATTGGATATTCGGTGATCTGGGGGCTCGCGGGGATGTTCAGTGTCGCCTTGATTTTCTGGGGGCTGCGAAAGCTCACGAAAGCGGGAACGAGTGACCTGAGAACGTGCATTGGCAAGCCGGGAACTGTTTATCTGGACATCCCCGAAGATGGGGTGGGAGAGGTGCGGGTCATGGAGAGCGGTGTGATTTCCTACGTCAGGGCCCGATCCGCCCACGGAAAGGAACTGAAGGCGGGCACTCCAATCGGCGTTGTTCGTCGTCTGGACCAAACGACAGTTGAAGTTGTGCCTGTTGAGGAAGAGGAATAATGAGAAGGAGGTATCATCATGGTCGGACAATTCATCCGTGCATTACTTCTTGCGCCAGTGGCGGCGGCTAATCCCGCGCTGATTCTTGGGGTGATTCTTGGTCTTGCTGTCGTCATCCTGCTCATCAGCATGGCGAATCGCTACAAGCGCTGCCCATCCAACAGGATCCTGGTCAAGTATGGTAAGACCGGCAAAGGGGCGGCAGAGTGCATTCACGGGGGGGCGACACTTGTGTGGCCGTTGTTCCAGGCGTACGACTATCTCGACCTGGAGCCGTTCGTGGTTACGATTGACCTGAAGGCCGCCCTGTCACAGGAGAACATCCGCGTGAGCGTGCCGACGACAGTGACGGCAGCGATCTCGAAACAGGCGGGCATCATGGAGAACGCCGCCGTTCGCCTGTTGGGACTGTCGCGCCAAGACATCGAAGATCAGGCCCAGGACATCATTCTCGGACAGATGCGTGCGGTCATAGCCACCATGGAGATCGAGGACATCAACCGCGACCGCCAGGCGTTTATGTCCAAGGTCAACGAGGCGGTCTCCGGGGAGATCGAGAAGATCGGCCTGACGCTGATCAACGTGAACATCCGGGACATTGTGGACGAATCGGGTTATATCGAAGCACTGGGACGTCGGGCAGCGGCTGAAGCGATCCAGCAGGCGAACATTGATGTCGCCGAACAGGAGAAGCTGGGCGAGACCGGTGTCGCGGTGCGGCAGCGTGATCAGAGGGTGGCGGTTGCCGCCGCAAATGCCGTGGCGGAGATCGGCGAAGCCACCGCCAGCCGTGACAAGCGTATGAAGGCCGCCGAACTGGATGCCGAGGCTGTCCACGCTGAAACGGAGGCAGACGGCAAGAAGGCAAGCTATCGCGCCAACCAGAGAGTCGCCGAGGAAGAAGCGAGGAACCGTTTCGAGTCTGCGGCTCGTGAAGCGGACGGCGCTATTCGCGTGTCGGAGCAAATCGCCCAAAAGAAGGCGGAGGAGGCTCGTGCTGAACGCGAGGCGGCACGCCTCAAGGCGGAGGTGATTGTGCCTGCCAACGCCGGCCGCGAGAAGGTAATTATCACGGCCGAGGCTCAAAAACAACAAGCCATTCGTATCGCAGAAGGCGAAGCCCAAGCGACACTCGCTAAGATGACCGCGGAAGCGAAAGGCATCCAGGCGATCCTCGACGGCAAGGCCGTTGGGTATCGCGCACTGGTCGAGGCTTGCCGTACCGCTCCGCAGGCTGCTTCGCTTCTGCTCATCGAGAAGTTGCAGGAAATCGCCAGTATCCAAGCCCAGGCTATCCAGGACCTGCCGATAGAGAAGATCTTCGTATGGGATACCGGCGGGGGACAAGGACGGGAAGGTGGATTGTCGGGGTTTGGCGGGCGACTTATGGGCGCGCTGCCTCCCATGCACGAGTTAGCGAAACAGATGGGCCTCGATCTGCCGGAGTTCCTCGGCAAGATATCGGATGAATCTAAAAAGCAGCAGCAACCGCCATCGGAACAGAAGGCGGAAACCAAATCTAAGGTTAAAAAGGCGCCGCCAGCAGAATAGCGCCGGGGCGCCCGTGGCTCAGTTGGATAGAGCAACGGATTTCTAATCCGTTTCACCAGGATTTTGCAGGCGGTTGCCGCAGAACGAGTAGTGCCGCAACTCTTTTTATGCCAGATAGTTGCGGCCCTCCCTTTGTCTCGGGTGTGGCTCCATTTCAGTGGCAGGCGGGTCGGCTCTCATGTGTCTGGAGCAAACCGTGTATTGGGGATGAGCCTATCACGCCCCTTCAGGGCTTTTGTATTTCATCACGTACGACTTTCCCAGGGCGTTGCCCTGGGCTGGAATATTGCGCCCCTTCGGGGCTGAAGTTGCTTTGGGGTCGCCCTGTAAGGGCAGACTTAATAAAGCTCAGGGCAAGGCCCTGAGAAAGCGCCCCCGTTCAAGAATGATGAGCCCTGAAAGGGCGAGATATGTGCGTCACGACTCGAAAGATTCCTCGAGGCCAGTTCGAATAGCCCGGCGTTTTCTCCTTTTCGTAAAGGTGAGTGGGGGGATGGGGTCAAGATTCCGGCACGGGCAAGGTCCAAGGACAGTTCCGCCACTCAAATGTAGCCGCACCCAGACCTGTTTTTCGGCCATTTCTTTAGAGGCGGTGTCAGGGTGGGAAGGTTGAAGGGACCGCCGCCTGGTTTGTGCACCCGTGATGCGATGCCTTGGGTGCGGCTACGTTTCAGTGGGTGAGTTTGCGAAGAGTAACGCCGCCCCGCCATGGCGGGGCAGTCCCGAGGGAGTCTCCCGCCCCGGGCGGGACAGCGGG
>Ga0315552_1001543_pt1 | contig 13955 bp, 11 predicted proteins | sample SalMarSW160170MG_2_FD_203102 | JGI IMG/M metagenome (GOLD analysis project Ga0315552, IMG submission 203102) | Salt marsh sediment microbial communities from the Plum Island Ecosystem LTER, Massachusetts, United States - Salt Marsh Sediment SW1601-70 ...
GCTATTGTTGAACCGGGCGGTTCGGTCAGGGATAAAGAGGTTATAGATGCGGCAAATGAACACAATTTAGCCCTTTTGTTTACAGGTAAAAGGCATTTTAGGCATTAGGATTTTGAACAGGAAAAAAATTACCACAGAGAACACCCCGGTACGGTCATTCTTCCCTACGGGACAAGCAGAGAGAAAAGCACACACTGAGGACACAGAGATTCCATTTGTTTTTAATAAAAAAGGGGAGTGGATTATGAAGATAAAATTAATGTTTTTAGTTGTTATTGTTTGTTCACTTATATCAAATGTTTGTTTCGCAGAGGATGATGTTTCCGCAAAGATTAAGCCAGCTGCCATAGATGCGCGTATAGCAGAAATCAGGATGGGCTATATTATCGTAAAAACAAAGCCGGGTGCAGACGTTAAAGTCGAGCAGGTACGGCATGAATTTTTATTCGGTACCGCTATTACTGATAATCTTGCGGAAAAATCCGGAAACGCCATGTCGGATAAAGACAGAAAGATGTTCTTGCAAGTTCTTGAGGAAAATTTCAACTACGCTGTGCATGAAAATGCCTTAAAATGGTATGATACAGAAGTAGAATATAAAGTCGTCGATTATTATCTGGCGGATAGAATATATGAACTCTGCAAGGAACGTAGCATACCCATGCGGGGTCACTGCGTATTCTGGGCGAAAGATAAATACATTATGCCCTGGTTAATGGAGCTGGATAATGACGAGCTACGCGCAACGGTCGCCCGTCGTGCGACTGACGTTGCAAAACATTTTAAAGGCCGGATTGATGAATTTGACCTTAACAACGAGATGATTAATGGGGATTTCTTCCGGCGCCGTTTGGGGTACGGTATCGTAAGTGAAATGGCATGGATGGTTAAAGCGGCAAATCCGGATGCCAGGTTATATATGAATGATTACGGGGTTCTCGTTGAAAGAGGTTTTAATGCCGATTCTTATATAATGCAAATCGAGAATCTTCTGGCAAATGGGGTGCCTATCGATGGCATTGGATGTCAGGCGCATTTTATTACTTCCGATAAAAACGATTCTACCGGCAAGGCTGTTACTACTTCCGAACACGTCCAAAAAACCCTCGATAAGCTGGCGAAGTTTAATCTGCCGATTAAGATTACAGAGTGTCTTGTTACTGCCGATACCCAGGAGGGTAAGGCGGAGGAACTGCGAAGATTTTTCCGGATTTGCTTTGCGCATCCGAGTGTTGAAGCCATTGTTATGTGGGGTTTTTGGGAAGTTGGACACTGGATTCCCCAGTCAGCTATGTGGGAAAAAGACTGGACTCCAACTCCACAGGCTCAGGCGTATCGCGACCTTGTTTTTAACAAGTGGTGGACTAAAATTTCCGGAAAAGCCGATAAGAAAGGTATATATAAAGCCGATGCGTTTTATGGTGATTATTTAATTACCTCGGGCGGAAAGACAAAGAAAGTTACCCTCAGCAAGAAGGACAAATCTATAGAGGTGATTTTTAAATAACGGATATATTATATCTTGCTGAGTTAACTTGCAATAGAATTGATATACCTGCCGGTGATAGATGTTGGGAGTAAACTCTTGTGATTGGATTCAAGACTTTCTTTTAAAATATGGAGGTTTATATATTTAATAATAGAAATACACAAATGTTGAAAGCTATAGGGAAAGGCTCTGTTTTGTCCGAGCAACCGCATTCCAAACGATATTTAGTGAGCGCTGGATTTACCGGGTTGATTAAAACAATCTTAAAACTAAAAATTCTTTTCATATTAACATTTACTATTTATTTGTTTGCTGATTCGATTTCGGTCATTGTTGTGGGCGACATCATGATGGGTTCCGATTACCCCCTCAGGAACCTTCCGCCAAATAATGGGCAGAAGCTGTTCAAGAACGTTAATTCCACATTGGTGAATGCTGATTTAACGCTCGGCAATCTTGAGGGCACGTTGCTGAGGGGTGGGGTTTGCACAAAAGAAGTTAAGAAAGGACGCTGCTATGCATTCAGGACGCCGCCTGAATGGGCAGTAAACCTGGTCGACGCGGGTTTTGATTTTTTGAATCTGGCAAATAATCACATGAACGATTTCGGCACAGGCGGCATTAACGGGACTGTTAAGGCACTGACTGATGTCGGCTTGCAATACGGCGGCAGTTATAAGAAGGTAGGGCAATTTAATGTAAAGGGTACCAGGGTTGCTATAGTTTCTTTCTCGACGTCGCCCAACACGAATTCTGTTTTAGAAATTACAAAAGCCCAGCAAATAGTCGCCGAGCAGGCTAAGCTTAATGATATTGTTGTAGTATCATTTCATGCTGGTGGAGAGGGACTTAAGTCTTTGCATACGCGTGATACCTTTGAATATTTCATGGGCTCCCCAAGGGGCAATGTCGTTGAATTTTCTCGAGCGGTTATTGATAGTGGCGCGGATTTTGTCTGGGGGCACGGCCCTCATGTACCCCGTGCAATTGAGATGTACAAAGATCGGCTTATTGCCTACAGCCTCGGTAATTTCTGCACCTGGGGCTTTAATCTTGTTGACGAACTTGGTTATGCTTCAATCCTCAAAGTGGAGTTGGATTCATCCGGTGTTTTTCGAAAAGGTGATATTTTTTCGGCAATTCAGGGAACATATAAATCTCTTGAACTTGATTCTCTAAACCGGGCAGCGAAATTAATCAAAAGGCTGTCTGAAGAGGATTTTCCGCAATCGGCACCTATTATTATGGATAATGGTAAAATCTATTCAAGGCAATAACAGTAAAGGTTTAGATGGGGAGGAGAGTTTTCTTATTATGAGAACTAAATATAAAAATAGATTGTATTTTTGTATTTATTTGATACTTGTTGTGGTTGTTGCTCTTAAACCGCTTTACGCAGAGAGTCCTTTCAATATTCATGTCTGGGAGATGAAGGAAGTTATTCTTAAGGCGGAAAAACATTATGATAACTATTATAAGAATGTGCAATGCTGGGTAGATATTAAGGGACCGAATTTCTCAAAAAGGATTTATGGTTTCTGGGATGGAGATAATGTTTTTATTGTGCGTTTTGTTGCAACTGAGCCGGGCAAATGGAAATGGAAGAGCGGTTCAAACCATAGGGATGATAAAGGTCTGAATAATCAGACCGGTGAATTTTTTGCTATCGCCTGGACCCGGGAAGAAAAACTAGCTAATCCTAACCGACGGGGTTTTATTCGTTCTACGGCTAACGGGCATGCACTGGAGTACGCTGACGGCACCCCGTTCTTTATGGTCGGTGATACCTGGCTTGCGGGAACCACCTGGCGGCTGCCTTTTAGGGGTGTTGCCGCCGTGGAAGATTACGAGCCTGCCCCGGGTATTGGGTTTGAAGATGCGGTGGCTTACCGTAAAAGACAGGGTTATAATTCGGTTAGTATGATTGCCTGTTTTCCGAACTGGGAATCGGATTGTAATCCCAGCACTTACGCGGATAAAAGCGGTTTGTTCCTTCGAAACGCATGGGAGAAATTTGATTATTATACTGAAGAAGGCAAATTTACCGCAAAAAATATGCGTGATGAGTACGGAAACAAACCTTTTCAAATGTCTGTCGAACATAAGGGTGTTGCCGATTTTGACCGAATCAATCCTGAATATTTCAAAAGTCTGGATAAAAAAATGCAGCATCTGTCCGATGAGGGCTTTGTACCTTTGTTGGAGACCGTAAGAAGAGACAACTGCCCTGCCTGGAAGGCCTATTTTGATTTTAACGAATCGTACTCAAGGTATGTTCAATACCTTATCTCAAGGTACGGCGCGTACAATATAGTATTCAGCGGGATTCATCTGGATTGGATTCCAAAAGAATACAGCCTGACCGCTGATGAGTTTAACGAAGCATTGACATATCATTTGAAAAAATACGGACCCTTGCCGTTTGGACAGCCCCACACAACACTAATCAATAATTCAACATACACACAGTTCGGCCATGATAAGGATTGTCCCTGGCTGACCATGCACAGCGTAGGCAACAAACCGCGCGACCACCGTGTTTCCGATTCTTTGCAGATACTTTTTAATCTCGTGCCCCCTTACCCTGCAATTAATTTCGAACCTTATTATACGGGCTGGGACCATGAAATAAACATGCCGAATGGTGAACGCCCCCCGGCTAATTCCCCGCGCGATAATTACTTCTCACGCGCGCAGATGTACGGTTCGGTTCTTTCGGGAGGACTTTCCGGACATGTTCACGGCACGTCCGCGTATGATATTACAACTACAGGAGAACCGGATGGTATGAGACATCACATCTGGGATGCGTTGAAGTTCAAATCGGCGCTTTATATGCAACATCTGGGTGCTTTTGTTTTGTCCGAAGGTAGTAAATACCAGCAATTAGAGCCTTCTTTTGAAAATATACATCCACAGAAAGCTCCTGATAGCCCTGAAAAAGGTTTGGACGGTTGGGCATATATGATGTGTACCCGAGCAAAGGATTTTGCTCTTCTTTATTTTGAAAATCAATCCGTATTGCCAACTCTAAGCGGGTTTAAAAAGAATACAACATATAAGTTTCAATGGTTTAATCCTCGTAATGGCGAATGGGAAAAGAGTACGACCATTGAATCAGATGAAAAAGGTGTATTGGCGCTGCCGGCATTTCCCGATGGGGAAAATCCATCGACGACAGACTGGGCTGCTAAAATTCTTGACCGTTAAGGCGATTGATGATGAAAAAGAAAAGGATATCAGTTCACATTATATTAGTATATAGTATTATACTGGCTGTTAGCTGTAAGAATGATAATCAAGGACCGGATATTCCGGTATCTTATCCTGAATTTACGGATGAAACCGAGGTAATCATCAATGGTTATAATAGAGATGCTATGGAGCCATTTGTAAGTAAAGACGGCAATTTTTTATTCCTTAATAGTTTAAATGACGGAGATAGTACAAGTTTATACTATGCCACAAGAGTAAACGATACGACTTTTAACTACGAAGGTGAGATAGAAGGTGTAAATGGTCCGGCTCCGCATCTTGATGCTGTTGCAAGTATGGGTATGAATAATTTATTTTATTTTGTTTCGACAAGAGACTATCCTTCTGTGTTTGAAAATTATCAAACCGGAGAATTTAATAATGGGGTAGTAACTAATGTCAAGTGCGTTATGGGTGATTTTTATATTCGTAGTCCGGGTTGGTTGATAATGGACGGCGAAATAAGTAAAGATGGGAATTTGCTATATTATGTAAATGCGCAGTTTACCGGTAATCCCTTACCTGATGCGGCGTGCCTTGGAATAGCGGAAAAACAAGATTCTACGTTTGAGAAGCTTAGTTCGTCGGATAATATACTTGAGAATGTAAATAATTCTAATTACCTTGTTTATGCTCCTTGTATTTCATCAGATGGAAATGAACTGTATTTTACAAGAATAAGGAAGGGAATACCTGTTACACAAATATGTGTTTCCGTTAGATCCGGCACTGGTGAAACTTTCAGTATACCGGAATGGATAGAGATAGACGGCAATTCGGTAGAGGCTCCGAGTTTAACAGATGATGGGGAAAGATTATATTATCATAAGAAGCTCGGCAGTGATGATAAATATCATATATTTACAATGCGAAGGGAATAAGGAATATGTTTAAATTTCTATATCCGATATTCTGTTAGAAAAAAATAAAGAAGGTATGCAATAAAAATGAATCCAAAACAATTATTAAGTAATATAAAAATCGTTTCTCTTTACCTTTTAGTAATAAGTTTTTCGCTCGGGTTTTTTTCATGCAAAAAATCCGGTTTGTCTCAAAACGACATCTTCTGGACGGAAGAAAATTCCCCTGAGGTAATAGGGGAGATGGTCATTGATGATTTGTTTACAAGGAATGATTTAATGATGTATGTTACAGATTTTTGGACAGGTGTTCATTATGCGGAAGCCTGCACGGGTTTTGGCGCGGCAAGGTTAGCCGGCTTATTAAGCGACCAAGAAACTATTAATAAATTATCGGCTCGCTATGAGAAAGTAATAGAAGATAGTTTGGTAAAGGGTGCTGCGCATGTGGACGCGAGCGTTTATGGTATATTGCCGCTTGAGTTGTATATGCAAGATGAAGAAGAGAAATTTTTGCAACAAGGACTTGAATTGGCTGACGGGCAATGGGAGGATACGTTGCCTAATGGTTTGACAAGTCAGGTGAGATATTGGATTGATGATGTGTGGATGATTGGCAGTTTGCAGGTACAGGCATATAGAGTCATGGGAAACGAAATATATCTTGAAAGAGCGGCAATGGTGACTGATTCTTACCTTCAAGAATTACAGCAGCCGAATGGTTTGTTCCATCATGGAGAAAATGCTCCTTTCTTCTGGGGAAGAGGGAATGGTTGGGTGGCGGCTGGATTGGCTGAATTGTTGTCCGAACTCCCTGAAAGCAATCGATATTATTCGTCAATTTTAGACGGATATAAAAAGATGATGGATGCGCTGCTCACATATCAAGCCGAAGATGGTATGTGGAGACAATTGATAGATAAAGAGGAATCGTGGAAAGAGACTTCATCTACAGCTATGTTTGGTTATGCGATAACTGTGGGTGTTGAAAAGGGTATTTTATCTAAGGAAACATTTACCCCGGCTTATCAAAAGGCATGGTTATCTTTGGTAGAATATATTAATGAAGAAGGAAAAGTGTCGGAGGTTTGTGCCGGTACGGGTCAGAGCGATAATATAGATTACTATCTTAATCGTCCGCGTACAACAGGCGATTTGCACGGACAGGCTCCGGTATTATGGTTTGCATATAGCTTGTTGGCAAAATATTAATTTTGGGATTTAGTTAAAACAAATAAAAAATCCTGTTAATCTTGTTAATCCTGTCTAAATTTTTGGGTTGTGAAGGGTAAAACAAATATAATGATTTTTTCTCTGTGTCTCTGTGGCTATATGTTATTTAGTAGCCAATGAATAAAGTAGAGCGGTTCCCAGTGGCAGGGCTTTTTCGTCGATATTGAACTGGGGAGTATGAAGTTTGGAGAGGATGCCTTTTTTCTTGTTTGCGCCTCCCATAAAGGCAAATGTACCGGGAACTTCCTTTAAGTAATAAGCGAAATCCTCGCCTCCCATAATCGGACTTTCCATAAGTTCGATATTTTTAAATAAGCCTTTCGCGATCTTAAGTAAATTTTTCGTTTTCTCCGGGTCGTTTTTCAATATCGGATATCCTCTTTTGTAGTAGAGCGCATAATCTATACCTGTAGAAATCTTAAGAGCTTTGAGAATATTGCCTATCCATTCGGGAGCTTTCTGCCATAATTCTTTTTCTATTGTTCGTACTGTCCCTAGCATTTTAACTTCTTCCGGGATGATATTAAATGCTGTTCCTGCGTTTATTGTGCATATGGAAATCACAAAGGGACTTTTGGGGTCGGCTTTTCGGGATACGAGGCTTTGGGTTTGATTTAGAAATAAAGAGGAAGCGTAAATGGGGTCTATTGCTTTATGTGGTTCTGCCGCATGAGCTCCCTTGCCTTTTATAATTATTTCCATTTCATCCGCGGCTGCCAGCATAACTCCGGATTTTAAGGTTAAGGTTCCGACTTCCGCTTCGGGGTTGATGTGAATCGCGTAAATTTCCGATATTCCCTTTAAGGCGCCTTCTTTAATCATTCCTTTTGCTCCTCCCGGAGTTTTTTCTTCGGAAGGTTGAAAGATAAATCTTACGGGAGGAGGATTTTTTATTTCAGTTAAAAGTTTTGCTGTTCCAAGGAGCATCGCCATATGTGTATCGTGCCCGCAGGCGTGCATATAACCTTCGTTTTTCGATTTGTAGGGAAGAGAATTTTCTTCCTTGATTGGCAGAGCGTCCATGTCCGCGCGTAAAGCTATGCGGTTTTTACCTTTACCGATATCTGCTATAAGTCCTGTTTTGTTTAAAGTTTTTGGTTTGTATCCGAGATCTTTCAGTTGTTTTTCAATAAAATCATGTGTCCAGTTTTCTTTGAATGCGGGTTCGGGATGTTTGTGGAGTTCACGACGCGTATTTGTTATATAGTCTCTAATTGAATTTGCTTTTTTAAGTGCGTTTTTCATTAAAGTATTTTATTAAAAAAATAAATTATGGCAAGGGTATTGAAATGTAAAAATCAAATATCAAAATGGAAAATGACAAATCAAAATTCAAAATAAATAAAAAGAAAAGAGGAACAACGAATCACACGAATTGCACGAATAAAAACAAAAAAGATTATGTTTTTTCAAGAAACAACTATTGTCAATTCATTTGTGATATTTGTTGTTAAAAAAAACGGGTGTTGCGTGAAAAGTTGACTGGTCGCACTGAAACGTAAATTAGATTTTATTTTAGGTTGTTGTCCTTTTCCAAAAGGGAAGTATGAATTTTCCTTCAAGTTTGGCTTTTCTCATATAGTATGAACCAATACAAATAGACAGTATTATTGCTATTATTGACGATTCAAGACCGTTCTGGCTGCCGGCGATTATTTCCGGACCCGAAATGTTTATCTTAAATAGACTCTCCATATTTTGTATTTTTAATAAAAAACCATTCTGAATAAAATTCCACATAAAGTGGAATCCGAACACCATCCAAATTTTGCGGGTTTTTATATAAAAAGCGGAAAAGAGTATTGCTCCTTCTATGGTAATAGCAATACCAGTCCAAATGGAATAATCGGGAAAGAGTAAGTGCTTAAATCCAAAAATAATTCCTGCAATAACAATAGAAAGCACAGTACCCAGATGCCGTTCGGCAATTCTAAAAATTATTGCGAAGTAGACTATGTCCTGAAGAAAGGCAAAGAAAAATGCAAATGAAAAGCTATTAAAGAGATTTGAGGAACTGTTGATTCCATCTACAGAGCAATAACCCAATAAATATAACAATAAAAAAGTAATGGAAATTAAAGATAGACCTATAATACAGCCAATCGAGAAATCTTTTATAGTTTTTTTATCAAGAGATATTTCATCGGCTTTTCTTTTTTCGAAGATTTTTACAAAGTAGAGATAGATAAAATAAACAGAGAGCATGCGAACAACGAAAATTAAGGAAGATGTAATGAAATTGTTGTTGATGTTTAAGGTTGATAAAGTAAGCTTTGCCAGACTTTCTAAAATAAAGGTCAGTACATTTACTAAAACTACAGCGATTATTATTTGCAGGACGGGGAAGTTGATTATCTTAAAGAAAATTGTACCATTTGATTTTTTTTCTTGTTTATTTTTTATATGTTCCATTTGATTCTCCCTAAATCCATTATGATTCAGTATATAAATTATTCAATGGTTAGTAAAAAAGATACTTAAATCAAGGGTAATGAGGCACGCAGATTTATGGAGGTTCTCAGCATTATTATGAAATCGTAAAAAATCATAATAAGAAAGGGAAGGGGGTTTCAACTGAGTAAAAAGCGTAAATCTGCGTGCCATAAAAAAGCCTCTCTTATTCAACGGATATTTTTACCTTCTCATCTTTATCGTCAACTTCCACCAGAGTAAAACTTCCTTCAACTTTTTGTATTTGCTTGATTGCTTTTCTAATAAATATTTTAGCTTCCTTTGCGTCTTCAGCATCTTCTCCGATTTCAGGTATAAGGAAAGGCAAGATTTTAACAAATGTCAAAGGAATACGCAAATTTACGTTATCTTCCTCGTTATCGCTTTGAACATTTATAATCAATCTCTTCGGAGTGCCGGTATTCTTAACGATATCCTTACTGTCCCTTATCCAAAAGCGAATGATTTCTTCCCCCTCAGTAATTTCCATTATCGGCTCATCGTCTATCCCGGCTTCTTCCAGGATTTTGAGAAGACTGTCCCGTGGTATTTTTTCGGCACCCTTTTCCCATGCTTCATCGCAGCATTCCGCAAATTTTATGGATTCTTCGACCAAAGTTTTTGGTACGTTGATCCTGACCTTTCCTCCGTTCTTTTCCGTGACTTCTAAAGTTAGAAAAGGTATCGCTAAATTCAACAAAATAAATAAATTCATAATTCCTCCTTCATTGTACTAATATAATAATACAAAATAAGAATTTGTCAAGGGGTTTTTATTGTGTGCTGAAATTGGGTTCTTGACATGATGGTTGAACAATGTAAATTTAATATATAGAAATAATATAATCTGAAAAACATATTAAAGGAAGTGAAATGGAATAATTTAAGCAAATATTTATTGCTTTAGTTAGAAGATGATTTTGCTTAAGTTGGATTTGTGTAAAAAAGGAGGTTTTTTTATGAGAAATAGAGTTATTTTAGTTGCTGTTTTCTTCCTTTCGGTATTTTGTCTTTTTGGTCAGGTTAGACCTTTCCCTCAAAATGTTGATTATCCTTATGGTTATCAAGATACTGTAATTTCCGCGGACACTGTACGAGCTATGTATGAGCGGTGGAAAAGTAATTATATAAGGGAATGTAATGGGATGTATCGTGTTCGTTGCACGGATGATACTACTGAAACCAGGTCGGAAGGTATCGGGTATGGTATGTTGTTAAGCGCTTATTTCGGAGAGCAGGGAGTTTTTGACAGTCTTTTTGCTTTTTATAAAAGCAAAAGAACATCTCAAGCGTATAATCTTATGGCCTGGCAGGTGACTTGCGGTGGTATTACAGATCAGGGAAGTGCTACCGATGGTGATTTAGATGTGGCTTTTGCTTTGCTTGTAGCAGATGATCAATGGCCGGGAGATTACCTTATTGAGGCAGATAGTATATTAACGATTCTTCAAGATTATTATTTTGTTACTTGTGGTGGTGGCGGTGGTACTTATACGATGAAACCGGGTGGTCAATTCGGTGGTTGCGGTCTTACAGACATATCGTATTACACTCCCGGCTATTTCGAGGCATTCGGGGATCAAACGGATGACGCTTTCTGGTACGATGTGGTAGACGACTCTTATATTATATTGAATAATGGTGCCAATAGCAGTACGGGATTGGTTCGAGATTGGCAGACGTGGGATGGAAGCGCAGTCTCGGGATGGGACTCTACTTATTCCTATGATGCCTGCAGAGTTCCATGGAGGATGGCGCTGGATTATATCTGGAATGGAAATGTGAATGCAGAGTTCTGGTGTTTTGATATATCAGACTTCGCTAATGGTATCGGAGCTTCAAATATAGTGGATGGATATTACTTGGACGGAACGCCCAGGGGCTCGAATAATAGCAGTTCTTTTGTAGGGGGGTTCGCGGTTGGCGCGATGTGTCACAGTCAGGAGATGGTCGATGCTTTTGCTTCTCATTTGTTATCTCGAGATGGTAAACCAGGGGAGGATCGGTATTTTAATTTTTCACTCCGTTGTTTGTATATGCTTGTACTGACGGGAAACTTCTGGGAGCCGGATCCGAACAGTTCGTTTATAGAATCGAACCCTTTGCCGGAAGGTCTAAAGTTGGCTCAAAACTATCCTAATCCGTTTGATGCTGTTACAACAATCGAGTATTCTATTTCGTCGGCAGCTTTCGTTCGACTGGCTGTTTATGACCTTGCGGGTCGAGAGGTAAAGACGCTGGTCGAAGAGATAGTGCCAGCCGGAAGACATGCAGCCAGCGTCGACTTGCAAAACTTATCTTCGGGAGTTTACATTTATCGGTTAGAGGCAGGGGGAAAGAGTATTCAAAAGAAGATGATATTACTCAAATGAATTTAGTTCCAGTGAGGAGGTTTCTTTGAGAAATTGGGTGATTTTAGTTGTGTTGTTTCTTTTCTTAGGCGGTTGTTTTTCGAGTCAAAAACGGCAATTCCCTCAGAATGTGGATTATCCCTATGGTTATCAAACCTCTGTGATTCATGCAGATAAAATACAGAATATGTACGATAAGTGGAAGAGTTTGTATCTGAGAAGTTGTAACGGGATGTACCGTGTTTGCATGACTGATACTAATAGATCTATTTCGGAAGGTATTGGATATGGTATGTTGTTGAGTGCGTATTTCGGAGAACAGGGGGGTTTTGATAGTCTTTTTGCTTTTTATAAAAGTAAAAGAACAAGTAAGTCACATAATCTTATGGCCTGGGATGTAACTTGTGTGGGCATTACAGATTCGGGGAGTGCCACTGATGGTGATATAGATGTAGCTTTTGCCTTGATTGTTGCGCATTGTCAATGGGGGGAAGACTATCTTGCTGAGGCGGATAGTATATTAACGATTCTCAAAGATGATTATTTTATCGATACTTGTGGTAGTGGTATTTATGTGATGAAGCCGGGTGGTCATTGGGGTGGTTGTGATCGGACGGATATTTCATATTACGTTCCTGCTTACTTTCTAGTATTTGCGGAAGCAACGGGAGATGCTTTCTGGAATGATGTCGCGGATGATGCTTATGCAATATTGAATAACGGTGCCGATGCTGCTACAGGATTGGTTCCGGATTGGCAATCTTGGGACGGTGTTCCTGGGGGAACTGCAGTAGATTGGCCATTGATAAATTATTATCGCTATGATGCTTCCAGGACTCCATGGAGAATGGCGCTGGATTACATCTGGAATGGTGATAGTAACGCTCAAAGCTGGTGTTTTAAAATATCTGATTTTGCTAATTCTATCGGAGCAGCAAATATAGTGGATGGATATGAGTTGGACGGAACACCCCAAGATACCGCAAGATGGAATAATAGTCCTTTTGTGGGGGGCTTCGCGGTTGGTGGTATGAGTCACAGTCAGGCTATGGTCGATTCTTTTGCCTCAAGATTGTTGTATCTTGATGGTACGGGGGAGGACGATCAGTATTTTAATCTTTGCCTTCGTTGTTTGTATGTGCTTGTTTTGACGGGGAATTTCTGGGAGCCGGATGGTATTACGGACAGCAATAAATTGGATTGATCTATACTTTAAATCATTGAAAACTCATAATATTTAAAGCTTACGTTAAAATGTAGAGGGGAAAATTAAGAAGCGAAATACGGTTACGAAGAATTGGTTTAAAGACTGGGCTAATGAATACGATAGCACCCTGGGTAAAGTCCGGCGGCATCATAAATTATTGGATTTGGTTGTTGAATCGTCTGAAGTAAAAAGTAAAGACATAGTGCTTGATATAGGTTGTGGAACGGGATTGTTATCCCTTAAATTCCTTCAAAAAGCAGATTGTATGATTTTTGGTGTAGATAACTCCCCCGAAATGCTTGAGATATTTAAAAACAAGATCGAAAAATTAAATCTTTCTCGGAAAATCTCAACTAAACTCGGAGATGTTGAAAACCTCGATTTTAAAGACAAAAAGTTCGATATAATTGCATCGACTGTAACACTCCATCACGTAAAAAATAAATTGCCGGTTATAAAGAAGATTTTTGAGCGCTTAAAACCGGGCGGAAGATTTATTCTCGGAGATATCGATGTGGATACCACAGGTGATTTGAGGGATCCGGAACGTTTGTTGAGAATTATCGGTTTTTTGAAAGAAGAATTTGTTCTTGCGATGAAAGAAGGAGGGGTCGAAGCGTTCAGCAGAATGTATGATAACGGTAAAAAACACATATTAAATGATGGGGAATATTGTATAAGTTTCAAACAGTGGAAAGAAATTTGCCAAGATGCCGGATTTAAAAAAACCACAATAAAGCCTCTGCCGGAATTTAAATGGTTCAAGGTTTTAGTCGCTTTTAAATAGTAGCTTTATAAATACGCTGTTAGTTTTAAAAAATTACAATAAAATTTAGTGTATTTCGTGTGTTTCGTGGTTAAATAATTTTTTTTCTCTGTGTTCTCTGTGTCTCTGTGGCTAATTTGGGTTTTAGGTCTTGGGTTTTAGGTTTTAGTAAAAACAACAAAAAATCCTGTAAATCCTTTTTTAATCTGCGTCCATATTTTAGGATTTTGGATTTAGGGGTTAGGGGTTGGATGCCAAATGAAAGTAGGCCACCGTAATATTATATTTATTCAATATGTCAATATATCTTTGCATTTTTCTTTGGATCGTGAGTTTATCTTGA
>Ga0315552_1001550_pt1 | contig 13922 bp, 12 predicted proteins | sample SalMarSW160170MG_2_FD_203102 | JGI IMG/M metagenome (GOLD analysis project Ga0315552, IMG submission 203102) | Salt marsh sediment microbial communities from the Plum Island Ecosystem LTER, Massachusetts, United States - Salt Marsh Sediment SW1601-70 ...
ACCCGCCATGATGTTGTCGGACGTTATCCTTTCATCCGCCAGCGCCTCGACCGCCGCCACGGCCACCGCCGCGTTTTCCACCTGGTGCCCGCCGAGCAGCGGTATCCGCAAGTCGTACTCCCCCGCCATCCCCTTTACACGGAACGACTGCCCTTCCTCGTTAAAGCTGCCCCTCTCCCAGGTGACATCGGCCCCGACCCTTATCAGCCGAACGTCCCTCTCCCGGCACACCCCCTCGATGACTGCCATCGACTCCGCAAACTGCGGCGCGCTCACCACCACCGACCCCGGTTTGATGATGCCCGCCTTCTCGCCGGCTATGCTCGTTAACGTATCCCCCAGCACATCGGTATGGTCGTAGCTGATGGACGTGATAACGCATACCTCCGGCCGCACCACGTTCGTAGCGTCGATGCGTCCCCCCAGCCCCACCTCGATTACCTGGTAGTCCGCTTTCACGTTACTAAAGTGAATAAAGGCCATCGCCGTCATTATCTCGTAGGTCGTCAGCTCCCCCAAATCGCCTAATGCGTTATCCCCCTCGACTTGCGGTTTGATAAAATCGGTCAGCCGCGCCCAGTCGTCCTCGGCAATGTTTACCCCGTTTACCTGTATCCGCTCGGTGAAGGCAAGCAGGTGAGGGGAGGTGTAAAGCCCCGTCCGGTAGCCGGCCTCTGTCAGCATCGATGCAATCATTGCCGCGGTGCTCCCCTTGCCCTTCGTACCGGCCACGTGCACCGTCCTGGCGGCGTGCTGCGGATTGCCCGCCCTTGCCAGCAGCCGCTCGATGCGCTTGATGTCCCACACTATCCCGGAACGCGGCAGCCTTTCGTAGTCCGCAAACCGTAATATGTAATCGAGCGCCTCTTGATAGTCCATATCTCACTCCCTGCTGACTATCATATCTTAACGGCAATTATCACGTAAAGAGAATGCTGGGGCATTTAAGAGGGGCGAAGCCCCTCTTCCATACCCTCCCCCTCTCCTGCTGAAAGCCTTGCCAAGAGAGGGGGATACAGGGGGTGAGGTTAAAAATATTTTCGCCGGTTTATAAAAACTTTATTAAAAAATTGTTAAAATAATACGTGAAGTAGTATTGACAAACACTATATATTGTGGTAATTTATAAGCCTCTGCACTATATAATGTGGGGGTTTACGTTTGAACTGTCCTTTCTGCGGATACTACGACTCGAAGGTTATCGACTCGCGTGACGTCAACGACGGCATACGCCGCCGCCGCCAGTGCCTGCAGTGCGAACAGCGCTTCACCACTTACGAGCGACTCCAGCCGGCCGGGCTTTTCGTCATAAAAAAAGACGGCAGGCGCGAGGAGTTCGACCGTGATAAGTTGCTGGCGGGTATCCGCAAGGCCTGCGAAAAGAGACCGCTCGAAGGGGATATCGTGGACAGGCAGGCCGATGAAATAGAGGCCGAGCTTTACCGGATGGGAAGTACCGAAACACCCGGCGCCGTTATCGGCGACATGGTCATGGCCCGACTCAAAAAGCTGGACCATATTGCCTACATCCGCTTCGCTAGCGTCTACCGCGAATTTGAGGATATCACCACGCTTAAAGAGGAAGTCGATAGCCTGGCTGGCCACTCCATTATCAATACCGCCGACCAGCTGCCCCTTATCCCGCCTGATGAGCATAACGACCCGGCGGAGAAACGGCGGAGGCTCAAGCGATGAGTATGGGCAATCAATCGGGAAGAAGGCAGCCGGCACCCGTCAACCGCAGTCAGATAGCCAATATCGTCTTCTCCAACGCCGAGTCTATGGGCATACGGGACCGCCGCCTCGTTGAAAAGCTGACTACCCAGGTCATCGAGCGACTTGAAAAATCGCAGTCGGAACCCATCCCCACCCTGCCCGGTATGGAAGACATGGTGGACAAGCGGGCGCGTCGACAGCAGCGCCTGCCCACCGAGGCTGAAATAGAGGCCATGGTCATGGAAGTCCTCAACGAGGCTAAACCGCAGCAGAAAGAGCCGAAACCGGCACCACAAGAGGAGGTCAGAGCAGACATGGAAATTGATACGGAAGTTGAAGTTCAGCAGGAAATCAGGTCCGGCATAGGCCTTACCGAAACGGCTCTTCATGTGCTGGAAAAGCGGTATCTCAAGAAGGACAAGCACGGTAAAGTTATTGAAAAGCCGGAAGAGATGTTCCGCCGCGTGGCGAAGGCCATTGCCGCGGCGGAGCTTAATTATAATCCCGAGGCGGATGTGCAGGCCGTGGAAGACGAATTTTATGAGTTGATGGCCGACCTGGAGTTCCTGCCCAACTCTCCCACGCTGATGAATGCCGGCAAGAAGCTCGGCCAGCTTTCCGCCTGCTTCGTCCTCCCCGTTGACGACTCCATGGAGTCCATCTTCGATGCCGTTAAGTACACCGCCCTCATCCACAAGAGCGGCGGCGGCACCGGCTTTTCCTTTTCCCGCCTCCGCCCGGAAAATGACATGGTCGGCTCCACCGGCGGCGTCGCCAGCGGCCCCGTTTCCTTCATGCGGGCGTTTGATACCGTCACCGATGTCACCAAGCAGGGGGGCACGCGCCGGGGCGCCAATATGGGCATCCTGAACATAGACCACCCCGATATTTTAAAGTTCATTACCGCCAAGGAAGATATGACCGCCCTGACCAACTTCAATATCTCCGTGGCCCTGACCGCCGGCTTTATGGAAGCCGTCAAGGCGGGGACCGACTACGACCTGGTCAACCCACATACCAAAGAGGTTGCCCGTAAGCTCAACGCCAAAGAGGTGTTCGATAAGATTATAGACATGGCCTGGAAGACCGGCGACCCCGGCATCGTCTTTATCGACCGCATCAACGATGATAATCCAACCAAACACCTCGGCAGGATTGAGAGCACCAATCCCTGCGGCGAGCAGCCCCTCCTCCCCTACGAATCGTGCAACTTGGCCTCGATAAATCTGGCCAAAATGGTTCTTGAGAAGGACGGCGGGTATGAAATCGATTACCCCAAACTGGCAAAGGTGGTGGCGACTGGCGTACGTTTCCTGGACAATGTCATCGATGTCAATGAGTTCCCGCTCCCGCAAATCGAGGAGATGACAAAGAAAACAAGGAAAATCGGACTCGGCATCATGGGCTTCGCCGATTTGCTGGTGATGCTCGGCATACCCTACGACTCCGAAGAGGCTTTAACAACAGCCAATGAAGTTATGGCCTTTATACAGATAGAAGCGAGTAAAGCCTCGGTGGAACTCGGCCAGGAACGCGGCGTCTTCCCGGCCTTCGAGGGGAGTGTCTTTGACACCCCGGATGGCCCCAGGGTGCGTAACGCCACCCGCACCACCATCGCCCCCACCGGCACGTTGAGCATGATTGCCGGCTGCTCCAGCGGCATTGAGCCCCTCTTTGCTTTGAGCTATACCAAGACCGTCCTCGACGGCACGCCGTTCGTCGAGGTCAACCCGTATTTCGAAGAAGCGGCCAGGACCGGCGGTTTTTACTCCGATGAGCTCATGAAAAAGCTCGCCGAGGGCACTCACCTCGGCGATATTAAGGACGTGCCGGATGAAGTTAAGAAGGTCTTCGTCACCGCCCATGAAATTACGCCGGAATGGCACGTCAGGATGCAGGCCGCCTTCCAGAAGCAGACCAATAACGCCGTTTCCAAGACCATCAACTTCCCCCATGAAGCCACGCGGAAGGACGTCGCCCACGCGTACACGCTGGCCTATGACGAAGGACTGAAAGGCATCACCATCTACCGTGACAGGAGCCGGGATACCCAGGTCTTGACCACCGGCAAAAAGAAGGAGAAAACCGCGGAAGTAGCCCCCGGCAAGCTGACCCCCCGCAAAAGACCCGCCGAAACCCAGGCAACGGTCGCCCGGGTCAGCACCGGCTGCGGCTCTCTCTACATCACAGTAGCCTATGATGAACTCGGTATTTTTGAGGTCTTTGCCACCCTGGGCAAGTCCGGCGCCTGCGCGGCGGCCCAGCTCGAGGCCATCTGCCGGCTTATTACCCTGGCCCTGCGTTCCGGCGTCGATGTCGCCTCGGTGGTGAAACAGCTCCGCGGCATCCGCTGCCCCAGCGTGGCCTGGGAGAGCGGTAAGTCCATCCTCTCCTGCGCCGATGCCATCGCCAGCGTCCTCGAAAAGCATGTCGGCGAAGACGCCAAGCCCAAGCTTCAGGACTACGGCCTCGCCAAGAACTTGGCCGGCCAGTGCCCGGAGTGCAGCAACATGCTTGTCTACCAGGAAGGCTGCTACCACTGCCTGGCGTGCGGGTATACCAAGTGTTAGGGAAGAAAAATAAAATAACGAGTTGATATGGTTGACACTAGAGAACTAAGAATAACCCCCAGAACCCCGCGAATAACTCCTAAACAACCTCGTATTTCACCACATACTCCACGCATTATGCCACGAGTACCGAGAATATCACCTAAAATGCCGAAATTAAGGTAAGGAGTAGCCTACGGAGAGGGGCTCTCTCACCTCTCCCTTCTCTCTTTTCCTTACCCCCCTCTATCTTATCTATTCCCACCCTAGCCACCCTCGTATCATTCCCTGCTTATCCCGCGGGTATTCTCCGCCCCCCTTTGACACCCCCATATTCCAGTGCTATCATTATTCAGTTGGAGTAGCTCTACATAATTAGCCAGTAATATATGCCAAATATTGAACTTTATATTGTCCTCCTGGTAATCTGCCTGGTTTTTTCCGCTTTCTTTTCCGGCTCGGAGACAGCCTTTATATCACTGCAAAGGTTCCGCCTGGAATACCTCGTCAATACCAATGTAAAAGGCGCCAGAAACGTCTCTAAAATGATTGAGCGTCCGGAGAGTTTCCTCTCCGTCGTCCTCTTCGGGAATACGCTGGTCAACGCCGCCGCCGCCGCCCTCGCCACCACTATGACCGTTTACTGGTGGGGCGACCGCGGTATTATCATCGCCACCATTGCCCTGACGGTCATCCTCCTCATCTTCTGCGAGGTCACCCCCAAGACCGTGGCCGCCCGGCACTCGGAAAGGCTGTCGATATTACTCTACCGTCCCTTACAGGTAATATCCTGGATATTCACTCCCTTTGTATTCGTGCTTAGCTGGATAGGTTCCGGATTCACCAGGATTGTCGGCGGCACCCCGGTACCCCGCTCCATCATCAGCGATGAAGAAATCCGCACCATGATATCCGTCGGGCGCGACGAAGGCACCGTAGAAGAAGGCGAGGCCAAACTTTTACACAAGGTTTTCGACTTTGGAGACCGCCCCGTTCACGAGGTCATGGTGCCCCGCCTTGAAGTGGTCGCCCTCGAGCAGGGCTCCACCATCGCCGATTTCCTCAAGCTCTATACGGAATCCCCCATATCCCGCTTCCTGGTCTTCAAAGAGAACATGGACAACGTGGTGGGCGTCCTCTCGGTGAAAGATATGCTCATGGCGCGCGCCAGGGGTACCATCGGCAATGAGAGCGCCATCGACGACCTTGTCCGCCCTGCCTATTTCACCCCGGAGACCAAACGCATCAACGAGCTCTTCTTCGAGATGCGCGACAACGGCTACCGGATGGCGGTAATCGTCGACGAATACGGCGGCACGGCGGGGATCGTAAGTTTGAGTCGACTCGTCGAGGAGATTGTCGGGGAGGTCGGCGATGAACTGGCCGGGGTGGAAAAAGACTACGAGATAATCAACGAATACACCTTCCAGATTGACGGCAGCATGCGCATCGACGAGGCGAACAAAGAGATGGAACTGGGCCTGCCGGAAGCGGAAGATTATGAAACGGTCGCCGGCTTTATCCTCTCCCTCCTCGGCCATATACCCCGTCGCAACGAACAATTAAGGTATAAAGGCTTAAATATAGTGATAACCGATATGAAAGGCCAGAAAATAGAAAAAGTCCTGCTCACCCGCGAAAAACAAAAGCGATCTAAACCCGCGGAAAAAGAAGGATAATCATATGGGCGGCACTGAACTGATATATTTAATACTGATTATCGTCTTCATCGGGCTGACTGCCTTCTTCTGCAGTTCGGAGACGGCCTTCCTTGCCCTGCAGAGGGTCAGGCTGGAGCACCTCGTCAGCACCCGGATAAAGGGCGCCGGTCTCGTGGCGAAAATGATTGAAAAGCCGGAGAAGCTCCTCTCCGTCGTCCTGCTGGGTATCAATATCTGCAATACCGCCGCCGCCGCCCTGGTGACCGCGCTGGCGGTGGATATGTGGGGCGAACAGGGTATCCTTTTCGCCACCCTGATTATCACTGTGGTTATCCTTATCTTCGCCGAAACCACTCCCAAGTCGTACGCCGCCCGGCATTCGGAGAAGATGGCGCTGTTTTACGCCCGCCCCCTGGGATTTGTATCCTGGGTATTTACGCCGTTTGTGGCGGTCTTAAGCTGGATAGCCTCCGGATTCGCCGGGATATTCGGTGGAATCCCCGTCCCCAGGACGCTGGCCAGTCCGGAGGAAATCCGCACCATGATATCGGTGGGGCACAAAGAAGGCACCGTGGAAGAAGCCGAGGCCAGGCTGTTGCACAAGGTCTTTGAGTTCGGTGACCGCCCCGCCGACGAGGTTATGGTACCCCGTCCGGAGGTTGTCGCTATTGAGCAGGGTTCCAGGCTGTCCGACCTTCTGGCGCTCTACGCCGATAGCCCTATGTCCCGCTTTCCGGTCTATGTCGAGAACATGGACAACGTCGTGGGCGTGCTTTCGGTAAAAGACGTTCTCATGGCACTGGCCAGGGGCACCGCCGGCGAGGAAAGCACCATAGACGATCTTGTTCGTCCGCCTTATTTCGCCCCCGGGTCCAAGCGCATCGACGAGCTTTTTGCCGAAATGCGTGACGAAAACTACCGGATGGCGGTAATCGTCGACGAATACGGCGGCACGGCGGGTATTGTCACCCTTACCCGCCTGGTCGAAGAAATCGTCGGGGAGGTCGGAGATGAACTGGCCGGGGTGGAAAAGGACTACGAGATAATCAACGAATATACCTTTCAGATAGACGGCAGCATGCGCATCGATGAGGTCAACGAAGAGATGGAGCTCGACCTGCCGGAGGGGGAAGACTATGAGACGGTCGCCGGCTTTATCCTCTCCCTCCTGGGCCACATACCCCGCCAGCACGAGCAGCTCCGCTATAAGGGCCTGAAGATGGTCATAACCGAGATGAAGGGCCTGAAAATCGAGAGAATCCTGCTCACCAACGAGCGCCGGGCCGCGGCGAAGCGTAATATTGAAAAAAAACCGGATAAACCGGAAAAACAGCCGTAACGGCCTTAAGGCCCGGAAGTATCCCGCATTGACGATATTATTACCCCGGGAGAATATATGCAGCGTATCCGTATCAGGTTCAGTCGGGGAGAAGAGATAAAATACATCTCCCATCTCGATTTAATGCGTCTGTGGCAGCGGGTGCTCAACCGTGCCGACGTGGCCTTGGCTTACTCGGAGGGATTTAATCCTCACCCCCGCATGTCGCTGGCCGCGCCGCTGGCGTTGGGTGTAACCAGCGAAGCCGAGTTGATGGATATCGTCCTGACGAAATGGTCGTCGCCCCATGCCTTTACCACCGCCGTGAGCCGCCAGCTGCCGCGCGGCGTCGAAATTCACCAGGTCTATAACACCCCCCTGACCATGCCGTCGTTGCAGTCCCAGGTACGCTTCGCCGAATATAACGTCGAGATAGAAACTGCAAAAAAGCAAGAGGATATCGAATCAGGTATCGCTGCCCTGCTGGCCAGCGAAACTCTTCCCTGGCAGCACCAGCGGGACACCGGGCCGCGCCGCTACGATATCCGGACTCTAATCGACGGTATCTGGCTCGTTAGTTGCGATAATGGACGCTGCGTCGTAGGGATGAGGCTGCGCTGCGACTCCAACGGCTCGGGGAGACCGGAACAGGTCGCCGCCGCCCTCGGCTTTGAAAAATACCCCACCTCGATACACCGCACCCGGCTGATTTTACAGGCAAAATAGCACAGACCAGGAGTATGATTTTACTACCATGTCAGAACTGACCCCGGAGCAGAAAGTCCTCCGCTATATCAAACGCCACCGGCTGGTGACGGACGGCGAAAAGCTGCTCGTCGCCGTGTCCGGCGGGCCGGACTCCGTCTGCCTGCTGGATGTCCTCTCGAAGCTGAAAAAAGAGCTGGATATTGAGCTGCATGTCGTCCATCTCAACCATAATCTGCGCGGCGCCGAGTCTGATGCCGATGCCGCTTACGTTGAAAAACTGGCGCGGCGACTCGGTATTCCTGCCGTTGTGGAATCGAGGGACGTTAAAGCCTACCGGTCGGAGCGCCGTCTTTCTCTGGAAGAAGCAGCGCGTGAAGTCCGCTACTCCTTTCTGGCGCAGGTCGCCGAATCGGTGGGGGTGGAAAAAGTGGCGGTGGGGCATACCGCCGATGACCATGTCGAGACCATCCTCATGCACCTCCTCAGGGGCAGCGGAATGCGGGGACTGCGAGGGCTGTTGCCCGTCAGTCGCTGGCAGGCCGCTGGGCAATCACTCGTTATCATCAGGCCGTTGCTTGAACTGACCCGCGAAGAAACTGCCGCGTACTGCCGACGGCATCGTCTGGCCCCCCGCGTTGACGCCTCCAACCTTTCCACGGAGCCTTTCCGGAATAAAATCCGCCGTCAACTGCTGCCGGAACTCCGTAAATATAATCCCAGGGTGGCGGAAGCCCTGCTCCGCACCGCGCGCATCGCCGCCGACGATCTGGCTTTCATAGATGGAGAAGTCGCCCGACTGTGGGAGAAAATAGCGCGCGTGGAGAAAGACGGCGTCGGTATCAGTAAGAGGGAATTTTCGGTCCTGCCGCCGGCGTTGAAACGTCACCTGCTGCGCGCCGCCGTGGAATCGGTGCTCGGTAGCCTGAAAGACATCGAGGCCGGTCACATCGAAGATATGATGGATACCCTGGATAAACCGGCCGGGAAGGCGGTAGACCTTCCCGGCGGACTTAGCTTCGCGGTCGAATACGATAGATATGTATTGTCTCCCGATTCCTCGTCCCTGTGCCCGTTTCCTGTTCTGGAAGGCGAGGCTCAACTGAATATCCCCGGCCGTACCGCCGTTCCGGGATGGGATATCGAGGCCGCCGTGCTGCCTTCATTGAGGACGGGCGAGGCGGGCGCGAATGAAGCCGATTTTACCGCGTGGTTCGATTTTTCCGCAACCGGCGATAAGTTGATCGTGCGCGGTCGCCGACCCGGCGACCGCTTTCAGCCGCTGGGCATGGGGCAGACCAAAAAGCTTAACGAGTTTATGATTGACGCCAGGATACCGCGGACCTGGCGCCGCCGCGTCCCCATCGTTTGCTCGCCGGGCCAGATTCTCTGGGTGGTCGGCTGGCGAATCGATGAGCGTGTCAAGGTTTCGGACAGCACTAAAAGAGTTCTCCGTCTGGAATTCAAGCGCCGCTAAATATCTATGCCGGTCGGCTCCGCCGCTTCAACGGTCTCGCCGTTTTCGTCTCCTCGCTTCTGCCAGCGCAGCAGGAGGACAATAGCAGACACTATTACCGCCAGCACCGCCGCGTAGACCTCCAGTTGGACGAGCCCGTAAAATCCGTTTTTCAGGTAAGCGTACTGAAATACCACCGCCCCGTAGTTGAGAAGGCCGTGCAGTACGCCGGCGATTAGATAGAACTGCCACCCCTTGCCTTTGGCGAGTCCGTAGCCGACCAGCGCTGAAACCGCGATGTGAAAGCCCACGGCGAAGAACCTTTCCCAGAACCCCGCAATCCCTGTAAAACCGTCGGTCTGTATTGCGTTGAGCGTCCAGCCGGCGGCGAAAATCCTGCCGTGCGCCCAGAACGCTTCGAAAATGCCGAAGGCCGCGCCGGCAATCGCCCCTATTGCCAGTCCCAGCCTGGGGTCGATATTCCTGCCGCTGCGCCACCACCACGCGACCATCGGCACCATCTTGGCGCCTTCCTGCACCAGCCCGCTTATCAGCACCGCGGGTATACCCGCCAGCAGCAGCCAGTCTAAAACGGTCTCATCGCTCCAGAAATGCCCTATCGCCTGCGAGGCCCAGGTCTGGAGCGGTATCTGGACGAAAACAACCGCCGCCAGCGCCAGGAAAGCGCTGACCACCGCTACCGCCCAGAGCCAGTACTTCTTGAAAAGCGGCGGCCAGTGGGCGCAGAGCCAGATGGCCCCGAAGGCGAGAGCCAGGCCTATGGCGATGAGCATCATGTCCCAGTTAAGCCCCGGATAAATGAAAAAGGATTTCAGGAATGCCATCATTTGTTCCCACATAATATTCTCCTCGATTATAATATACGCTTCAGGCGCGGATTAGGCGTGATGCCCGGTATTCGACCGCGCTTCGCAATCGCCTTGCCCTCTATTTCGTGGAGGTCGGCGGTAAAATCTATCGGCTTCGCCCCGCTGATATAGCTCCCCACGCCGAAACCGTCCACCGGCGCCTTGCTTTCCAGGAAATGAGTAATGCGCTCCGGGTTGACGCCGCCGCTGACGAATATCTTAACATGGCCGAAACCCGCCTGGTCGAGCCGGGCGCGTACTTCGTTCACCAGCTCCACCGTAACTCCGCCCCGTTCGGAAGGCGTGTCCAGTCGCACGCTTTGAAGTTTCTCCCGCAGCGCCCCGGCTACCCGCAGGCTCTCCTCCGCTTCGTCCTTGAAGGTGTCCACCAGCGAAACGCGCGGCACCTCCGGCGGCATGTGCCTGTCGAAAAGCATGGTGGCCTCGACCGTGTCGCCCACGATGATAATCAGGGCATGGGGCATGGTCCCGGAAGCCTCCACGCCGGCCAGTCGCGCCCCGGCGATGCTGGAGCAGCCGGTACAGCCACCCACCACCGCCGCGTAGTCCATCACGCCCGCCACCGAGGGGTGCACGTGCCTCGCCCCGAAACTTATCAGGGGTACTTCACCGGCGGCGTCGACGCACTCCCGGGCGGCCGTAGCCCAGCCGCTGCAGTGCGCCAGTATCCCGACGATGGACGTTTCATAAACGCCATAGCTCTGGTAGGGAGCGGTGATGCGCAGCGCCACCTCCCTGCGGGAAATCGTATCTCCCTCCGCAAGGGCCCACACCTCGCGGTTGTCCGCGGGCAGGACTTCGGTTAACAGCGCTTTGACTTCCTCGATGCCGCAGAGTATCCCGGACCGACTCCCGAACACCTCCATGGTTGCTACCGGGTTGCGGTTCTCTTTACGCAGAATATCGATGGTGCGGACGAAGTATATATCGGCGGTATCGCCGGAGAGGACTTCCGGCGACGGTTTAAATTTCGGCGTCGGCATGGTTCACCTCCTATACGAGCCTGGCCCCGAGCACCTTGTCCATGTGCTCCAGGGCGAAGCGGTGCGCCGCCTCGTCCGGGGAGGCGACGCAGTTCACGGGTATCTCCACTTCATAATCGCGATTTCTCGCGTCGGCGGTGGTGTGCATGACGCAGATATTGGTCAGCACGCCGCATATGATTAATTTATCCGGCTTAAGCCCTTTTAACTTTTTCTCCAGTTCCGTGCCGTAAAAACCGCTGTAACGCTTCTTGGGGATTATTTCGCCAGGATACTCCGCCAGCTCCGGGATTACCTCCGCTTCCGCCGTCCCGGCGATGCAGTGCGGCGGGAACATTTTAAATTCGAGGTCGTCCGGGTCGTGGTTGTCGCAGATAAAGAATATTTTGGAGGCCCTCGCCGTTTCCCGCTCCAGCAATTTCTGAATGTTGGGGATAATCTTGCGGGCCCCGGCGCCGATGGACAGGGGATAGCCCTCCTCCAGGAAACCCCGTAACATATCGACGACTAAGACCGCGTTAGCCATTAGCTCTTACCCCCCTTTTTAATGCCGGAAGTGCCTGACACCCGTCAGAACCATAGCGATGTCGTGCTTATCGGCGGCGTCTATGGATTCCTGGTCGCGTATCGAGCCGCCGGGCTGGATGATGGCCGTCACGCCAATCTTCGCGGCGTGCTCCACGACGTCCGAGAACGGGAACATCGCGTCGGAGGCCAGCACGCTCTCCCTGGCTTTGTCGCCGGCCTTCTCGCCGGCTATCTGCGCGCTGATAATCCGGCTGGGCTGTCCCGCCCCCATCCCCACCACCTTTTTATCTTTAATCAGCATGATGGCGTTGGATTTAACGTGCTTGGCGGCGCGCCAGGCGAACAATAAATCTTCTTTCTCTTTATCCGTCGGCGCGCGTTTGGTGACCGTTTTCATTTCTACCTGCTTTTCCGGCAGCGAGTCCGAGCCCTGCACGAGGAACCCGCCCTTCACCCGCCGGTAGTCGGTATAGCCGCATTCTTCCTTGCCGTAGCCGGGCGGCATCTCCGCCACCAGGATGCGCAGGTCCTTTTTCTTTTTAAGGAGTGCCAGCGCCTCCGGTTCGTATTCCGGGGCGATGACTATCTCGTAAAAGACCGGCCGCATCGCCTCGGCCATGGCCAGGGTAACCTTTCGATTGGCCGCCACGATGCCTCCGTAGGCCGCCACCTCATCGCCACTGAAGGCGCGGCGGTAGGCCTCGGCGATATCCCCGTGACTGGCCAGTCCGCAGGGATTGGTATGCTTGATGACCGATACGGTCGGGGCGGCAAAATCAACGGCCGCCCCCCAGGCGGCATCGGCATCCAGGATATTGTTGAAGGAAAGCTCCTTGCCGTGCAGCTGCTTCGCCCAGGTTATGCCGGTGTTCTGTTTAGCACCCGCGGTCAGCTCCGCGTAAAAAGCCGCCGTCTGGTGGGGGTTCTCGCCATAGCGAAGTCCGTAGCGTTTCCGCAAGGCTACCGTCATTTCCTCAGGCAGGCCTTCCTCGCCCTGCCGCAGGTACTGGGCGATGGCGGTATCGTAGATGGCGGTATGCTGGAAGGCCTTCTGGGCCAGCCGCTTGCGTTCTTCAAGCGGCAAATCGCCCTTTTGCAGTTTCTCGATAATGACCGGATAGTCGGCGGGGTCCACCACCACGATGACGCCGGGGAAGTTCTTGGCGGAGGCCCGTATCATCGTCGGCCCGCCGATATCTATATTTTCCAGCGCATCTTCCAGTGTCACTCCCTCTTTGGAGACCGTCTGCACGAAGGGGTAGAGGTTTACCGCCACCAGGTCTATCTGCTCTATTTTTTTCTCGGCCAGCTCTTTCATATGGGCGGGGAGGTCGCGGCGCGCCAGGATGCCCCCGTGCACCATCGGGTGGAGGGTCTTGACCCGTCCGTCGAGGATTTCCGGGAAGCCGGTAATGTCCGATACGCTTTTCACCGCCACCCCGCCCTCGCTTATCGCCTTTTTCGTGTTGCCGGTGCTGAATATCTCATAGCCGAGTTCATTTAATCCCTTCGCAAACTCCACCGCCCCCGTTTTATCCGATACGCTGATTATCGCTCTCATAAGGCTCCTTCCTGTAACTGTGTTTATTCGGTGTTTTCAGGCGGTTCCGGTCCCGCCGAAGGCCTGCCGGGCTGGGGCTGCACGCTGATTATTTTCTTCATGTCGCTATCGAAGATTACACTGATATACATCCTGGCCAGCTCGCCGATGTGGAAATACAGCTCGGGACTGATGGTAACGTCATCGGTAACGTAAGCTCTATCCGCTGGAGGCTTGCCGTCCTTAATATCTTCATATTTCACCCAGTACCACCCCGCCGCCTTCGAGTCCTCCCAGGCTATGACCACCCACCTTTCTTCGACGGTATACTCATCTGCTTCGTCCAGCCACCTCGATACCTCCGGGGTCGGCGAGGGCTATCTCTATCATGGCGTTCCTGTCGTCTTCGGTCAGCGTCGGGATGGCTTCAGGGCCGCCGCAGCCCCCCGCGAGAACCACAGCGATTAAGAACAGGGCTGCTACTAAACCCAATCCCCGCTTCACCTTCTACCTCACCCCCTGTATCCCCCTCTCCTTCAAAGGAGAGGGGGAAGAAATTTTAGTAGAGGGGCTTCG
>Ga0315552_1001552_pt1 | contig 13914 bp, 17 predicted proteins | sample SalMarSW160170MG_2_FD_203102 | JGI IMG/M metagenome (GOLD analysis project Ga0315552, IMG submission 203102) | Salt marsh sediment microbial communities from the Plum Island Ecosystem LTER, Massachusetts, United States - Salt Marsh Sediment SW1601-70 ...
TGATTGGGCACAGAAAGAGGATCTGAAGCGGCCGCGCGCACGGCACAGCTCCGCAGGCTGGAGTTGGCTGAGGGGAGGTGTGGCGGAGGGAGTATTGATAGGCGGATGCTTGGGGGCATTGGAGCATATACGAGGGACAAGGTTCTGGCCGGAGTGGCAGGATGCGATCATGTTTTTTGAGACATCGGAAGGCCCACCGTCTCCAGAAAGGGTAGATGGCATGCTGATGGATTATGAGAATATGGGCGTTCTGCAAAGGTTGAAGGGGTTGATGGTTGGTCGGCCAATGCGCTACACCGAGGAAGAGAAGCAGCAGCTTCGAGAGGTGGTCTTGAAGCGGACGAGAGGATACACATTTCCTATTATCACAGACATGGATTTTGGACACACAGCACCGCAATTCACTGTACCAATAGGATGCCGTGCTCGGATTGATGCGGAGAATCAACGATTCGAGGTCATCGATGCAGCGGTCGAGTAGGCAGTAAGATGTGGGCGAATCATGGGTACGCTTTCATCTGAGGAGTCTGCCCAACAAGCGCATGAAGCCGACCTTGCTATCGAGGATTTTTGCGGGGATGTTTTCGGTTTTGAAGCGTATTGCGTCCAGTTTGATCGCACTGCGCAAGCCGCAAGGCGCCTTATGTGCGGGCCGTTAGGCCGCGATCAAGGGTTCAAATGGATAAATAGCAGAAAGGAGTTCGAAATGCTTGAACCATTATTTTTCACCCTCGGTCTTTTGAATAATGGATTTCTGATTTTTATCTTTCTTATTCGCAAGAATCACCTTGCTCTGCTGCGAAAAATCGGCTGGGTATATTTCTTTTTAGCAATTCCAGCCATCTATGCGATTTTCCTGGTCCAGCAGGAACAGAAATCACCGCGATACACTATCTTTCTGGGAATCTTTTTAGCATTTCTAGTAATTGAAGCTCTGTATGATTGGATATGGAAGCTTCCATTCCGAGAGGAAATGGATTGGAGGCAGTTGATGCCATATGTTGCACTCTACATCTCGATGAATTATGGATTTGTAGTCATGGTTTGGAAATTTTATTCCGTGATAGGTGGGATCATAATGCTTGGTCTTTTTGTTATCCAAATCATCGCCAATATATTCTCACATCCTCGATCTGCTACCAAAAGAAAGTGAAAGTAGGATTGATTGTGGTTGCCGCCCAACCCAGCATAGACCGTGACCGCTGCTAGGCAGCGCGGGGAAGCGGCGCGATTTTGAGCATTTCAACCGGAGCAAACAGGCTCTCGGGTTCGCACCGCAGCGGCAGCTAAGCCAATCGTTAGGCGGCGGATCAGCAGGAGTGAAAAATGAATAAACTCACCGATTGGATTAAACAGCATCAAATCGTTGCCTTCTTTGTTATTACCTTTATGATTACCGGGGGGCTGGGGTTCTCCTATGGTGCGGTCATGAACAAGGGGAGCGAATTGCTGATCCCCTTGGCTTTTGTCGCAACGTGCGGCCCGGCGCTGGCAGGGATCATCGTTACTGCAGTTTCCAATACCCAGCCCAGGCAAGGGACACGCAAAACATTCTGGATCGCTTTCTTCGCAGCCTGGGTTGTGTCGACGCTGGTATTCCTTGCCAACAACATCTTCATCAACCAGGCTCCGTTCTCCATCGGCATGGTCATATTCGTCTTCATTGCGGTTGCGCCGGTCGCCTTTGTGATCAGCATGGCTTTTTCGCGCATTCCAGCTGTGAAACGCTACCTGTCCTCGTTGATTCGCCTGCGTGGCGTTTGGGGATGGGCTCTGCTCGCCCTGGTGCTGGTCCCGCTTGCGGTCCTGCTATCGATCGTGATCTGTAACCTCCTTGGCAGGCAGTCCTACGCAGTCCACCAGTTCTCGGCGACAGGTCTGGTATTGATCGGCCTCATCGTAGTTAAATTCCTTTACCAGCTATTCTTTTTCAATGCTACCGGTGAGGAGGTTGGCTGGCGTGGGTTTGCGTTACCGAGGTTGCAGTCTGTTACCAGTCCCCTGGTTGCTTGTCTGCTGATAAATCTTATCTGGCCGCTATGGCACGTGTTTTACTGGGTGGCTGAAGGGAAGCCCGTCCTTTCTCCAGGGTATTGGGGTCATACATACCTGGAACTTCTTCCTGCCACAGTGATTATTAGCTGGCTGTACAACCGCAGCAAGGGGAGCATCCTGGTAGCCGGCATTACCCATGCGGCAGCCAATACTGCCTATGCCTTCTTCCCCAACCTGGACTGGCAGGTTTTCGATTGGACCGTGGCGGTTGTGGCACTGGTGCTGGTTCTGGTCGACCGGATGTGGAAGAAGCTGCCCCCCGAGTACCCAGCGGTATACAGTTTGCCTGGACCCGCCGCCCAACCCAGTGTGGAGCCGACGCCCACTCTTGCGCCATGATCCATCGTTTCGTGCACAAGGTAAGATGATGATTCAGGTAGGTCTTGTAAGCGGGGGCGGGTGGGTGCGGCGGATAAGCCGCACCGTTGGGCTGCATTTAAGGATAACTAACTTGGTTTCGTTGAGGAAAAATCAATGGAGCTGTTTCCAAACTTAGAAATCGGATTGTTCAACGGATGGATACTGATTGTTCTCTTCTTTGGGGCTTATGGGATCATGTTGATATTCTTCCCCAAAAATGCGATTGCGAGGCTCTATTGCCGATCGGGTCAGAGAGAGCATCAGCTACTTCGCCGCTTATTTGTAGTGATCTTAGTATTGGTGTGGTTCATTTTTATGAGTTTGACCCCCCCCTGAAAATTGGTGATGTGGTGTTTATGATAGGAATTTCAATATATTCCCTTGGGTTAATTGGATTTGTAATTGCCCTTGACAATTTTAAAAACACTCCGGTTGATCAGCCAGTTACAAGTGGGCTCTATAGGATCTCACGGCACCCTCAGCAATTGGCCGTCTCCGTATCCTTCATGGGTTTTGCGCTTCTTCCTCGGCTTATAGCAGTCCAGCTGCTTGGCCCGTTTGATGATCGTAGTCACCGACACCGATATCCCTTTGGCCGCCAGACGATCTTTGATGGCCGTGTAGTTATACCCCGATATGGGCAGATCCGCATCTTCCACGATTTCCTTTTCTTGCCTCAGGGCTCGTTCGATCTCCGCCTCCACGGCCGCCGATAACCGAGCTGGCATCGATCGCCGGTAGGCCAGACTAAAGGTGGCCGAATCCTGGCGGTACTTTTTCAGCAAAGCAAAAAAGCGGGTCTTGCTAATGCCCAGCATCTCTTGTAGATCTGCCCGACTCAATTGTCCTTGGACATAGCCTTGAAAGAGAACCCTAACCTGCTCATCCGTGAAACGTTTGTGTAGTTGTCCCATTGATTCCTCCTTTTGAAGAAGGAGAAATCTACTGCAAATCCCGCTGGCAGCCCAGGTTTTCGGGTGTTCACTTTTCAGCTGGAAACAGTTCACTTTTAAAGTTTAGATGACACAGCCCCTAAAAATGTTGACATTGCGGAGCATATAAGGTAAATTAAGAGGTACAGCCCAACATGCCAAATGAGCCCACCCTCCACCTCATCGCCCAGATCAGGCATCTGCCTGAGATCCGGCGTTTTATCAAAGACCAGGCCACTGCCCTGCAGATCGATCCATCCAGCACCTACGATGTGCTCCTGGCGGTCACCGAAATGGTCACCAACATCCTGGTGCACGGCTATAAGGGCCAGCCCGGTCCACTCGAGATCCAGGTGGCGCTGAAAGGGGATGCCCTGGTGATCCGCCTGACGGATCAAGCGCCCCCTTTCGACCCAACGCGCTTGCCCGCTCCGGATATCAGGGTGCCCCTGGAGAAGCGCCCTTTGGGTGGCATGGGCATTTACCTGACCAAGGAATTTATGGACCGCGTGACCTATCGTTACACCCTCCAGGGTCAAAACCAGCTCACCCTGGTGAAAAGGGTGCATTACCCCGAGATACAAAAGGAGCACCAAGATGCAGATGACGGTTGATTACCCCCGGGAAGGCCAGGCGGTAGCCATCCTGGCTATCCATGGCGAACTGGACGCTTCCAATTTCCAGGACCTCATCGCCAAAGGCAAAGAGCTGTATCAGGCGGGCACCCGGCGCCTGCTACTGGACCTCAGTGACATGCTTTTCATGAGCAGTTCCGGCGTGGTTGCTTTACACAGCCTCATCCTGCTGCTGCGCGACCAGGCCCCCCTTGACCGCCAATCGGGCTGGGAGGCCTTTCACGCCATCGACCGGGAGCGCGGCACCGGCGTGCAGGCTTATGTAAAGTTGCTCAACCCCCAGCCCAAAGTAACCCTCACCCTGCAACAAACCGGTTTAGACGAATTCTTCGAGGTCTATGGCGACCTGCCAGCTGCATTGGCCTCCTTCTAATTTAACGTTACACGAGAGGCAATTAATCATGGAAATTACCGTATCAAACGACCAGGGGCGCGTGCCCGTCACCGTTTTTCACCTCAAGGGAGATCTGACTTCGGAGCAAGAGCTGCTCTCCCAGGCCCGCCAGGCCTACCAGGTAGATACCCGCTTCATTTTGCTCGATCTGGCTGGCGTGCCATACATGAGCAGTGCGAGCTTGAGCGCTTTGCACCAGATATTCAATATGTTACGCCGCGATACGCCCGTACAGAGCGATCGATTCGTTACCAAGGGCATTGTCGCCGGCACCTTCACCTCACCCCATCTTAAACTGCTCAACCCTTCCGCCCATGTCTTGGAGGTCCTGAAAACAGCTGGCTATGATATGTTCCTTGAGATCCATCACGATTACAAGAAAGCCATCGCTTCCTTCTGACCGATAACCTCACCTGGTGCCCTGTAAATTCTAGCCACCAGCCCACTTTTACGAGACTCTTTTAAACGCGATCATCTGGTTTAAGCCCGTATGGATAAATCCATCCTCAGCCGGGTACCTCTTTTTCCTACCCTGCCGCCTGCCGAGATCGAGGCCCTCGCCACCACCCTTCGAGAGCGACCTTATCCTGCCTAAACCGTGTTGTTCCGTGAGGGCGAGTATGGCGACCGGTTCTATATCGTCGTCGAAGGCCAGATTGCCATCCTCAAGGCTCTGGATACCCCTAACGAGCGCTTTCTGGCCATCCGTGGTCCTGGTGAATTCATTGGTGAAATGAGCTTGCTCAACCCCGATGGCTTGCGTACCGCCAGCGTGCGTCTGCATAGCGATGCGCGCCTGCTGGAAATGACCCGCGGCGACTTTGATGCCCTACTGGGGCGTGAGCCCACCATCGCTTATGAGATGTTGCGCGTTCTCAGCAATCGCTTGCGACAGGCCCATAACGAATCCATCCGCGAGTTGAAGGAAAAGAACCGCAGGTTGGCCGAGGCCTACGCCAATCTAAAAGCCGCCCAGCAGCAGATCATTCAGAAAGAAATCCTGGAGCGTGAGCTACTCCAGGCTCGCGAGATCCAGGAAAGCATGCTCCCCAGAGAGTTGCCCATTTTTGAAGGTTTTGACCTGGGCGCCCGCATGCTGCCGGCTCACATGGTTGGTGGAGATTTCTTCGATGTCATTCCTTTGGATTCCGATAACCTGGCAGCGCGTCAACCAGCTGTTGTTGGGCATGAACGCCCGGGGGTTTTTCGTCACCGTGCTCTATGAGGTTTTACAGCGCACCAGGCGGGAATTCGTCTATGTTAGGGCGACGCATGAAATGCCTATCTTACAGGCGGGAAGCGGGCAAGCCTTGCCGGTTAGCTTGGGTCGTGGCCAAACCCTGGGTATCTTTCCCAATCCGGTCCTCGAAACCAAGAGCTTACCGGTCGCCTCTGGCAGTACCTTGTTGCTCTATACGGATGGCGTAACCGAGGCCAGGAACGGGCAAGGTGAATTCTTCGAACTCGACGGATTGCAGGCGGCCCTGCCTGCGCTCGTGGAGGCATCTGCTCAAGGGCTTTGTGACGGCCTGGTTCAGACCTTGCTGGATTATCACGGTGTGGCCCCTCAGGAGGATGATATCACCCTGGTGGCCGTCAAAGCAGCTGGCTAGCCGTGCCCATTTTCTCGAGCGCTTTCCCCTCCCATACCGAGACTCACAACCCTATACGCACCATCAGGATGTGGATCCCAGCAGCCAGCCCGGCGCAGACCGGGATGGTTAACAGCCAGGACTCGACAATTCTGCTGGCTGCTTCCCATCGAATTTTGTTCAGCTGGTCGGCCGCGCCCACTCCCAGGATGCTGGAGGTGACTACCTGCGAGGAGCTCACCGGTCCCCCCAGCAGGGCAGACCCCAGGATCACTGTCGTGGCCGCCAGCTGCGATGAAAAGCCGTGCACGGGCCTGATTTTATAAAAGCAGCCTCCCAGAGTCCTGATTAATCGTTGCCCACCGAAAAAGATACCCACGGCGATAGATCCGGCGCTCAGCGCCATCACCCAGATAGGCACGCGAAAGCTGGGCAAGACGCCACTGATCACCAATCCGAGAGAGATCAGTCCCATGGTTTTCTGGGCATCGTTGGCGCCATAGCTCAATGCCAGAATGATCCCCGTAAGGATTTGGAAGCGTTTGAAGAGATTATTTATGCTTGGCGGTGCTTCGGCTGCCAGATGGTAAACCACTTTTATCACCAAGTAGCCAACTATCAAGCCCAAGGGGGGTGAGATGAACAACGATAACAGGACCTTGATCAAACCACCCAAACGGATCACCTGCAAGCCGGTGCCCGTCGCCACCGCCCCCAAGATGCCGCCCAGCAGCGCATGGGTCGAACTGCTCGGGATGGAAGCCAGCCAGGTGAACAGATTCCAGGCCACTGCGCTGGCTAATGCCGCCAAAATCTCGTAGATCGTGATCGTGTTGGTTGCCACGATATCCTGCCCAAACGTGCGCGCCACTGCCACCCCAAAAATGAAGGGGCCAAAAAATTCTGCCACGGCTGCGATGCTCAACGCTCTGCGGGTGGACATCACCCGGGTTGAGACTACGGTCGAGACGAAATTGCTGCCATCGCGCAGCCCGTTTAAGATGTCAAAGGTTATCGATAAACCGATTAAGATAAAGACGGCTTTCAATTTGTGCTGGCTTTCTGCGGGCCTCATCGTTCACGGGCGCCCGGGTCAGCTCTCCACTAAACCTGGCGTAGCCCACAAACGGTTATCCCCTCCCAAAAATTTTACTCCTACCGGCTCGGGTGATCTCATCCCGTTACTGGCTGGGAGTTTTCATTTCTGCTATCGTTGGCTGGCTGCTCTGCCCTCATGCGCCCTGAGCGACATGAAGGGCGCTGGCAGGGCGCTTCTGAATCAGGCACATTTAAAGTTTGTACCCGATTTGTCGCAAGAAGCTCTTGCGCCAGGCGATGTCGTCTTCGCCTTCTACCCCTTTTGGAGGGTAGCCGTCTACCACGCCCAGAATGCCGCGTCCCTGCTCTGTTTCGCTGATGATCACCTGCACGGGATTGGCGGTCGCACAGAAAATGTGGCACACTTCTGGGACCATCTTGACCGTGTTGAGCACGTTCACCGGATAATAGCCTTCGCCCAGGAACAGGATGAAGCTGTGACCTGCCCCGATCGCTTGGGCGTTTTTCCTGGCAAGCTCGATCATGGCCGCTTCGGTGCCTGTCCAGCGCACCAGACATTTGCCGGAGGCCTCGCAGAAAGCCAGGCCAAACTTGATCCCTGGCACCGCCGTCACCAGGGCTTCGTGCATGTCCTCGACCGTTTTGATGAAGTGGGTCTGGCCCAGTATGAAGTTGGTCTCTTCGGGTTTCTCGATTTTGACAGTGGTAAGGTTCATTTTTCCTCCTGCTGCAACTCAGCCGTGGTCTCTCCAGGATCCCTGAAGGAGTATATATCAAGGTGATTCTCCTGTCAAAAGGGAAACCCCCATGGTGCGCACGCAAATGTTGTCAGGAAAAAGGAGCCTGCGGTAGGATAAGGTTTTGACAGACCAAACTACCGGAGGCTCCAGATGAACTATAACATTGAAACGATCAACGGGCTAGCACAACAGTTGGCCGAAATCTTCAAAGTGGCGGTCATGGAACGACAAAAAGCGGGCACAGGGACACCGCTCATCGCAGAAATCGAGAACGGCATGCGGGAAGCCTTGAGGCAGATTGGGAAGCAGGCCTTGGGGATATTCTTGAGTTCCATGCAAGCAACCCCTGGCAGCGAGATCGACTGTCCGTGCGGTGGGGAACTGCGTTACCAGCGAATGCGGGCTGCGAAGGTGATCAGCGTGTTTGGGAGAGTGACTTATGAGCGGGTGTATTACGCAGCCGATGCCTCCGCCGGGCTGGCTCGCTGCTGGCAGGCTCAGAGGCAACAGGAGGCTGCCTGGCAGGAAGCGCAGTACGTCTGGGATTATACAGAACATCGGGGGGAGAAAGGTATGGAGTTCCCTATATTAGCTTATATAACTTGTGCAGATATATTTGAGAGCCATGGAGACGGGGAAAAAGCCCTTACAGCTATCCAAGTGGGCTACCGGGTATTGATGGAACGCGCCGACAAGATCAGTGATCCCGACTGGAGAAAATCGTTTTTGGAGAATGTTCCTGAGCATCTCGCTCTCATCGAAATGTGGGAAGGCCTTTCCAGAAAATAATCGGGAGATACACAGTTAGATTTCTTGGGAGGTCAGTGAGGCCTGCCCACCCAAGAAAAATCCATAAACCACATAATTCTTGAACATATTATATCCAAGGAGATAACAGTTATGGCTAATCTTAAGAAACTAAAATTGGCATACTGGAACGTCGATGATTGGGAGGTGTTAAACGGTAGTGGCTTAGACGTGAAGAATAAGCCTGCCAGAGGCATCATCGAGGTCGAAATATCCGAATGGATTGGCGACCCCCCGATTGCCTCAGGTGTATAAGCGAATCTGGATTTGGAGACAAGGACTCGTATTCGCTACCTGAAGAAGAATACTATTTTTGCCAAAAGTTGCGTTACCCCGAACTCTTTAACTTGGAGGTGAATTTCTTGCGGAACTTCGCAACTTTTGGCGCGATGATTATCCGGCAGTATCCCTGGCCGGGGTTTTGTTTGAAGTATCCCTGATGGTACTGTTCAGCTTTGAAGAAGGTCTCGAAGGGTATGACTTCCGTCACGAAAGGTCCATCCCAGATGCCAGCTGCCTGCATTTCTCTGATGACTTGATTGGCGGTGGCTTTTTGTTCTTCGGTATGGTAAAAGATTGCCGAGCGGTATTGGCTGCCTACGTCCGCTCCTTGCCGGTTAAGCGTGGTCGGGTCGTGGAAGGTGAAGAAGATTTCCAGGATTTCCTTATAAGAAATAACCTGTGGGTCAAACCGGATTTGCACGGCCTCGGCATGCCCCGTAGATCCCGTGCAGACCAGCTGGTAGCTGGGATTAGGCACCCTACCGCCTGAGTAGCCTACTTCCACCTTTTCAATGCCCTTCAGGTCCGCGTAGATTGGCTCCAGACACCAGAAGCAACCGCCCGCCAGGGTGGCTATCTGCTTCCCTTTCGGGACGAGATTTGTTTCACTATTATTTGGTTTCATGTGCAAAATTTCCTGGTTGGATATATGAATGCCTATATTTGCTGTGGCCTCTGCAATCAGCAATATCTTTCTTCTGGCAGGTAAGTTATAGATAGGATAACTAGACCAGATCTTACCCCTAATTCTCTGGTTCAAGGTCGATTTTTAATTAGTCGATAGCATCTGGGGGATTTACCGAATTTTATAGAAGCCAGCGTTACCCTTTATAGACCTTTCCGCCAGTTTGTGAATTTCCATAATTTGGCGGTAAGGTTCGGCTTCGGGTTGCAGCAAGTGATGGCTTACTCATGCTGGGGTCACAAGGTATTTTTTAAAATGCAACATTAGCTGAAAATCATCAATCGGCGGACAGCGAGGAGGGGGGAAGGCAGGCCCCTCCTCGCTCGCTGAAGGAGTTCCTGGTAACCAGGAATTCCTATGAATAAGCGTTTACCCAATCGGGATACTTTGAATATAACCATGAGTGCAACTTGTGTGCCAACCTCTCAGACGATTTATGGTTCTTCTTTATCACCCCGGATTGGATTAAATTTTGATGATAGAAATCATCTCTTATCTGTCACAGATAAAATGGCAGGTGGTTTGCCAATGAGGAGTGGGCCTGACTGCTTCCATGCTCTTAACGTGTTGGCCAGTTTCTACTTCGATAAAGCGTTGAGACGCCAGTGGTATGGTTTGTAACTTAAATGCAGTCTGGCCGCTTTCTCTCCCGGCCAGGGGCGAGGCTCATCTTCAAGCATGTGGTGCTCAAGAAGTTTATGACCCCTTGGTAACCCGCAAAATCCTTTCTCTACCGGTAAGAAATTGGGGGTCGTTTTACCGCAAGAAGGTTTGCGTCAATTCTCACATCGGCATTTACAAGATTGCCTGCCGCCAGATCCAGCAGTGCGAGCAAATACCAACTATAATAATAGCGGAGGCACCTATGGATGATTGGAGCGTTTCCAAGGAAATAAAAAAACTCGCCTCAGAAGGGCCGCAATCTGCATTAGAGCGCAAGCTTATCAACGAATATCTGCAGAAGAAGGGCTATCGAATCGATGATCTTCAGGTTTTACCCAAAGAAGAAGCCAAGCAGCTGCTGAAAGAAGCTTCAAGCTATGCCTCTCTAAAGCTTGCTGAAGTTGAAGCCCGGGCGAAATTTCGTAAAAGCATAAGTGGTCCTTCCTAGCCTTGAGAAGCTGGTTCTTTAGGCGAGGAGGCCTAATCTTTGAGTTCCCCATCTGCTGCCAACCCTCCCTTGTAAGCCGTCCTGTTATTCGTCAACGGGCATCAATGGTGGGAAATTTGTGGATTCAACAGGTGCATATCCCGTGGCAGCTACCTTGGAATATAAGGGTTGCTACTCCCAGAACCTCGCTTGAAGGGGGTTTAAATGCGTGCCCATGCTGGGCACGGCTTAAAGTCTTTTTTCGAATTTGATGCGATTGGATCTAGGGCGGGAAAGAGGGGTTTTCTGTAACAGGCGTGCCAGCCATAAGCGCCAGCGTAGCTGCCTCCAGGTGAGGATAGCCTGGGTCTGGCTGTCAGCGTCCGGCGGGTGAGGGCTGTATGCCGAAAGGGCGTACCATTCGGTTAGAAGGCGAATTTCTTTGGCAGCTGGCGAGATAACCCCGGTGAAACGCCTTGTATATGTGAAATTACTTATGCGCAAGGCAAACGAAGTGGCGAATTCATAAGGTGTATCTCCGAGTTTGGATGGCACCGCCAGGTATTGCCCGTTGCTGCAAAGCCGCCTGAATATTGCATAAAATAAAGCCCGGGGGGTGAGGCGCTTCAGGCCCCTGATGTCGATGAATAGGCGTGTGCTCAACCCCAGCAGCAGGAATAACAACAGGGCGATTCCGCCATAGAGCCAATATTGCCAGATGTGAAACGTAACCTGTCCTGAGTCAACCCTGCTTCCGGCGTTTACCTCCGGTAGTTCGAATCCTGGTTCATCTTGAGGTCGATCCAGGGCGGGTAGTCCGGCAGTCGGCTCAAACTCGATCCACCCGTAACCGGGAAAGAAGATTTCTGGCCAGGAATGGGCATCCGCGGCGGTCACGATATAGCGGTCATTCAGGGCGTCATAAGTTCCGCTGGCGTATCCGATTGCCAAGCGCGCTGGCAATCCTGCGGCGCGCGCCAGCACGACCATGGCGCTGGCATAATAATCACAATATCCACGCTTTCGCGTGAAGAGGAAGTAATCGACGATATCACCACTTGGCGGGCGATCAGGCATATCCAGGGTGTATGGATACGTCCTTAAAAAACTTTCAATCGAGCGTGCCCGGTTGTATGGTGTTGGCTGGGTAGCGGTCAGGTCGAGGGCGAGGTTGAGCACCCGTTCCGGAAGGCCAGCCGGTAATTGCAGGTAACGTTCCTGCACCCAGGTTGGATAATATTCTCCGGCGTTCCGCAGTTGTGATGTGCCAACCATTGGGACAATCGATTCAGCCTGGTAAGTGCTGGCGGAAGTAAGCGCGCCAAAGATATCATACACATCCAGGTTTAGCGAAGACATGGTTTCATTTCCTGGGAGGTTGGTTTGGGTGGTAGGGCGCCAAGCGATCGAATAATCCTGGTTTAGCGCGGCCAATAGCCCGGCCGCATAAATCGGCTGAAAGCCTCCTCCGCCGCTCCCATTTAACACTACAGTTTGGCTTAACAGGCGGTAGCCAGAGGATCTCGCTACCCCGTTTTGATCATCCAGCTTGATTGCCCATTGGTTGGCCCGATAGGCAGTTGTACTGGTTTTATTTGTCGACCAACCCCGACCTGAATAATGGTCATAGGTCAGGCTGCGCCAGTAATAACGCGGGGGGGAAGCCTCTGGGGTTTCTCCCAGAGCACCGCTGGCATGATCGTCGGTCTGTATCAGCATCACGATTTGTTTTTTCAACTCAGGCCCGGAACCGAGCAGATGCTGGCGCGGCAAACCGGCTGAATATAGTCCGTCTAAGGGATTAGCTGGTTGGGGGAGCGGTTTGAACCCTAAGGATTCTGCCATCGCACCAGCTGGGCTGGCTGAGCTGATGGTTTGCCTGTGGAAGAGGTCGGCGATCTGCCGGATTGAAAAGTAGGGGGTCAGCATGCTGGCCAGGACCAGCACGATGGTTAGAAAAACAGATAATATCGTGATGTCAAAGCGAATCTCTTCAAAATAATCCACCTGCTTCGCTTGCCAGGTTTTTTCTTGGTTAATGGCGCTCGTTAATGCGATTAGAAGCAGTGTCCCGCCGAGCATAAGGGGTATCGTCGTCGGGCTGGCACGCACGTAGTTAAGGCTAGCAGCCAATAACCCCCCGGCAGGAAGCACGCCAAGCAGTGGGCGTTGCCAGCGGCGAACGGTCCAGCTGGCCCAAGCGCAGACGAACCAGATGGCAAAACTCCACACCAGGATGGTGGCCACTGGATCGAAATTTGGCTGGCTTCCGAAAAGCCCCCATATCCAAGTGCTGGTGCGAGTCACTAAAGTCACAAAGCTAGCCCCTAATAGGACCAGGGATTCCAACAACGGGGTCCAATCAAGCTGCCATGGCCAGCCATGACCCGTAAGGTTAACCAATGTTGCCAACACATCCCGCAAGGGGAAGGATAGACGACCAACCCACACCAGGATAACCAGGATACCGGCTGTCAAGGTCAGGGAACTCCCCACCCGGTCTGATAAGCGTGTGCGGGCGAACCACCACCCCGAGAGCATCCCGAAGGCCGAGAGAGGCACAAATACAGCCAAATCGAGGTTCTTTAATGCTTCGCTTAGACCCGCCAATAGGCTGGAAATGATCAGGGCGATCAGGATCAGCGATAGGAGCGATGACGTACCGATCTTATCAAGTGACCAACGGAATGACCGTTGCAATCCCTCCAGGATCATGAAAGCACTTTCCAGCTCGTGTCGGCAGGTGTCTTTAGCGGGATGGCGCGTCCAGTGAGGCTGACACGCCACTCCCACTGACCTTTTACCCCTGGTCGTGCTTCGGTGTGGTCGAGCAAATCGCGAGTGATGACATAACGCGCCATGCCCAAATCCGCCAGCAGCCCCACGCATGCGTCGGGCGTTTGCCTGCCTCCAAAAGAGGACGGATCGATGAGTATGATGGTAGGTACGGCGCCGCGCCATAGTAAGGGGATCAAAGCCTCGATCCATTCCCCCCGGACGTTGGGCGTGATTATGACCAGGCTGCTGCGTTGACCAATTGCCGGTTTATTGCGTCTGAAGAGATCAGCCAGCGAATCTGTTCCTGGGCTGACGGTGGCCAGCGCTCGAAAGATTTCCCATCGCTGGCTGTCGCCTGCCTGGGGCGATAACCAAACCAGCTGCTTGCCAGTCACCACCAACCCGACCGATTCGCCCTTGCATATGCCGCGATCGGCTAAGGAAGCCGCCAGAATGACGCCGCTTTCCTCGGTAGTATCCCAATCTTGCCCAGCCTGGACACTTT
>Ga0315552_1001554_pt1 | contig 13905 bp, 14 predicted proteins | sample SalMarSW160170MG_2_FD_203102 | JGI IMG/M metagenome (GOLD analysis project Ga0315552, IMG submission 203102) | Salt marsh sediment microbial communities from the Plum Island Ecosystem LTER, Massachusetts, United States - Salt Marsh Sediment SW1601-70 ...
GTCGGCACCCAGGACAACGCCAGCAAGATAACGAGCACTTCCTGTAGTAGCTACCCCGCAAATTTCAGCCTGAGGTGACATTTGCTTTCTTATGTCCTCCAGACCATTCTGAATGATAGTGATCGGTTTGCCTTGAGTTCGTAAGTAAGTAGAGGCTATAAGCTGGTCCTGCTCATCAAGCAGAGCCAGTTTGGTAGTAACCGAGCCAACATCAGCGCCGAGATAGGTTTTCACTTCCTCCTTCTTTTCCTTCTAAACTTCAGTAAATCGACGAAAGCCTCAAGCCTGGTTATCATCCCCGGCCTGGCCATCTGCTCATCGTAAAGGACAGTAAGCACAGGTATATCCTCTTTAGTCGATGGCATAATATTCTGAGCCACTATCTCAGGCATGCATGTGAAAGGTGCCAGGTGGACCACGCCATCATATCCATTCCGTGCATAAACCACCTTCTCGCCCACTGATTCCCAGCCATCGCCACCAACGTCACGCTTAAGATAGGGCATAGCTGCCTCATGCACGTCTTTCCACTCATTTACACCTAAATAATTGAGGAACAGCCTATATTTGACCCAGCGAGAAAGGCTCATAGTGCGCTCTACCTCCACCCCTAATTTGCCTAATTCCATTTCTATATCCATGTTAGCGAATGGGTCGAGAACCACGAAAACTTCACCAACGATGCTCACTTTAACAGGGTCAGCAGTTGGGTCTTTGGGCACTTGGTCCAGTTTCTTAATGTATTCCTTAGTGGCTTTTCTGACCCCCCTGACTGTCGTGGCTTCGCCAATAGCTTTAACAGCTTCACGGTAAATTTGGTTAGCCCTGCCCTTTTCAAGTTCTATCGCCCGTACCTTGTGAACCACTTTCTCCATTTTGTCTAAAGCAAATAGTTTTTCCAGAGCAAAGTGCAGGGCTGAAATAATTTTGGGCCATGGGGCATCGTTAGTCAGGTTCTTCACAAGGTGCATGACGCTTCTAAATCTATGCTGAGATACGTCAAGGGTTAAGAAGTGAGCGTCGTAGCCTAAGTCACGTATGATTTGTTCTTGTTCTTTAACGTAATAGCCCAATCGGCACACGCCAGTGCCTCTGGCATGAATCAGAGTATCGGCTCCCAATTCGCAGGCTTCGATTAAGTTGCCCAAGGTAAGCTTGAAGGGCAAACAAGCTTCCACTGGCGAATATTTGACCCCAAGGTCTAAGGTTCTATGACTGGTTGGAGGTGGGATTATCAGCTCGCTCTCTCCATTGCCCAGTTTCTGGACCAGCGCCTCGGCTATGATGTAGGCATGTCCACAATGGGGTATCCCTACGCGCATACCCTTCTCCTCCTTCTGACCATATCGAGAAAAGCCTCCAACCGGGTGAGCAATCCCCCCTCACTCGTATGCTCATCCAAACTTAAGTGTAAAAAGGGGGTTCTGAACTCACTTGCTCGATGCCGCACCATGTCCACCATCATGGAGTCGGGGCCACAACCAAAAACAGCTACACTAATTATACCATCAACTTTTGTCTCTAGATAGTGTTCACCGGCACCAATTATATCGGCTTCGAAAGACCAGTGCGGGGCGCCTCCCAGCCTTGTCATAGCGATATCGAGTGATTCTTGCTCTGCCATCTCCGGAGTAAGTACTCTGACTCCCATCGTCTGCAGTCGGGAAATAAGCCGGTGGTTGATATAGTCCTCATAGATAACATATTGATGCCCGATAACAGCAACAGACAAAGCAGGAGATATATCAGGCTCTAAATATGATTTGTCCTCATCCCGGTGCATCTCGTCCAGAGCCTGAATGGGTGTGATTCCCCTATCGGACATTTCCTTTCGGTAAGCTAAATGGGCCTTCTCTGCTTGCTCAACAGCTTTTTTAATCTTGCTTTTGTCGGAGCTAAAATGACATCCTAAGCTATATATGGCATGATGTAAGCTGCTGCGCCCTTTATTCAAATCTATCTCCGGGTCGAGGACGGGGGGACACTCTGGCACTAAAGCTTTGGTCATATCCGGCAAGCCGATAAATTTGGAGCAATAGTAAGCTTTCTGCCCCAGGCTGCGTAGCGCTGGAATAAACATATAGTCACATTTATCTGCCAGGGAAATAACATGTCCGAAGAAGAGCTTCACCGGCAAACAAGTCTCAGCCACCGCCCGGGAATTTCCTGCGGTAAAGATAGCTTTGTTAGTCGGCGGTGATACCACCGTGTCTGCACCCAGGGCTTCAAAAAATGCTTTCCACCCAGGGTAATATTGATAATAAGATAAAGCTCTGGGAATGCCTACTCTAACCACTTTGGAATTCCTGCTTAATCCTATCAAGCATTCTTGGCTGGAGAATGTCAGCCACAGTCATAGCCATTGCCTTGGCTGCATCCATTAAGCCTTCGTGGCCTGCTTCAGAGGCGGCTGCGGAGGCAAACTCGTGTGTATGTATGAACACCTCAGGCGAAGCTATAGCTATCGTGGGATGTATGCTTGGTACCACTTGACTGACGTTTCCCATATCTGTACTGCCAAAGCCAAAACGAGGGTCGAAGGCTTTGACATGTCGTCCCAGCGATTCTAGATTTTGCTTGAATAGCCCGGCTAAAGTCGCATTGTTTTTCATCGGAGCATAAGCCCTATCACTCCACCTGTATTCTAATCTTGCCCCGCTGGCTACAGATGCTCCTGCAAAGCAGTTTAAAACCTTGTCCTTCAATTCAGCAAGATACTCGTCATCTAGAGCACGTATCAAAAACACAGCAGCGCTATGGGCAGGCACTATGTTGGGGGCCTCACCTCCGTCAGTGATTATGCCGTGGATGCGAGCCTCTGCCTTTATGTGCTGGCGCAGCGAATTTATGGAGGTGAAAGCTAATATCATAGCTTCTAGGGCATTTATACCACTGTGGGGTTGGGCAGCGGCGTGAGCTGGCCGGCCAAAGAATTCCACGTCTAGTGAGCTACAAGCAAGCGTCTGTATGGCTACCATGTTTAGGATATTGGGATGCACCATCATAGCCACGTCTATTTCTTTAAAGGCTCCTGCTTTGACCATATCTATCTTGCCACCGAAAACTTCTTCTCCGGGAGTGCCCAGAACCACAACGCTGCCTCCTGACTGGTCAATGATAGACTTACTAGCCACAGCAGCCCCGACTGCCGAAGTAGCTATTATATTATGCCCACAGCCATGTCCTATTTTGGGTAAGGCATCATATTCAGCAAGCAAGGCAATTCTCGGGTTCCCCTGACCATACGTCGCTTGAAAGGCTGTAGCCAGGCCGACAATGCCTCGTTCTATATGAAATCCACTGTCCTCAAGATAGCCAGTCAGCCAGGCTGACGCCTTTTCCTCCTCGAAGCCCAACTCAGGGTTATCATGTATATTCAGGCTCAGCTGGATAAGCTGCTGCCTTTGTAATTCGACGCTATCCTTTATCCTTAGCTTCAGGTTTTCTATTTCCAATACTTGAACCTCTTATGATATAGTTTTATTATACTTTGTGACTTATCTAAATTTCTAGGCTATGACAGATGGAAAAAGAACCTCTGAGAGCTTTAATAAATGTAGCTCAGTTGCTGAAAGAGCCTGTTGGCTCTAGCCAAAGCTATGATATAAGCGGGATGATTGATGAAGAAGTTGAAGGTTTTGTTGAAGGAAAGGCAAAGTTGATTCATATCAGTCAAGGAGTTTTAGTCCAGTGTAAATTAACTGCTGAGGTAAAACTCATGTGTAGCCGCTGTCTTGATACATTCTTATTCCCTATAAGTTTCACTGCTGAAGAAGAATTTCTTCCGATATCTGATGTGTCTGGTGATTTAGCACTCTCTTCACCGGAACAAGCGGAAGAGTTCACTATTGATAATAAAAATATACTTGACCTGAGCGAGTTAATACGGCAATATACTTTGCTAAATTTGCCCATGAAACCACTATGTCGATCCGACTGCCCAGGAATAAACTAACCCCTAAAAGTCTTGCGACTTTTGGGGACCCTGTATGAACTTGTTTTTGAATTGACGGGGTTCCCGTGAAAATCGTAAGATTTTCGTGGGGTGAAATAAAGGAGGCGAATTCACGTGGCACTACCTAAGAAAAAAACTGCTAAAGCACGCCAAGGGAAAAGGCGCAGCCACCTTAAACTAACTCTGCCTGCCAGGGATGTATGTCCACATTGCCACAGTCCTAAGTTACCTCACCATGTTTGCCCTAACTGTGGCTGGTATAATGATAGAGAAGTAATTGAAGTCAAACCCGCCAAGAAATAGTTCGCATGGCTGAGTTACCCAAGGTAGCTTATGTTTTCCCGGGGCAGGGCTCCCAAAGCACTGGTATGGGACTGGACCTATATAATAACTATCCTTCAGCCAGGGAAGTTTTTGACGGAGCTGATTCTTCTTTAGGCTTTTCCCTTTCTCTTTTATGCTTTGAAGGTCCAGAGGAGGAATTGAGGAAGACGCATAATGTCCAGCCAGCGATACTAGTCGTCAGCATTGCCTGCCTTAAAGCGCTTGAAGAGGCAACCATAGCTAATTTTCCCTCTCCCACTTTTGTTGCTGGACATAGTTTGGGTGAATATACTGCTCTGGTTGCTGCTGGTGCGCTTGGCTTGACTGATGCTGTTTTGCTTGTCAGGGAAAGAGGGAGATTAATGTATGAAGCTGGGCTAAAAAATCCCGGGAGCATGCTGGCTGTAATAGGGCTTGATGAAGAAACAGTCAAAGATATAAGTTTTCATAGTGGAACCGAAATTTCCAATATAAACTGTCCTGGACAGATTGTGGTTAGTGGCGCCGCCCAAGCTCTGGCTGAAGCTAATAAATTAGCCAAGGCAAGAGGTGCTCGCGCTCTTATTCCTTTGAAAGTTAGTGGGGCTTTTCATTCCGCCTTAATGGAGCCAATCATAGCTGAATTCGGTAGAATTGTCTCGAACGTTAGGTTTCAACCACCAGTTATTCCTGTAATATCTAATGTGACCGCTCGGCCATTAAGCGATGTTGATGCGATAAAAGAAGAGCTGGTGAAGCAGCTTCGCAATTGCATCCAATGGCAAGGGTCGGTGGAATATATGATGCACAGTGGGGTCACCACCTTTTATGAGATAGGTCCCGGGAGAGTGCTCAGTGGTTTAATCAGGCGAATCAATTCGGACCTCCAAACTTTCAATATATCGGGAGTCGAGGATATAGCGCAGCTAGCATGTACAGGGAAACCAACTAATTAATGGCCGGCGTCAGGCGACAGGCAAGAATCGCTGCCCTCCAAACGCTTTATGAGCTTGATTGCACCAAGCATAAGGCGGAGGAGGCTTTAGCTCGCTTAAGAGCAGGGGAAACGCTGCCCCAAGAAGCACTTAGCTTCAGTGAGGAGCTTGTGAAAGGGGTGCTACAGAATAAATCTGAGCTCGATGCTCTCATTAAAAAGTTTGCCCCCGCCTTTCCTCCAGAACAGATGTCTATTATAGATAGAAATATTTTACGCCTGGCTATTTTTGAAATTTCATTTGATGATAAAACTCCGTTCAAAGTAGCTATAAATGAAGCTGTAGAGTTAGCCAAGGAATTCGGAAGCGATTCTTCCCCTCGGTTAATCAACGGTGTATTGGGCTCAATAACAATTGAACGTGGCATAAGACGATAGAGCCTCATTAAGGGACGTGAGAGCCTTGTCTGCTCTCTGGTAGAGAATAAATCGCTAACCATTTTTGCCAGAAGGCTAGCATAGGAGTTTGCTTTTTTGGGCGGGTTTTGTTACACTTCGCAGTCGTGCTTAAATGTACATTATGTGGGAAATAGGGTGGCTACAATGCTTTTGTGGGGCCACCCTTTTTTTATGGCCAATTCTGAAGAGTCGAGGTAAATATTAAAATGGAAGTGCTAAGTCCTTACAAAGAAGCTACAGACGTGATACTTGAGGCCGGTGGTGAACCTCTCAAATTGTGTTACCAGTGTGGCCTTTGCACCGGTATTTGTCCCTGGAATTTGGTCCGCAATTTTATCGTTCGCCGCATCATGCATGAAGCTCAGCTTGGGGCAACCGATTTTGGCAGCGATGATGTTTGGACTTGTGTTACTTGTCGAGCTTGTGTCCAACGCTGCCCCCGTGGTGTAGAGATAATAGATGTCATGAAGGCTATGCGTCGAGCCGTAGCCAGCTTGGGTATTGGCGTTGTCCCTGATGCCCTGAGAATCTCAGCCAAGAACATCGCTGGTGTAGGTAACCCACTTGGTGAGGCACCAGAAAAGCGAAATGACTGGGCCAAAGACCTTAAGGTGAAAGATTTTGCTTCGGGCACCGAGATACTTTATTTCCCCTGCTGTGTTCCTTCCTATGATCCCGATGTGAAAACAGTGGCCCGGGCCACTGCTATAATCTTCAATAAGCTTGGGCTGGATTATGGCCTTATAAGTACCGAGGCAAGATGCTGTGGTGAGTCTATTAGAAAGGCAGGATATGAGGATACGTTTCAAAGTTTAGCTCAAAACAATATCAACCTCTTTAATAGTAATGGTGTTAAGAACATAGTGGTTTCCTCACCGCACTGCTACCACACTTTTAAGAATGAGTATCCTGATCTGGGGGGTGATTTTCAGATACTTCATATCACCCAATATCTAGCTTCTCTTATCGAAGAAGGGAAATTAAAATTCTCCAAAGAAGTAAAAAAGAAGGTAATTTATTCTGACCCCTGTTATTTAGGAAGACATAACGATATATATGATGAGCCGAGAAAGGTGTTGGAGAGCATCCCTGGCGTGGAATTGATGGAATTTCCTGATTCTCGTGAGGAAGCTCTTTGTTGTGGTGGTGGCGGCGGCAGAATTTGGATGGACACCCCGAAAGGGGAAAGGTTTTCTGATATGAGGGTGGAACAGGCTCTTGAGAAAGGGGCTGATACGATAGCTGTCGCCTGCCCCTACTGCTTCCTCAATTACAGGGATAGTGTGCTAAGCCTGGGCAAAAGCGAAGTCATTGAGGTTAAGGACATATCTGAGCTTGTCGCTGAGGCAATGATGGAGGAATGAAATGGCAGAGATAAAGATTGGCGTTTATGTTTGTCATTGCGGAGTGAACATTGCAGCAACAGTCGATGTGGAAGAGGTAGCGAGATATGCTGGAACTCTACCTGATGTGGCAGTTTCTCGTGACTATAGGTATATGTGCTCTGATCCAGGGCAGGATCTCATCAAGAATGACATCAAGGAGTTTGGGCTTAATCGTGTTATAGTCGCTTCTTGCTCCCCAAGGTTACATGAGCTGACCTTCCGCCGGGTTTGCGAGAGCGCCGGTATAAATCGTTATCTATTCGAGATGGTGAATATAAGGGAGCAATGCTCTTGGACCAGTGAAGACAAAGAGGCAAATACAGAGAAGGCAAAGGCTTTAGTTGACGCTGCGGTGAGACGTGTTCATTACCAGGAGGCCCTAGAAGTTAAGGAGGCTCCGTATAATCCTAATACTTTAGTTGTAGGCGGAGGAATTGCCGGAATCCAAGCTGCTTTAGAAATTGCCAACTCTGAGCATAAGGTCTATTTAGTAGAAAGGGAGCCCTCAATAGGCGGGCACATGATTCAGCTTGATAAGACCTTCCCTACTTTAGACTGTTCTCAATGTATCCTTACTCCAAAGATGAGCGAGGTAGGCTCACATCCTTACGTCGAACTCTTAGCCTATAGTGAGGTGGAGGAGGTTTCAGGCTACGTGGGAAATTTCAAGGCCAAAATAAGGAGGAAGGCAAGACATGTGGATGTAAGCAAATGTACTGGCTGTGGCGTGTGTATGCAAAAATGCCCTTACAAGACAGATAGCGAATTTGAAGTAGGCTTAGCAAAGAGAAAAGCTGCTTATATTCCTTTTCCCCAAGCTGTGCCCAACGTCGCCACTATTGATCCTAATGTTTGTATTTATATCAAATCGGAGGGGAAGAAGTGTGGAGCTTGTATCAAGTATTGCGAGGCAGGTGCAATAACCGCGGAAACCCTACTTCAGCAGACCGACGAGGTAATCGAGGTTGATGTAGGTTCAATAATCCTAGCCACTGGTTTCGCACTCATGGATCCAAAAATCATTCCTCAATATGGCTATGGAAAGTACGAGAATGTTATAACTGGACTCGAATTTGAAAGAATAGTTAGTCCCACGGGACCAACCGGGGGAAAAATCCAACTCAAAGACGGCCATGAGCCAGAGAGCGTAGCTATTATACATTGTGTAGGAAGCCGGGATAAGAATTACCACGAGTATTGCTCCCGTGTTTGCTGTATGTATGCCCTAAAACAAGCAAATTATATTAAAGAAGAATTGCCAAACACAGATGTCTACCAGCTATATATAGACATGCGCTGCTTTGGAGACGGATATGAGGAATTCTATGAGCGTCTTTCAAACAAAGGAGTCAACTTTATCCGAGGAAAGGTGGCTCAAGTCACCGATCAAGCTATAAGCGACGAGGAAAAAGGGAAACTCATTGTGGTTGGTGAGGATACCCTTCTGGGGAGAATGCTCCGTATTCCGGTGGACATGGTTATTCTGTGTAATGCTTTAGAGCCTCAAGCCGATGCTGGAGAAGTGGCAGGTTGTTTTACTGTAAATCAAAAGGCGACAGGTTTCTTTTTGGAGAGGCATCCGAAACTTGATCCGGTAGCTACCCCTACTGAGGGGGTTTTTGTTGCCGGTTGTTGCCAGAGCCCCAAGGATATCCCCGATACTGTAGCCCAAGCTTCAGCAGCAGCAGCAAGGGTCTTAGCAATGATAAGCAAGGGTAGAATCACACTCGAGGCTGCCATTTCAGTAATCGATGAGGATAAGTGTTCAGGTTGTAAGACCTGCCTTAATCTTTGTCCTTTTGGTGCCATTTCTTTCGACGAGGAAAAGAAAATCTGCCAAATTAATGAGGCGTTGTGCAAAGGTTGCGGGGTTTGTGCTGGTACGTGTCCTAGCGGAGCGATAACTGCAAGACAGTTTACCAATGAGGAGATTGTCGCTCAGGTAGAAGGGGTATTGGCATGAAAAGGAACAGGTTTCAGCCCAAAATTGTGGAGTTTTCTGTAATCGGTGCTGCCTGCCCTTCAGGAGCTATCAACATGCACCACTTTATCGATGAGCAAATTCTAGCTCAGGTAGAAGCTTTATTCAGCTAAGTAAATTTGGGTGGAGTTCACCAAATGTTTCGTATTATTTCTAGAGAGACTTTAGCGACGAAAATTCATCTATTTAAAATCGAAGCGCCGGCAGTTGCTAGGAAAGCACAGCCAGGACAGTTTGTTGTCGTCAGGGTTGATGAAAGGGGTGAGCGTATCCCTCTGACAATTGCTGACTGGGATGAGAAGGAAGGCAGTGTCAGCATGGTGTTTATGGAAGTAGGAGCGACAACCTTCAGACTGGCGCAGCTCAAAGCCGGGGAATCCATTGCTGACTTTATTGGTCCTCTCGGTGTACCTTCGGATATTGAGAAATTTGGCACCGTGGTCTGTGTAGCGGGAGGGGTTGGTGTTGCGGTAATAACGCCTATTGCCAAGGCGCTGAAAGGGAATGGAAACAATGTCATCTCCATCTTGGGGGCACGCAGCAAGGACTTGCTCTTCTGGGAAGACAAGCTACGTAATGCCAGCCACCAGTTAATAGTCACTACTGATGACGGGACGTATGGTCGCAAAGGGGTAGTAACCGAGCCACTGAAGGGGTTGCTTGAGAGTGGGGAGAAGGTTGCCCGAGTCATTGCTATTGGTCCGACCGTCATGATGAAGTTCTGTGCCCTGACCACCCAACCTTTTGGAGTGAAAACTATTGTCAGCCTGAATCCGATAATGGTTGATGGTACAGGTATGTGTGGCTGTTGCCGGGTATCGATTGGCGGCGCAACCAAGTTTGCCTGCGTCGATGGTCCCGATTTTGACGGACATCAAGTAGACTGGGACTTACTCGCGGCCCGGCAACGCACTTATCTTGATGAGGAAAAACGCTCTTTTGAACAGTGGCAGGCTCGGATGGGCAAGAGTTCTTGAATGGAGGTCTGAGCAATACGCATGGCTAAGGTAAATCTCAACAGGGAGCCAATGACAAAGCAAGAACCCAAGACACGGGGTAAGAACTTTAGCGAGGTTGCCTTGGGTTACAGCGCCGAGCAGGCTAAAGCCGAGGCAAGCCGTTGTCTCCAGTGTCCGAAGCCTTTGTGCACTAAGGGCTGCCCGGTGGAGATAGATATCCCCGGCTTTATTAAGGCTGTCCTTGATGATAATATGCCCGAAGCGGTAAGGATTCTGAAAAATAAGAACAGCCTGCCCGGCATCTGCGGCCGGGTCTGCCCGCAAGAGACACAGTGTGAACAAACATGCTCGCTAGCCAAGAAAGGAGCACCTATTGCCATCGGACGCTTGGAGCGTTACGTGGCTGATTGGGAGCGGGCTAATATGGGGGCGCTGAACCCCAAAGCAAAACCGCCCAGACAGACTGGCAAGAAGGTGGCGGTGATCGGCTCAGGACCAGCCGGACTGGTTGCCGCTGCCGATTTAGCCAAGCTCGGCCACAGCGTTACTATTTTTGAGGCATTGCATGTGGCTGGCGGGGTGCTGATGTATGGTATCCCCGAGTTCAGGCTACCCAAGGAAATTGTGCAGGCTGAGGTTGCCTACGTCGCTTCCCTGGGGGCGAACATTGAGCTGGATTCGGTAGTGGGAAAACTGACGACACTGGATGAATTATTGGAGAACGGCTACCATGCTATTTTCCTGGGTACTGGTGCCGGGGCACCTATGTTCTTGGACATTCCTGGCGAGAACTTAAATGGCATCTATTCAGCGAATGAGTTCCTGACCAGGGTTAATCTGATGAAGGCGTACCAGTTTCCTGAATATGATACGCCAGTGTCGGTGGGCAAAAGGGTAGCAGTGATTGGGGGTGGTAATGTGGCCATGGACTCAGCCCGGTGTTCTCTCCGGCTTGGTGCTGACGAGGTTTACATCGTCTACCGTCGCTCAGAGGTAGAGATGCCTGCTCGCCGTGAGGAAGTGGAGAATGCCCAAGAGGAAGGGATCCAGTTCAAGCTGCTGACCAACCCAAAGAGATACGTCGGCAATGAGTCGAACTGGGTAGTTGGTATAGAGTGTTATGAGATGGAGCTGGGTGAGCCTGACGAGAGCGGTCGGCGGCGCCCCATTGCCAAAGAAGGAAGTGAGTTTATCTTGGATGTGGATATGGTGGTAGCTGCCTTGGGCACCCGTCCCAATCCCCTTATTGCTCAAACTACTTCGGATTTGAAGACAACCAAGTGGGGTACGGTAATGGCTGATGAAACTACTGGCAAGACGATGAAAGACAAAGTCTGGGCTGGTGGGGATATAGTTACCGGCGCCGCTACAGTAATAAGCGCTATGGGCGCTGCCCGCCGCGCAGCAAAGGACATAAATGAGTATTTGAAGGGGTAGTGTCGAATAGTTTATCGTATAGATTATTATAGTCATTTGGGAAATTAGTATAATGATATTAGTTATCCGTATTATTGAATTAGCAAGTAAGGGCGTATGGAAACTACCCTTTTGTTTAATTAGTACTCCATGAAAAAGAACGAAGCTAGTTTTTCATGGGTAATTAGTTAGGAGGATAGATGGAAAACTTTGAACCAAAGATAGTAGCTTTTTGCTGTAATTGGTGCTCTTATGCCGGTGCTGACCTGGCTGGCACTTCTAGAATCCAATACGCTCCCAATATAAGAATAATTAGAGTGATGTGTAGCGGCAGGGTGAATCCCCTCTTTGTGATTAAGGCACTCAGTATTGGTGCTGATGGCGTGTTAATTCTTGGTTGCCATCCCGGTGATTGCCACTACATTGAAGGAAATTACAAGGCGATGCGCCGCATCCCGTTGCTTAAGAAGGTGTTAAATCAGCTTGGAATAGAGGAAGAAAGAGTGCGGCTGGAGTGGGTTTCCGCGTCTGAGGGAGCAAAATTTGCTGAGGTCACTGATAGTTTTACTCAATCCATTAAAGACCTTGGGCCAATGTCATTAGGTCATTTGAAGGAAACTTCTAAGGAGGCGAAACATGGCTAAACTTAAGATAGCTCTTTATTGGGCTGCTAGTTGTGGTGGATGCGAGATTGCGACTCTGGCTATACACGAAAAGATACTGAAACTAGCCGAAGTTGCGGACATCGTGTTCTGGCCGGTAGGCCTGGATTTTAAATATGCTGACGTAGAGAATATGGCAGATAATAGTATAGATGCCTGTCTTTTCAATGGAGCTATACGGAATGAAGAGAACGAGCATATGGCCCGTCTGCTGCGAGCCAAATCCAAAATAATGATAGCTTATGGCTCTTGTTCCTATGAAGGCTGTATTCCCGGGCTGTCCAATTTCTACAACCGGCAGCTGACGTTCGATCGGGTCTACCTTGAGACACCTTCAACTGAGAACCCTAACAAGATTTTCCCCCAGACAAAAGTCAAGGTGCCCGAAGGTGAGCTTGAAATTCCTGAGTTCTACGATACGGTCAAGACTCTGGCCCAGACGGTAGATGTGGATTATTTCGTTCCGGGCTGCCCTCCGGAGGAAAAGACTACCTGGCTTGCCCTTGAAGCTCTGATTTCAGGCAAGCTGCCGCCCAAAGGCACTGTCATAAGTCACTCGGCAAGGGCTCTTTGTTATGAGTGTCCTCGTATCAGGGAAGAAAAGAAAGTCAAGAAGTTCTATAGGCCTTACGAGATAGTCCCTGACCCGGAAAAGTGTCTGCTCGAGCAGGGGTTATTGTGCTATGGCATAGCTACTCGAGGTGGCTGTGGTGCTCTCTGTCCTCAGGCTAATATGCCCTGCACCGGCTGTTACGGGCCAGTAGAAGGAGTAGTTGACCAGGGGGCCCATTTTTTGAGTGCTCTCGCGTCTATCATTGATTCTAATGACCCCGAGGAAATCCAAAGGATAATTGATGATATTCCTGACCCGGCAGGCACATTCTACCGCTACAGTTTGCCAGATTCGCTACTTAGGAGGGCAATAGTAAAATGAAGAGGATAACGATTGATCCAATCACTCGACTTGAAGGTCACGGCAAGATTACCATTTTTCTCAACGACGATGGTAGTGTAGCCAACACCTATTTCCAGGTTCCTGAACTCAGAGGGTTCGAGAAATTTTCGGAGGGCCGCCCGGCTGAGGAGATGCCCCAGATAACACAGCGTATCTGTGGCGTTTGTCCTGAAGCTCACCACATGGCGGCAACCAAAGCTCTAGATGACTTGTTCCATGTCGAGCCGACCAGCACGGCCAGAAAGCTGCGTGAACTCCTTTATAGCGCTTTCTATGTAACTGACCATACCACCCACTTCTACATTCTCTCTGCCCCCGATTTTGTTGTTGGGCCGGATGCTCCACCTGCCGAACGCAATATACTTGGACTGATAGCCAAGGTAGGGCTGGAGCTGGGTGGTGCCGTAATCAATGCTCGTAAACAGAATCACTGGATTATCCAGACAATTGGTGGCCGTCCGATACATCCCTGTTTTGGACTGCCTGGCGGCGTGAGTAGATCCATAAATGAGGAGGAAAGGGCCCAAATTGAGGAGATAGCCAAACAGTCAGTGGAATTCGGCAAGGTATCCCTTAAAGTTTTTGACGACGTGGTTCTCCAGAATAAAGAGTACCTGGACATGGTCTTGAGCGACACCTATACGCAGAAGTCCTATAACATGGGCTTAGTTGATGAAAACAACAAGGTCAACTTTTACGATGGTAAGATACGAGTAGTTGGCCCCGATGGCAAGGAGTTGTGCAAGTATGCTCCTCGGGAGTATCTGGAACATATAGCTGAACGAGTCGAGCCCTGGACTTACCTCAAGTTTCCGTATCTCAAGGAAGTTGGCTGGAAAGGGTTTGTTGACGGCATAGACAGTGGAGTTTATCGAGCTACACCTCTGTCCCGACTC
>Ga0315552_1001555_pt1 | contig 13901 bp, 9 predicted proteins | sample SalMarSW160170MG_2_FD_203102 | JGI IMG/M metagenome (GOLD analysis project Ga0315552, IMG submission 203102) | Salt marsh sediment microbial communities from the Plum Island Ecosystem LTER, Massachusetts, United States - Salt Marsh Sediment SW1601-70 ...
ACAGTTTCAAAGTTACAGTATTGATGACAGTAATGGTGCAATGGAAGAGAGATTTGAAGATTTTAAAACGAGATTCCCTGACAGTCCTTATCTGCCAAAAGTTGCTGAAACAGTCAAAATGTGGCCATCCACATTAAGAAGTATAACAAAATACCCGGTTGATACTACAAAAATTCAAAATTAATTGTTACTCGGAAACCAGGATTTTTAGTTACAAATTTGTCCGTGGATTTTTTGTTATGCCGTAGGCATCTGCCATAGGCCCCAAAGGGATGCCTTCGGCACATGGCTGTGCCACCATCGGGAAAAGTTATTGGTTAACCTGTTGTGCTATCAAAATAAAAGCCAAGAAAGTTCTTATTAGTAATTGGTTATTAATCTTTTAGCTCCGCAGGAGCGCAATGTTGGTAGCCCAGGGTGAACCCTGACATTATATCGTCAGGGTGCAACCCTGGGTTGAATTTATCCCTTCCAAAGCGGTCCAACTACAATGATAGATAATGGGAAACCGTTTCATGGACCGCAATTTACCAAACGTCTATTAATGTATTTGTCAGACGCCCGCCTGACCGCCTGCCTGCAGCAGACATGGTCGGGCAGGGCTCCCCCCATAAGCCATAGAAGCCGTCAGACGGTTAATGGTTTAATATACAGAAAGATAACATAAGTCATTGGTTATTTTTAAATTTCATAACTTTAAGCAGAACTTTCCATATTTATTTTATTTACTATACTATGAAATTATTCATAAAGTTTCCGGAAATACTTAAAAAGCCACATCCTATTGACTTTAATATAGTGAGAAATATTATTGGTTCTATAGCTTTTGGAGCCTTTGTTTTTCTTTTTCTATATATTTTTAAGCCATTCGGATTACAGGTATTATCGGGCAAAGAGTTAATTACACTTACAATTGGATATGGTTTGGTCACAACAACGTATCTGATAATACATTGGTTTATAATAATATTTTTTCTTCATGAGAACATCTGGACTGCAGGGAAAGATATAATCAATACGCTGATAATCATTGCAATGATCGGGTTATGCAATTATATATATCATTCAATTTATTTTTCCCGGACTTTTGTTTTAATCAAATTAATAAAGTTTCAATTTGAAACACTTGCCATTAGCTTTCTTCCTGTTTCACTTATAACCTTGTTAAAACAAAATTTTCTGCTTAAAAAGTATCTGCAGGATGCGGAAGCAATTAACCAAAGGAAGGATCAACTATTTTCTGACAACAGGGATGATAAAATCATTACCATTCCGGCCCAGAATCCAAGAAATGATTTTACATGCAATGGTAACGATATAGTATACCTGCAGGCGCTGGATAATTATGTTGTCATTCATTTCATGAAGGATTCAAAGGATATGAAAGAAATAATCCGGACAACACTGAAGAAAGTCAAAGAGAACCTGAACGAATATCCCAATTTTTTTCATTGCCATAAAAGCTACATTGTTAACCTTGATAAAGTATTAAAGGTTAGCGGAAATGCACAAGGTTTAAGACTTCATTGTGATTATATTGATGAAATCATTCCTGTTTCACGTCAGTTACACCAGGAATTCAAACATCTTTTTGGTATAAATTGATAAACCTTTTAACGCATTTTTGTGATTCTTGGTGTCTTAGTGATTTAGTGGCAGAAAAGAATTGCCACTATTGTATACCCTGAAAAATTTCCTGAACTCAACAATTACCTGCAGCTTGCCACAATTTTTTGCCAGACACCACATATAATTGGCAAGCATTTTTATCTTCCATAACTTTCCTGAAAAATTAATATCATTTAAAATGAAACACACATTTATTTTATTGCTTCTGAGCAGCTTCTTTGCTACCGGTCAAAGCCAGACTGATTCACTACCGAAACCAACAGGTGAATATTTTGTTGGAGTAACCTACCTGAGTTTTGTTGATAATAACCGAAAAGAGTTATTTGATAATAGTCATCAAAAAAACAGGGAAATTGTAGTGAAGGCATGGTATCCTGCTGATATCAGATCTGATTTTGAAACATACTTATTGCACGCCGAGTCAGAATTTGCAACTACGTACCTTCAATTTCCTGAAATGTTCAAAACTCTGAGAACGAATTCAAGCCGTGATGTGCCTTTGTCTTCTAAAGAAAGCGAATATCCTGTATTGATATTTTCTCATGGCTGGGGTGAGCACTATTCCCAAAATTCAATACTGATGGAGGAGCTGGCAAGTCATGGCTATGTTGTTTTCAGCATTGCCCACCTTTATGAATGTAAATTTTCGTCATACCCTGATGGACGGTTTATCTATATTGATATGAATAGCCATAGGCTACAGAAAATGATGGGTGAAATGGCAAACCCTGAAGTTTTGGCAGTGATACAAAAGTTTTCCAGTGCAAGCAATGACGAAGAACGTCTTCAGGTTTTTGCCGATATGGAAAAAGTATTACCTACAGGTCTTTCAGAAAGTCCGAAGTATTGGGCAGAAGACATTTCTTTTTTCATTGATCAATTATATGAATTAAACAATGAAAACAAATTTTATAAAAATAAACTAAACCTGGATGAAATTGGAGTTTTTGGAATGTCTTTGGGTGGTTTTGCATCAAATGAAGTAAGTATGTTGGATAATAGGGTCAAGACATGTGTAAGTATGGATGGTGGATTCCACGGTTTAATATCAAAAAGTGAGATTCTGGTACCTACTATGTTTCTTAATAGTAATAGGTATTTAGGGTACGGTAACATTTTCACAAACAGGTCTAAAATGGATTGTTACTCTTTTACTGTCAAGAACTCAGACCACTTCAATTTTACTGATTATTCCATTTATCCTGTTCCATCGGTTCAAGCTCTTTTAGGATCTATTGATGGTGCTAAAACCATTGAGATTATGAACGTAATGGTTCTGAATTTTTTTGATAAATATCTGAAAGAGAAACATAACATTGACTTAATAAAAGAGGCAGAATTATTTTCAGAGATCGAAGCAGTGACAAATCAATGATCTGCAAGCATTTTGAAATTGCATTTAGATGAAATCATTCCAATAATTACACCCATTGCTATACACAGCAATATTAACAATGCTCTCGGAGTTTTTATTTCCCAAAACCACAATGTAATCCCCACAGTTTCCGTGTTTTGTAAAGCGAAAATAACTAATAGTAATAAAAGCAGAATAATAATAATTTTAAACTACCATTTCACAAAACACACTTGAGTTGTCAATTTCAAAGATTGTTGTTTTCACAGCAAAATTGGAGGATAATTCAAGAAACTCCTGTTCAGAATAGGTAACTGCTTTGAATCCATCTTTGCAAACAATTACTCCATTTTTAGTTTGTTGATAATCAATTTCACCTATTAGCCCGTGTTCGGACTGAATTTGAAACCATGTAAGCCTTTCGTTCCAAAATTTTTCTGAGTAGGATGAAAACAGGACAGTACCACCCTTTCTGGTAACCCGAATGGATTCTTCTATCAATTTAAGGGGATCAACGTTAAAGGCGGAAATACCATTCTGAACACAAATAACCTTATCAAAAGAGTGATCATCAAATTTCAAATCAATTGCATCCATTACATAAAACTCAACCTGTTCTCTGTTTCCAACCATTTCTTTTGCCAATAGTACATTGTCTTTTGAGATATCAATCCCAACGACTTTCTTGACTTTTTCCAATAACCTGATTGACACCCGACCGTATCCGCAACCTAAATCCAATACCATATCATGCTTACTTATTTTACTCAACACAAAGGAAATTTCTGCTTCCAGAAATTGTTGTACCCTGAGAGGTGCAATTTCGTAGCATTTCCTCAATTGATTAGAATTAAGCAAGTTTGAATAATAATTTGTCATATTTCTTTAAGCTACATATTATTGCTTTGTTTTAACTTAAATTGTGAGATTTCTCAAATAAATTTACTTCGAAATACAATGAATTACAAATGTTCATTCTCCTCGGTTGATCCTTTCAATATTTGAGAGCTAAATTATTTTCCATAATTTTAAATAATTTCATGGTTCTTTTATAAAGGCTTAATTTTACCCAACATTTCTATGAAAAAGAAGAAAAAAGACCGCAGGCAATTCATAAAGGAAACAGGATTTGCCCTTTTGAGTGCAGGTTTATTACCGACCGAAAGCGCAAAAGCTTATGAATGGAGCCCCCAGGATGATCCACCAAGGATAAAAAATTACAGAAGGCTTGGCAGAACCGAAGCCATGGTATCGGATATTGGTTCCGGTGTACCTACCAGTAGTTCGGTTCTCAAAGCTGTTCTTGATTCAGGGGTAAATTTTATCGAAACATCAGAAAGTTACAACAACGGAAGGAATGAAGTGCTGATCGGGAATGTTATTAAAGAGTTTGAAAGAGAAAAGTTGTTCATTGCTACAAAAGCATTCCCAGCCATGAGGCTGTTTAAATCCCCGGATGATGTCATTCAAAGGGCAGAAGAAAGCCTTAAGCGGTTACAGACTGATTATATTGATCTCTATATGATTCACCAGGCACAGAACATTTTCAGGGTGAAGGATGATTATTTTCATAGGGCAGCAGACATACTGAAGAAGCAAGGAAAAATTCGTTTTACAGGATTATCCTGTCATGGACCGGAATGGGGACCTGAAGCAAGCGAGAACCTGGAAGATATTCTTATGGCAGCAATAGAGGATGGGCGGTTTGATGTAATTTTCATTCCTTATAATTTTCTCTCTCATGAAATGGGTGATCGAATACTCAAAGCCTGTAAAGAACATGATATTGGTACAATGATCATGAAGTCAAACCCGGTTCTTGCTTATGAAAACTATTCCTCCCTGATGGAAAGAGGTCGTGAAATAAACCGGGAAGAACAAAAATACTATGAAGGATTACATGAAGCGATGGAGAAGGCTGACAGTTTTTTCAGGAAGTACAATATGAATGATATAGAACAGTTAAAGGAGGGCGCAATACAATTCATCCTTTCAAATCCTCATGTACATACCATATGCTGCCGTTTCCGCAATTTTTCTGACGTAGATAAATATGTCAGACTCTCAGGAACAACACTGGATAGCCGAATTGCCATGTTGATGGACGACTTCATAAGTAAACTTGGCTTTCTCAACTGCCGTATCGGGTGTAACCTGTGCGAAAGTAAATGTCCTCACAAGATCCCTGTAAACAGAATCATGAGGTATAATTACTATTTTCATTCCCACGGGATGGAAAAAACAGCAATGCAGTATTACCAGGATATGGATGGTAAAGCTGCAGGTCTTTGCAAGGATTGTGAGGGATATTGCGAAAAAGCCTGTCCTCATGGTGTCCATACACGGTTCTTGCTTTCCCAAATCCATAATGATCTAAGCTTTGACAAGCGGATCATGAAGTCCTGATAGACTTCCTATTATCATGATAGTTTATGCTCCGGATCTTCATAGATTTTTGATATGCATGGTGATACACTCATACCGCATTAGACACTTGTTATTTTGTTTCCAGAGGATCGATGTACTGCCTGGTGCCGTAAAACGAATCCGAAAAGGGCGGACAAGCTCTCCTTCGGAGCGACTTCGGTTCGTTTCCAAATGCCGAAAAACGTGATGGGCAGGCAAGTCTCCCTAGGTGACTAAAAGGCGACTTGGAAAGTCGCCCTACATTGGTTTATCCTGATCCGAACCTTTAGGGCAATCCCCAAAGTATGTAGGTCGACTCTCCTGAGTCGACTAAGAGGTGATTGGGTACTTTACTTAGATGCACTTTTAATACCCAACCTATAGGCCCAGCCTGTGTGCCCTACTCTTAAACCTTCCGGTTTGTTCCGGTGGGCTGAGGGTAAATCCATATAGATCCCTACCTGAATGGGATGTTCGATTTATTATGCGTACCTTTACAACAGATTCAAAGTGAAGTGCCTGATTAATTTAAGTTCTTCGTTGCTTTCTTTTTTTTGATCCTGCCTTTTTATCTTACTAATCTAAAAAATCAATTATGAAAAAAGCCGGAAAAAACGATTCCGTAAAGACCTCGAGTTTGCAATTGAACTTGTCGAAATCGTTTAAACAAATGATTATGAATAAAGGTATTTAACAAAACTCCGGAAAATTCGAAATCTGAACGGTTTTTTGTAACTTGCATGCATTTCGATAACAGTTGTCGTTTTGAGCTATTTGATTGGTCGGTGATTTTATTAAAAAGTTGACATCGATGAGATAGGTTAACCGTAACAAATAGTCATCATTTTAGTAAAAATTTCCTCTATTGGATTATCAAAAAAATCAGGTCAAGATTTCTTTCAGGGATGAATTGGGCCGGTTGTTTATTCTGAGCTTTGGTGTTTTTCTTTTTATTCTTTTCTTTCAGCCATTTCCGCTTGAGCAACTTGATTACAATAACCGTTTGTTATTTGTCACCGGGTTAGGTGTAATTTACTTCCTGGTAGCATGTATTATCCTTATTTTATTACCCTTTTCGAATCCTAAATGGTTTAGAATCAGTGAGTGGGAAAGTGGCCCACCCTTTCTTTTAATCTCATTGTTACTGGTTTTTACCGTTACTGCTTTTGCATTTTATATCCGGTATGTTGGTAAAGTTGAGCTATCGCTATACATTATGTTTAAAATGCTTTTGGTGTGCCTGTTACCGTTAATTATTTTATTAATTCTTTATAAAAACAAGTCGCAGGCGCATGTTATCGATATTTTGCAGGAGCAAAACAAATATTATATATCAAAAATAAGGGACTTTGATCAAATCGGTATAGAGGAAGAAATTGATATTATTTCCAATAATAAATCCGACAAACTAACCTTAAAGTTTAAAAATATTATTTACATAAAATCAGCCGATAACTACATTGAAATATATTACCTGGAAAACGACCTGGTTGAGAAAAGACTGATACGAAATACCTTGAAAAATATCGAAACTCAATTGGCAAATCAGCATCATTTCATCCGTTGTCATCGTGCAAGTATTGTCAATGTTATGTATATCGATAAGCTGGTGCGAAGCTATAGCGGATACAGTCTGCAGATGAGCTGCCTCGAAGAAAAAATTCCTGTATCGAGGCAATATCTGATACAGGTGAAAAATATAATTTCCGGTGTTGAATAAGCATGTCATTCACCCCTGAATGAGTATCATCCGCCACAATTCGACCTCTTTGACCCCTTAAACCCTGTTATTCAGCCCTCCAATTTTATATGTCTGTTTTTTCGGGTTAATGTTGCAATCAAACACAAAGCAGACGATCATGGCAAACTTAGTGGATAACTATTGTGAAGTTCCTGCCCTGTTCCGAAGGCCTATGTGGCGGATATGGCATACATTGTTAATCCTTTTTGATAAAGATAGTACCGTAAACTTCATGAATTATGGATATGCCGGACTGAATGGCGATAAAACGATTGACTTGAAGAAAGAAGATGAATGGAACCGATTTCCAATTCAACTATACGATCATGTAGTCAGCCAGGTGAAGCTCATGAATAAAAGGGTGTTAGAAATAGGCTCAGGCAGAGGCGGTGGGGCTCATTTTATTTCCCGTTATTATAAACCAAAAAAATATACCGGCGTTGACATATCGGCTGGTGTAATAAAATTCTGTAACCGGTTCTATGATGTCCCCGGTTTATCGTTTGTGGAAGGCAGGGCTGAAAAGATCCCTTTCGATGCCGGAACCTACGATGCTGTAGTCAATGTTGAGTCGGCCCGGGGGTATAGTGATATGTTAATATTCTTCAGGGAAGTGTACCGGATTCTTATCCCCGATGGTCATTTTTTATTTGCAGATGTGATTGGCAAAGGAGAAGTTGAAGAGATCCGGAAAAAATTTCAACACTGTGGTTTTAAAATCAAAAGTGAGAAAGAAATAACAGAAAATGTTGCCAGGGGACTCGAGTTGGATACGAAACGCAGAGAGTTTATGATTGAAAATAAAGTTCCGGGATTTCTTCAAAGATCGTTTCAGAAATGGGCAGGAACAAAGGGTACAGAACGATTCAAGTCGTTTGTTGATGGCAAATTTGAATACTGGAGCTTTGTATTAACGAAGAATTAGCTACAACAACATTTTTTTTCGACTTAAAGATTTTACTGCGTAAGAAACTTGTAAAATCTTAGTCTCACTCTCCCCGCTTACAGCGGGATGAATTCGACAATCCTTTTTCACTTCAGCATTGCTTTGTGAAAAATGTGTCTCATTCATATCGTAAGGATTCGGCCGGGTTGGCCGAAGCAGCCCGGTATGCCCTGAATCCCACGGTTACCATGGCAATGATCAGCGCTATAAGGGAAGCAACGATAAAGGATAAAACACCCAGATCCACCCTGAAAGCAAAATTTTGCAGCCAGTTTTTCATAAAGAAATAACCTGCCGGCCAGGCAATCACCGTGGAAATGCCGACCAGGATAAAGACTTCTTTCAGCAGCATCCCGATGATTCCTGAAACATTGGCTCCCATGACTTTCCTGACACCGATCTCTTTGGTTCGCTGTTCCGCTGTATAGGATGCCAGTCCGATCAGTCCGAGTAAAGAGATGATTATTGCCAGGATAGAGAATATCGTAAAAATGGTACCTGTGCGGAAATCGTTGTTATAACTGGTAGCCAGGTCATCTTCCAGGAAGGAATACTCAAACGGTTGTTCGGGGACAAACTCATCCCATTTCTGCTTTATGATCTCTACCGTTTTCTGGTATTCTTCCGGCAGGATTCGTACAACCATGTAATTGGCCCCCTGAAAGTAGAAGAATCCGATAATCAGTGGATGAATGGTTTTATGGAGGGATTCATAGTGGAAATCCTTAATAATTCCAATAATTTTCAGGGGAAGATCCCCATCCCCGGTTCCACCAATAAGCATCAGGTTCTTCCCGACAGGATCTTCCATTCCGAATGCTTTTACAGCCGCTTCGTTCATAACAACTGCTGTTGAATCACTCAGGATATCTCTGGAAAACCACCGGCCTTCTTTTATCTCCAGGTTGAGGGTTTTCTGGAAATCGTAACCCGTATACCAGAAATTCATGGCATGTGTACTTTCAGCGGTAGTTCCCTCCGGACGAAACGCGGTATTACCAAAAAGCGTGTTTGGCAGGTTGTTGGTAAAACCTGATCCGATGACTTCCGGAATTTTTGAAAGTTCCTCTTTAAAAGCATCTTTCTGATCCTGTAATGCCGAAACACGGTTTACCACTACCAGGTTTTCCTTCTCGTATCCAAGATCTTTATTCTGGATGAAATTCATTTGCCTTGAAACGATAATCGTACTGATAAAAAGAACAATGGCCACGCTGAACTGGAAGATAACCAGGATCCCGCGCAAATACCGGCTTTTAAGCCCGGATTCTATCTTCCCCTTAAGTACCTTTACCGGCTGGAAGGATGCCAGGAAAAAAGCGGGATAGCTACCGGACAATAGTCCGACAATCAATCCCAGGACCAGCAATGAGGGGATCAATAATTTGTTTTGTAACAGACTCAGGCTTAATTCTTTTCCTGACAAGGTATTGAATTGGGGGAGTACAAACCAGACCAGTCCGATTCCGATCAAAAGAGCGATAAGGCTCAGTACAACCGATTCCGTCAGGAACTGGTTAATCAGCCTGGATCTCATCGATCCCACCACTTTACGGATTCCTACCTCCCTTGCCCGGGTGGAAGATTGGGCGGTTGCCAGGTTCATAAAGTTGATGGAGGCAATAATGATCAGGAACAGGGCGATAACAGAAAAAATGTATATGGAAGCAAGATTTCCTCCCGGTTCCATTTCGTACTCCACATCCAACCGCAAATGGATGTCTTTTATGGACTGAAGGAAATAGCCATACTTATTCCCTGCTTTAAAAAAATCTTCCATGGAAGCCTGGACAAACTGTTCCATCTGTGGCCCAACATATTTCATGACCATATCGGGAAATTTCTCCTCCAGCTGCTCGGGAGGAAAATCCTCCTGTAACCGAAGATAGGTATACAACAAGTTGTTTATCCAGAAGGTACTGTTATGAAAGGACATGGTTTTCATCGAAGCGAGGAAATCGAATTTTATGTGTGAATTGCCGGGAAATTTTTTAACCACACCGGTAACTTCAAACCTGGTCCTGTCAACCCCCACTTCAAGTATTTTCCCCAAAGGATTATCATCTCCGAAATATTTACTCGCCATCTCATCGGTGATAACGACGGTATTGGCACGTGCAAGTGCGGTTGATGGATCACCCCGGAGCAATCCAGTTGAGAAGAGATCGAAAAAATTTGAGTCAGCATAGAAGAAACGGTCTTCAAGAAAACTGTTCTCCTGAAACCGGACAATGGGTTCACCGGCAAGCGAAAACAAACGAGTGGTACTCATTACTTCCGGATAATCCGCTACCAGTGTTTGAGCCAATGGTGCACAGGTCAATGCAACAATCATTTCATTCCCCTGGATCGTCCCATGCAGTCCGACCCGGTATATCTGGTCATAGTTTTCGTGAAACCGGTCGTAGCTCAATTCATCCTGTACATAGAGCAGGATCAGGATGGCACTGGCAAGTCCAATTGCAAGCCCTGAAATGTTGATCAATGAATAGGCTTTGTGTGTAAGAAGGTTTCTGAAGGTGATGGTGATGAAATTGCGAAACATGGTAGTTGAGTTATGTTTTCTTAAAGGACAAGGGTTGCAACAAGAAGTTACATGATAATATAATGTAAACTTACTATAAAAAGTGATACGATGACTTGCTTAGGGCTGGTCAAAGGTGACAGTTATCGTATCACTAAATAAGAAGCCAGGTTTAGTCGTACCACGAATTCCAATCGTAGTACGACTAACGTTAACCGAAACGGGCCCTGTGAAATAGTAATAGCCCAAGACGGAGTGTTTATGTAATGAATTATTTCACAGGGCGGGCATCGTTACCCGTAACCGGTTACCGAAAATTATTGTTTCAGCACCTTATCATACCAGGCATCTTTCAGGATCAGTGCCTTACGGGACATGCTCACTCCTCCTCCCTCCATCACCACAGTATATTCCCCGGGGCCAACGGAAGATGTTATATACTCCATATCCATCCTGCCCATGTATTGTTCGATCTGTTCATCGGATAATCCATACTCCTTAAACCGGTCAATCTGTCGCTGCACCTGTTCTTTTTCCCTGTCGGTGCGCTCACGGTCCCGTTTGTTCATGCTCCAGATCACCCGGTTCAGCCCGGCTGTGTTTTTACCTTTCAGTACGTTGAGTAACCGGTCACCCTGGTATATGCTAATCGTAACTTCCTCCTGAAGGTCGTTTTTCAGGTAATAGTTGATGATCACTCCAGCCGGTTTGCTTTCACCATCATAATTAATATAACTTGCATGGTTATCCTCAAGAGCGACCCACTGGACCGTTGTTGTAATACCAAACAGATGGGCTTTGCTTTCCAGTACTTTTGAAGAGAGTTCCTGCAAGGGTGAAATGTCTGTGATAAAGATTCCGCGGCCATGCGTGGCGACGATTAACTCCTTCTCCCTGGGATGGATCTTCATATCGTATACCGCATTGGTTGGCATATCACCCTTCATCTTTGTCCAGGTTTTGCCACCATCGATGGAGACATAAACGGCCATTTCAGTTCCAACGAAGAGTAGGTTTTGATTAAACAGGTCTTCACGAACAACATTGATCGGTTCATCGGGCAGGTTGGATGCAATGGAAGTCCAGGTTTCACCATAATCGGTTGTTTTAAAGATAAAAGCGCGGAAATCGTCACGACGGTAACCGGTATAGGTTACATAGGCTGTTGCCGGATCGAAATGGGATGCTTCCACCCGGCTGATCCAGCACCCCGGATTCCCTTTGATATTTTTATTTAACAGGGTCCAGTTTTTTCCGCCATCTTTTGTCAACTGTACATTGCCGTCGTCGGTTCCAACCCAGATTACACCCTCAACCACCGGTGATTCAGAAATGGTAGTGACAGTACAATACTGGATATTCCCGGTACCCACAATCTTTGCCGAATCGGCGGTGGTAAGGTCGGGGCTTATTACCTCCCATTTTTCGCCCCGGAATGTTGATTTCAGCAATTTGTTTGCTCCATGGTAAATGACATCACTGTTGTGTGGTGAGATCACAACGGGTGCATTCCAGTTGAACCGCAATCCCCTCTCCCGGTAAGCTACACTTTTGCGCTCACCGGTCTTCTGATCGATCCGTGTCAGGGGACCAAACTGGGATTCATTATAGAGCCAGCGGCTATCGTTTGGATCCACCTCATTGTACATGCCATCACCTCCACCTGTACTTTTCCAGTCTTCGAAGAGTATATTCCCACCGTTCCTTTTTGTACTGGGGCCCCTGACTGATCCGTTATCCTGTAATCCTCCATAGACGTTATATGGATATTCCATGTCGATACCTATGGCATAAAACTGAGCCAGGGGAAGGTTGTCGGGATGGTACCACTGCTCACCGGCATCGTAAGTAATCCCCATGCCGTGATCATAACCAAGCAGCATGTGTTTGGGATTTGTGGGATCGATCCACATGGCATGGTTATCTCCTCCGAACCGGAATGGTCTTTCCCATGTTTTTCCACCGTCTTTTGTTTCCCACATCCGAACACCGACAATGTATACATGCTCTTCATCCTTAGGATCAATCCGTACCTGCTGGTAATAGTAGGCCGGTCCGCCACCGATCTCTTCATCTTCCGGACTTACTTTCCTCCAGGTTGCCCCCTTGTCATCGGACCGGTACACTTCATCACCCACCATCTTACCACTTTCCGGACGACCCTCCAGCAACTCCTTGTACCTCTCTTCGTCACTGACGCCAGGAACATTACAATTCTCAATATTGGCATAGACGACATCCGGATTACTTGCTGAAATTTCGAGTCCGATTTTACCCAGCATACCGGTGGGGAGCCCCTCTTCCAGTTTTTTCCAGGTTTCCCCGCCATCGGTTGTTTTGTACAATCCACTGCCCGGACCGCCGGGATTGAATGTCCAGGGTCTGCGCATTTTATCATAGGCTGCTGCAATTAATATTTCCGGATTAGATGGATCCATGGCAACATCGACAACACCGATGTTTTTCCTGTGGTCTTTAACCTCTAACACCAGATCCCAGGTTTCTCCACCATCGATTGTTTTATAGAGTCCCCGCTCGGGATTTTCCGAATAGAGGTGTCCCAGGGCGGCAACGTATACAATATCCGGATTTTCCGGATGAATGAGTATCCTCCCGATGTGATGGGATTCTTTCAATCCCAGATTTTTCCAGGTTTTCCCGGCATCGGTGGATTTGTATACACCATCGCCCCAGTAAGTGCTGCGGGAGTTGTTGGCTTCTCCTGTCCCCACCCACACAATGTCCGGATTAGATGGGGCGACAGCAACATCGCCGATGGATATTACCTTTTCAAAATCAAAGATGGATTCAAAGGAGATCCCGTTGTTGACGGTTTTCCATAATCCACCTGATCCGGTTGCCGCATAAAATATGGTGTAATCCTGCTCAACCACAGAGAAATCAACAAACCGGCCGCTCTGACGTGTCGGACCAATTTCGCGATAGGTCATCTTATCAATTATGTTTTGATGAACCGCCTGACCAGAAACAGAACAGATTGCGATCAGGCTGAGTACAACAATGTAAAGGCTTGTTTTTGTGGCAGTGTCAGAGATTGGTTTAATGGAATTTTTCATGATGAGATATCTTAAGTTAATGAATGAATCAACAGGAATGGCAAATTAGTTTTTTTTGGGGGATAATGTGCAACGGTTTGGGGGATTGTACAACATAATACGTCAGACGTTGGTCGGTTGCGATTATGGGATGAGCGGTAATTAGTAAGCAGTGAGAAGTTAAATGTAACTGTTGCTGGGTGCTGGGTCCTCGGTCCTCGGTAAAAGATAAGAGATGAGAAGTG